>JGI12270J11330_10000646_pt1 | contig 26694 bp, 25 predicted proteins | sample PeaSoiMetSII2010_FD_11330 | JGI IMG/M metagenome (IMG submission 11330)
TGGAAATGTCGCAACTCGGCGGCGGGATCGGCACTCGCGGACCGGGCGAAACTCAACTGGAGACCGACAGGCGAAAGATTTACCGCCGCGTCCGGCATGTCAAGCAGCAAATCGAAAATGTGCGCCGCATCCGGGCGCAGCAGCGGCAACGGCGCGAATCGGTTCCCGTGGCTACCGTGGCGCTGGTGGGGTATACGAATGCGGGCAAGTCCACGTTGTTCAATGCCCTTACCAAATCGAACGTGGTGGCGTCGTCGCGCATGTTTGCCACGCTCGATCCGACCATCCGAGGCGCGGAGCTGCCTTCAAAACGCAAGGTTCTGTTCTCCGACACAGTGGGTTTCATCCGGCATCTTCCGCATACGCTGGTTTCGGCGTTCCGCGCCACTCTCGAAGAAGTACAGCGCGCCACGCTCATCATGCAGGTTTCGGACGCCAGCAGCCCGGTCTCTGCCGAGCAGGACGCCCAAGTGGAAAGCGTCCTCAAGGAACTCGAAGCCGACAAAAAGCCCCGGATGCGAGTGATGAATAAGATCGATCTGTTGCTTCCCAAGCAGCGCGAGTCGCTGCGTGATGACGATCATACCATCCACGTCTCGGCGGCGAAAGGAATCGGGCTAAGCACTCTGCTCGATCGCGTCGATGCCGTACTCGAAGGAGACCGCCCCGAGCGTGTTCGCCTGCGCATCCCGCAAAAGGAGGGCAAGATGCTGGCCCAGTTGCAAGCTGGCGCCCGCATTTATTCCCGCCAGTATCAGGACGGATTGGTGGTGCTGGAAGCGGAAGCGCCCGCCTCGCTGCTGCGTCGCATGCGGGAATGGGTGGTTGAGTGAGGATTTTGTGATTTGATAATCGGGTAATTGTGCAATTTCACTCGCTCGGGTTTTAGCAAATTGCGGAATCAAAATGACTTCATGGTGAGCGGCTATGTTTGCGCCGGTTGCGGGGAATGGAACGAGACCACGGTGGACGAGTCCGCTGGCGGTCGCCAGCGCTACGTCGAGGACTGCCATGTCTGCTGCAAGCCGAATTTGTTGCGCGTCAGTTGGGATCCTGGTGCTGAGGAATTTGTGATCGACGCTGAATTAGAATGAAACGTTCTTATAGCGACGAGTCTTTCCGGAGGCGCGATGGGCAATTATGCCGTAACCGCAGGACGAATGGTTCCCCATAACATGGTGACCACGCAGTTCGAGCTCGATGGCTTTCGCGTTGTGCGCACGCTGGGCGTGGTGCGCGGAATCACGGTGCGTTCCCGGTCGATCTTCGGAACCATTGGAGCTGGGCTGCAAACGCTGGTCGGCGGCAACATCACTCTACTGACCAATCTGTGCGAGAGGACGCGCGCCGAAGCGTTCGACCTGATGTTGCAACACGCAGCCGAAATCGGAGGCAACGCCGTCGTCGGGGCCCGCTACGACGCCACGGAAGTGATGCAGGGCGTCACGGAAGTTCTTGCTTATGGCACCGCCGTAGTTGTGGAACCTGCAAGATAGGTTCAGGTGGAGCGCCGGGCGTCCCCGCCCGGCTGGACGGGCGAGACGCCCGTCCCTCCACCGGATGACTCATCACGCGGTCACGGTCCTAGGCCGGGTCCTTGTACAAAAAGCCCGCGACCACCGCAGCCAGGATTGAGCCTATCCACATGTTGAGCATCCATCCGAGCGGCAACATGCGAGGAACCGGCGACCACGTTGCTTGCGCAAAGTTGCCCGGCACACCCGCGCAGAATCCAACGATCATCCCGATCTTGAGAGCCGTCTTCGGTCCGGCCCCGACGGTTGCGCGGCTCCACGCGTAGAGATAGGCGAGAAGAATCGACATCACGAACACGAGAAAAATCCACTGCCCGACAAAAAATGGATAGCGCGGTTCCTTGAGGAACAATCCTTGTTTCTGCATGGCTTCATAGAATGGGCCCTGTCGCGTCTCAATAAAGAAACTCCATGCATTCCACACCACCCCGCCGGCAATGCCTCCCAGCCACACCCGAGTCGTATTCAGCTTCATTGTGCCCCCTGTTAGCGTTGGCTTGAATTCGGCACAAGTGTACTCCTGCAGGTCAATACGGTGGAGTGACGGGCTGGATGCAAGCACGAGTAGCTTCTCGCTGGGCCGACGGTTTGCATCGGCCACCAACTTCTCGAAGAATTTCTCAGCAGTCTGAACAGTGCAAGCGAAAAATTCACAATTTCACCGTCATTGAACCACTTTTCTAAACACAAGCCCTAGTGGTCATCTTTCTGGTTAACCGCAACATCTCGCGCTTTGCACCTTGCGCCCGAAACGTAAGTCTCAACCTGAAACTTTCTTATTGACAACAAACGATTTAGGCGTAGGATGTGGATAAAAGTGGTTGAAAGTGGAGTAAATGATAGAGGTCAAGGGCATAAACCATAAGTTTCGAGGCGCCAGTGGTTTCTGAGACTGACACCGATAAAAACCGGCCCAACGAACCCGAATCCACTGCTTTTGCGACCGCTTCTATCTCCCTCGTGCTAGTGGTAGCAGCCATAAGTAAACGGAGCCCAATAACAAGCAGGGCACATGTTTCGCGGAAATCATCCAACGCGCGTCGACGAAAAGGGACGGTTAAAGATCCCCGCGGAATTCAAGCGCGTGATCGACGAGAAATATGCACAGAAATTTTACATCACAAGTCTGGATGGAAATGTTGCTCAAGTGTATCCCTTCGAGGAATGGGAGCGGATCGAGCAGAAGCTGGCATCGTTATCCACTTTCAATCCGACGAAGAAGAAGTTCCTGAATCGCACGAATTATTACGGACAGATCGTAGAGATGGACGGGCAGGGGCGCCTGCTGGTTCCGCAGATCCTGCGTGAGTCGGCGCAGATTCGCGGCGAAGTGGCAGTGCTAGGCAATCTGACCTACCTGGAAGTGAGGAACCTGGAAGCGTTCCGCAAGGAGATCGACGAGCAGGCTTTTACGGATGAAGACACCAAGACGCTCGACGAATTGGGCATCTAGTGGACACGGATTCAGCAGACACCCCCGAGCGGGGTGGGCATGGAGCGGTTGGCCATGTCCCGGTTCTTTTAAAAGAAGCGATCGATTTTCTGGCCGTAAAGCGTGGCGGAACTTATCTGGATGCCACGGTGGGCCTGGGCGGGCACAGTTACGAAATTGCAAAACGCCTCGGCGCACCGGGACATTTGATTGGCTTCGATAAAGATCCCGCGGCGCTGGAACGGGCCCGCGAAAGGCTCAAGCCAGTCGATAGTCGTTCGTCGTTAGTCGTTGGCGAGACTGATGCCCAACGACCACCGACCAACGACCAAGGACTGGGTTTGGACTGGCCGGCAGTCACGCTGATTCATGGATCGTTTGCAGAAACTGGTGAGCGCGTCGCTCCCACATCCCTGGACGGCCTGATGTCGGATCTGGGCGTGAGCAGTTTGCAGCTCAACGACCCGGCGCGGGGATTCAGTTTTCAGGCGGAAGGACCACTGGACATGCGGATGAACCCGGTGTCCGGCGAGACCGCCGAACAAGTGGTAAACCACATCGACGAGCGCGAGCTAGCCGATTTGATTTACGAATTCGGTGAGGAAAGGAGGTCGCGGAGAATCGCCAGAGCCATTGTCCGGTCGCGGCCGATACGCACAACGAAGCAACTTGTCGAAGTCATATCAGCCGCGGCCCGGTCAATGAAACATGAGCGGATTCATCCGGCGACCCGAACCTTTCAAGCTCTCCGAATCTTCGTAAACCGTGAACTGGACGATCTGAAAGCACTGCTGGAGGCGGCGCCCCGCGTGCTGAAGCCGGGTGGAAGGCTGGTAGTGATCAGCTTCCACTCGCTCGAAGACAGGATCGTCAAGGATGCGCTTCGCGACGGTGCGCAGCAGGGCTGGTACCGGCTGCTGACCAAGAAACCGGTGACGGCCAGCGAAGAAGAGATCGATCGCAATCCGCGGTCGCGCAGTGCCAAGATGCGCGCCGCCGAAAAAGTATGAGTTGGTCCAAGTTTGAGTTGGCCCGGAGAAACCGCCGGGCTCGGCCACCCCGTCGCGCGAAAAGCGCGCGCGCCGGGGACCCCGACTCCCCGGTGCGGTGATGGTAAGGCGTGCCGGGTAAAGATTTTGCAATGCGCGGTCGGCATTTTGTATGAGCAGGCTGCAACTCTGTGGTGGAGTTTTCCCGGAGCGGCCAAGAAAAACAGAACAAGGCCGCGTCCGGGAAGAAAACTGGAACATTCGAAATGACATTTACCGGCACCCTTATTGAAGACCTGATGGCAACGGTCGAGCGCGCGGAACAGAGGGCGCAGTCGGACGGAGCCTTGGTCGACGGATCAACGGTCGTCGAACCCCTACTCGTCGAACCTTGGTTCGCTTCGGTTCAGGAAAACGTGGACTACGATTCCAAACTTCTTGGAGTGGCATAAATCATGAGCGCCCTGGCGATGCAAAGCGCAGCTCCTTTCAGCCGGCGCAAGTCCTGCTGGCTGGGGACCCCGGAAATTTATTTCCGCAAGACCATCGATAACTCGCGCCTGGTGAAGGTCGAAGACCCGCGCCGTGCGCGCGAGATGAAGTACTTCGGTTTTGCGCTGTGTTGCCTGTTCCTTCTGGTCATGGGATACGCGCTGCAGCATTTCCGCGCAATTGAATACGGGTACAAGATCGAGACGCTGCGGTCGCAGCGCGGGGATCTCACGGAAATGAACCGGGCCCTGCGCCTGGAAGAGGCATCGCTGCGCGATCCGGAGCGAATTGATGTGATGGCGCGCAAGCTCGGCATGCAATCGCCGCAGCCTGGCCAGGTGCTGCGCATGGACGCCGCCACCGATGCCGCTACGCCAGTCATGGCCAGCGTGACTCCGGCCGCGATGATATCCGCGAGGTAGATCAGTTCTCAGTTCTCAGTTCCCAGTTCTGGTTTCGGACTCGTGAGCTTTTCACTGAGAACTGTGACCTGGGAACTGAGAACTGACCGGAAATGGCGGCGAGCACCTCTGCGAACGGCGCAAGATTCAGGCTCTACGCCTTGTCTGGATTGCTTTGCCTCTGGCTGCTGACGATCTGTCTGCGGCTGATCTATCTCCAAATTTTCTGCTACGGCGATTTCGAGCGCCGCGCCCAGCACCAGCAGCAGCGCAGCTTTGACCTCTCGCCGAAACGCGGCGTCATCTATGATCGTGCAGGACGTGAGCTGGCTATGTCGATCCAGGTCGACTCGGCTTTCGTGGTGCCTTCGGAAGCTCCCGATCTTCCGAATACCATCAGCTTGATTACGCGCATCACGAAAGACGACCCCCGCGTCGTCCTCGCTGACTGCGGCGCCCACAAGACCTTCTGCTGGGTAGCGCGCAAGGCCGATGCCGAAGTGATTGAGCGCATCCGGGCGCTGAATCTGCAAGGCATCCACTTCCAGAAAGAACCGAAGCGCTTTTATCCAAAACGTGAGCTGGCGGCGCAAATTCTGGGGTACGTGGGCACCGACGATCAGGGCCTGAGCGGCCTGGAGAGGCAGTTCAACCAGCAACTGCAGGGCAAGCCCGGCAAGCTGATGATCTCCGTCGACGCGCGCAAGCGCTGGTTTGCCAGTGTTGAAAAAGAGCCCGAATCCGGCAACAGCCTCGTCCTCACCATCGATCAGAACATCCAGTACATCGCCGAACGGGAACTCGAGCGCGGGATGGAAGAGACGCACGCCATTGCCGGCACGGTGATCGTGGAAAATCCTCACACCGGCGAGATTCTGGCGCTCACCAACCGGCCCACATTCAATCCCAATATTCGGAAGGAAATTCGCAACGAGGCCCTGAAAGACCGCGCGGTCAGCGACGTGTACGAGCCCGGCTCGACTTTCAAGATGGTGACCATCTCCGCCGGCCTGGAAGAAAAGATCACGCGTCCTGACGAAATATTTGATTGCCAGATGGGATCGATCGTCATCAACGGCATGCGCATTCGCGACAGCAGGGCGCACGGCATGCTCTCGGTCGCCGACATTATTGCGGAGTCGAGCGATGTCGGCGCCATCAAGGTCGCGCTTCGGCTGGGCGACGAGCGCCTCTACAAGTACATCCGCGCTTTCGGATTCGGCCAGCAAACCGGGATCGAACTTCCCGGCGAAACGCGTGGCTTGACGAAGCCCGTGGAACGCTGGTCGAAGGTTTCCATTGGCGCGATCTCCATGGGCCAGGAGATCGGCATCTCGGCGCTGCAGCTCGCTTCCCTGATCTCGACGATTGCCAACGACGGCTTGCATGTCCCACCGCGCATCGTGGCTGGCACGATTGCGCCGCAGAATGCTCCGCAAACGATCGCCTTTCAACCCGCCGAGGGGACGAGGGTGATTTCATCTCTGACCGCAGCCGAGATGCGGCAGATGCTGCAGGGAGTAGTGCTCCATGGGACCGGACGCAAAGCTCTTCTTGAGGGCTACAGTTCGGCTGGCAAAACCGGCACGGCTCAAAAGGTTGACGCCGCCACCGGCGCGTACTCGAAGACGAAGTATGTGGCGTCGTTCGCAGGGTTCGCTCCCATCAACGATCCACAAATTGCGGTGGTCGTGATTCTCGACTCCGCGGTCGGGCTGCACCAGGGAGGTCAGGTTTCCGCGCCGGTCTTCCAGCGGATCACGCAGCAGGTGCTGGAGTATATGCACGTGCCACACGACGTGCAGTTGCCGCCGAGTCGCCAGGTGCTGCTGGCTCGCCGCGATGTTCCTGAGGCGAGCCTGGAAGAAAGCTCTCCCGATCACCTTGGCGCCAGCCTCGATATAGCGGATGCCAGCGAGACACCCGCAACCCCGGCAACAGTCAAGCCGGACACGATTGGCGCGCAGATCGTGCCCGCGGCGCAGACTGCCCGCGTGTCGGATCACCCGGCGCTGAACGCACCGCTGACGGCCTCGCCGGCACCAGTTGCAGGCTCGACCGGTGGGCAATCCGGGAATTCGCCGCCACAGAAATTGCCCGCTGGTGGAACCGTAGTGCTCGATGTAGAGGAGGGAGGGATCGAGGTTCCGTCCTTCCTCGGCAAAAACCTGCGGGGTGCCATTGAGGCGGCTCAGGATGCAGGCCTTGACCTCGATGCCGTGGGGAGCGGCGTTGCCCGCGAGCAGTCGCCGCAACCCGGTGCGCACGTCGCGGCCGGGTCCCACATCACGGTGCGCTTCGGTAGATGATATGGTCAGACCATGGACGATAAACTCGAAATGAAATCGCAGAGAGTCTTGAGACCTTGGCAGCACAGCCAGTTTGGAACGCTGGCGTTTGGCAGCGGTGTTTCGACTTGGTTGAGGCGAACACAGACGACGAGCTGATAGCCCATTTTCTCGACGACCTCATCCATTACACCGGCACGCCACTATTCAGGCGTGAGCCGCGTCCGGCAGATATAAGGCCCTATTCTCAGAAGTTCCTAGATATGGCACAGGCAGTACGGTCACGGATGTCATTGGGCGACTTCAAGAAGAATTACGGCGGGTAAAACTCGTGCTCTCTATCGACGAAGGGTTAACCTCTTCAATCCGACCTCTTACCTCTGACCTGGGCTATTTATAATCACTCCAATGACATTCCAACATCTCCTGCAGGGCGCCGAGGTCCTCTCTCAGAGCGGAAACCCGGCCGTTGCTGGTGTGGAATACGATTCCCGACGAGTGCGCCCCGGAACTGTTTTTGTCGCCATGAAGGGCGAGACCAGCGACGGCAATCGCTTCATTGACCAGGCCATCGCCGCCGGAGCGGTTGCCATCGTCACCGACTCCCCGGTCGAAGCGCCGCGTCCCGCGGTTGCGTGGGCGCAAGTCCTGCACGGACGCCGTGGTCTCGCCCGCCTAAGCGCGAATTTCTATAAACGTCCTGCCGAGCGAATTGCGAATACTGGAATTACGGGGACGAACGGAAAAAGCACGACCGCCTTCCTGATCGAATCCATATTCCAAGCCGCAGGACGCAAGACCGCGCTGGTCGGAACCATCGAATATCACGTTGCCGGGAAAATTCTTCCAGCTCCGCACACCACGCCGGAAGCGCTGGAGTTGAACCGGTTTTTGTCGGAGGGCTTGGGCCAGGGAGTCACCGAAGCGGTGATGGAAGTGTCCTCGCACGCGCTAGAGCAACAGCGTGTTTTCGGAATTCCTTTTGATGTGGCCGTATTCACGAATCTCACTCGCGACCATCTCGATTACCACGGCACGATGGAAAAATACTTCCACGCCAAACAGGTGCTTTTCGAAGGTTGCGGGACGGACCCGCCGCGCGCCGCCGTTCTTAACCTTGACGATGAATACGGCCGCCAGCTCTGGAAGCTTTGCAAAAAGAAGAGCGCCGTGGTGCTCTCCTACGGTCTGACATCCGGCGACTTCCACGCCGCATCCGTCGAAATCACGCCGCGGGGGACCCGTTTTCAAATGGTGACGCCCTCGGGAAAGATCGCCATCTGGTCTCCGCTCATCGGCAATGTGAATGTGTACAACGTGCTCGCAGCTTCTGCCGCCGGATATGCGCGCGATTGTTCCGCCGAGGCGATCGCAAAAGGAATCTTCGACCTCGCCAGCGTTCCTGGCCGCTTCGAGCGCGTGGACTGCGGCCAGCCCTTCACGGTGGCCGTGGACTATGCGCACACTGACGACGCGCTCCGCAACCTCATTGCCCTGGCTCGCGATTTTGTAGTCCGCGCCGGCCTCAAAGGCAAGGTCATCACGCTCTTCGGCTGCGGCGGCGATCGCGATCGCGCTAAGCGTCCGCTGATGGGCGAGGCCGCGGGCAAGGGCAGCGACTTCGTCGTGCTCACTTCCGACAACCCGCGCTCCGAAGATCCGCTGGCGATCATGAACGATGCAGTCGTTGGATTGCAAAGGTCCGGATTGCAAAAGTCCGGCGCAAAATATTCCATGGAGCCCGACCGCCGCAAGGCCATCGCTTTTGCTCTCCAACAGGCAAACCCTGGCGACATCGTGCTGCTCGCGGGCAAGGGGCATGAAAAAGTGCAGATCACAAAAGAGGGAGCGATTCCGTTCGACGATGTGGACGTTGCGCGCGAGAACCTGAAGGCCCTGGGCTACGACTGCAAAAGCGCCGCGAAAGCGGGCACCGCAGGGAAGACTGCATGAGACTTCTTCTCTCCCGCATCGCCGAATTCATCGCTCCGACCGACCAAGCGGCGACCGGCCCGGCTGCGACCGGCCAATACGACGGTCGCGCCATGGCCCAGGGATATTCCATCGATTCCCGCACCGTGCAGCCCGGCGAACTTTTCTTTGCGGTCAAGGGCGAACGCCTCGACGGTCACGACTTCGTCCAGCAGGCACTGAGCCGAGGTGCGACTGCTGCGGTGGTCGAGAAGAAACAGTTGGCACGCTATTCCAATCCCGTCGGCCTGCTTGCCGTTGACGACACTCTCGTCGCGCTCCAGACGCTGGCGACGGCAGTCCGAAAAATATGGGGCAAGACTGCCATCGGCGTCACTGGCTCGATGGGCAAGACCACCACCAAGGAAGCGATGGCCCATTTGCTCGCGATCAAGTACCGAGTGCATCGCACCAAGGGAAATTTCAACAATCATTTTGGCCTGCCGCTCGGGCTGCTGACGCTCGAGCCGGAATACGATCTCGCCGTGGTTGAGATGGGAATGTCCCACTCTGGAGAAATCTCCGCACTGGCTCGCATCGCCCTGCCGAACCAGGCCGTGATTACGAACGTTGCCCCCGTCCATCTGGAGAACTTCGACTCCATCGCCGGAATCGCGCGCGCGAAATATGAGCTGATCGCAGCTCTTCCGCACGGCGGCACAGCCGTCTTGAACGCCGACGATGAATATGTGTGCCAGTTCGGCCGCGACTTCAAGGGCAAGGTCATCCTGTTTGGGGTGAAGCCCACGGCGCATGTTTCCGCAGGTGTTCCGGCAGATGTGCGGGCGGAAAACATCGAGGTTCTTGGACCCGAAGGCACGCGCTTCGACCTAGTAAGCCGCGAAGTCCGGCAGTCGGTGCAGAGTCCGTTGCTCGGCAAGCACAACGTGTACAACGTGCTCGCCGCGGCTGCTATTGCGCTTGAGCACGGCATCACCCCGTCAGAGATTGCTGGAGCTCTGCCGTTACTGCAGCCCGCCGACAAGCGCGGACAGGTCGTTCAACTGGGTAACATCACGGTGCTGTACGATTGCTACAATTCAAGTCCGAAGGCTCTTATCGCTGCCGTCGATACTCTGATTGGCATGCCCGCCCGACGCCGGATTGTGGTTGCCGGCGAAATGCTGGAGCTCGGCTCGACCGGTGAGCACCTGCATCGCGAGTGCGGACGCTACATGGCCGGAAGTAAACTGGACTTCCTGCTCGGTGTGCGGGGCTTAGGGAGGCCGATGGTGGAAGCAGCGAATGCGGCGGGATTGAGCGCGGAATTCGTCGCAACGCCAGAAGAGGCCGGCGAGTGGCTGGCGCGCGAGACTCGCGAAGGCGATGTCGTATTGCTGAAAGCGTCGCGAGGCGTAAAACTGGAAAAAGCATTAGAGACGTGGAGACAAAGAAGCAGTATTCCTAGCGCCCCAGGCGCAGAGAAGTGATACTGAGAGCTGACAGCTGAGAGCTGACAGCTGTTGTCGGAGGCGGATTGCTCTACTGGCTGCTTTACCTGAAGCTCTTCCATTACTTTCCGCCATTCCGCATCTTCCGTTACCTGACTTTCCGCACAGCCTTTGCCAGCCTCACGGCTCTTTTCACCGGCCTGATCGTTGGGCCCATCGTGATTCGGCGCCTGCGCGATTTCCAGATCGGGCAGTACATCCGCGAAGAGGGGCCGCAGGCTCATCAGAAAAAAGCGGGTACGCCGACTATGGGCGGATTGCTAATCGCCATCGCCATCCTGGTGCCTACCTTGCTCTGGGCGGACCTGAGCAATCCGTTCGTCTGGATCGCCGTGTTTTCCACGCTGGCCTTCGCTGCGATCGGTTTTGCCGACGACTACCTTAAAGTTATTCATCGCCGCAATCTCGGCCTGACCGCACGCTCCAAACTGGGCCTTCAGGTCGCGGCCAGCATCGTGATAGCGATCATACTGATCGCTTTGCAGTACCGCGGAGAGTATTCCACCATGCTGCTGGTCCCATTCTTCAAGCAGTTCCATCCCGACCTGGTGATTCAAAGATGGGCGGTTCACCCCCAACTCTGGCCGCTGGCTTTCCTGCCGTTCGTGGCCTTCGTTGTGCTTGTGATTGTCGGATCCAGCAACGCCGTGAATCTTACCGACGGACTGGACGGCCTCGCCATCGGCTGCACTGTAATCGCGGCCGGAGCGCTCGCGGTTCTCACCTACCTCAGCGGCCACGCCACTTTTGCCACCTACCTCGAATTGCAGCGCATGCCGCAGATCGGTGAACTCACTATCTTTTGCGGAGCCACGGTCGGTTCCGCCATTGGATTTCTCTGGTACAACGCACATCCGGCGGAAGTGTTTATGGGGGACGTCGGCTCGCTGGCGCTGGGCGGCGCGATCGGCACCGTAGCCGTTATGATCAAACAGGAGCTGTTGCTGCCGTTCATCGGAGGCATCTTCGTCATCGAGGCGCTCTCGGTGATCCTGCAGGTCGGTTCCTACAAGCTGCGCAAGAAACGCATTTTCAAGATGGCGCCCATCCACCATCACTTCGAATTGCTGGGCTGGTCGGAGTCGAAGGTGATTGTGCGCTTCTGGATCGCATCGCTGGTTTTCGCGCTGTTTGCGCTGACGACATTGAAACTGAGATAAAAGATCCACCACGGAGGCACGGAGACACGGAGGGAAAAAGCAACGCTTGGTTTTCTCTGTGCCTCCGTGCCTCCGTGGTGAAATAAAATTGATGGACCTCCAAAACAAACGCGTCCTTGTCGTTGGTCTCGGCAAGTCCGGCGTGGCCTCCGCGCTCTTTCTGAAGTCGCGTGGCGCCCGCGTGACCGTGTCCGACTCCAAACCCGAAGCCGAGCTTCGCGATGAAATCCTGCTCCTGCTGGAACATGGGATCACGGTCGAAACCGGGGGCCACGGTGACCGCACCTTTCGTGGGCAAGACTTAATTGTCGTCAGCCCGGGCGTGGCGGCCGATGCGCCGCAACTGGTGCAGGCGCGCAACCTGGGAGAGCCGGTCATCGGCGAAATCGAACTCGCTGCGCAATTTCTGCCCGGTCCGATCGTCGCCATTACCGGAGCCAACGGCAAAACCACCACCACCTCATTGGCCGGCGAAATTATTGCCGCGGGAAAGTTCTCCACACTGGTTGGTGGAAATATCGGCACGCCGGCCATCAGTTTTGTCGATCAGGCCGGGCCCGAGACCTGGACCGTGCTTGAAGTATCAAGTTTTCAACTGGAAACGATCGTTGAATTTCGTCCCCGAATCGCGGTGATTCTGAACATCACTCCCGACCATCTCGATCGCCACAAGACTTTTGTCAATTACATGGATGCCAAAGTGCGCATCTTCGAGAACCAGCGGAAGGATGATTTCACCGTCCTCAACGCCGATGACCCTATCACCGCTGGATTGTCGGACCGTACCCGCGCGCAGTTGTTCTGGTTCAGCCGAAAGAAGGAGATTGAAAAAGGAGCGTTTGTCCGCGGCACGCATATCTATTTCAGGGACGACGACAGCGAACGCGAGATCATGCCGCTTGCCGAAGTACCGCTGAAGGGCGCGCACAATCTGGAGAATGTGCTGGCGGGAGTTTCTATCGGCACCCTCGTCGGCTGCCAGCCCGAACAGATCCGCCATGCCGTCCGAATCTTCAAAGCCGTCGAGCACCGACTGGAGTTTGTGGCCAGGTTCGCGGGCGTGGATTACTACAACGACTCCAAAGCCACGAACGTGGATGCCACCATCAAGGCACTGGAATCTTTCCCGGCTAACATTCACCTGATTCTCGGTGGCAAGGATAAGGGCAGCGACTACACCGTGCTCCATGAATTGCTGCGACAGCGAGTGAAGCACGTGTACACCATAGGCGCCGCAGCCGCCAAGATCGAATCGCAGATTCAGGGCGCCGCCGAAATCGAACATGCGGAGACTCTGGAAAACGCCGTCAGACGCGCCAGCGAATCCGCCATGCCGGGCGATGTCATTCTTTTGGCTCCGGCCTGCGCCAGCTTCGATCAGTTCCAGAGCTACGAACACCGCGGCCGAGTTTTCAAAGAGGTAGTGCATTCCCTGGCAATGTCTCGATCCACGTAGCGCAGTTGGTGCGTGGAACCAACTCAGTTATCTCTCCCCAAAATCCACGACCGAAACTCCTCCATGTGTCCGCGTCTTCGTGGTGAAATGGAATCTCTATGGCCAAGCGGGTCAGCGTCGATCGCTGGATGTTTACCGTGACCACGATCCTGGTTTTTATCGGACTGGTCATGATCTTCAGCGCCTCGGCCGTGATGGCCAAAGAGCGGTTCGGGTCGGCCTACGAATTCCTGCTGAAACAACTGGTATGGGCCGTCGCGGGACTCGCGGTGATGGTGTCGGCTATGAAGGTGGACTACAAACGCCTGCAACATCCAGCCCTGGTTTTCTCGTTTCTCGGCTTTACCACTCTTCTGCTCATCTCCGTTTTTTTTCTTGATCGCGCGCACGGCACGCATCGCTGGTTTCACGTGGGTCCGGTTTCGTTGCAGCCTTCGGAACTGGCCAAGCCTGCGCTCATCCTGTTTCTCGCATGGTTTCTAGAAAACAAGACCAAGGCCGTGGACGACTGGCGCAATACGCTGATTCCCGCGGTGGCGCCCACCGCAGCATTTCTCACACTCATTGTTTTTCAGCCGGATCTCGGCACCGCCATCGCCTGCGCGGGCATTACCGCTTGCGTGCTGTTCGTCGCCGGCATCCGACTGCGCTACTTCGGATACGCCTTCGCGGCCTCGCTCCTGCCGCTTTATTTCCTGATCTTTCACGTGTCGTACAGGAAGGATCGCATCCTGGCCTTCTTGAATCCCTACGCCGACCCGAAGGGGTTTGGTTTCCACATTATCCAGTCGCTGATTGCCGTCTCGACCGGCGGCGTGACCGGACTCGGCTTGATGGAAGGGAAGCAGAAATTGTTTTATCTTCCCGAACCGCACACGGATTTTATTTTCGCCGTTACCGCCGAAGAGTTGGGACTGGTCGGAGCGCTCGCCGTCATCATCCTGTTTGCAATCTTCCTCTGGCGCGGAACGCGCGCGGCGCTGCGAACGCAGGATAACTTCGGCCGCTTCCTGGCCGTCGGAATCACCAGCATGATCGTGCTGCAGGCTTTCATCAACATCAGCGTCGTGCTCGGCCTGATGCCTACCAAAGGAATTCCGCTGCCATTTGTTTCTTACGGGGGATCGTCGCTGTTCGTGACCTTGATGTGTGTTGGCGTGCTGCTGAATATCACGAAGCAGGCAGAGTAGGCTGGCATCCCTCTCATCGCAAAGAACGCGATGAGTTGCACCAAGAGTTCATTGCCTCACCCCTTCATTGCGGCTTCTCCACGTATCCATCCAACGGCGGAAGAACGGTTTGGGCTGGTTGTTAAGCAGATTCTGAAGCGTGGATAGGAGAATCTGCGGCGGCTGGGATTTAGACAGGAAGGTGTCCACCGCCTCCAGTTTGCTCTTCGGCAATGGCCCGTAGGCCGATAGCAACATGATCGGGACATGTGACTTAACGCGCTTCATCTTCGCGGCAACCACGTCACCGTTCATCCCGGGCATCTGGTAGTCGAGGACTACCGCGTCCACAGAGTGCGAGAGAAACAACTTCAGCCCTTCGTCCCCGGTGGTCGCCTCCAGGACTTGATAGCCGTTGTTTTCGAGCAACATCTTGCGGCCGATGAGCCCATTCCAGTGGTCGTCAATGCAGAGAATTGTTGCTTTCAGCCGAGACATCACTGTTTCCATATTCCCAGTAGAATTGTTGGTCGATGTAACCTTCACTCAGGTCTAGGGACTGAAGCGCTTCCCCGGATCCCGGAAAATAATCCACACTTCGTCAACTTAGGTTCTGAATCACGCGGCCTTCCCTCCTGGAGCCTTGGACACTGATTCAATAATTGGTTTCCTCGGCCCTTCCCAGTGCAACAGAGACAACACATCATTCATCGAGGCTATTTCAAATTCAGCAGTCGAACGTAACCGTTGCAGGCTTCGCCGCACGACAGGCTGGGGATCGAACAACTTGAACTGAATACCGAGATCCCGAGTCCACGCCTGCAAGATCACAAGCATGCCCAGAACATCCCCTCCCAGAAATCCCAATTCCGAAAGATCTAGCAGAAAAACATGGGCGTCTCTTTGCCGCCTGACCTCGTCACGCAACTTGAAAGCAGCGTCACTGGAAATCATTCTTCCTTCACACAGAATGACAGCCACGTCACCTATCTTTTCGACATGCACGCCGAACATACATCCCTCCATTTTTCAAGAGACAACGACCTGGAATGCACGCGCCGTGCCATATCAAAAACGATTTCCTTTGTAGTATTTACAGGTGTAACGCAGATTCGCCGTAGGCAATTCTGGGAGGTCCCAAGAGAAAATCTGGTCTATGGGAATTGAGTGGGTCGTGAGTGAAATCGCCGGAAATGTTGATCGCGACGTAACTGCTTTCAGGGCGTGACCGTGAATGTCGCTTTACCGCTGGCAGTCCCTCCCGGTGTGGTGACTGCAGTCATTCCCGTCTTCGCTCCGGTGGGGACGGTCGCGGTGATCTGCGCTCCAGAATTGACTGTGTAGGTGGTCGCTTTCACCCCTCCGAACGTAACCTTCGTTGCCCCAATGAAACCCGATCCTGTGATCGTGACCTCCGTGCCGACTGGCCCACTAGTGGGCGTGAGGCCCGTAATCACGGGAAGGACTTTGAAGGTCTGACCGCTCGTCAGAGTGCCCGACGGAGTAGCCACGGCGACATAACCAGTTGTTCCTGTCGCAGGCACCTTGGCAGTCATGAAGGTATCGGACACGACTGTGAAGCTGGCCGAACCCGTGCCGAACATCACGCCAGTTGTTCCAGTGAATCCTTGCCCGAGAAGCTGAACGATCTGTCCGGCGTTACCCTGCGTGGTCATGAGCCTTACGAACGGAGCCAGTCCCACATCGAGGCTGTAGAGCACTCCGCCATCGTAAGTTCCTCCTCCTTCGGCCAACCCGTAAATCTTGCCGTTCGTGTGCTGCATCGGATTAGGGGAAAAACCCCAACCATATCTGCCGTCGCCGGAGTCGTACAAGACGGTGTAATTGCCAGTGGCCGTGATTTTGAAAACAACTCCGCCCAATCCCGTTCCTGAGATGGTGGTGCCGCCGTAGAAATTGCCATCGGTTGCCAGCACAAGACCGGCGAGGGGTTCGCCCCCAGTTGTACCGTCAAAATCGTGCAATACAGCTAACACACCCCTCGTCGTCAATCTGAACACCACGCCCAAGTCGAAAGAACCTCCTGAAAACGTGGTTCCGTACAGGTACCCCTTGGCGTCCTGAACAAGCGGCCCGACGGGATTGCACCCGTGAGTAGTGTCGAAGCTGTAGACGGTGCTCACCGTGCCCGTTGCGGACATTCTAAAAATGCTTCCACAGCCGCCGTTGACATTTGTGGATACACTGGGACCATAGAAGTTGCCGTCGCTGGCTTGCAGTAATGGAGCTTCTACATAGGGCGGGCTGGAACTGCTTACCGTCTTATAAGCACCCGTCGTGCTTATCTTGTAGGCGGTGTAATTGGGTCCATATGTAACTCCGTAGAAGTTCTTGTCTTTGGCCTGAATGGGCGGAGCGACCGGGCCACCCTCGGAGGAAGCAAAACTGTGCAGTGTGGTCAGTGTCCCGGAAGGTGAGACTTTGAATACAGTCCCATTTTCGTAGACGCCTCCTCCCCAAGTTGTTCCATAAAAATCTCCGTCCGTTCCAAACGTCAAGCCACTCATGGAGTCCCCGCTTGACGAATCAAAATTGTAGAGAGTGGTAACAGTTCCCGAGGGTGTCGCTAGCAACACCGTGCCTAAGTAGTAAGTTCCGCCGCCATCGATGTCTCCGTACAGGTTGCCATCCCTTCCCTGGGCGAGGAGTTGCGGACTCGCCGGTTGGCAACCTTCCGTGGCGCAGTTGAAATCATGCAGGTCAGTGTAGGTTTGGGCATTCACGTTTGAAGATGCCATGTTCAGAAGAAAACCGATTGCGAATAGCGCAACCACGAGCAGCTTCCGTTGCAGCATGTGCGGGTACCTCCTTTCGGGACGGGTCGTGAAAGGAGAGGCGAGGCAACTACATTCTAGTTCCGCTTCATCGGTTGCGTGCTCAGAGAACGATGTCAACCGAGCGAGCGGCCTTCCCAAAAGGGAAGGATAGATTGCTATCGAAGTGCGGACATCGGCATGAGGCCTTGCTCCCCTCCCGACACGCTGTCTTCACTCGCACTGCCAATGCTACAGCAAGAAGCTCGTGAGTGCAAAGACATATCGCGTTAGCTGTTGAAACATCACCATTTGCACTAACAATCCTCGGCTAGCGCAAGTGGCTGATTACAGCAACTATTGGTAAACAGTTAAGCGACGAGGAAAGATTTTTCCGTCTACTGCAACTTCGCGTATTCCGCCTTGGCGTCCTTCAGGACGGGAATGTCGGGGTCGGCGTTGCTCCAAATCTTTAAGAAGTCCTGGTAGGCGGCCCCGCCAGAATCAGAGCCGCCCAGAACAGGTTTCAGTTACTCCGCTGCATCGATTCGATGTGCTTATTCAAGTTGCTGATGCGCAACTGCACTTCGGAGGAGTGTCCCTGGCTCATAGACCAGAACAGTTCGCCCCAAACCGGCATCTCTTTCGCGCCATGTGTCGGCAAGCGTACGTCACCCGCTATCGCGCTCCGAACGCGATCGAATGGATAACTGTTGTCGTTCTTTCTGGCAAGAATCGTGAGATCCGGTGGTGGGACCTTTAGCGCCTCAGCAGCCGGACCGTTTCCCTTGCCATCCTTGCCGTGACAGACGGCGCAATATGCGGTGTACATCTCTTGACCCGACGCAGGCGATGTCGGCTTCACCGGCGCATACCTGATCTGCCGTTGCTGAGATTCAGCAAATGCGGCAAGACAAAGGAAGAGAACAACGAGTGAAAAGACTCTGCGAATGGACATCGCTCCCTCCTTCCCCCGCGCCCAAAGAGACACGGTATTTAAGGTTCAACTTCGGGAGTTCTGTGAAGGATCCCCATCCCTCTACCTTCATTATCCGCTTTTGCGGGTGTTTTGCACAAATTGGTAACTGCGTATAACCTATTGCTGTAAAAGGGGTTGGCTGTTGAAAAGGTCGCTTTCCTCCGGGAACACCCGAAACTCGAGGATATAGGGCATCCTGACGCGATTGCGTCAACTACGGTGTATTCTCAGGAGCGAAGCGACAGCCGTTGCGTAAAACAATGGCGACTGCTGGAATTGAACTACTGAATTGTCCAGAGCGCGGAAAGGACTTCCCACCCGCCTTGGTGATGGGTCTTCTTAACTTGAAAACATGGGAGTAGCGGGAATAATCACAGACCTGCCACAGTTGCCGCATGTGTAAGCTATTTCCTCCAACGATTCCCTAAGCACAAAAGTCTCTCTCGCTGAGTGTGCTACCAGTTGCTCATTGCAGTTGTCGCAGAAATATTCGCCATCGCGCACGCTGTACCAAGTTTCAGTTGTTGATTGCATACCAAAGCCTCTTCTGACCCCATTTTACTGCGCGCCAGTGAAACAGAAGCGTTGGGGACAGGTTTGGCCCTTCTTATTTCGGCCAGCCTTGAGCTGGCTTCTTCTTGCCGAGTGCTTTCTTCATCGCATCACGCCAGTTGCCTTCCAGCTTTAACATGTCCGTTCAGCAAGGACGCGGTCGTTGTTGGTGGAAAATCGCGATCTCACCAACAACGCTCTACGCTCCGGCCTCTTTCTCCATCGCCAGTAACTGCTCTTTTCGCTCGATTCCCCAGCGGTAGCCGCCCAGTTCGCCATCTCCGCGGACTACGCGGTGGCAGGGGATTGCGACTGCTACGGGGTTGGTGGCGCAGGCTCGGGCTACGGCTCGCGTGGCTTTTGGCATGCCGATCTTCCTTGCTATGGCGCTGTAGGAGCGGGTTTCTCCTCGGGGAATCTTTTGCAGACATTCCCAGACTCGGCGCTGGAAGGCGGTGGCTCGGATGTCGAGCGGCAATGAGGGATTGACGTCTTGTCCCTGGATCAGGCGGGCCAGATTTTCCTTCCATTGCGCCATGGCTTGGTCGTCGCGGCGGCGGGTGGCGAATGGGAACTCGCGCATCAGGCCCTGCTGAAGTTCCTGATCGGAGTTGGCGAACTGGATGGCGCAGACGCCCTTGTCGGTAGCGGCGATCAGCATGCGTCCGAGCGGTGAGCTGGCGATGGTGTAGCGGACGACGGCGGCCACTGCGCCGCGACGGTACTTCTCCGGCGTCATGCCTAGTTGCTTGGCGGTGCGCTCGTAGAGACGGCTGCTGGAACCGTATCCGGCGGCATAAAGCGCGGTGGTCACGGAGTGGCCAGCCTGTAGATTTTGTTTCACCTGGCGCAGGCGGCATGCGTCAACGTAGGCCTTGGGCGACACGCCGAGCACCGACTTGAAAGTTCGCTGCAAGTGGAAGGCACTGCGGCGGAATTCCTTGGCCAGCAGGCTGAGCGTCAGGCGGTCTTCGATATGCTGCTCGATGTAACGGCACATCGCCCGCACCAGCGCGGATTGCGGATTTCCGTCTACCGCTTTGGGACGGCAGCGCAGACAGGCGCGATAGCCGGCCTGTTCGGCTTGGAGCGCATGATCGAAAAAGCTCACGTTCTCGCGGCACGGGCGCTTGGCGGGACACGAAGGACGACAGAAGATACCAGTGCTCGACACGCCAAAAACGAACGTGCCGTCGAGTGAACTGTCGCGATCGAGCACGGCTTGCCAGCGGCGGTGTTTTATCTGTTCCGGGATTCGTTCTGGAGTTGGCTTCATCGCTTCTTCTTCTGAAAGTATCGCATTGGTGGCCATGCAGGTAACATAGGGGAGTTGCGCCGCGCGGACTATCCGAATGTTGCGGTCAAATGATTTTTCCTGGACCGCGGAGTTGACCGAGCAGGGAAGGGAATCGTGGCACGCATCACTTGCCGAACGTGGCGAATCATGTCCGATGACGGTCTCACTGGAGAGTGTTTCACAAATGCCCTTCAGCTAGGAAGGCACGTCGCTCAGGGGCTAAGGCCCGCATTCTGCTGGGCCCTGAACGGCACGGCTGAACAGGCTGCGGAAAAAGTCGATATTCGATGCCCAGCCCCTAAAGGGGCGATTGATTTCGAAGGATTTACGGCATCGCTAAAGCGATGCCCTGATACGAAACCTGAGTGCTTCCGCAGCCTGTGAAGCCGTGCCCTACTCAAAACCGATTTACGAAAAACGCTCTGCGACAGAAGTGAATTTAAGAATCTGAAGAGGACCCTCTATGAACTGCAATCGCAAGACGATGTGGCTGGTTGTGCTGGTGGCGATGGCGTTGGCGCAGGCCGGCGCGCAAATTCTCACGGGCGATCAAGTGAAGAAGACTGCTCCGAACTCGTTTTTCTTTTCTGGCCAGAGCGCGGCCGTGCAACTGCGAAATACGGTCGGCTTGAAGAACTCCGCTGGCAAACTGGTGCTGGCGGGGCTGGTGGATACGTCGGGGTATTCAACCGCAATCGCGGAGAAATACCAGGGTTTCCTGATCACCGAAACCAAACTCAGCTTTGACGGAGCTACCCTGGATGCGGGAGCCTATGGATTCGGCTTCAAGGAGGGCAAGTTCACGGTGATGAATGTGGCGGGAACGGACGTGTTCTCGATCACCAGCCAGAACGACGATCAGCTCAAACACCCGGTCCCCCTGAAACTTGAAAAAGACGGCGCGGCGTACCGGCTGTACGCCGGGCGGAGGTATGTGGTCGTGAAAGCAGATTAGAAGCCAGGTTTCAAAGTTCCAAGGTTTCAGGGTTTCAAAGTTCCGGGTGTCTCGTCCGTCCATCCGGGCGGAGGCGCCCGGCTCTCCACCGGCGATGGACAATGCCCGTTTCCCTCAATAAAATCTGAGATTGCATTCACCTCGGCAAAGTCCGATGAAACTTGTGACCTTCGAAAACGCTGCGCGCCAATCCCGCATTGGCGCGCTGGTGGACGACCATCAGATTGCCGATCTGCACATTGTTGATTTGCACACGGCTTGCGCGCTTTACCTGCGCGACGTCGAAAGCGAAGCCATTTTCTACCGTATGGCTGATGCCCTGGTCCCGCCTGATATGCGGGCGCTGTTCCGGGGCGGAGACACGAGCCTTGAGGCCGCGCGCAAAGCTCTCGACTACGTCGCCCATCTCGGCGCGGGTGGCGCCGACGTCACCGGTCCGCGCGGCGAGGCGCTGCTCTACTCGCTCGGCGACATACAGCTCAAGGCACCCATCATTCCGAAGAAGTTTTTTCACACGGCCGGCAACTTTCGCGAGCACCACGAAGAGGCGACGAAAGCCGGTTTTTCGCATCCGATCATGCCGTGGATCGTTTTTTTTCAGAACACCGACGCGATCATCGGACCCGACGAGCCTGTGATCTATCCCGAACACCTGACCCAGGAACTGGATTACGAGCTGGAACTGGCGGTCGTTCTTAAGAAAGCTGGCAAGCACTTTACTCCGGAAGAAGCCTCCTGGTACATCGGCGGCTACGTTATTTTCAACGATATTACGGCACGCGACATTCAGCGCCGCGAAATGAAATCGGGCGTGTTCAGCTTCTGCAAGGGGATCGACACCTTCTGCCCATTGGGGCCTTGGATCGTAACCGCGGACGAAATTCCCGACGCGCATAACCTGGCCATGGAACTGCGCGTGAACGGCGAATCGCGGCAGCGCTCGCATTCGAGCAAAATGTCGGTCAAGATTCCGGAGATCCTCTCGCACTACTCGCCGATGGGATACAGCGCGGGCGACGTAGTCTCGACTGGAACGGTGTCGGGCGTGGCGGCGTTTTCGGGAGATCCGAAGGCGTGGTACCTGAAGCCGGGCGACGTGATGGAATGCGAGATCGAAAAGATCGGCGTGCTGCGGAACCCGGTGATCTCGTGGGAAAAAGCGTACGGCCAGAAACCGGCGGCGCAGTAGGAATTGGTAATTTTGTAATTTAGTAATTTGGTAATTTTGTAATTTTAAAACCACTGCTACATCGACTAGACCTGGGGTTTTCAAATTACCAAATTGCCAAATTACCCGATTACAAAATGTTCTTCTCTGTGGTGGGTTTGGGTTTTTCAGACGATGACTACAAATTCTAAAATCTGGGTTAGCGAACTCAATGCGCGGCCGGAGGTACGGGCCGCGTTTTCGGAAACGGCCATCCGGTTTTACGACACGACACTGCGCGATGGGGAGCAGACGGTTGGGGTCGTGCTCTCGCCGCAGCAGAAGCTGGAAATCGCGCACAAGCTGGATGAGCTTGGAGTGAGCCGCATTGAAGCCGGCTTTCCGCGCGTTTCGGCGGAAGACGCCGAGGCGATTCAGCTCATGCAGAAGGCGGGCATCAAGGCGGAGCTCTGGGGATTTTCGCGCGCCGTCAAAGCTGACGTCGAAGAACTGGTTCGGCTGAACCTTCGCTATTCCGTGATTGAAGCGCCCACCAGCGCGATCAAGCTGAAAGCGTATGGCATTTCGCGGGAAGAAGTGCTGCGCCGAATTCGCGATGCGGTCTCGGCGGCGCGCGAGGCCGGCATCACGGTCGCATTCTTCGCGGTCGATGGAACGCGAACCGAGTTGGAATTTCTGAAAACTGTTTACCTGTCGGCGCTTGATGCGGGAGCGAAAGAACTGGTCGTCGTCGACACGATCGGGGCCTGCGGGCCCGAGGCGGCGGAATATCTGACGCGGCAAGTCTGCCAGTGGGCCGGCAAAGGCGTGCCCGTGCATTTCCATGGTCACAACGATTTCGGTATGGCGACGGCCTGCGCGGTGGCGGCCGTCCGCGGGGGAGCAACCTGGATCCAAGGCACGATCAACGGCATGGGCGAACGCGCGGGCAATGCCGATATCGCCGAGATTGCGCTCGCGCTGCGCTGCCTCTACGACGTACCGGTAGTACTGAATCTCGAAAAGGTGCGCGATGTTTCCGAGGTGGTGCGGCGGGCCGCGGGGTACACGCTCGATGCGTGGAAGCCGCTGGTCGGCGAAAACTTGTTCATGCGTGAGAGCGGCGCAGTGGCCAGCCAGTTTCATCTCCCGGAGGCGATTGAGCCCTACTCGTCGGAAATTGTGCAGGCGGAGCGCGGGATTGTTCTCGGTAAGAAAAGCGGTCTCGACAACATTGACCTGAAATGCAAGGAACTCGGCGTTACGATTACGGCCGAGCAGCGGGGTCCAGTCCTGGCTGCGGTCAAGCAAGCTGCGGTCAAGCAGGCTGTGTCCGGCAAATGCGGATTGGTAAGCAACGATCAGTTTCGGCAGATTCTGGCGGCCATGCATATTGTCTGAAATCGGGGTCTGAAATTGGACCTGAATCAGGGCGCACCTCCAAAGGCCCAGGCCGACGCGGGTTTCCGGCGATGGGTCGAGAGCAACTCACGATGGTAACGCTGGGTTCGTTACTCATAAAGTGCAGATGCTTGCATCCGTCGGCTCGGCCCGATCCTGGTTCCTCTTACTAACTCCATTCGCAACAAACACTTACGCCCTCCCTTTCATATGGTTTCACGGGTGCAGTATTCCTTATGAAGCCCGGAGCGTATGGGCGAGCGGGGGCGAACTTGACCGTCATTTACAGCGCTGAGAGCGTAGCTCCTCGAACCACGGCGCGGCCGGCAGTCATGCTGCCGCTGCTTGTGATTTTGTTCATTGTCTCCTACGGCATTCTGACCATGCTGGTTTTCGAGCAGGGCCAGACCATCGAATCACAGCGCAGTTTAATCCGCGAAATGTTGAAGGACAGCACCCAACTGGCCGCGCTGAAAGGCAAGCTGGCCCGTGACGACAGCAAGCGGCTCCACGACAAGGCGTCTGCCCAGGCGGATCATAAAGACGCGGATTCCGGCAATCCTGGGGCAGGGGCAAAGGGATCGGACAAAGAAACAAAACGACCCGGTAGATCGGCGCACTCCCTGAAGGAAGCTCCCGGGAAGGAAGCTCCCGGGAAGCCAAGCGCGGATGTAGAGGATGTGCGGCGCTCCACTCGAGCGATCTAGCGGGCGTACAAGCTTGAGTAGTACGGATCAGCGAAAGCGATTCGAGTTTTGAGAGAGAAAAAGAAGAACGGTTCTGTGGGATGCGGCCTTATGTGGGGGCCGTGATGCGAGCAAGTCGTAATTATGAAGGCCCTGGCCCTAGCCCTAGTGTTGTCTCTTCCCGTTCCCAGCTTGGCACCCCTAGCTCATCTGTCTCCCACCCCCAGCCAACAATCGGCAAAGCGAAAGGGAGGGCGATGGTACTTCGCCGCAACTGGGCACGCCGTGTATTGCTACGGACCGGTGATGACCATGCCCCAGGCGCAAGGAGGCCTGTTGAAAGTTGCAACTTTTTGCCGTGGCGATCGAACCATGGTACCGCTGAAAGATTAGACAAACAATGAACGCAAATCCCTTGACTGCTGACGCAACCCCACTAGAATGCTCGACAATGCTGATTGTTCTATAGCGCCCCGCAGGCCCCCCCGTTTTCCCTGTCGGTACCAGAACCAGCGCGCCGGATCGCTCTCCACAACCTACGCCCCGCGCGTTTCCCCTATAATCGGTAGTCAGAATCCCGTTTTAGCGAGGGCCCGTAGCTCAAGCGGATAGAGCGTCGGATTTCTAATTGGCCCGACCGTGCGTAAGTTGTTGGTTGTTCTCCGTGGTTGAAGTGCGAAAAAGGGTGTTTTCGGGTGTTGTTGTACCCGCTTTGTACAGCCTCTTGTAGAGCTTCTTGTAGAGCTTCCCAAGCGGGCAATACAGTCCCTCGCTGGCGATCAACGGGCAAAACTCGTTTTGCCTTCCCTTCGCTTTTTGCGGCTTTGAGCATTGTCCTGTTTATCCGATGCTCCTGACCCTTCCTTACGTGCCGGGCAGCGAACCGTGTTTCCCCCCACGGTCTGAAGCATCACTCGTTAGCTCTTGATAGGCTCAGTTCACCGTCGCCCCGCCGCAGCACCGCTTGTGTTTCTTGCAGGAGCCGCAGGGGGCACGGATCGTCCCGCCCGACCTCGCTATTCGGAACTCAAAGAAGGCGACACCGTGCACGGCGAAGTCCGTAGCCTGACCGGGAGTGGTGCGCCGAGGCTCAGGCGTGTGGGCACTGGAACTGACCTGCCGATGCTACCGGAAGTACCGATACGCCTGCAACAGCCCAGCCGCCATGTGCACGATGACTTCTTCGCGCTTCTCCGGACTGATCGCTCGGGGCGCATCTCCGAGTCTGTGTCGTGCTCGTGGCAGAGCATCGTCATGGGGATCAGGCATCCGCCGTGCTCCTCGCCGTTGACAAGCTCAGCCCAGCCATCGGAGCGCATGCCCATCCCCCGCATGAATCCGCGAGCCCAGTCGTTGCCGTGAAACACACCGTTCTCGTCCTGCAAGAGGATCGGCCCGTAGACCTCGTCCTTGTTCAACGTCCCGGCGATGTCGTTCCAATGCCGCATCATCAATCCCAGAATTTCATTGGCTTCGTCGAGGCTGCCGAACTCGCAGGCGTCCGACATCTCGCCACCGAAGACTTCCGGGAATTATTCGCTCGGCATCACGACATCCGGCCCTGCGATGAGGGCGGCGAAGAATCCGTCGAGTTGTTCGACGTTCATCGCCCTGCCGCCCTTCGGGAAGGCTCCGAGGCGGTCAAGTTCGGCGTCCGTCAGCGGGTCGTTTTGGCTGAACGTCTTCATGGGGAAGTATGCAGGCTTTGCGAGCATTCTACGCGGCGTCCCTTCCCCAGAACCGGGCATGCTCATCTCGTGTCCCGATCCAGCCACTTCTCAACCTCTATCGGACGTCACTCTTCCTGCGGATTCTACGTCTCGCTTCCGCGAGTAGAAGACAGCCCTCGTCCGCTTGCCACCGATAAGCACACAGAACCCGGCCANTGACTGACAGGGCGATGTTTCACCAACTAAACTATTCTCGCCGAAGCATCAAGACAGACCGCCAACGATCTGCCGGTACTCGGTTTCGGTGAAAGCTTTAAGAGTTTCTGTGGTCACATTGCCGAGCGCCCCAACCGACAGGGCGAACTTGGCCCCGGCTTCATCGTTGGGAAATTCAGTGATCAACACAGCGTCATACTGCCCCATGGTCAAATACCAAGCGTGAATCCTTCCCCCAACCTTCTCGGCGGCCTTTCTCGCAGCATCGAGTCGTGCCGGGCTTTCTTTGATTTTCGCGATTCCTTGCTGGGTATAGCGGATCAGTATCACAAAGGGCGGCATGCGGGGCCTCCTCCCGATTCAGAGTTAATACATTATGCACTGAGAAACGCGGGAGTCAAGTTTAGACACGGCAGGGTGATCGCTCCCGTATGCAACGGGATTTCGCTCACACCCGGTCAATGAGTGCTCTGGCGATGTTGCGGCTGTTACCGCTCTCCTCGAGCTTCTAGTAGGTAAATCTACCGCGCCTTCGGAGCACGCTTCTTCTTTGTCCGGGCATTCTTTTCTCGCCTGAGCATCCATGCCGCACGCAGAGCGCCAACCAGCACGTCCTCGTTTGCTTGCGCGAGGCGAATGTGGGTCGCCCCCATCCTTCCCCATCCACCATGAA
>JGI12270J11330_10000649_pt1 | contig 26638 bp, 17 predicted proteins | sample PeaSoiMetSII2010_FD_11330 | JGI IMG/M metagenome (IMG submission 11330)
GGGCCTGTGGACGCAGTCAATGTACGAACACCCAAAACGTCTCTGCCTGATAGGGGCCTGATCCCGGAAGTGCGGCGCCGAGCCGCGTCTCGTTCAGGTTTTTAATCCTGCTCGCGACGCTGCTTCTTGCGCAGTCGCTTCCGCGAAAGCGCTTCTTTCGCCCGGCGCTTCTCGCCGGGCTTCATGTAGAAGCTGTGCTTCTTGATTTCCTTAATGATGTCTTCCTGTTGCACCTTGCGCTTAAACCGCCGCAGTGCATTCTCAAGAGACTCGCTCTCTTGAATCACTACTTCTGCCAATGGTCTTCACCCCAATTCCGGTTCGGATTGGTCACTTGCAGTGCCCGCCAATGACCTGAGGCACTGCCCCTGGTAGATTATCTCACGAGGGTGCTGGCTTCTTGTAGTCAATTCCAGCCCTCCAAGTCAAGCCCTCTTTCTGGTTCTTCCCTTTCTTTCCCTCTCAGGTTACCTCCTCGGTTACTTTTTACTTCCTCGCCAATTTTAGGCCCTCTCCTTTTTCTCCTCGTGCGTCCCCCTTGCCTCTGCTGTTACACTAATCTGCTTCAGAGTCCTGCCTCGGGAGCTGACCCTCATGCCTGATATGCGCGATGCCCTTGGAGTTCTCCTCGCGGGTGGGCAAGGCGAACGACTCTGGCCGCTCACCAGAGACCGTGCCAAGCCCGCTGTCCCCTTTGGCGCTCTGTATCGCATCATCGATGTCACTCTCTCGAATTGCATCAATTCTTCGCTCCGCCGTGTTTTTGTCCTCACTCAATACAAGGCTCTCAGCCTCAATCGCCACATTCGCGCCGGTTGGTCTCCCCTTATGGGCCTCGGCGAGTTCATCGAGGTGCTTCCCCCCCAGCAGCGCGTTTCTCAACAGTGGTACCAGGGCACCGCGGACGCCGTTTATCAGAATATCTACTCCATCGGCAGCGAGCGCTCCAAGTTCGTTTTCATCCTTTCCGGCGACCAGATTTACAAAATGAACTACGCCAGGATGCTCCAGCAGCACATCGACTCCGCCGCCGATATTACCGTCGCCACCATCGAAATCCCCGTCGCTGAGGCCGCCAAGCAATTCGGCGTCCTCGAAACCGATAAGGACTGGCGCATCGTGGGCTTCGAGGAAAAGCCCGCCAAGCCGAAGAATTCGCCTTACAAGGCGGCCCACTGCAACGCCTCCATGGGCATATATATTTTCAACACCCAGCTCCTGATCCCCATCCTCCTCGCCGATTCCGAGGATCCTAAGTCTTCTCACGATTTCGGTAAGGACATTCTTCCCCGCATCATCTCCAAGCACCGCGTCTTCGCCTACAACTTCGTCGACGAAAACAGCCAGGAGACTCTCTACTGGCGCGACGTCGGCACCCTCGACGCCTACTACGAAGCCAACATGGACCTCGTCAGCGTATCCCCCGTCTTCAACCTCTACGACAAGCATTGGCCTCTCCGCGGCTGGCAACACCAGTATCCCCCCGCCAAATTCGTCTTCGCCGATGCCGACCGCATGGGCGTTGCCATCGATTCCATCGTCGCCGGCGGCTCCATCCTCTCGGGTGGCCGCGTGCAGAACTCCGTTGTCGGCTACGATGTCCGCGTCAATAGCTATTGCGAAGTCTCCGAATCCATCCTCTATAATCACGTCAACATCGGCCGCCACTCGCGAGTGCGCCGCGCCATCATCGACCGCCACGTCAGCCTTCCCGAAAAAACCGAAATCGGCTTCGACCTCGAAGCCGACCGCCGCCGCTTCCATGTCACCCCCTCCGGCATCATCGTCGTCGTCCGCCAGGAGTCCCTCATCGAAGAGCCCGAAGCCCAATAACCCGCACAGTTGCATCTACGGAGACCGCCTGGGCACTTCAGGGCGGCATAATCAATATCGCCATCACTATGTCCGACTCCCAACCCAATAACGAGAATGCGGTTTTTGAACATCGCAAAGATGTCGCCCGAGAGCTCTCGCTCTCCGGCGAAGCCGAACTCCACCGGCTCGCAGAGTTAGCCACGGAGTTCGGGGCAGAACACATCGCTTCCACCGCCCGCAGCATCGCTGAAAGGACTTCCGAGGGCCGATTCTATGTGGCGTGCATCGGTCAGTTCAAACGCGGCAAATCAACTCTCCTCAACGCGCTGGTCGGGCTTCCGGTTCTCCCCACGGCGGTGGACCCGGTGACGGCCGTGCCGACGATTCTTCGGCATGGTGAGCGTCTCTCGGCACGGGTGCGCCTTCAGAATGCCGCGTGGACAGACGTCCCCCCAAGCAATGTCGAAGAGTACGTCTCTGAGGGAAAGAATCCCGAGAATGCGAAGGGCGTTGCGGGGGTGGAGGTCTTTGTTCCAAGTTCCCTCCTGGAGACAGGAATGTGTCTGGTGGACACTCCCGGCCTCGGATCCGTGTTTGCCGGAAACACCGCTGCAACCCATGCATTTATCCCCCATATTGATGCCGCTATCGTCGTCATTGGGACTGATCCGCCACTTTCGGCGGATGAACTCCAAATCGTGGAAACTGTCTCTCATGAGGTTCACGATCTTCTGTTTGTTCTGAACAAGGCGGATCGGGCAAGTGCGGAGGAGCGCTCTGTTGCCTTGGAGTTTGCCCGTCGTGTACTGGAGAAATGTCTAAAGCGGGCGGTGCCGGCAATTTTTGAGGTTAGCGCGCTCGACCGACTGGAGCAAAGCGGTCCCGAACGGGATTGGGGATCGTTGGTTTGTGCACTTGAGGACCTGGTGCAGCATTCGGGGTGCTCACTTGTTCGCAAAGCGACTGATAGGGGCATTCGGCGCACGGCAAATCAATTGCTCTCGGTGATCAAGGAAGAACGCAATGCTCTCGAGCGCCCCCTCGAGGAGTCAGAACGGCACATGGCATTGCTCCGGAAAACACTCGGGGAGTCAGAGGTTCACATGCGGGATTTGGGAGTTCTCCTGAGTGCGGAGCAGCAACGTTTGGCCGGTGTTTTTGGCGAGCGAAGAAATGCTTTTCTGAAACAGGCGCAAGTCGAAGCTCACACGGAACTGGCCAAGCGTTTGTCTTCGCTGGCACGCAGTCACAATGGCCCCGTGTTTCGTCGAACCGTAAATCACCTGGCGCAGGAAATCGCGCGCACGCAACTCACACCGTGGCTGGAAGGCGAGGCCACGTTTGCGGGAGCGGAATTTCGCAAGACCGCAAAACGTTTCGTTCAACTTGCCAATGATTTCTTGCACCGCTTGGGAGAAACAGACGTGCCGGGGTTGGAAGAACTCCCGGACGACCTTGCTTCTGATCAAGGACTCAGCGTTAGATCGCAATTCCACTTCCATCTAATCGAGCGTGTCGCGGCGCCAGCCTCTCCATTGTTGTTTATCGTAGATCTCCTGCTTGGCGGTGTGGGATGGCGCGGCGGGATCGTCCGCGATGCCCGGGATTTCCTCGATCAGTTGCTCGAAATGAACAGTTCGCGAGTGCAAAGCGACGTTGACGAACGCGTGCGCGAAAGCCGCAAAAAGCTGGATGCTGAAATAAAAGAAGTTCTGCGTGAGGCCTCGGCTATTGCCGATCGCGCGCTGGCACGCGCCCGTGCTGCGCAATCCGCGGGGGCCCCAGGCATTCGGGCGGCCCTTGCCCGCCTCGACTCCGCCCAACGATTCGTCCACTCTGTCCGCTAAGCGAGGCCTTAAGATAGCATCCATCGGCGTAGTTTTGGCCTCCGGCCCCTACTCTGAACGGCATTCTCGCGCCCCTGCCTGCCAGCCACTGGTCGCTTCCCACGAGTCACGACAAAGTGCCCCTCGTCACTCACCATCCCCCCTCCCTCTGCTACAATCTCCTGTTGCAAATCTCTCAGGAGACACTATCTACATGTCCACGAAAATCACCCGCGTTCACGCCCGCCAGGTCCTTGACTCGCGCGGCAATCCTACCGTCGAAGCTGAGGTCTTGCTCGAATCTGGCGCTTTTGGCCGCGCCATTGTTCCTTCGGGTGCGTCCACCGGCGAGCACGAAGCCCTCGAACTTCGCGACGGAGACAAATCCAAATATCTCGGCAAGGGCGTCCTTAAGGCCGTCGCCAACGTCAATTCGGAGATCGCCAAAGCCGCCACCGGTGCCGACGCCACCGACCAGCGCGCCCTGGATCACAAATTGATTACCCTTGATGGCACGCCCACCAAATCCCGCCTGGGCGCCAACGCCATCCTCGCCGTCTCCATGGCTGCTGCTCGCGCCGCTGCGGTGGCCGTCAAGCAGCCCCTTTACAAATACCTTTCCCGCTATTCCACCGACACTTCCGGCAATCTTCTCCCCGTGCCCATGATGAACATCCTCAATGGCGGCGCCCACGCCGACAGCTCCGTTGATTTCCAGGAATTCATGGCCATGCCTATCGGTGCTCCCACCTTTAACGAAGCTCTGCGCTGGGGCGTCGAGGTCTTCCACTCCCTCAAAGCCTCGCTGAAAAAACACGGCTATTCTACGGCCGTCGGCGATGAAGGCGGTTTCGCGCCAAGTTGCAAGTCCAACGAGGAAGCCATCCAGATCATTATCGAAGCCATCTCCGCCGCCGGCTATAAACCCGGCGAACAGGTAGCCATCGCTCTCGACCCCGCGGCCAGCGAGTTCTACGACAAAGCCTCCGGCAAATACATTTTCAAGAAGTCCGACAAGTCCGCGCACACCTCTTCGGAAATGACGGCCTACTACGAGAGGTGGGTAGAGAAATATCCCATCGTCTCCCTGGAAGATGGGCTCGCCGAGGATGACTGGGCCGGATGGAAGGAACACACGCAGGTGCTGGGCAGCAAAACCTCCAAGAAGAGGATTCAGCTTGTCGGCGACGACATCTTCGTTACCAACACTGAGCGTCTCTCCCGCGGCATCAACGAAGGCATCGCCAACGCCATCCTCATCAAGCTCAATCAGATTGGTACCGTCACCGAAACCATTGACGCCATCGAACTCGCTCGCAAGGCCGGCTACAAATCCGTCATTTCTCACCGCTCTGGCGAAACGGAAGACACCTTCATCGCCGACTTCGCCGTCGCCACCGCTGCTGGCCAGATCAAGACCGGCTCCGCCTCCCGCACCGACCGCATCTCCAAATACAACCAACTCCTCCGCATCGAAGAGGAACTCGGGCCCGCCGCCCGCTTCAACGGCCACGCTCCTCTCAAGTAGCTTCTTCTTCCCAATTTCACCGGGGGCGGGATTCCAAATCCCGCCCCCACTTTTTTTGCGCCATGCTGAAACAGTTATTCTCTTTAGGAGGCCGGGGCTTCAGCCCCGGCGTAATGCCCTATTGCTTACGCGCTTTAGCCCCTGAAGAAAGCATTCCCGGTGTTCTTCAGCAATCCCCCAACCCTTCACCGCTCTGCGCTTTTGACGCTCTCCCGGAGTAAACTCTCCCCAGCATGTCGCTTCGTTTCACGCGCGCCTTGAAACTCGCCGCTGGTGCCAGCATCGGTGCCGCCATCGCCGTTCATTTCCTCGCGAACTCTCTGCTCCCTTGGATTTTCACGCCACTCGCGACGCTTCTGCTTCTCATCATCGCCTTTGCGAACTGGCGCGCGCACAAAGACTCTTACTCGCTGTGGATTGCAGTCGGCTTGACGTTCTCGCTTGCGGGGGATGTTCTGCTGCTTCGTCCCGAAGATTTCTTCACGCTGGGCCTCTCGACTTTCTTGCTTACCCACATCGCCTACCTCTTTGCGTTTACCCGCGACACCCAGTTCCCCGCTCGCCTCGGCGTGTGGGTTCTCTATCTCCTGTTTGCCGCCTGTTGTTATTTCCTGCTGTTTTCGCGGCTCCCGGCGGCGCTCCGGCTCCCGGTTGCGATTTATTCTGTGTTTCTCCTGTCCATGGCCGCGCAGGCCATGGGGCGTTCTTTCCTTTTGCGTTCAAAAGCTGCGCGATTCGCGGCTATCGGAGCCCTCCTGTTTGTCCTTTCCGACGGCCTGCTGGCCCTCGATCGTTTCTACGCACCGCTTCGCTTTGCCCCTTTGCTGGTGTTGTTGCCGTATTACGCCGGACAGTGGCTGATTGCGTCCTCCACCGATAACCCGCCATCGCCCTTGTAGGGGTCGAGCACGGCTCGACTCCATCTCGGCAACGTGTAAACACTTCCGCAATTCCGCTTGCCCCCGAGTCTCGCGGGGAATTCTTGCTATTTGTGATCCCGAGCGGAGCGAGGGATCTGCTTTCCGGGCGATCCGGCCCACCCACAGCGCTGAATAGGCACGCTGCTTATGGGGTCTACGCTGCCTTGCCTTCTTGTTTCTTCTTCCACCGTAGATCCGCGACCACCAAACGAACGTCCTCGTAACTCGTCCCTCCCGTCAACGCATCCACGATGGGTTTCACCAGATCCATCCCAAGTTGCTTGCTTGCCTCTTCAATCTCCTTGTACCGTTCCACATCGACCCATTGCGCCCGAAACCTGATTTCGCCTTTCTCAATCAAGTCCGCGACCATCGCCTTCACGGACCACACTTTCCTCCCGCGAATCTGGGCAATCTCTTCAAAACTATGCCCCTCCTCAACCAATTCCTTCGTCTCCAGTGATGGCGTCGACGGCCGCGCGTGCCATTCTTTGCTGGCCCGCTCCCCGCGCCCAAATCTCCGGAACACTTCCAGTATTTCCTCGCCGTACATTTCGCACTTCTTCTCGCCCATCCCGGAAATTCGCCGCAACTCGGTGATAGTTCCGGGTCGCGCTTGGCACAGAGCATCGAGCGTCGCATCGTGCATGACCACAAACGCGGCCGTCAACTTTTGGCGTGCCGCATTCCTTCGCCACTCCCGCAAGAACTCCCGCAGCTCTTCNTCCACTCGCGCCGTCGGATTCAACTCAAATCGTGCCTCTTCCAGAACCCGGCCAGGGCTCTGGATGTCCNGCGTGTCTCCATGCTGTGTCGTGCCTCTATGCTGNGTCGTGNCTCGGTGCCGTGTTTTGCCTCGGTGCTGTGTTTTGGNTCGGGGCGGCATCGTGTCCCTCTGCGATGTATCCATGCTCTCCGTCAGCCATTTCGGCAAACTCGCGCAAACATCGCAGACCCCGCATCGCTCCCACTTCGTAATCTCTCCGAAGTGCGCACAAATACCTTTCTGCCGGCACTCACCGGAAGCAACGAACTCTTGCATCTGGTGATACCGCTGCCATGCATGCTCTTTTTCTGCGGGATCCTGAATCTGATTGATGAAAAAAGCCCGCAGCCCATTATCTTTCTTCTCCCAGAAAAGATAGCAGTTTGCCGGCAGCCCATCGCGCCCCGCTCGGCCCGTCTCCTGGTAGAGCTGCTCGATGCTGTCCGGCAATCCCAACCTCACCACGGCTCTCACGTTCGGCTTGTTGATGCCCAGTCCAAACGCAATCGTGCCCACCAGCACGCGCGCCTCTTCGCTCATCCACTTTTCCTGATTCTCGCGGCGTGCCGTGTTCTCCATCTGCCCGTGGTATCCGACCGCGGCGATCCCGCTTTCTTCCAGGAGGTCGATGATTTCGCCGACGCGGGCCACGGTTGGAGCATAGACGATTACGTTGCCTTCCTTCACTCGCTTCACTGCTTCCAGCACGCAATCGTCCTGCATGCGCCCTTTGCATTGCTGGACCACGTAGCGCAGATTCTCCCGCCGGAAACTGGACACGGACTTCAGCGGGTCGCGCAGGCCCAATTGCTCTACGATGTCGTGGCGCACCTGTTGTGTGGCGCTCGCCGTAAACGCGGCGATCGGCCGGTCGGGAAAGAGTTTTCGCAACTTGCTCAGTTGGCGGTACTCCGGCCGAAAGTCGTGCCCCCACTCGGAGATACAGTGCGCCTCATCAATGGCGAAGAACGACACGGGAGCTTTTCCAAGCCAGGCGCCCGTGCCCTCCATCACGGCGCGTTCCGGCGAGATGTACATCAGGCGATACTCCCCGGCAGTCGCCTTGCGCTTGATTTCCCCGCGGTCAGCCTCGACGACAGCGCTGTTCAAAAACACTGCGGGAATGCCCATCTGGCGAAGTTGCGCGACCTGGTCCTGCATCAGCGCGATCAGCGGCGAGATCACCACCGCCGTCCGTTTCTCTTCCAGCACCGCCGGAAGTTGGTAGCACAGCGACTTGCCCCCGCCCGTCGGCATCACCACGCAACATCCCGCCCCGCCGCCAGGCTGCGCACCACTTCTTCCTGCCTCGGCCGGAACCCGTCGTAGCCCCAATACTGTTTCAGCGCCTCGAAAAACTTGTCTCCGCCCGGTGATTCCTTCCCTTCAATGTCTGGCCTGCTCATGCGCGCCTTTCAAGTGCCTGCTCCCGTTGTGGGGATTGCGATCTTAACCCCCGCTAATATTCGCTTTATATTCGCCTACTGTCAAGTCCATTTGTGCTACTTCACTGTGCAGTTATCCACAATCGCAACAAACCCTGTGCAAATGCCCTTTTTGGGAATCTCCGGCCATCTCTTTCGCCATTCCTGCCCGAGTTCCTGGTAATTCAGTGGCTTCTCTGCGTTTGTGACCTGCGCCACACCTTGCTTTTCCAGGCTGCCGTATACTGTTTGCGTGACTTTTCCGCGAGCATTTGTTCTTTTCCACACTCGCTCCTGCTGATCTTCAGCGCTTCGCGGAGACCGTTCACCTTTGCCCTCCTGCGCCCGCAGGCGCAGGGCCTTGCGTATGAGCGATCTCGCCCAAGCCGAACTCGCCATGCATGACGGCTGGCGGCCCGCCATCAATCCTTGGTGGATCGCCTTCACGGTCATGCTCTCCACGTTCATGGAGGTGCTGGACACCAGCATCGCCAACGTCGCTCTTCCGCACATCGCCGGCAGTCTTTCCGCCGGGATTGACGAAAGCACTTGGGTGCTCACCTCCTACCTGGTTTCCAATGCCATCGTTCTTCCGCTGACCGGATGGTTCTCGCGCCTCTTCGGCCGCAAGCGCTTCTATATGAGCTGCGTGATCATTTTCATCGTCAGTTCGCTGCTCTGCGGCCTGGCTCCCAGCCTGCCCTTGCTGGTCTTCTTCCGCGTCTTGCAAGGAGCGGGCGGCGGGGGCTTGCAACCTGTCTCCCAAGCCATCCTCGTCGAAAGCTTCCCGCGTGAGAAGCAGGGCATGGCTATGGCCATTTATGGCATGGGCGTCGTCACTGCGCCCATCATCGGACCCACGCTGGGCGGCTGGATCACCGACAACTATTCCTGGCGCTGGATCTTCTTCATCAACATCCCGGTCGGAATTCTCTCTATCTTGATGACCACCGCGCTCATCATCGATCCGCCGCATGTCTCCGGGAAAGACAACGGCCTGCGCACCCGGATTGACTTCATCGGCCTGGGACTCCTCAGCGTCGGCCTCGGCTTCCTCCAGGTGGTTCTCGACAAGGGGCAGCGCGACGACTGGTTTGAATCCCCCTTCATCGTCTGGTGCGCCGTGCTTGCCGTCGTCGGCCTCATCGGCACAGTTTTCTGGGAGCTTCGCCAAAAAGATCCCGTCATCGAGCTGCATCTCTTCAAGGATCGCAACTACGCCACCGCCACGTTCTTTATGTTCGCGCTTGGAATTGTCCTGTACGGCACCACGATCATGTTGCCCGTCATGCTGCAAACGCTCAGCGGCTACACCGCGCAGCTCAGCGGGTTGGTGCTTTCTCCCGGCGCTATCATCACGTTGGTCATGTTGCCGTTCGTCGGGCGGCTGCTGGTAAAGCACGATCCGCGCTGGTTGGTGGTCGTAGGGCTGACGATTCTTGCCATTGGCATGTTCCAGCTTGCAAAACTCAATCTGTACACCAGCTTCTGGACGTTTGTGTTTGTGTGGATGATTTCGCGCGCCGGCATGCCTTTTATGTTCGTGCCCATCAACGTCATGGCGTTTTCCTTCGTGCCCAAGGAACGCATGAACAGCGCCACCGGCCTGGTCAATCTGGCGCGCAACATCGGCGGCAGCGTGGGCATTTCGCTGGTCACCACGCTGCAGGCGCGCATCACGCAGAGCCACCAGAATGTCCTCGTCAGCCACATGACGCCGCTCGATCCCCGCTATCGCGCCGCGCTCCAGGGTCTCGCCGGCCTGCTGCACCAGCGCGGGTCGAGCTGGGCCATGGCGGCGCATCAGGCGCAAGGCATGCTGTACGGCGAAGTGCAGCGCCAGGCGTCCATGCTGGCCTTCGTGGACGTGTACTGGATTCTCGGCATGCTCTGCCTCGCCATGATTCCCCTTATGTTCCTCATGAAGCGTTCCGGTCCCCACTCCACCTCGCCCCTGCCGCACTGATCGCCCGCTTCTTTCTTATGTAGTGGCCGACCTTCAGGTCGGTTCTCGGGCTTCTTTCCTCCAGTGGGGGACGATACATCGTGCCCAAGAATGTCGGCGCGCCGACCGCAGGTGTTTTTTGCGGATGTGTTGCGGGGGAAGGGGTTAAGGGAAACGAGGTTTGCATGTGTGGGAATTGCAGGGGTTATAGGTGGTCTGGAATGAGGCAGATGTGCATGTGTTGATTGCAGAGGGGTTGGGAGGGGGGATTGCGCAAGTGTTGAAAAAAGGAGGGTTGCGCTGGAAAGGCTGGAATGATTGGAGTCAGTGGCGAGTGGCTGGTGGCGAGTGGCGAGCAAGAGATCGGAGAAGAGAGAGAAAGGCAGTTCACAGTCGACAGTTAGCAGTGCACGGTTGGAAGAAAGCATTGCGCGACAATCCAGGAATTGCTGACGTGCAGTGGTCCGTTCGCGAAACAAAATTGTCGGCGCACCGACATGGATACTTAAGGTAGTGGTAAATATTGTAGTGGGTACGACTCGTAGGGCAGCAGTTGCCAATGGTGCGGGAATGGTCGGACTTAACGGAGAAAGACGGTTCAAAGCTCGTGTAGGGGCCGCTTGGCGCCTGCTCCGACCCGGTCGGGGAGGTGCGCTCTTGAATTGCTGTGCCCGCCCCGAAAATGTCGGCGCGCCGACATGGATACTTGATGTAGTGGTAACTATGGGAGCGGGTACGACTCGTAGGGCAGCGGTTGCCAATAGTGCCGGAATGGCTGGAGTTAGGGGAGAAAAGCAGTTCACAGTCGACAGTTGACAGTTCGCAGTTGAGAGAAAACGCGGGAACAGAGTCTGGGTTATGCCTAATTGCGGCGGTCCGTTCCCGAAACGAGCATGTCGGCGCGCCGACGTTGCTAAGGTACGTTACCATGTAGATACCCTACCCCCACCCCCCTGTTTTTGCGTATGTACGGGAATAATTGGACTTACGGGCGACCCTCGTGGATGTACGGGAATAGTTGGACTTAGCATGCGAAAGAGCGAAGGCACGGCGGAGAGCGAGCGGGTGGGACGTTCCGAAATGGCACAAGAGCGGCGTCCACGCCGTTTGTGTCCCGGATGCTGTTGCGGGACCCGCAGCATAACAGGCCAAGCTTAGCACATTATTTACCAGTTGTAAAGTATTATTTATAAGGTACTAGTTTCGAAACTGGTACGAGGGCCACCGCCAGCCAGGGAGAGGTCAGCGACCGCGGCCGAAGAGTCTCCGCCTAAATCCCCAATTGGACTTCGCTCTCCTCAAACCAGCCCTCATGAACAACGTAGTCCCTCACTCTCTCCGGATTGCTAGAGTACGCGACAAGTGCCAGGCTTTCTTTGGCTCGGCTGCAAGTGACGTAGAAGAGCCTTCGGGTGCGGTCGACGCCGCTATCCTTCCCCTGGTGCTCATTTTCAAGGTCTGTTTTCGACTTGTCCTTTGCACCAAATAGTTTTTCGTAGCTAAACATGAAACCTCGCGCCTCGCTGTCGTCCATGACCACCATCACGCGCGGAAATTCGAGCCCTTTGACACCTTGATGCGTCTCGAACGCAGCTCGACCGCTCACATATTCACCGTATGGCTCAATTTGCGGGAACGACGACTGCAGGAACTTGCCCCACGCAGCGAGGACCTGATTACTCTGCTCCTCGTCATCAGGCGGGGAGATACGGCCAGCCCCAGCATCTTCCCGTATGCGCTCTTCACGAGCGGCAAACGGGCGTAGGCTTTCGGGAATATCAAATAGACCCGTTCGACTGACACAACTCAGAATGTCAAGAAAACTGGGAGTCCGACCTTCCGACCAGAGGGCGACCAACCCTTTCACTGCCTCCTGCGCCTTCTCGATCTGCGCCCGTTGATTCGCTCCCGCCGCTTTGAGCGCCTCTTTGCTTAGCAACGGGGATGCCTCGCGCACAATAGCCGCAACGGCAAATTCGTCACCCCGCTGTTTTGCCCGCAGCAACGGCAACACAAGTTGAGAAAATAATGGCAGGCCCGAGAGGGAGCCATCTCTCAGTCCGGTCTGAAAACTATCAACGCTGTACAGGGCGTCAAACATTTCCAGAAAGCCCATACGCGATGCGACCATATGATGTTCGAGCATCAAGGTCTTCACATCAGCTTCGGGGCCACTCCAATACCGGTCATCCGTGACGGCGGCCATCTTTTCCCTCACCCGAAGCTCGATTTCCTCCTTTTTTTCGGAGCCGCCACGCAAGATGAACAGTCGGACGACCCCCTCCTTGCTATCGGGCCGCGCGATCTGCACGTGACCATCAACCGAGTATCGAATTCGATTAATGAGCTTGATAATCCGCCTTGGGCACCGATGGTTCAGCTTTTTGGTCGGCCTCGCCCAATCAGGAGGCAGGTCTCGACCCAAGTCCGTTTTGCCGTCCGCATAGATCCGCTGCATGACGTCTCCAAATAACCCGAGACAGAAACGCCCCTTGTAGTCCCGTTGGAGCTGCATGAAAGCGTCCATGAGCAACTTGTTCGTGTCTTGGCTCTCATCAACGAGCAGGATAGGAAACTTTGTAACTAGAATGCGTTGCATGAGCGGTTTCTGCATGAGAAAGTCCGCCCCCATCTGTATAACTTCCGTGTGGTTCAGAGAGTCAAGTCCGCGGTTGTCGCCGACTGGATTGTATTTGAAGCCCCTGATCGTGTCTAAACTCGCCAGGCGCTTTTGTTTTGCTTTGATAGCCTCCTCGCGATCTAGCGCCGCCTTGGTTCCGGCCCTCCCTTTGGCCTGTAGCTCCTTCAACTCGACGATGTCAGCTGGTAATTTCGTTTGCAGCCACCGCCTGATGTCCCCATGAAAGCCACTGATGAGCGACCAGACGAAACTATGGATGGTCGAAACCTCCACGAGAGGGTCAAATTCCGAGCGCCTTTTGATCTCGTCGCAAGCGGCGTTGGTGTAGGTGATCACCCCAACTCTCTGGCCGTATAAGCGCAGGAGATTGCCGCCCCTACTGTGCTTCTGGCGTAAATTCGTGAGAGCGTTGACCAGCGAGCGTGTTTTGCCTGATCCCGCATCCGCGAACAGAAAAAAACTTACGGGATTATCCAGGTCGAGGACCGTACTAATCTCCTCGTCCACGTGATCATCGGTATGAACGTCTGCGACAAGCACGACATCATCGGTCACTCTGACACCGCTTTTCCGAGGGTCTGCGGAGGGCTAGGCGCAGACAGCTCCTCCTCTTTTCGTTGCAACTGATCCTGTAGCCAGAATAGTCCCTCACGAATGTAGGTCGGCGACTTAATGGGCCAAGGGTCTTTCTTCAGATCGAGCAGATCTAGTGCGAACTCCGCCTTCTTCAATTTCGCCAGGATTTTGAACATGCCCCGCCCCAGCGCCTCTGTTGTATTACCTTCCAGCACCACTTCCTTGAACTCCTTCATTTTGCCGTCGCCTTTGAAATCCGTGAATATTTGCAAGTTGTCATAAACCAGGGCATCTTCGAATGTGTTCGGGAGCGCCTCAATTGTAGCGGACTCCTCGCCCGGCTTGATCTGCAAAGGGAACTGATACGCGACGCGTATGGAAAAAAAGTTATCGTATATCTTTACCTTGTCTTCGGCTGTCGCATCCAGTAGCTCATCGAGGGACTTCTTTTCGGGGACCCGCTGCTTGAGGGTCGCATTCCGCGTGATTTGTCCTTGCCCACGAGCGGGAGCCACCGACAGCCCTGAGGGCAGCATCGCGTCTAGATCAGTAATGATTAGGGTGGTTAGACCCAGAGATTCGATGAGGGGACTCAGTCGATGCGCGTGGCTGCCGCCAATCTCCAGCAGGCTCACATACGATTTGCATAATTCTCTGAACTCGTTTCGTAGAAACTGGGGAACAAGAATTCGCTCCGCAGGCCCTTCCACCAAGATAGCCGCGTCCGCAAAAAATAGGTCGAAGTGAGTAGTCTTCAAATAGCGAGTAACAAATCGTTTGGTATCCTTCTCATCCCCAAACACCCTCGACAGATTGGCGACGGTAGTTATCGGCACCCCGCCAGGGATGAGCGGAGGGCGACGACGAAAATAGCGTAGCTGCTCAAATTCGCACTCATGCGCAACATGACCGGAATGCGTACTTACGACTAGTTGCGTCGAGAGCCTTGGGTTATCGCCAAGGTTTTTGTGACTTCGCAGGAGCTTGTAGGCTTTGTTAATGAAGACCTGCTGGACCTGAGCATGTAGGTGCGCCTCTGGTTCTTCGATGAGTATCAAATGTAGTGGCTCAGGAGAAAAGGCGTCGGCTGATTCAGCCAAATCTGTCTTCTTCGCTTTGCCGACTTGCATCCACTCATCCCGAAAACTCATGAGCCTAAAAACCATTGAGATGAGATTCTGATAGCCGAGGCCGTTATAGTCCTCAGGTAACAGCAACGGCCCAGAACCTCCCATCCCACCTGTGGGAAGAACCTCATATTGAACCGCTGCGGGGTGGTCGAGGCCGTCGGTGAGTCGGATCTTCGTGGCAATAGTTAGCTTCGGGTCAGTGCCGCCAGGATACCCGAAGCCCTCGACTTCACCGAGCGCACTCGAAAACCCAATTTTAAGCTTAAGGTCGAATAGCTTCTCAGCGGATCGAATGGCCCCTAGGGCCTCCAAATCCGAGGGCTCTGGTGATTTCGCTGGATCAAGGTGGTTGTCATAATAGGCTCGCAGTTGCTTTGTCAGTTTGTGCTTTTCGCCGCCTCTGTCTGCATCAGGTCGATCCCTACCGCTGTACACGTCCGCGAAATCTCGTTGGGCATCGATCCGGCGAATGCGGATCAGCCCCTTGAGTGGATCCCCATCGATAGGTCCAATTCCACCCGGTAAGGCTTGGGGACGCGCCATACCGTTTATAGGGGATTCTTGTTTGTCTGGGTCTAAACAGTAGGCGCGGACACCGAAGTAGGTCCCCAGTTTCCGTTCTAAGAACTCGTGCATGTCTCGGGGCCAAAGCACCGCGTGAGGTGATGCAGAATCGCCCTCCAGCACAGCGCCTTTCATGGTCTCGTTGACTTTACGAATGGATGAGAGATAGTCGCTATATAAATCATCGATTTTCTTTGGTTCGTATCGCAGCCGGACGCCAAGCAGTCCCCCCGACCAGCCCAACGTTGGCAAGACGCGGCTTACGCGATGAACCTCGTCATCTCTGACGCTTAGCCATAGATCCAAGGACGGCAACAGGGTTTCCCAGTCGAACAGGGTAGGGGCTGGAGAATTGGGAGTATCTCCCACGGACTGCCACTTCTCCCCGATCTTGTTGATGGATATCCAGTTTGAGAGCGTGAAATCATTAGCTTGGAAACATTCATTGTCCACCAGGAAATAGCGGAGCGCTGACATCGCGGAAGTCTTGCCGCTGTTGTTTGCCCCAACGAATAAGGTGGTATCACGAGCAAAATCGATGCGAATTGCTTTGAGCTTCCGAAAGTTTTGTATCTCTACAAATTCGATAAGCATTGAGGTTAGCACCCACGATTGACAGCAAGGGGAATCTTGGGGGACAGTCCCCTGTTGACTTGCTGACTACCCCAGATAGTACACCCAATCAAGTCCGCAAGGCGTCAACAGGTAGGCAGGCGGGATGACAAATCAGAGAAAAGGCACGGGCGCCCCGTCCCGCAAACCCGTCCGGGACACAAACGGCGTGTCCCGCAACCCCATCCGCGGCGCGATCACTCCGCCTCCCTCCTACGGCGGGCAAGCAGGGGCGGCCGCTACAAAGGCAAGGAAAAACCGTGGCGCGTCTCCGGCGCTGAGACAGCGGGGCGGCCAGAAAAGCCATTGCATTTGACGGAAGATGATGCGGCATGTAGACTCGCGCCTGCCCTTCGGGGCCTAGACCTGGGCCAAACACAATCATCTTCAGAAAATTCAGGAGAGCACATGAGAAAAGTTCTATGGGCCACTCTGTTTGTTGTGATGTTGCTGAGCGCGCTTCCCAGCTATGCGCAAAGTCCAAACTATGACGTCGGGCCGGTGTGGCGTGTCACCTACTACCACATCAAGCCCGCTCAGGGCGACGCGTTCTGGAAAGATATTCGCGAGAACATGAAGCCGCTGTTTGAAGAGTATAAGAAGGCAGGGATGATCAGCGATTACAAAGTCTGGACGAACCTCACCACCGATCACCCGGACGACTGGGACGTTGCGGTTGGTATTCTTTTTCCAAACTATGCTGCGCTCGACCAGGTGGACGCCAAAGCCGCGACCATCTCCACAAAGCATTACGGCTCACGTGAGGCCATGCTGGACGCGGCGAAGAAACGCAGTGAGATACGCGAAGTGGTGATGAGCAAGTTGGCGCGCGAAGTGATGCCAAAGTAAAAGCTGTATCCGTGTGGCAAGCAAACCGGCGTGGCCCCGAATGTTGTTCTCGCAAAGCATTCGGGGCTTGCTGTTTTATGGGCGCGGGGAGAAGTCTTGGGGGGCTTCCGCCAAAAATCGGCGGGCGCAAAAGGCGCGCCGGCATTCCCGAACGCGGAAAGAATGTGCCGCACCTATGGCGCTGGTCATATATACGCTTCGTACCCAGAGCTCACGCTTTGGGCTAGCTTCTGCCGCGCCTACGGCGCTGGGGGAGTCCCGGCGACGAGGGCGAATTCGACGCGGCGGCGCATCGGATCGATGCGCTCGGCGCGCACGCGGACGCGATCGCCGAGTTTCCAGATGAGCGGGGCAGCGGGTTTGCGCTGGCTGGAGCGGCTGCGGCGCGCGCCTCCGGATTCTCCCATAGCAACAATGGCGCGATCGCTTTCGCGAAAGACGCAGCGAGCGCCGGCAACTTCTTCCAGAGCGCCGAGGGGAAGAAGACCCTCGATGAAGAGATCGAGAAGCTCGACGAAGCAGCCGTATTTCTGAACCGAGATGATCAGGCCATCGAACTCGTCGCCGAGGCGCTGCTCCATGTACTGCGCGGTTTTCCAGGTGATGAGTTCGCGCTCGGCGGAAGCGGCACGGCGCTCAGTCTCCGAAGTTTCCGCGGCAATTTCCTCGAGATGCTGCTGGGAGTAGAGCGTGGCTTCGGCGCCGACGACAGGCTTGATGAACGAGGGCGGCGCGGTGTCCGGATGAGCGATGGCCCATTTCAGGATGCGATGGACGATCAGATCGGGATAACGGCGAATGGGCGAAGTGAAGTGCGTGTATTCGTCGAAGCCGAGCGCGAAGTGGCCGAGTGAATCGGCGGAGTAACGCGCCTGCTTCAGCGAACGCAGCATAAGATAGGAGAGAATGCGCTCCTCGGGCTTGCCGGCGAGCTTTTGCACCAGGCGCTGGTAATGCTGGGGTGTGATGCGCAGATCGTAGACGGGCAAAGCGACGCGCTGCTGGCGCTCGCGGCCTTTGCCGTAAGAATCGGGGCGGCCGGCTCTTGCGGGAGCGGGAACGCGGCCGTGGCGCACGGCGACTTCGCGCTCGTGAAGATCCTCGACACCCAGGGAATAGCCAAAGGCGCGGGCGATGTCCTCAAACTCCAGGACCTTGCGGCCATCGGGCTTTTCGTGCACGCGATGAAGCGACTTGATGCCGCGGGAATTGAGCTGGTGATCGACGGCGCGATTGGCCGCGAGCATGAACTCCTCGATGATGCGGTGGGCGATGTTGCGCTCGCTGCGGGAGACGCCGGTGATCTGCTGTTGTTCATCGAAGGAGATAACCGGCTCGGGGAGATCGAAGTCAATGGAGCCATTTTCGGCGCGGCGGGCGTTGAGAAGCAGCGCGAGACCTTTCATGCCGCGGAAATGATGGTTGAGCTGGGAATAACGAGCGGTCATCTCCGGATCGCCCTCGAGGACTTTGTTGACGTTGGTGTAGGTCATGCGCTCAACGGAGCGGATGACGCCGGGCACCATCCAGGAGTTGAGCATGCGCCCGGCGGCGTCGAAGTGCATGATGGCGCTGAGAACGAGGCGCTCTTCCCGGGGATTGAGCGAGCACATGCCGTTGGAAAGCGCTTCGGGAAGCATGGGAACCGCGCGATCGATGAAGTAAACGGAATTACCGCGGAGGCGGGCCTCGCGATCGAGAGGCGACTCGGGTCGAACGTAGTGGGCGACGTCGGCGATGTGCACCTGAAGAAGCCAGCCACCGTCGTCGCGGCGCTCGACGTAAACGGCGTCGTCGAAGTCGCGGGCGGTTTCGCCGTCAATGGTGACGATGGGGAGTTCGCGGAAATCTTCCCGGCCGGCACGGTCGCTTTCGGAAACGGGCAAGGCGAGGCGCTCAGACTCATGCAGGACTTCGTCGGGGAAAGTGTGGGGAAGATGATGCTTGCGAATGATGATTTCGGTATCCACACCGAGATCGCCGGGGCGGCCAAGGATTTCGATGACGCGGCCGGACGGCGAAGCGCCGGCGCGCGGATAGCGGAGGAGTTCGACGTTGACGACGGCGCCATCGAGCTTGGGAATGTGCGGAAGGCGCTTCTGCCGGGCAGACGGGTTTTTTGCGGCGGGCAAAAGCTGTTCGCGGAGAGCGGGAGAAAGCTCTTCGCCGGCTAGAAGCTCGATGTCGTGCTGGACGCGCGGGTCATAGGGCGTGACGACACTGCCGCGGGAAGTGTAGTGGAACTGGCCGACGATGGAGGGATGCGCGCGGCCGACGATGCGCACAATGCGTCCTTCAGCGCGGCGGGCGCCGGAGTGGCCGCTGAGGCGGGCAATTTTAGCCACGACGTGATCGCCGTGCATGGCGTCTTCGACGGAGTCGCGCGGAATGAAAATGTCGCCGTCCACGTTGGGAAGAGCGACATCGGGAACGACAAAGCCGTAGCCATCCTGGTGGAGAACGAGGCGGCCCTTGATTTCGTCGCGGGACGCGGCTTTCTGCTGAACGATCTTCTCGGGAGGAGGTTCGGGAACGGGGGCGGGATCGCGTTGCGAGCGGCGAAGCAGGAAGCGCCCGTGGGAAAGTTCCTCGACGAGGCCGCGAGTTTGGAGTTTGGCGAGCATCTGGAGGAGGGGGCGGCGGTTACCTTTTTTCACATGAAGGGCGCGGGAGAGATCCTCGATGGAAACGGGGTCGTTTCTAAGTTGAAGAAAACGAAGGATATCGTCGGTATTCAGGTGGGAGGGGCGAGGCATGACTTGTCCCTTTCTGTGAGCGAGGCAGGTACAGCCTAATTCTAGTCAGTTTTTTTAAAATAGTTGAAACCTTTTTCGCGCCAGAAGGGTTACACTGTCAGGCCAACACACGACCAACTAGCCGCCCTCCGTCAGGCTGGTTGGATTCCCCGAAAGGGGAATAAGAGGGAGGCGGGAAGACCTGGCCTGCCTCCCTTATTTTTTCGCGTGATTTCCCAAAACCTCAAGTTGACTGCAATGGATGCGCGAGTTCCCCACTCGTGACAATGGGCCATTTCACGATTGCCCGACTTGTCCGAACTTAGCTTGCTGCTGTCAGTGTCTGCCAAGCTAGGAGTGCTGAGATCACAGGTTTTCGCTGGTCAGGCAGTTGCTGCCCTGGCGATCTCGCGTTCCTTCTCGCGCACCTCAACCTTCGACATTTTGATCTCAAGCAGCCCGTCGCGCAGCGTTGCCTTCATCCTTGCGGGGTCAATCTCAGACGGCAATTCCAAGAGGCGGAAGATGCGTCTACACCGTCGCTGGAAAGGAACGGCTTGTTCTTGTGACTTTTCTGATGCTTCCTCGTGTCTGCCCAGAATGCACAGGCAGCGAGGCGCCAGTTCCAGTTTTAAGTCGTTCTCGCTGAACCCCGGAACATCGGCGCGGACGGCGATCTCAGTTTCTCCCTCCGTGATTTCCACCGTCACGTTCAGCAGTATCTCGGACTCAGCTCTCAGCCAGTCTTCACGGTCATGGCCGTGCTCAAAACCCCTGGCCGCAAACAACTCGTAGGCACGCCGCTCAATCGCGTCTTTGATCTCCGCCGCAAGTTCGAATATGAGATCGCCAGAATCTGTAAGCACCGGCGGCCGATCAGGAGTCGCGGGAGCAGGACTCCCCTCGATGTGCAATTGCCGCACGATGGAATCGACACTCACGTTAGCAATAGCCTCTTGCGCGATTTCGCCGCTGATCGTCGGGCTTCTTCTGGCCTCGCCCAAAGATAGAGCATTGAAGCAGAGGTTGTTGATCACTCTCGGGATGCCTTGGCTTTGCTCTGCAATCAGCGCCAAGGCTTCGGGCTCGAATAACCGGTCGCCGGAAAAGCCGGCTACCTTGAGGCGGTGCTCGATATAGCAGGCTGTCTCGTCCGAACTCAAGGGTTCCAGGCGGCGTACGATGGCGATGCGCTGCTTCAATTGTGACAAAGCAGTCCGCGCCAATTTTTCGGCTAACAATGGCTGTCCAGAGAGGATGATTCCCAACAGTTTTGCATGGGGAGTCTCAAAATCGGAGAGCAGCCGGATCGTTTCCAGAACAGGTTCCTCGAGATCTTGCGCTTCATCGACGACCAATATGAAGCGCCTGCCGGCCAGCATCTCGCTAAACAGGACCTCATTCAATTTATTGTGCATTGACACGAGACCCATTCGAGCGGTCTTGATGCCAAGCTCGCTGAGAATGTAGCGGAAGAACTCGCGGGAATCACACTGGGTCTGGAATAGAAACACGCTACGGGCGGAATCCCTTAGCTCCTCCAGGATCCGGTAGAGAATTGTGGTCTTTCCCATTCCTGGCTCGGCGATAAGGGCCATGAATCCACGGTCGGCTTTGATGCCATCCAGTAGCGCACCCAGCGCTTCACCGTGGGTTCGGCTCAAATAAAGGTAGTTGGGATCAGGTGTAACGCCGAACGGTTGTTCACGGAGAGAGTAAAAATCTAGAAACATGGCAGTGGCCTCCCATTTCTTGTTCGAAACTTCAAGCACTCGTGGAGAACCACAATCTTTTGGGCCAGGCTCCAATTGCGGCGAGACCTTGGAGCTCAGGATCAATTTCCCGAATTGATGTCGATCCTTGAGCAAACCATACGTCTATGACCCCCTTGCGTCAACCGCAATTCGTGCTGGCCGGGATTCAATAGCAAGCGTAGGTCCCTTCACGGCTGTGTTGAGCGAGCTGCCGCAATCAGCAGTGCCGGTTGCAGCTAGTAAATCGGACAGCTTGGCGGAGTTCAAGCTGCCGGCCCGATTGCAAACATTTGTGTTTCCGGCGTTGTCGAGGCTCTCTTGGCGATGATCATCGGTATTCTGAAGAATGAATTGGGCGGAACGAAGGCATTTTGGTTTTTTGGTGAAAAGGATTCCCCGAACGGGGAATAAGAGGGAGGCGGGAAGACCTGGCCTGCCTCCCTTATTTTTTCGGCGCTGAATTCCCAAAAACCCACGAATGATTGCGCTCGATCTGCGAACAGGCCGAGCCTATCTTGAACTGCACTTACAAAGCTTCAGTCCTGTTTGTATCTTGTGCTAGGAGTTACTGCTCGAATGGTTTATCATGGCCGCCGCCCTGTCATTGGGTGGCCTGTTTAGGTTTGACATGCTGAACAAGTTCATTGTGGTTCGGTCGACGATTATGCCGCAGGGAAAGGGCTCTCGAAGAGTTAAGGTCCCAGTTTATTTGAATCTTTGTGAGTACTGTCGGAACAAGGAAAGGAGCCAAATCTATGACAACACCGATTTCACCACTTCCCAACCAAGGAGCTAGTGTCGCAGGGCTATCCGTTGATGATGTAACGAAAATCATCGCGGCTGCCAAGGTCGCCGCAGCAGACCCTGTATCCGTGGCGATGCAGATCTTTTCCAGCCTGGGTGACAACGCGACCGTCGCTGGCAGCACTTTGCTGGCTGCGCTCTCCGCTTCTGCGGTTCCCGTCGAAGGACCTCTGGCCAGTGTGCTCGGCGCGATCCAACAGGTCACAAAAGCCGGGGATCTCGTTACCGTGACCAACGCCCAGGAGGTTGATACCGTGCTCAGTGGGACGCCGGTCCGGCTTAAGAATGAAGTGAGCTTCGCAGTGGCGGAAACAGATGGCCTTCCGGGCCTCAACAACATCGCGGGTGTCTCCGTTCATAAGATGTTCTGGTTTAGCATCCAAAGTATTCAGCTGAAACAGAACAATGGGCAGAAAGTAGTTCAAGTGGTGACCACCGGAGGGACGAAGGAATTTCCACTTGGCTGAACACCCGCTACTTGGGCCGACTTTCGAGCGTTTGTTGAGATTAGGCTCGTGATCGCAGGCGTCGGCGGTTGGCCGTCGCCGTGGTAATTCCCGATGCTGGCTGAGGGTGTTCGGGCAGAGGCCAAATTGCGTGGCCAGCACTTGGAACTCTTCTCGGAGCACAACGAGCAAAGTGTGCAAGCCTCTGTGTGCATCATCACGGCGAAGAGTTGGGTAGCAGCCTTCGAGTCGGTGGATGACTTTGAACAGGGTAAGCAAGATCGGGGGGGGTGCGGAGGCGTAACTAAGAAGCACCTCTAATACAGAGCTACCGCCTGCGCCGTGCAAACAACAACGCTCGCGGTCAGCCCTACGACCTGATTCCGCGATAGAGAAGTTGCTTACGCAAGAACGGTGCAGAATGTGAGGAGCATATGGCGCAAGACGATCCGATCAAGCACGTCGTCGTTTTGATGATGGAGAACCATTCCTTCGACCAACTGCTGGGCTGGACGAAGAGCATCTACCCTGGGCTTGAAGGCGTTGACGAAACAAATCTCCGCAGCAATCCTGACTATCCGAACGCGAACGTTTTGGTGAAGCAAGCAAGTTCCGCGATCCCTGACATCGCCTGTGACCCGTGTCACGATACTCCCGATGTCCTGAGCCAAATCGAGAATAACTGCGGTGGATATGTTGCCAACTTTGCGCGGGCGTATCCGCAGAGCACACCAACGGAGCGCGCTCAGATCATGGCCTACTACCCAAAGGGCAGCTTGCCGGTGATCCACACGCTGGCTGAGAATTTTATGATTTGCGACCACTGGTTCTCGTCCTTGCCCGGGCCCACCTGGCCGAACAGATTCTTCGTACACAGCGGGACTTGCAAGGGCCACATCAAAATGCCACAGGGCCTGTACATACAGAACGAGCACTTCTACGACCAGAACACGATTTATGATGAACTCGACAAGAAGGGCATTTCCTGGAGCATCTATCACCACGGCATGCCCCACACCCTGCTTTTCACTCATCTGTGGATAAGACCAAATAATTTTCACCGCATGTCTGGAATCTTCGATGCTGCCAGCGGTCCTGAAGAGCAATTTCCGCAGTACGTCTTTATCGAGCCCTCGTATGGGGGAACTGACGAGAACGATCAGCACCCGCCAACGGACATACGCAAAGGCGAGTATTTGATCGCCCAAATCTACAATGCCCTGCGGGGCAACGAGAATCTGTGGAATTCAACGCTCTTCGTGCTTTTGTACGACGAGCATGGAGGTTTCTACGACCATGTTCTTCCTCCTGGCACCGTGCCACCCGACGACGCTGTTTCCGAGTACGCGTTCAACCAGTATGGGGTGCGCGTGCCCGCGCTCTTGATTTCGCCCTGGGTCAACAGAGGATTTCTCAATTCCGTCTTCGACCACACTTCTCTGCTGAAGGTTCTGATCGAGAAATGGGGGCTGAGACCTGACACCCTAGGAAAGCGCGTCGAAGCATCGGCCAGCTTTCTGCCTGCGTTGAAGCAGTTGACTTCACCCCGGACAGATACCCCTCCGGCGTTCGATCTATCCGCCCTAGCGCTGCCCGGTCCGACGGTGCCGACAACGACGAACGAACACCAAAACGCCTTGGTTTCTTTTGGTCATTTCCTGGAACAGAAAATGGCGACCGTCGAGGAACTGGCGGCGACCGGGTACCGTTCCCTCAAGGGGCTCGACGGCGCCTTGTCGCAGTTGGAAGTAGCAAAAGATCGATTCCTGTTGTTCCTCCACCATGGTCAAAAAGGACGGCTAAAGCCCGATTAGTTTGGTAAGTCAAGATGGACGCTGCCCTGATGGTGCCTGTTTTGAGGCAGCAGCCGGTGGCCGCGTGACGCGCCGGGGGCACAATCGAGGTATACGGTCGCCAAGACCCGGTAACGACGGCGCGGAAAGTTAGATTGTGTCAAACCAATGCACACAGAGGCGTAATGTGCTGACTGGAATCCGAGGCGCTGCGCGGCTTTTTCCGCGATTGCGGGAACGGGGGGTTTCGGATATTGTGCGGATTCGGGTTCTTGGGAGAGTCTGCTGTGAAAAAGAGCGGGATGTTCGCGGTGTTGTGCGTTATGGGGTTACTGGTTTTTGCGCCGGAGGGCCGAGCGCAGGCTGGCCCCGAGGGTGCGAGCAGCGAGTGGCAGGTGTGGACCGGCGGCGGGCACGGCATCAATGGAAGCCAGTCCGGCACCGGCGTGTGGAACCTGGGATTGCGCTACGGCATAGTGATCACATCGCCGCACGGGCCGGGTTTTTTGCGCGGACAATTGGAGTACGCGTTGGATGCGGTGCCGGCGTGGGCGATTGTGCAGAGCACGAACACGGCGTATGGGGCGGGGGTGAATCCGTTTGCGTTCAAATGGATCCTGACGTCGCCTCGAAAGGTGAAACCCTATTTCGAGATTGAGGGTGGGACGCTGTTTACGAACACGAAGGTGCCTGAGGGAACTTCTCACGTGAACTTCACGACGAGCGGGGCGTTGGGCGCGCATTTTCTGGGCGAGAAGCATAATTGGACGGCGGAAGTGCGGTTCATGCACATCTCGAATGCGGGAATTTCAAGCCCAAATCCGGGGATCAACACGATTCAGGTGCGACTTGGGTGGGGAGCGTTCCGGAAGTAAGAGATGCTTCCAAGCGCGGCGCACAATTTCCGCGCCTCACAAAAAAAGGCCGAGCCTCTCACAAGGCAAGCCGTATCTTCGCGAATCCTTGGTTTTTCCAGCGAGGAATTCCCGTCATTGACAGAAGCGTGGCGGCAACCATACAGTTCTCTCGCGTGTGAATCGAATCCGAAAATGCTAGCAATGCCTTGGGTCGAACGGTTCTTTGCATTAGAAAAAAATCACACCACGGTACGTCACGAGTTGCTGGGCGGCGCGACGACGTTTCTCACGATGGCGTACATCATCGTGGTGAATCCGCAGATCCTGGCGCAAGCGGGGATGCCGGCGGAAGGCGTAGTGTTCGCCACGTGTTTATCCGCGGCAGTGGCGACGCTGGTGATGGGGTTGTACGCGAATTATCCGATCGCGCTGGCGCCGGGGATGTCGCTGAATGCGTATTTCACATATTCAGTGTGCCTGGGGATGCACGTTCCGTGGCCGATCGCGCTGGGGGCGGTGTTTTTTTCGGGAGTGCTGTTTGTGTTGTTGACGGTGACGCGCGTGCGGGAGCAGATCGTGAACGGCATTCCGCACGGCTTGAAGCACGCGACCGCGGGCGGGATCGGGATGTTTATCGCGTTTGTGGGCTTGCGCAGCGCAAAGCTGGTGGTGGCGAATCCCGCGACGTTTGTCAGCCTGGGCAATTTTTCGGACCGGGAGGTGCAGGCGGCTTGCCTGGGAATCGTGTTGACGCTGGCGCTGATGGTGCGGCGGGTGAACGGCGCGATTTTGCTGGGGATTCTGGGCACGACGCTGTTTGGAATTTTCCGGGGATTGGCGCACTGGCCTTCTGCGGTGCTGGCGCTGCCGCATCCTTCGGCGACGTTCCTGAAACTGGATTTGCGCGGCGCCGCACACCTGGGGCTGGCGGAGATCATCTTCATATTTTTGTTCGTGGACCTGTTCGACAACGTGGGCACGCTGGTGGGCGTGTGCGAGCAAGGGGGATTCGTCAAGGAAGGAAAGATCCCACGGGTGGGGCGCGCGCTGCTGGCGGATGGCGTGGGAACGATGTTTGGCGCGCTGACAGGAACCTCGACGGTTACCAGCTATATCGAGAGTGCCGCGGGAGTAGCGGCGGGGGCGCGCACCGGGCTGAGTAACATCATGGTGGCGGGGCTGTTTCTGGCGGCGATGTTTTTTTCGCCGGTGGCCGCGGCGATTCCGGGATTTGCAACGGCGCCGGCGCTGATCCTGGTGGGCGCGCTGATGACGGAATCCATCGCGCAAGTGAATTGGAAGGAGTTCAGCGAGGCGTTTCCGGCGTTTGTGACGCTGGTGGCCACGCCGTTGACGTTCAGCATTGCGACGGGCTTGAGCCTGGGGGTGATCTCCTACACAGTGGCCAAAGTGGCCGCGGGAAAATTCCGCGAGGTGAGCGCGCTGCTGTGGATACTGACGCTCGTGTTTGTGCTGCGGTATATCTATATGGCCGCAGAATGAGTTCTGCGAAGTGCGTGCGGAAGGATCGCCGGGGCGGGTGATGGAAAGAAAATGGTGCCCAAGAGAGGACTCGAACCTCCACGACCTTGCGGCCACTAGCTCCTGAAGCTAGCGCGTCTGCCAGTTCCGCCACTTGGGCACAAGCGGGTA
>JGI12270J11330_10000658_pt1 | contig 26416 bp, 25 predicted proteins | sample PeaSoiMetSII2010_FD_11330 | JGI IMG/M metagenome (IMG submission 11330)
CCCGTCGAAGGCCTGCGGCGAAGTCACTTCGTGCACCAGGTGCAAATCGATATAGAGCAGCGCCGACTGCCCTTCGGGAGCAGCGACCACGTGCGAATCCCAGACTTTCTCAAACAGAGTACGAGGAGGCATATTTCCAGTTTCGCCCATATTTCGCCAACCGTGAAGGGCCGCGAACTTTCCACGCGGCAGCAGGTGCTGTTCGAATAGTCTACCAACCCAGCCGCCCCAAAATCCTCGCCCTCGGCCCTTTTTTTAGGCGCGCGCTTAACCCGGATCACTCCAGCAGAAGGCTGCGTTTCCGGTTATGATTCAAGCAGTTCATTCCAAAGAGAACACTGCATGATCAACGGCAAACGCATTGCGGTCGTGCTCCCCGCTTACAATGCGGAAAAGACGCTGGAAGCGACGGTGCGGGAATTGCCCGACCTGGTCGATATTCGCATTCTCGTCGACGACCACAGTTCCGATCGCACCCTCGAAGTCGCGCACCGGCTCGGCTTGCAGTCCTTCGTCCACAACCGCAACTACGGCTATGGCCGCAATCAGCAGACCTGCTACCGCGAAGCTCTGGCCGCTGGCGCCGACGTCGTCATCATGGTCCATCCCGATTATCAATACACGCCTCTGCTCGTGACCGCCATGGCGAGCATGATCGCTCACCGTGTCTATGACGTGGTTCTCGGTTCCCGCATCCTCGGCGGCACCGCGTTGCGCGGAGGCATGCCGCTTTACAAATACATCTCCAACCGCCTGCTCACCGCTTTTGAGAACCTGTTCCTGCGTGTGAAGCTGTCCGAGTATCACACCGGTTACCGCGCCTTCAGCCGCGAGGTGCTCACCCGCCTGCCCCTGCTGGAGAATAGCGACGATTTCGTTTTCGACAACCAGATGCTCGCCCAATGCGTGTACTTCGGCTTCCGCATCGGCGAGGTTTCCTGCCCGACAAAATATTTTGAGGAAGCCTCCTCCATCAATTTCCGCCGCGGTGTCCAATACGGCCTCGGAGTTGTGCAAACCACACTTCAGTTCGCGCTCCAGCGCGCCGGCATCATTCACAATCCCATCTTCAGCGAAAAGGGAAAGACGCTCGCGGCCGGTTCTGAGGCTTACTACGCGGGAAAACTGCCGAGCGCTTCATAGCGGCGCCGAAGAATCCGCTCCAAATCAGCGTCTCCGCGAGAGGAAGCCCAGAATCTTGCTGGCAAACTCATCCGAGAAACCGAAGCGCGCCTTGGCCCGTGAATACAAATCCACAGCCTGTTTATCCAACCAGATCATGCTGGACTTGAGCGGGCCGTCTTCCGGCCGCGGGCGATAGTTTGTGGAACGCGTCTTGACCTCGGCGCCCGACTCGGCGGTGTAGTAATACAAGGCGAGGCTCTTGCGAGATTCACCGTCGGGGCAGCGCAGGGGGTCCGGGAAACCGTGGTAGGAAATTTCATCGGTGCGGAAGATGAGTGCTTCATTGAATAGCGGCGGTATCTGCACCACGCACCGGCGCATCTCGCGGTCCCACAGTTCCAGCGCGCCGCCCCAGCGCTCCTGCCAATTGGGGTTGAGATAAAGAATCAGATTTACCTGCCGCCGCCAATGCTTGTGGTAGTGATGATTGCTGAAGTCCGTGTGCACGTTCAGGAACCCGCCCGCGCCCGACTGGTGCAGGCCGCCGCCTTCCAGCATGTCATCCGGCACCAGTCCCGGAATCCCCGTTAGTTGTGAGAGCCAACGCACAAACGCTTCCGAATTCAGTTCGTCCACCACCTCGCCCAGCAGCGGCGGAAAGAGCGATCTTTTCGCGAGCCCCAGCTTGTTTTCGTTCGGGTGTTTGTAGCGCGTCCAGGCGTCGGTCGCCATGTCCGGAAACTCGCCGGCCGTCTTGGCGGCCACGTACTGGTCCAGAAATTCCTTGAGGTGCACATGCGGATAGGGCTGGGCCTCCCGAAACTGCCGTCGCAGGCTGGGCAGTTGGGCAGACCATTTCACATAGGGAAACAGTGGCCGAGTTATGGGGGTTACAACCGAATTCGCCATGCGCCTGAGTAGTGTGAATATTTAGGCTAACACACGCCGAGAACGCCCACCGGCGGTTCAGTCCAGCGTTAGTCTACTCTGCAGACGCGCACCGCCGAATTCTCGTAGGGACATTCCAGCCCTGCCGGACCAGGTTTCGGAGCATCAAGCGGTTCTACTACGACCCAGCTGACGCCGTACTTCTGCCGCAGCCGTTCGAAGTCCGTTTTGCCGAACTGCTTCCAGTTCTTTTGATCCGCGATCTGTTCCGCCCACTTCACCGACAACGGCGGAAACATCGAACACGCTCCCTTGTCCTTGACCAGATCTGCCAGCATGCTGCGTTCGGAGCGCGCGCGAAATCCATTTTCGTCTTCACCCGGCAGTTCCATGTGCCCGGGATTCAGCGCAAACAGTGCGTCCACCGGCGTGTTCCCACGAATCCACTCAAAGGCCTGCGCCCACGGGTTACGCGGCTGCGCCCCCGGCCACTCGATGTGCTGGCTCGCAGGAAATACTCGGCGCTGCGCAAAATACATTCCGAAACTGAGCGGGACGAACAACACCAGCCAACGCCACAGCTGACGGTGCAACATGTATTGCCCCACCAATCCGCCGCCCACCACCACCAGCACCATGTAGCACAAGGCAAGGCAGCGCAAGGGTTGAAGCCGCGTCAGAGCTTCAAAGCGAGCCGGAATCCCAAGCCCAATCGCCGCTGCCGACGCCACGAGCACGAACGGCACCATCGCCCTCGACACCAATTCCAGGTTCTTCATGCCACGCCGGTGCGCCCAAGCTGCGAACCACCAGAACAGCAGCACCGGCCCGATCACTCCCAGCCATTCGTACCACTCCCAGCGCAGGACGAAGTGCCAACGCTGCCGCAGCGCGACCTCGTGATAAGCAGCCGGCGGAGGCTCAAATGTAATGCCGAAGGGAAGCGCGGCCGCAAATCCCAAAAGGCGCGGACGATACCGATCAAGCAAGATGAGCCAGACGCAAAATAAAATCGCGAAGCTCGCCATGAACGGATGCATGACGGCGGCGAATACCAGCCACAACACCGCCCGCCCGTACTTCCGGTGCAGCACTTCCGCCACCGCAAACAACCCGGCAAACGCCGCCAGGTTCCGCGGATTCAAAAACTGGTCGAAGATGTAAAGCGCCGTCCCGGCAATGGGCAAGGTCAGCAAAGCGGCCATCAAAGCCACTGCGGCCCAGCGCGCGTCCTTGAGCGATTCCGAGTCGAACAAGGCCGACGCCAGCCGCCAGGTCGCCGCCAACAACAGAAAGATAGAAATCAGATGCCACAGAAACGCGGCCCACGGCAACGGCAGATGCGTTGCCTGAACCGAGAAGGCAATCAGATTCGGATACAAGGTGTGTCCGGCATGTTCGCCAAAGAACTCCGCGTTCGCCGGAAACAAGCTGGGATTCAGAATCTTCAGAACTCCCGGAAGGTAAATCTCTGCATCTTCCGCATAAGGATGATAGCCATGAATCAGAAGCGCGACGACGGTCAGCAGCACGAGGCCGGCGATTGGTTCGACGCTTAGGAAGAGCTTCCTCATTTTAAATAGAACCGCCAGCAAATCCAACCTCCGGATCACCCGGGAATAGAGCCCTGTTTGCGTTCCGCGATAAGATCTTGCGGCATTGTAGTCCTTGGCGAAACGCCATAAACCGCAAGCACGACAACGAGTGGATCGATCTGACGACGGTAATAAACTTCCACGTGCGTCAGGTAGAAAACGGATGGAAAGAAAAAAAGCACCAACGAAAAAAAAGCGGTCCGGCGCCAATCTTCGCGCCAGAGACGGCGCAGACCGATGAGCATGAGGAGGGTCAGGCTGGTGCAGAGGAAAACGTTGGGTGGATCGAGCGGTTCCTCCGCCAGGTAGCGTTTGTCGAAACTCCAGAATCCAGTCCAGATGTACGTGAAGCGGCGCACCGTCATGACCGCGAACCATTGCGGATGGGTGTGAATGAAATCGAGTCCTCGTTGTTTTTCCCTATCCATGTAGGCAACTTCGCCAAGTTCCTTGAAAGCCTTCCACTCCTCATCGTTGTGCCAGGGACCGATCCAGCGCGGGCGCCAGTGAAACGTGTCCCCGCTATTGCCCATGTGAATCTCCATTCCCATCGTGTCGCGGAAAGGAATAAAGCGCCCGAAAATCGCATAGTTGCGGACAAACCATGGAGTCACGGCCAAGAACAAAGCCAGCACACTCGCGGCCAGGGGCAGAAACCAGCGGGATTTCCGCCGATAAAGGCAATAGGCGCTCCAACCCGTCACCAGCGGCCAGGCCGTCATGACCACCGGCTCGGTCAGTGCGGTGAATCCCCAGAGCAGCCCGAATCCAATCCAGTGCCACAGGCGGTTGGATTTCTCCAGATGAAGGGCAATCAGGAAAAGAATGCTGAGCAGGAGCGTTGAAAGCCATGTGGCCCAGATCCGTTCCATCGGAAAATAGACAGCGTACGGGAAAAACGCCCAGGCCCAACCGGACCATAGTCCCACTCGCTGGCCAAAGAGTTTTCGAGCGAAATAGAAAATCGGGAGACAGTTCAGCGCGGACACCAGCGCCTGGAACGTGAGCAGCACGAAGGCTGACGCGGTGCTATAGATGCCGAAAACTTTGAAGACCCCGGCAACCAGGTAAGGGTAGACCGGAGTCATCCAGGCGCTCACGCCAGTGTCCTCGAAAAGAGGACTGCTCAGGCCTCGTCCCAGGACGATGGAGCGCGCCAGCCTGCCGTCTTCATAGGCGAACTTCCAGTGATCGCGGTCCGGATCCAATTGCTCCTGGTACAGGAAGCCCATGACGACGAGTCGAATCGCGAGTGCGACAAGCACTATGCAGAGAGTGCTCTGAAAGCAGCGGTTCATTCTTGCGCGCAAAAGGCTCGGCTGCGGATCGCGGGTCTCCATGACCTCGTGGTTACTCCTCTCGTTGTGGTTGACCGCATCGCCCGCCAAGCGGGAACTTAGAGTGCAGAATGGCGGTCAGGCCCTTGATGCGCTGCATGACGCAGCCATGATGCGGATTGCAGGGTTACTAGCGGTCATCCCATGATGAACCGAAGGAGTAAACCGCCGAGTCGCTCAGGGGCTAAAACCCGCGTCTCTATTGGCTCTGGGCGGAACGGCTGAAGCCGTGCCGCTTCCCCAAGCGATTTATGAGACAGCCCCTCGAAGAGAATACCTGCCGCGAGAATCCGCGGTCAACGCGGCCCAGTGCTTAATCAACCGCTTGCAGCCTCCTCGAACTCTCCGTAGCATCTAACCTGGCAGATGGATATCCCAGCCCAGCAGAACGGACGAGCGCACCTGGCGCTCGGCGAGATTTTCGGCTTCGCCTACGAGACGTTCATGAGCAACAAGGTCCGGTTCGCTCTCACCGCGCTGGGCATGGTCATCGGAACCGCTTCGCTCATCCTGGTAACCACCATCGGCCTCACCGGCAAGCAGTACCTTCTGAACCAGATTCAATCCATCGGGTCGAACTGGATCTATGCAGAGTACGAAAGCGGTGGGGGACGCATCACCGACACCGGTAATGACGCGCTGACGATTCAAGACATGGAAGCTGTCCAGCGCGAGGTTAGCGGCATCGTGGCCGCCTCGCCCGTGCTTCCTCTCAACGAGCGCGTGGCCGTGGGGGGCGGCAAAGAGCGAGACCTGCAGATCATGGGGGTTTACCCGGAATACGAACAGGTTCGTAACCTGGTCATCCTTTCGGGACGTTTTTTCGACCAGCAGGATTCTCAGGCCCACAACAAGGTCGGTGTCATCACTCCGAAACTGGCGATCCAACTCTACGGTTCGGAGCAAGCTTCGCTCGGGAAGACGTTAAAGTTGAGCGGCTTGCCTTTCACCATCATCGGGATCTTCCGCGAGCGGGTGGACACATTTGGGCAATCGGAGGTGACCGACAATACCATGCTGATTCCCTACACGGTGATCCGCTATTTTCAGGAAACGCCTACGGTGAAGCAGATTTTCTTTTCGGCCGCCGATGCGTCTTTGGTGGTGCCGATCACGGCCCAGGTTCAGCGCGTGATCCAGTCACGCCATCGGCCAGAATCCGTTTATAGCGTCAGGAATCTGACCCAACTCGTAGCTGTTGCCGACAAGACAGCGACTGCAATGACCATCGTTCTGCTCGCGGTTGCGCTCGTGGTTCTTCTGGTCAGCGGCATCGGCATCATGAACATCATGCTCGCCACCGTCAGCGCCCGCATTCGCGAGATCGGCATCCGCAAAGCGATGGGCGCCACCAACCGCGAGATCCGCTTCCAGTTCCTCTCCGAGGCCATTCTCATCTCTCTCATCGGCGGCGTACTCGGCATCATCATCGGACTCGCCATCCCCTACTCCGTCCGCTTCTTCACCGAGTATCGCATCCCCATTTCCGGCCTCTCCGCCATCATCGCCATCGTTGTCTCCTCGCTGGTCGGCATCCTGTTCGGCACTCTTCCCGCCATCCGCGCCTCCCAACTCGATCCCGTCGAAAGCCTGCGCTACGAATAGCGGGCGGGGAACCACAGTGGCAGCGCCGAAGGCGGCTGACCCTGGGTGGTTAAGAATCAAATCAGTAACAAGTGGGAAAGAAGGCCCTGCGCGAGAACAAAATGCCCTTTTGCAAGCGGCCTCAGCAACGCCAGAGGCGGGGCTGGGGTGAAACCTCGTCAACTGTCATAGAATCAGTAAGGAAGCGATGGCAATGCTCTGCGGGCAGGTCATGCTATCGAACGCAACCAGCAACCGAAGCCGCGCCGTGGTCCTGCTAAGCGGCGGCATGGATTCCTGCGTGTGTGCGGCGCTTGCAGCACGCGACCACCAGGCCGCGGCCGTCCACGTCAGCTATGGGCAGCGCACCGAACAGCGCGAACGGCGCTCCTTCGAAAGCATCTGCGACCAGCTCGAAATTCGTGACCGGCTGCTGGTGCGCAATGAAGCTCTGCGCGCCATCGGCGGATCCGCGCTCACCGATTCCAGCATTGCCGTTCCCGAAGCGCTCTCCATCGGCGCCAGCGTGCCGGTCACTTACGTCCCTTTCCGCAACGCGCATTTTCTCGCCGTCGCCGTCAGTTGGGCGGAAGTCCTGGGAGCCGAAAAAGTTTACATCGGGGCGGTTGAGCCGGACAGTTCCGGTTATCCCGATTGCCGGCCGGAGTATTATCGAGCGTTCAATGAAGTCGTCAAGGCGGGCACTAAAGAAGGGACAATCCGTGTGGTGACCCCGTTGATTGCGATGCACAAACATGAGATTGTGACGCTCGGCCTTGAACTGGGTGCCCCCTTCGATTTAACGTGGTCATGCTATCAGCGTGAAGATCGTGCCTGCGGGGTTTGCGACAGCTGTGTGCTCCGCCGGCGCGCGTTTCGCGAAGCGGGCGCGGAAGATCCCATTCCGTACGCGGAGGCCGCCGCCCGATTGAGCTAGAACTGGTTTCGTAAACGGTTCTAAAATCAGATGCAATGCCGGGAGGCTAAATCATGAGGAAATATTACATCCTTCCCTTGCTGCTCGCCGTCGCTGTGGGGCTGTCCGCTCCACTCGCGTTCGCGCAAACCACGGGCAGCGTGAAGGGAATTTGCAAAGACTTCGAAGGCAAACCGATCGCCCAGGCCCAAGTGGAGTGGTTGGGGACCGAATCCGGCCACAGGTACTCTATTAAAACCAACAACAAAGGCGAGTACTTCTCGCTCGGCATCGCCCCCGGCAAGTACAACGTCACGCTCAACAAGGACGGCAAGGAACTCTGGCACGTCAACGGCGTCTCGGTGGGCCTGGACGAAACGGCGCTGGACCTCGACCTAAGGAAAGAACAGGTGAGCGCAGCCCAGTCCCAGGGACTGACTCCCGAACAAGCCAAGGCGAGGGCGGAGCAAGCCGCCAAAGCCGAGAACGAAAAGAAAACTGTCGGCACGCTCAACGACAAACTCAATGCCGCCAAGGCGGCTTCCGATGCCGGCGACTTCGAGACCGCAATCGCTACCCTGACTGCGGCCAACCAGATCGACGGCACCCGCGATCTGATCTGGTTCAAACTCGCCGACGCCTACCGCATGTCGGCGCCCAAGCAGACCGATCCCGCCGAAAAACTGAAGCGCTACGAGATGGCCGCAACCAATTACCAGAAGGCAATTGACCTGCGCAGCGCCTCTGAAGTGGCGCAGAAAGATCCCGACAACAATTTCAAGATGGCCGCCTACTATAACAACCTTGCCGAAGCTGATTCGAAGTCCAACAAAGTCGATGAATCCGTGGCCAACTACAACAAGGCGGCCCAACTGGATCCGGCGCATGCCGCCACGTACCTGTACAACGAGGGTGCTGTTCTCACCAATGCAGGCAAGGTGGATGATGCAATTGTGGCATTCGACAAAGTGATTGCCGCCGATCCGACCAAAGCCGACGCTTACTACTGGAAGGGCGTGAACTTGATTGGCAAAGCTACGCTCAAGGGCGATAAGATGGTCGCGCCCGAAGGTACAGCCGAGGCCTTCCAGAAATATCTTGAGCTCCAACCCGAGGGTAAGCTCGCTCAGCCAGCCAAAGACATGCTGGCTAGCATCGGCGCGACCATAGAAACGGGCTTCGGAACGAAGAAGAAACCGGTGAAGAAATAGCGTAAACGCCCCCCATTCGGGTCGTTTTGATAGGGAGAGCGGTTCTTAGAAGCCGCTCTTGTTTCTTGTCCTCATCGGTTCTCGGTTACCGAGGTCTATGACCTACTTGTCCTTCGCTCTTCCGCCCATCCGCGCTACATTCAATGCATAGGTTCTTCGGCGACGGTTCTCCCCTGTGGCGTCAATGCTGATAACTGGGAGTGTATGGAATGGCTGCTCCGGGGAATTCCCCGATTGCGATTGCCCTCGAGGGCATCAGCGGAACGGGCTTGATTCCGACGTCGGTTCTGCTCGCCGGCATGTTGCGCGCGTCGGAGAAGGTTAGCGATCTGATTTTTTCGCCGGGACGTCCACCCCAGGTCGAAATTCACGGACAACTCACGGCAGTCGAAATCTCCGGGAGCGGCACACTTTCGGCGGATGACACGCGCCGCATCGCGGCCGATCTGATCGGCACCAACAAGCAAGCCATCAACACGCTTCGCGAGCAAGGTTCCTGCGACGTTTCCTATGGATTGCCGGGATTGGCGCGCTTCCGCGTCAATGTCTTTATCCAGCGCGGAAGTTGCGCGATTGTGATGCGCGTCATCCCAACCGTCATCCCGAGTTTCAGTTCGCTTCATCTGCCGGCGCAATTGGACGAGGCTGCGAAGGTTCGCAACGGGATCATCCTGGTGACGGGCGGGACCGGATCGGGCAAGTCTTCGACGCTGGCCGCTTTGATTGACCGCATCAACAGCCAATATTGCTATCACGTTCTGACGGTTGAAGATCCGATTGAGTTTCTGCACAGGCACAAGAAATCGACGGTGCACCAGCGCGAGTTACACAGTGATGCGCCGAATTTCACGATGGCGCTGCGGGCGGCGCTGCGGCAAGCGCCGCGCTTGATTATGGTCGGCGAAATCCGCGACCGCGAAACACTCGAAATTCTGCTCGAAGCCGCCGAAAACGGCCACATCGTTCTTTCCAGCATGAATACGGTGGATACCTCGAAAACGGTGGAGCGCATCGTCGGCACGTTCCCCGCAGCCGAACAGCAATCGGTGCGCGAACGTCTCGCCAAAACTTTCCGCTACATCATTGCGCAGAGGTTAATACCGCGCACCGATGGCGGCGACCGCATCCCCGTAGTCGAAATTCTGAAATCCAACTCGCGCACTCGCGATTGCGTCGAACAAGGTGAGCGGCCGGGCCGCACGCTGCTGGACGCGATCAAGGCCAGCGAAAACGAAGGCATGCAGCACTTCGATGGCGAGATCGCGAAACTGGTTCGCTCGGGCCTAGTCGATCTGGAAACCGGCCTTTGCTTCGCCAGCAATGCGACGGTGCTGGGGCAGGAACTGGCGCGGTAGGGCAGTTCCCATTTCCCGGTTCTCAGTTCTCAAAAATAAGTAGCGTTACTCTTCATTCGCCGTCAGCGTTGTCAGGTAGTACTGATTGAAGGTACCTCCCGGTTTCGCGATCTTGGCAGCGCCAAGGCAAAATCTGGCGGCGTATGATTCTCGCATGTCCTTTTCATCCCATCCCTCTTCTTCCGTAGTGCCAGCGGCTCGGGTGGTGAGCTTTGAAGAGGCTCGACACCTGATTGAGCAGCATGCGGTCGGCGTGTGTCCGGGAGAGGTGGAGACGGTGGAGCTGCTGGCGGGGTTGGGGCGGGTGCTGGCGGAGGGAATTGTGGCGGACCGCGACTTTCCTCCTTTTGATCGCGCTACTCGCGATGGATATGCGGTGCGGGCGGCGGACTTGGCGGAGGTTCCGGCGCGGCTTGAAGTGGTGGGCGAGGTGAAGGCGGGCGACTGGCCGGAGCCGGCAGCGTGTTCGGTTGGGCGCGGCCAGGCGGTGGGGATCATGACGGGGGCTCCGCTGCCGGCGGGGGCGGACGCGGTGGTGATGGTGGAATTCACGTCGGTCGCACAACGTTCCCACCCTAACGTCGCAAAAAACGCGACGTTAGGATGGGGCACCCTCGCCGGAGAATTCGTTGACATTCAGCGCAGCGCTAGCGTAGGTGAGAATTTTGTTCCACGCGGGGCAGAAGCTCGTGCTGGCCAACTGCTGCTCGATTGCAGGCGACGGCTGGACCACGCGGGCATCGCGATTGCAGCGTCGGTCGGCAAGAGTCACGAGCGGGTTTTCCGGAAGCCGCGCGTGGCGGTGCTTTCGACTGGCGACGAAGTGGTGGAAATTGACGCGACGCCGGGACCGGCGCAGATACGGAATTCGAATTCGTATTCGCTGGCGGCCCAGGTCCAGAATGCGGGCGGCGACGCGGTGCGGCTGGCGATTGCTCCGGATGAGCGGGGGCGGCTGCGGGCTTTGATCGAAGAAGGATTGGGTTGCGATCTTCTGTTGCTGACGGGCGGCGTCTCCATGGGGAAGTACGATCTGGTGGAGCAGGTTCTCGCGGAATTGAAGGCGGAATTTTATTTTACGGGAGCGGAGATTCAGCCGGGACGGCCCGTCGTGTTTGGTTCGTGTGGCGCGGACACTCCTGTCCGCGTGTCTGCAGCGAACCCGCCGTCAGCGCGGGTAGGAGTGTCCGCGCCACACAAGAAATATTTTTTTGGGCTGCCGGGGAATCCGGTTTCGACCATGGTGACTTTCGAACTGTTCGCCCGGCCGATGATCGAAGCGTTGGCCGGGATGACGCCGCAGCCGTTGATCTTTCTTCGTGCGCGGCTGAAATCGGAGATCCGTACGAAGACAGGCTTGAAGCGATTTCTTCCGGCGGTGCTTTCGGGAGAGTTTGAGAATGCTGAGGTGGAGCTGGCTCGGTGGCAGGGGTCGGGCGACATCGCTACGCTAGCTCGGGCCAATTGCTATGTGGTGATTCCTCCGGACCGGGAACGGTTCGAGGCGGGGGAATGGGTGTCGTTGTTAGCGCGATCCGGTTGATGCAATCCGGGCGATGCGATGAGATGCGATGCCTTGGGCCGATACGATAACCTGTTGGTGATGCCGAAAAAACTATCCCACTACGACGCGCAGGGCCAGGCCCGTATGGTGGATGTGTCTTCGAAGGCGCGAACGGCGCGGGAAGCGGAGGCGAGCGCGTTCGTCGCGATGACGCCGGAGGTGCTGCGGGCACTGCCGGGGAATCCGAAGGGCAATCCGCTGGAAGTGGCGCGGACGGCGGGAATCATGGCGGCGAAGCGAACGGCGGAGTTGATTCCCATGTGCCATCCGGTGGCGCTATCGCACATTGCTGTGGCTCTACGCGTGTGCGAGAATGGCGTTTCTATTTCGGCAACAGTAAAGACGACGGCGGAGACAGGCGTGGAGATGGAAGCGCTGGTCGCGGCCAGCGTGGCGGCGCTGACGGTATACGACATGTGCAAGGCGCTGGACAAGGGCATCGAAATCCGGGAAGTGGTGCTGGAGCGGAAGTCGGGCGGCAAGAGCGGAGACTACCGGAGAAGCGACAAGAGGAAATAGTTATCTAATCATTCGTCTTACTTTATCTATGGCGAGCAACGTCAAAATCCTGCTGGTGGACGACAATCCGATGGTGCTCGGGATGCTGCAGCAGGCGCTCTCGACCATGGGCGAGGTCGCGGTCGCGAGCGACGCAGCCGATGCGCTGTTGAAGGCAGTCGATGATTTACCGGATGTGCTGATCAGCGACTACCGCATGCCGGGCATGGACGGGCGGCAGTTGCTGGAAAAGCTGAAAAGCCGGCCAGCCACGTCTGGGATCGCGGTGATCCTGATGGCCAGCAAGGCCGATATCAGCGAGCGATTATCGATGCAGGATCCGATTGAAGACTATCTGGAAAAACCGTTCTTCTTGAAAGACGCTACGCACAAAATCAAGCGCGTGGTGGACCGGATCGCGCTGGAAAAGCTGAGCAAGGCAGCGTCGACCGATGGAATATTGCGTGGCAGCCTGTCGCAGATGAACGTAATTGACCTGGTGCAATCGCTGGAGATGGGGCGCAAGAGTTGCCTGCTCACAATGACCAAGGGCGACGACAAATGCGAGATCTATTTCAGCCAGGGGCAGGCCAAGCACGCCGCGTATGGCCCGATCACGGGAGACGCTGCGGTTTTCAAAGTGCTGCGCTGGACGGAAGGGAACTTCCAGATTGATTTCAACGGAAAGTCGGCGCAGGAAACGACGACTCTGAATACGCAGGGCCTGCTGATGGAAGGATTGCGGCTGCTGGACGAGGCGCAGCGGGATGCGGCGGCTGAAGGTGAAGATGTCCTCCTCGACACCTGATGCTTCGTCACTCGATGCCACGCGGGCGGCAGTGCTGACGGTTAGCGATTCGTGTTCGCGCGGCGAAAAAGTGGATCTCTCCGGTCCGGCGGTGGCGGAAGCGCTGGGGCGGCGCAATTTTCAGGTGGTGGTGCGCAGCGTAGTGGCCGACGAGCGCGCCGCGATTCAAGAAAAACTGATTGAGTTGTGCCGGTCGGCTCGACTGGTGGTGACCACGGGCGGGACGGGAATCGCTCCGCGCGACGTGACGCCGGAAGCTACGGGCGCGGTGTGCGATCGGTTGGTGGAAGGGATCGCGGAGCAGATGCGATTCCGCGGAGTGCGCAAGACGCGCTTCGCGGCGCTGAGCCGTGCGGTGTGCGGTGTCCGGGGAACGAGCCTAATCCTGAATCTGCCGGGCAGTCCGGCGGGGGCGATCGAATCGCTGGAGGCGGTGATGGATTTGCTGCCGCATGCGCTGGAGTTGATCGCGGGCCGGACGGCGCATGAGTAGAGGGGCGTGGTTCGCGGCTCGCTCTTCGCTCTTCGCAAAACCATTTCTGCTAACTGTGGAAACGAACGGCTGACGCGAACTGGGGTGGCTGGCTAACGACTAACGACCAACGACTGAGGACTTGGCGAACGACGAACGACCGCCCTCCGCTTCTCGCGTAAACTGGTCGGACTTACTTGAACAAGATCAAACATTTTGTCCACGCTTACGGCGAGTGGATCAAGCACGTTCTTGCGCCTCTGGGGCCATGGGGGATGCTTGCGTTTGCGGCGGTGGACGGCTCGTTCATGGGCCTGCCGCTGGATGCGATTTTCGTAGGCTACGTTTACCACGATCGCTCGCGGTTCCTGATATATGTGCTGCTGGCCTCGGCCGGGTCGGCGATGGGAAGCATTGTTCTCTACGTCATCGGGTATACGGGTGGCGAGGTGCTGTTGCGCAAGCGGCTTTCAGCGGAGAGGTTCGAAAAGATTCACGCGTCCTTCGATCGCCATGAATTCTGGGCGCTGATGTTTCCGGCGATGTTGCCGCCGCCCACGCCTTTCAAGATTGTGGTGCTGGCAGCGGCGGCCTTTGAAATGAACTTCGCGCATTTTCTGCTGGCGATTTTTGCGGGACGGTTCGTGCGGTTTCTGATTGAGGCGTTGCTGACACTCTGGGTCGGTCCGCAGGTTGTGATGCTGACTGGAAGTCTAATTGCGCATCACTTCGTGTGGATTCTGGTGGGGGTCGGAGTGACACTGGTGGTGTGGCTGATCTGGCGGCGGGCGAAACGGGGCCGAGCTGCGCGCGGCTTGGACGGCCGAGGGCGGCCGTCCCTACGCGATCCTACCTAGGCGGTTGCGGCTCCGTGCGGCTTGTGGATGGAGCGGGCGACCACGGCGGCGACTGCGGGCAATCCGAACATGACTGCGGTAAAGAGCATGTCGCCTGCGACTCCACGACGGAAGAACGGCAGGCCGGCGGTGTAGCAGGTCATCAGACCGGACAGGGTCTTGGGATACATGTTCCAGCATGCCCAGACGGCGAAATTACTAACCACGAAGAAAGAGATGGAACTGGCCAGCGCAGCTCCGCCGACCCGCAGCCAGTTGGTGTTTTCGCGCAGACCTGTACCGAGCCACAAGATCGCCACATACCACGCCCAGGTCACGAAATGGTCCCAGGAGAATGGATAGGCGTACACGAATTTGGTGAGTATGACGTCAGAGGCGGCCAGCAGCGCAAAGGGCACCCACAGCTGACGTCGCGAACCGCGCGCGCCAAAATAGAGCAGCGCCGCTGCTACCGGAGTGAATCCCCAGGGATGCGGCATGAACGGCATCCGCATCAAGATCGCAAAGAGCACAAAGACGTAAGCCAGCATGATCACCTCGTCAGGAGTCAACTAGGATTGTTGCGCGAGCGGATGCTGCCGGTCAAGGGCGGGTGAAAAATCCAGGCTCGCGAATCCACCCTTCAGCAGTTACTCCCGGTCGTACGGTGGGTTGCTGTCACCGAGTGTTCGTACTCGCGCTCCTGATTCCGAAGCGTTCGTCCACTACTTGCAGATCGCGGGTCAGGAGCACCATCGCGCCGAGGGTGACGCGTGCGTTGCGTCCGGGATAGTCGTAGCGCAGATCGCGGAAGCGGACTACGTAGGCGGCGCGGGCGTTCTCGACGGGATCATTCTCGAGCTGTTCGGTTTCGGTTACGGGATACTGGGCCCAACTCAGGTACACGCGTCCGAGGTAGGTTCGCTTGGCGGCGAGCGAGGCGGGCGTTTCTTCGGGCTTGTAGCGAATCTGCATTTGGGCTTCGGGATCGACTTCGGGAGAGAGCGAATCGACGTCCATGGTGGCAAAGAAAGCGGGCGTCTCCACTACTCCATGCCAGCGGAACGGATTGACCCAGTACGGGTAGGCGGAAACTCGAATCGCGTCGGCTCCATGGTAATTGCGCGACTGAAGTGCCGCTACGGCGCGGCGATGCTCGAAGTCGCGAAATCCCCAGTAGGCGAAGACGGCGAGCAGAGCGAGAGTCGCGGCTAGTCTTCCAGTTGGCGCAGTGCGCGTGCCGTTGCTGTAGGCGCCGATCTCTTCATTGATTAGCGAAAACAATGCGGGGAGAATCAGGCCGAGGGTGAGCGCAACCAGCATGACGGGCTCGACGATGAAGACGATGTCCCAGGAATACCAGCGTTCGGCGAACGGCCAGAACGGACGCACTCCGTAGTTGTTGGTGAAGTCGAGGAGAATGTGGCTGAGGCCGGCCAGGCAGGCGTAGGCGAAGAGCAATCCCCAGCGCGGGCGAAGGTTAGGATTGCGGGGCTTGCGGCCGCGCAGGCACCAGAGGAGATAGATGAATCCAACGACCACGGCGGCGACCAGCGGTACGCCCAGGAAAGAATGAGTGAAGCCGCGGTGATGGTTTAAGCCGAACGCGGAGCCGCCGAAGCGGCTGAGGACGTCGAGGTCGGGAGCTTCGGCGGCTAGCGTTAATGTGGCGGTTGCCAGCGCGGTCTTGCGGTTGAGTCCGGCGCGGCCCATGGCGGCGCCGAATAAGAAATGCGTGACAGGTTCCAAGGGCTCTCCTGGTCAAGAGTGTAGTGCCACAGCCAAGAGGGGGCGAGCCCCGTCTCTACCACTCGGTTATGCGGGTACCACCAGGGACAGCGCATCGGGGACCATCGTCATGCGGGCGGGCAAGCGGCCTAGCAGTTCGCCGTCGGCCTCGACGTAGACGCGGTCGTCGCTTCGCTCGTCACTACGACCATCGCCGTCGCTTTTCTCCGGCAACTGACAGACGACCTCCGAGCAACTGACCAGATCGATGCCGTTGATATTCCATTGGCGGCCAAGCAGCGCCCCGGCCACATACTGCAGATAAGCATTCCGGCTGGCGGTGCGGCACATGACGGCGCGCAGATCGCCGCAGTCGAGCGATGCTCCGGGAACCAGTTCGCGCAGGATGTTTCCGAAGAAGCGGATTCTTACCGCCAAAAGTTCAGTCAGCAGGGCGCGCTGGCGCAGACCGCTTCCGTTTGCATACTCGACCTCGAACTTCCGCATGCGATGAGTCGCCCACAACTGCCAGGCTTTGAGGTAGTAGGCCGTCATGCCCGAGCGCTTCTTGAGTTCCGCCGTCAGTTTGTAGAACAGGTGCGCGTCGACGCCGATTCCGGCGGCGACGGTGAAGTAGCGAGCGGCAGATTTGCCGTTGAAATCCTCGTACTCAATTCGGCCGAGAGGGATGCGACGGATCTTGCCGGTGACGGCGGCTTGAGCCGCGGCGCTGGGGCGGAGCGGGATTCCGAGGTCGTGGGCGAGAGCATTGGCGGTGCCGAACGGGAGAATGGCAAGCGCGACGGGCGTGCCCGCCAATCCCTGAATGAGATCGTGGATCGTGCCATCGCCCCCGCAGGCAAAGACCGTGTCACTGCCGCCCGCCACCGCGCAGCGGGCGTTGTCGGTTGCCTCCTGGCTCGAGCGGCAAACCGTAAGTTCGGTGCGAACGCCGGCCGACTGAACGATGCCAATGGCATGGTTCAGTTCCGTGTCGCGCCCTCGGCGGCCGGAGTTGGGATTGAACAGAATGGTGGCTTTGTTCATGCGTCGGCTAGCTCTGCCTTGAGTTTAGCGCACGCCCCACTCCCACATGCCGAACATCGCCTTCTGTGGAATCGCGTGCCCGGCCTGGCGGGCCAGCACGGTGACCTGTCCGCGATGGTGAGCGTCGTGCGCGATCAGATAACCGAAGAAGCCGGCCACATCCGGACGAAAGCCAGAAGGTACTGGTTGATGCGGTCCTTGGTGTCAAAGGCCGAGAGCAGAGCTTCCGAAAGAACAAAAGGCGCGGCAGCATTTTTGGGCATGGCGGTTTTAGGCGTGCGAGCCTCCTCGGATGCGAGGTTAGCAGGCAAGTTGCTTCCGCGGCCAGTCTGCACTATGCTTGCGCGCAAAGCTATTGGGGCGTTCGTTTTATTCACGATTGAAGTCCGGCTGGTTCACTTCAGGAGGAGCTCTTTATGAAACTGCTGACGGCTGCGGGTGCCTTGCTGTGTCTCAGGATCGTTCTTAGTCTCACAATCTTTCTTAGTTTCACAATCAGTGCTGCTGCTCAGCATCACGCCATGGGGACAGCAAAGCCGGTCACGATGATGACGGGCTTGGGCGATTTGCACCATCCGGTTTCGACGAAGAACGCAGGAGCACAGGGATTCTTCGATCAGGGACTGCGGCTGATTTACGCGTTCAACCATGACGAGGCGGCGCGCTCATTTCGGGAAGCGGCGGAACTGGATCCGAAGCTGGCGATGGCTTACTGGGGAATTGCGGAGGCGGTGGGTCCGAACTACAACGATCCGGCGAGCGAAGACCGCTTCAAGCAGGCGCACGAGGCGATTCAGAAGGCGGTCGACCTGAGCGGCAATGCCTCCGACGCCGAACGCGGCTACATTTTGGCGATGGCGAAACGCTTTCCGGCGGATCCGAAGGCCGACCTGCGGAAGGCTGCGGAGGATTATCGTGACGCGATGCGGGAAGTGGTGAAGAACAATCCCGACGACCTTGATGCAGCGACGTTGTTCGCAGAATCGGGGATGGATCTGCATCCGTGGGGACTGTGGCATCGTGACGGGACGCCCGAGGACGGCACGGAGGAGATTGTCGCAACTCTGGAATCGGTGATCAAACGCGATCCCAACCACCTGGGTGCGCTCCATTACTACATTCACACCGTGGAAGCGTCGAATTCTCCGGAACGGGCTTTGGCTGCGGCGAACCGCCTGGCTGCGCTGGCGCCGGCTGCGGGACACATCGTACATATGCCGGCGCACATTTACATCCGCACCGGAGATTACGCGGCGGCGGTGAAGACGAACGAGGAAGCGGCGGCGGTCGATCGAGCGTACATCCAGAGGAGCGGGGTGCAGGGCATTTACCCAATGATGTATTACAGCCACAATCTGCATTTCATCGCCATGTGCTCGGCGATGACGGGAGACTACGTGGAATCGCGCAAGGCGGCGGAAATGCTCGCGGCCCATGTGGGACCGTCCGTAAAGGACATGCCACCGCTCGAAGGATTCATGACGATTCCCATGGCTGTGAATGTGCGCTTCCACAAGTGGGACGCAATTCTGGCGATGAAGGCGCCCGACCCGGCGATGAAGACCACGGTGGGCTTCTGGCACTTTGCGCGCGGCATGGCGCTGGCGGGAAAGGGCAGAGTCAGCGAAGCGGAAGCGGAATACAAGATCGTGGCCGAGGCCGAGAAAGCGACGCCGCCGGACGCGATCTTCCAAATGCCCATTAACAACAAGACCAAAGACATTCTGAAGATTGCGGAAAACGTTCTGGGGGCGCAGGTGGCGCTGGCGAAAAAGGATAACGCTGCCGCACTGGGTATGCTGCGCGACGCCGTCGCGGTGCAGGATACGCTGAAGTACGACGAGCCTCAGGATTGGTTCTATCCGGTGCGGGAGTCGCTGGGTGGAGTGTTGCTGATGAGTGGCGATGCCAAAGGAGCGGAGCAGGTGTTCCGGGAGGACCTGGCGAGGAATCTTCGGAATCCGCGGTCGTTGTTTGGTTTGCATCGGGCGCTGAAGGCGCAGGATCGAAACTCTGATGCCTGGTTCGTGGAGCAAGAGTTCCGTAAGGCGTGGAAGGGCGGAGTGGGAGAGTTGAAAGTGGAGGATCTGGTGTAGTCGGCGTTAGCAGCCCGTGGTGCGAGTACATCTCGTATCAGGGCATGCCTTCAGGCACGCTGATAGCGCGGTGCTGTGAGAGCGCCTTCAGGCGCTGAGGCGGGAGATCCCAGTTTCACCATGGGCTCTTGGCCGGGTCGCTAACCTTGAACTTTGAATCAAATGCCGACGCTGGAGGCTTTTCTTTCTCTATCGAATAGACGTAGTGGGGGAGGCCTCGCCAGTTCACTTCTTTCCAGACGGTCATCCCGGCGCGCTCGGCGACGCGGCGTGAGGGCAGATTCTCGCGGCGAATCAGGGAAATCAAGCGCTCGTTTTTCAGGTGCGCGAATGCCCAGTCGCGACAAGCGATAGCGGCTTCGGTCGCCAGACCCTGGCCCCAATAGTCGCGGCGCAAGTGGTATCCGATTTCGTAGAGGTACTCGCCTTCGACTAGCTGACGGATGATGCCGCAATCGCCGATCACATTGTGAAACTCGGAAGCTTGAACCTCGGAATCGTCGGTCTTTGTCAACTCCATTGCCCAGAGGCCGACGCCGTTGTCCTGGTAGCGTTGGCGGTTACGTTCAATCCATTGCTCGACACCGGAACGATCATAGGGTGCGGGGTAGAAGCGCATGGTTTGTGGATCGGAGAGGACTAAGGCGAGAGCGTCCGCATCTTGCGGGGTGAACTCGCGCAGCAGGAGGCGGGTGGTCTGGAGAATCTTCATGCTTCAATTGTTGCGGCGGAGTTCAGAACTCATCACTCATATCCTAGCCAAGCTACTAAGCGGTATTGGGGTAAGGGCGACATTTCAAAAGTTATTCAGGGCGCGGAGCAGAATGTCCTGGTGTCTTACTTCTACGCATGAGACCGCTGAAGAGGAGAGCCAACGCTTCATCGTGATGGAGTCTATCGAGGGGATGACCACGGAAAAAAGCGGCGGACACGAAACGTGGGGAAATAAAAAGAACCGCGACATTGGTTACGCTCTAGCCGCCAACTCCTGCGAGAGAGTTAGCGACGTGGATACGTGCACCGTCGCGGTCCCTGATGCGATCTCTGCTTTCGCAGTACCAAACCCCGGCGTCTCCTCGCAGATCCGTCGGTTTTTTCGGGTCTGGCCGTGGAGCGAGTCACCCCGCCCTACGTATCACCCAGCCTACTTCGGGCTGGCAACGATTTTGAAGCCAACCCTTTCGGCCATCGACCGTTCCAAGACTAGCGCGTTTTGCGAAGTTGTCAACGCCCGTTTTTTGTGCAACCAGCGGGTCGGCGACGGATCGGTGAAGGCTCCAAATGGCCCGTCAGTCAGGGCTTTTGTGGGCAGCGGAAGCAATTCGACTCAACGTCGATTTTGCCGGCTGTGGAAATCTTTTTACGAGATGAACGCAAAGAACCCTGGAAAGCTCTTGCGCGGTTCACCGTTTTCACGCATTGTGTTGTCAGGAGTCGGGAAAATGACATGTGCAACCTAGTAGCCTACGTGGACGGCAGTTCGCATGGGAGTCCTGGTCCGTCCGGTATCGGGGTCATCGTCGAAGATTCTGCGGGAGGCTGTATCCGAATTGCCAAGTGGATCGGCTGGCAGGACAACAACGTGGCCGAGTACGTAGCGCTGCTGGAAGCTCTACAATGTGCCCTGGCTAGGAGCGCGCATTCACTTCATGTTTACTCGGATTCCGACGTGGTGGTGCGTCAAATGTGCGGCGAATATGCTTGCCGGAGTCCGAGGCTGTATTCTTTGAACTGGATCTGTCGCAAGCTGGCTCGGAGCCTGGAGTTCGCGATTACTCGCATTCCCCGGGAGCGCAACGTCGAGGCCAACCACCTTGCCAATAGCGTTGCCCGGCTGTGCCGAGACATTACCGACGGTTAGTGAGAATCACGCGGAAAGTGGGAGACAAATAGCTGTCGTAACCAGGCGTGACTGTTGAAAAAACTTACTTTCGAGAAATCCGCAGGAATTGGATCGCGTCAGGATGACCTATAAACGATTTTCTCTGCTCGCCTAGACATTTTCTATCCCCCGGGATTTTGGCGGTTTTCAAGAAGAACCGACTTTTTTAACAGGCACAGGCGATTACACCAACTACCTCCAATGTAGATTAGCAATCGGCGGGGTTAAACTCGAAGCATGGCGGAGATGGGACGGATGCTGGTGATTCTTGGGATGGCCCTGGTGGTGATCGGGGGCATCGTTATGCTGCTGGGACGGGCGGGCTTGCCGCTTGGGCGGTTGCCTGGGGACGTCCTGTATCGGGGCAAGAACACTACTTTCTATTTTCCGCTGGCGAGTTCCATCCTGCTCAGTGTCGTGCTCTCTATCGTTCTCTTCCTGATTGGGCGGCTGAAGCGGTAGTGTTTTGTCCCGCAAACTCGCGCTATACATTTATTTTGTCACCCTGAGCGAAGCGAAGGGCCTGCTTTCTTGCCAGTGCAAAAGACAGCAGATCCTTCGCTTCGCTCAGGATGAGAATGTGTATTTATGCCACAAGGTAAACTGGAATTTCGCAACTGACATTTCATGGAAATGGCGGACCAACTCGGGTTTCAGTTTCGTCCTCCGGAGCGGCGCATCTGGACGGTGCGGGCGCTGGTCTCGGCGGTACGGTCGCACATCGAGCGCGAGTATTCCGATTGCTGGGTGGAAGGCGAAATTTCGAACCTTCGCATTCCCGATTCCGGCCATTTGTATTTCACGCTGAAGGAAGAGAGCGCGCAGATTCACGTGGTGATGTTCCGCTCGTCGGCGAAATTGCTGCGGTTTCGCCCGGAGAACGGATTGCACGTCACGGTGCGCGGGCGCATCACGGTGTATGAAGATCGCGGGGAACTGCAGATATCCGCTGAATTCATGGAGCCGAAGGGCGCGGGCGCTCTGCAGTTGGCGTTCGAACAATTGAAGGCGAGATTGCAGGCGGAAGGATTGTTCGAGGCGTCGCGAAAAAAGCCCATCCCGCCGTTGCCGCAACGAATTGGCATCATCACTTCACCGCAGGGCGCGGCGCTGCGGGACATCCTGAACATTCTGGCTCGAAGGCATCACTCGGCGAATGTTCTGATCTATCCGGCGCAGGTGCAGGGGGATTCGGCGCCGGACGAGGTGATGGCCGGGCTTCGATACTTTCATCAAGACTTGCGCTACAGCCGCGCGGTCGAGGTCATCATCATTGCGCGCGGCGGAGGCTCGGCCGAAGACCTGGCTGGGTTCAATCATGAGGGCCTGGCGCGAGCGGTCGCTGATTCGAAGATTCCAGTGATCTCGGCGATTGGGCACGAGACGGACTTCACGATCGTGGATTTTGTCGCCGATCTGCGGGCGCCTACGCCGTCAGCGGCGGCGGAACTGGTGATCCGGTCGCGGCAGGAGATTGAAGCGCAGGCGGAGGATTTGTACCGGCGGTTGGAGCACGCGTTGCGGTACCGACTGCTGATGGCGCGTCAGGAACTGACCGAGCGGGCACAGCACGGAGCGTTTACGCGCATGATGGACGGCATCCACCAGCGCCAGCAGAGGCTGGATGAACAGCGCTTCCGGCTGGAAACGGCGGAGCGGCAACTTCTGGAGCGATGCCATCGGCGCTGCGAAAGCGTTGCTGCGGCCGTCCGTCACTATGACGCGCGACGCCGTCTGGCTGCCGTGTGGCAGCGACTGGAGGCTCAAGTCGCGAGCCTGGGCGCCGCCACGCACACGCGGTTGCTGGCGAGCCGCGGGGCGCTGGATCGCCAGACGGCGAGCCTGGAGGCGCTTTCGCCGGTGGCGATTCTGAATCGCGGATACGCGCTGGTGTTCGATGCGAAAGGCCGACTGGTGAAAGACGCGGCGCGGCTCGAAGCTGGGGACGAGTTATCGGCACGCCTGGCTCGGGGACGGGTTCGCGCCCGCGTGACCGCTACTGAGCGCAGCGAACCCTAATCCGGCGCCGCTGCATTAGAATGAAGGCAAAATCAACTTCCGACGTGAGGGTGCCGTGACGCCGTCGCTGGTCTGGTCGCACATCTCGGTCATCTCGATCATCGACATCGTGCTGGTTGCGATCCTGATCTACCAGTTTCTGGTGCTGGTGCGTGGGACGCGGGCGGCGCCGATGCTGGTCGGGGTCGCTACGCTTGGGCTGGCCTTTTATTTCGCGCGGCTGGGGGAATTACGGACCCTGAACTGGCTGCTCAGCACGTTGCTGCCGTACGTTGTTTTCGCGCTGATCGTGGTCTTTCAGTCGGAGATCCGGCACGCACTGGCAAACCTCGGGAGCCGCATTTCGCTGATGCGGTCTTCGCGTTCGGTGGCCGATGTTTACGACGACATTGTTTTGGCGGCCAATCTTTTTTCGCAAAATCAGACCGGCGCGCTGATCGTGATCGAGCGTGAGATTGGGCTGCGCACTTACATCGAAAGCGGCGTGTCACTGGATGCCAGGCTGTCGTACGACCTGCTGGCCACGGTGTTTCGTCCGAGCGCTCCTTTGCATGACGGCGCCGTGATTGTGCAGCGGGACCGTATCGCGGCCGCCGCTTGTTTCCTGCCGCTCTCGATGAACCCTGTGCTCTCGACCCAACTGGGAACGCGTCATCGTGCGGCGATCGGGATCACGGAAGAAACCGACGCGGTCGCCGTCATTATTTCGGAAGAGACGGGCACGATCAGCATGGCGGTGGCGGGGAGCATTGAGCGCGAATTGACGGTGGAGCGTCTCCGTGAGCGGTTGAGCGCTCTGCTGCGTCGTTACGCTCCCGCCCCCACGCTGCCGACTCCGGTGGAGGAAAGCTTTATCGAAGAGGAGCCGCCCAGTTCGCATCTCTCCCGCAGGCAGGATGCCAGTCTGCGCCCCGGAAGGGACGAATAACGATGCCGAACTTTGCGCAGCGCACCTTCGTTCACAATATCGGACTCAAGCTGGTTTCCCTGTTACTCGCCATTGGCTTGTGGATGGTGGTGGCGCGCGATCCCATCGCCGAAGTCGAAATGAAAGTTCCTATCGAGTTCCATAATCTTCCCGACAATCTGGAGATCGATTCCGCCAGCTTCACCGAAGCGCAGATCCGGGTGCGAGGGCCAGAGCGTGTGATTCATCGCCTGCAGGCTGCGGATGTGCGCGCGGAGATTGATTTGGCCAGCGTCCGGCCGGGGGAACGAACTTTCGATTTGACCGCCCGCCATGTTCATGTGCCGCAGGATCTGGAAGTCGTGCAGATCATTCCGGGTCAGTTTCACCTCTCTTTCGATGATCGCGAGACCCGTGTCGTCGAGGTTCGGCCGCGTGTGACCGGAAATTTTGCGAGCGGCATGAGAGTGGCGCAAGTGATCGCCAATCCGCCAAGTGTCGTGATCACCGGACCTCGCCGCCGCGTCGAGGCGGTGGAGGCCGCTACCACGGATCCGGTAGAGGCGAGCGGAACCATGACGCGATATTCTTCTGTGACGCAGGCCTATGTCTCCGATCCTCTGATCCAAGTTGTGCATCCCACCCCGATTCGCGTGACGGTTATCATGGAAGGCTCGGGCGACGAGAAAAAATAAGGAGTGGTTTTTCTTCCCCGGTCCTTGTATGACGCAAACCAGACAACTCTTCGGCACTGACGGGATTCGTGGAGTGGCGGAGGAATTTCCGCTGACGCGCGACAGTGTTTATTGGATTGGGCGGGCGCTGGGGCACGATCTGGTGCGCGTGAATGCCAAGGCGCGGGTGGTGATAGGGCAGGACACGCGCGTCTCCAGCCAATGGATTGCCGACCGATTTCTGCAAGGGCTGGCGTCGGTGGGCGTGGAAACGCGCAGCGCCGGCGTGATCACCACGCCGGGCGTCGCCTTTCTGGCGCGCTCGCAGGGGTTCGATGCCGGGGTCGTGATTTCGGCTTCGCACAATCCCTGGACCGACAACGGGATCAAGATTTTTTCCGGCGATGGCTACAAACTGCCGGACGCGCGCGAACTGGCGATTGAAAAGGAGATTTTCGCGCTGCTGCAGGCGGATGCGGTTCCGGCGCCGGATTCCACTCCCGAGGTTTCGAGCCTTCCCGGTGAGGAAGGCCTGCGCCACGCTTACGTTCTCTCGCTCGCGGGCAGTATTTCTAGCGACTTGAGCCGGCTGCGCGTGGCAGTCGATTGCGCCAATGGCGCGGCGGCTGCGGAAGCTCCGGAGTTATTTCGTGCGCTCAAGATCAACACGACCTTTCTGCACGCCGCGCCGGATGGAGAGAACATCAACGAGAATTGCGGCGCGCTGCATCCGGAAATGGTGGCGCGGTTTGTCGCCGAGAGCGTTGCCGCCGAACGTTTCGATGTGGGCGTTACTTTTGATGGCGACGCCGACCGCGCGCTTTTTTGCGATGCCAAAGGACGAGTGGTAAACGGGGATGCGCTTCTGCTGCTGGCGGCGCGCGAGATGCAGTTGCGCGGCGCGCTCGCCAATGCCACCGTGGTGGCGACGACCATGTCCAATATGGGATTGGAGTTGGCGCTCAAGCGATCGGGCATTCGGATGCTGCGTGCCAACGTCGGCGATAAGTACGTGCTCGAAGAAATGCAGCGCGTTGGGGCTGCGCTCGGCGGCGAACAGTCGGGCCACATTCTGTTTCGCGATGGGGAGGCGACCACCGGTGACGGTCTGCTGACCGCGCTCCGGGTGCTGGAGATCATGGTGCGGACGGGGAAGCCGCTGGCCGATCTGGTGGGCGATCTGAAGGTGTTTCCGCAGACGATCCGTAATGTGCGCGTCAGGCAAAAAACTCCTTTCGCGCAGATTCCGGCGGTGCAAGCGGCGATTGCAGCGGCGGAGCAGGAACTCGACGGCAATGGCCGATTGGTCGTACGTTATTCCGGCACCGAAGCGCTGGCGCGGGTGATGATTGAAGCGGAGTCGAAGGAGCAGATGGATCGGCTTGCGGAATCGATCGTCAAGTCGATTCGGTCTGCGCTGGGCGCGTGAAGGCGCATTCCTGTCGACGTACTTCCGGCGTGCGTGAAGGGATGCGATCCCGTCCCGTTTTGCAACTCTCTGTTTCACTTCCGGAAGTACGTCCATTTGTACGGGCTGGTTATCTTGTGTGCTGGGGCGAGTCAGCCGAGAATGAGAATCGGTTCAGAGTTAGCCGACTTAGACGAAGCTCATGAGAATTCTTATTGTGGAAGACGATGCGGCACTTTCCAGCTTTATCCGGAAGGGACTGGAAGCGGAACATCATGCGGTGGACGTCGCCAACGAGGGGAACCAGGGCCGTGCGATGGCGATGGAGTTTGACTACGATCTGGTGGTGCTTGACCTGAACCTGCCGGGGGTGGACGGGTTGTCGGTTCTGAAAAGTTTGCGGCAGCGAAAGGCGAACTTGCCGGTGATGATTCTCACCGCGCGCAGCCGGGTCGAAGACCGCGTG
>JGI12270J11330_10000664_pt1 | contig 26307 bp, 27 predicted proteins | sample PeaSoiMetSII2010_FD_11330 | JGI IMG/M metagenome (IMG submission 11330)
CGTCATCCATCGAGTGCGTTATCCCATGCTGAAGCTACCACGGGGCGCCTTCACATCGACTCGGGGCAAATTACTCTTTCGGCGTATCGGGGTGATGTTCGTTGCCATCACTCCAGCCAGTAACCGATTTGGTGACCCAGCCAGAGACAGTTACGGAGACCTTGTCGTCGTCCTTTTTGGTTTTCTCCTCGAGCTTGGAGATGCGGTCCTCTAAACTCGTGCAGCAATAGTTGCCGTTCTCAGCGGCCTTAGGACTGATGGGAAAACCGCCAAGCGCAACCANGATAACAACCACACTGCCGATCGGCCTTAGTCCCGCTTTGGCAAACATGTCCCGACCCTCCCTTAGTGGCCGACATGAATTTAGGTTCACCCAGGGGAAAAATTGTCCGGCGCCCTTTTTCTTTGACTCTAGCGCGAGCAGTTTCGGCGCCTCAAACTTTTTTGTTTCGGAAGGTTGCTAGAGCGGCCCTAGAAACGGTCTGTTACAAACCGCCACGATTAAGCTGCTCGAAGATCGTATGCACTGTGCGTGATGGGCTGCACCATCACTTCTCCATCCGAAAGAGTTGGGAGAAGCCCCGCCCCCCAACGGTGGGGCTTCTTCTTTGGCGCAAGGGCGTCGGCTTCGGCCGGCACCCTCGCTTTTTTTACCGCGGCTAATTGTGCATCGTGTGGTGAAGTGCCCGGAGGTCCTCTTCAGCCAACCGCCTTTTAGTGCCGTCCGATGACCACCAAATATTGCACGACATGAAACCTGTCAGCAGCTCCGCCGTAGCAGTCGATAGCCGTCAGCGGCTTCTTGCATTCGCGGCAGCATACAATGCGGCATTCGTCTGTCATTGCGCTCGTCCGCTGGCGGCAGTTTCAGCATTCGCCCTTTAAGTTTTCAAACGAATTCATACGCTGCTCGCCAACGGCCAGTTGCTCGCATACGTCTATTCTCCCTTGAATCTAATAGAGTCGGGCGCGGCCTCGAATCTAGTAGAGCACCCCTTCTTCACCGAAGTTTGCAGGATGGCATCGAACTCGCCTTTCAACCTTGTGTATTCGGCCATCCGGGCGGGGTCATTCACCATAAAAGCCGTCGGCCAGAAGACGACCGGAGCACCCGAAGGAGGCACTATTTCCCAAGTGTGCTTACTGTCGTCGCGCTCACCGCGTAGGTTGAAAGCTCTTTCGGAAACCAGCGCGGCTTCTTCTGCGAGTTGCCTGCAGTTGAGCTGATTATAGTTCGGTGGCGAGACATACGTGGCGGCGATGTCTTCGGATCGTTTGGCACAACCAAAACCCATTAGCCCCGCCGCAAGACCGGCGAGCATGAGCATGCGACACCGCATGGGACCGAGCCCCCCTGATAACGAGCGCTTGCAGCTCCAATATCAGGTTGTGATCTGAACGGCTAGGTGCACGCCCTATTCGCGCCGTCGCCGCCCCCACTCCGGTACCACGCGACGAAGCTGCGGGTCGAGGATCTGAAGTGCGCTGCAGAACGTTTAATGAGCCTCGTCGTCGACAGCAACCTCCGGATGGCCGCCCTTGGGCCTCGGCTAAGGCACGTCCGATGTCGACAGTCGCGTCCGCGGGGCGGACCCATTCCTCAACGGTTCGGTCCCAAATTCTTCCAGATGACGATTTGCCACAATTGATAGCTCTGTTACGCGATAACTGAACGGCCGCCGCAGGGTTTTCCTCTTTCCCGTGTTCTTAGCTTTGGGAAAACGGCGAATGAGCTGAAAAAAGGGACCGATGACTCTCGCCCGATTGCACGTCTGTTGGATGTATGGGATAGCGATCCATGCCAAGGAGCGCGTCTATTGGGAAGAATGCTTGCTGCTCCAGTAGTCGTCGGTTCGTACCTAGCGCTGCGCTGCTTCGAATCACCAGGCGGTCGCGCACCGCCGAAGTGCGCATCGATCGGCTCGCCGCCATGTTGCCTCCCTCGGATGCGGACAAACTGCGTGCTCGGTTCAAGACGGAGAGCTCAAGCTCCGAGGCCCCGCGCGAAACCTATGATCGGGCTCTGGAACAGGCGAAAACCGCTCTGTCGCTCCGCGTCTCCGTGGCCAACGCGCGTTCGGCACGGCCTTCGATCAGGTACAGTAGAAGGTCATCTCGACAAGTGCCGCGCAAATGTCGTCCCCAGGGCGCAGCCAGCTCGCCGAGCCCCATCCCGTGCGGCGGCAAGCTGGCCCCGATGAGTCTGACTATGCTGCCGACCCGGCTTCGTTGCTCACCCCATGCTCTTGCCTACCCGTACTTGCCGCCGTGGTGACGGTCACGGCGGAAGTGACGACCGGACCGGTGGTACGATAGTATGAACCAAGAACTCCAACCTGCGCAGAAGGCTCTTCCTGGCATTGTTCAGCCAGTTTCCAAACGCGCGCCGCGGACGCTTAAGGCTTTATTTTTCATACTCGTCTTGGAGCTGTTGTTAGTGGCCGTTTTGTGGAGCCAACAAGAACCCTCTCAGCAGTCGCCCGGCGATCGCCGGAATGCCGGACAAATGTCGATCGGTTCTGCAAAGGTCGAAAATGGGAATATCGGAGTCACCTTAACCGAGCTCGGCACCGTGACTTCACTTGCGACCGTGACGATTAGGACGCAGATCAGCGGCTACCTGATCCGCATCGACTTTACGGAAGGTCAGGACGTCAAGAAGAACGACTTACTCGCCGAGATCGATCCGCGACCTTATGAAGCCGCCTTGGCTCTAGCGAAGGGGAATTTGGCGCGCGACGAGGCCCTACTCCAAGGCGCACAGGTTGACCTGGAACGATACCAGAAACTGGCCACACAGAACGCTGTACCGCGCCAAACTCTCGAAGACCAGGTGGCAACTGTGGCCCAGGATCAAGGCACCTTGGTGGCGGACCGCGCTGCCGTGCAGGCCGCCGAAGTCAACCTAGCCTATACGCGCATCATCTCTCCCCTGGATGGACGCGTTGGCCTACGCTTGGTGGACCAGGGCAATTATGTGACACCAGGCGATACCAACGGCCTCGTCGTCATCACGCAGATACAGCCGATCACGGTGATCTTCACAATACCGGAGGACAATCTTCCGGCCGTGTTAAGCCGGCTGCGCGACGGCGCTACGCTGCCGGTGGCTATCTATGATCGCAGCGATACAAACAAGCTCGCCGACGGCGAGTTGCATGCAGTCGATAGCCAGATTGACCCGACGACTGGGACGATCAAGTTACGCGCTCAGTTTGCGAACGATGCAAGGACCCTTTTTCCAAATCAGTTTGTCAATGTCCGACTGCTCGTTGATACGCACAAAGATGTAACGGTAATGCCAACGGCCGCCATTCAGCGCGGCGCGCCAGGCACCTTCGTCTATATGGTCAATTCAGACAATACCGTATCAGTCCGTCCCGTCGTCCTGGGAGTTACCGATGGCAACCGGGTGGAGGTCCGCTCCGGACTTGCCCCCGGCGATCTCGTTGTCGTTGACGGGGCCGACAAACTGCGTGATGGCGCCAAGATCAGCATGGGGACCGAAGCCGATGGCAGCAAGTCCTCAGAGCCCACGAAGTCCACACAGCCGGACCAATCAAACGGCAAGCAGCGGCATCACAACCACGGGTCAACGCAATGAACCCGTCAAGGCCCTTCATCGAGCGGCCGGTGGCGACGACGCTGCTGATGGCGGCGATCATGCTCTCCGGCATACTTGCCTTCCAGTTTCTGCCGGTCGCCGCTTTGCCCGAGGTCGATTATCCAACCATCCAAGTACAGACCTTCTATCCCGGTGCGAGCCCAGACGTAATGACGTCGTCCGTAACGGCGCCGCTGGAAGTCCAATTCGGTCAAATGCCAAGTCTCAATCAGATGAGCTCGACGAGTAGTGCGGGCGCCTCGGTCATTACGCTTCAGTTCAGTCTCAACATCTCGCTTGATGTCGCAGAGCAAGAAGTGCAGGCCGCCATCAACGCTGCCGGCAACCTGCTGCCCGCGGATCTTCCGGCCCCGCCGATATATGCCAAGGTGAATCCGGCCGACGCACCGATATTGACGCTGGGCCTGACCTCTAAGACCATGCCTTTGCCGGAGGTGCAGGAAGTCGCCTATACGCGTCTGGCGCAGAAGATCTCCCAGCTTCCCGGTGTCGGACTTGTCAGCCTCGCTGGCGGTGAACGACCGGCAGTGCGTGTCCGCGCCGACATTCGCAAGCTGGCCGCCTACGGCCTCAACATTGACGACCTTCGCACCACTCTTAGCAACGCTAACGTCAACACTCCGAAGGGAGGCTTCGACGGTCCCTCGCGCGCTTATACGATTAACGCCAATGATCAGATTAGAAGCGCGAAAGATTACAGGTCGCTAGTGATCGCCTACAAGAACGGCTCACCGGTGCTGCTCAGCGATGTCGGCGATGTCATCAGCGGAGCCGAGAATGACAAACTCGGTGCCTGGATGAACACGGTGCCAGCTATCATTCTGAACATCCAACGGCAACCAGGGGCCAACGTCATCGCAGTGGTAGACAGAATCAAGGCTGAGCTACCGCAGCTGCAGGCCTCGCTACCTGCAGCAATCGATGTGGCCGTTCTAACTGACCGGACCCTGACCATCCGCGCGTCGGTGCGGGATGTCGAATCTGAACTTCTGCTATCCGTGTTTCTCGTCGTAATGGTGATCTTCGTATTTCTGCGTAGCACGCGCGCAACCTTGATTCCGAGCCTCTCGGTGCCGCTATCATTGGTTGGCACGCTCGGTGTCATGTACCTATGGGGTTTCAGTCTCAACAACCTCACTTTGATGGCTTTGACTATCGCGACCGGCTTTGTGGTCGATGATGCCATCGTGGTGATCGAGAACATCTCCCGCTACCTTGAAGAGGGCGAGACCCCGCTTCGGGCTGCCTTGAAAGGTTCGAAGCAGATTGGCTTCACAATCATTTCTCTCACGGTGTCGCTGATTGCTGTGCTGATCCCGCTCCTGTTCATGGGTGATGTGGTTGGGCGGCTATTTAAGGAATTTGCTATCACGCTGTCGGTTACCATTCTGATCTCGGGGGTGGTGGCACTCACATTGGTACCGATGGCCTGCGCCAAGTTGCTGCGGCCTCCAGCCGACGCTCGCGAGAATGCATTTCAAAGATACAGCCGCGAATGGTTCGATCGCCTAATCAATGCATACGGCCGTATGCTCACTTGGGTGCTCAATCGCCAGACGCTCACGCTGCTCGTAGCATTAGCTACGCTTGCGCTGACTGTCCTGCTCTATGTCATGATTCCGAAGGGTTTTTTTCCTCTCCAAGATACCGGTGTCATACAAGCTATCTCAGAAGCACCCCAGTCGATCTCTTACGCGGCCATGGCTGAGCGTCAACAAGCGCTGGCGAAAGTCATTCTCGAAGACCCTAATGTTCAGAGCCTGTCTTCATTCATTGGCGTGGACGGAACCAACACGACACTTAATAGTGGCCGGATTTTAATCAATCTTAAACCGCAGGATCAGCGCGCGTCCGACATTACTGCAGTTATGCGGCGGCTTAAGGAGAGCACGGCATCTCTTCAGGGCATCACCCTTCATATGCAGCCAGTTCAAGATCTGACGATTGAAGGAACGGTCAGCCGTGCCCAATATCAATTTATCCTGGAAGATGCGAACGGCACTGAGCTGGCCGAGTGGACGCCGCGGCTAATCGACCAACTTAGAAAAGTTCCACAACTTGCCGACGTCTCCAGCGACCTCGAGGCTCATGGGCTTTCTGTCTTCGTAGACATCGACCGGGAGCAAGCCGCGCGCTTCGGCATCACACCAGCAACGATCGACAATGCTCTCTACGATTCGTATGGGCAGCGCATCGTCTCCACCATCTTCACCAGTTCCAACCAACACCGCGTGATCCTGGAGGCCGATCCGACTCTTCAAACGTCTCTGCAGTCGCTGTCTTCGATCTACCTGCCGTCATCGGTCGGCAGCACGCCCGTGCCGCTTGATGTGATGGCAAAGACGCACGTGGAAACTGCACCGCTGCTGATCACGCATCTCGGACAATTCCCCTCAAGCACGATATCCTTCAACCTCGCAAAGGGTGCGTCGCTAGGAGAGGCAGTTGCCGCGATCAAACAGGCAGAGGCAGACATTGAACTTCCACCGAGCATGGTCGCCAGTTTCCAAGGCGCAGCGCTGGCCTTTCAGTCTTCATTGTCGAACCAGTTGTTCCTCATTCTGGCGGCGATCGTTACCGTCTATATCGTGTTGGGCGTGCTCTATGAGAGCTACATCCATCCGATCACAATTCTATCGACTTTGCCATCAGCCGGCATTGGTGCGCTGCTGGCTCTTATGATAGCCGGCGAGGATCTCACGGTCGTTGCAATCATTGGCATTATCCTTCTGATCGGCATCGTCAAGAAGAACGCGATCATGATGATCGACTTCGCGCTCGATTTACAACGCAATGAGGGTAGACCACCGCGCGAAGCAATCTACCAAGCGTGCCTGTTGCGCTTTCGACCGATCCTGATGACCACGCTCGCCGCGATACTGGCGGCGTTGCCCCTGATGTTGGGGACAGGTACAGGCTCCGAGCTCAGGCATCCACTTGGAATCTCCATTGTTGGCGGTCTTTTGGTTAGTCAGCTGCTCACCTTGTTTACTACACCGGTGATTTATCTGTGGTTTGACCGACTTGCGACGCGCCTCACTGGACAGTCAATTGACGTCGGTCGGACGAGCGAGATCGGAAACGCGTGATGAACCTCTCGGCCGTCTTTATTCACCGACCGATAGGGACGACCCTTCTGACGTTCGGACTCGCAGCAGCTGGGGCTGTTGCCTTTTTCCAACTTCCTGTCGCCCCACTGCCTGAGATCGACTTTCCGACCATCTCGGTTCAGGCGACATTGCCAGGGGGGAGTCCCGAGGATGTCGCCGTTACTGTCGCCAGTCCTCTTGAGCGACATCTTGGGCAAATCGCCGACGTCACCGAGATGACCTCGTCGAGTTCGGTGGGATCAACACGGATCAATCTGCAGTTTGGCCTCGATCGCGACATCAACGGTGCAGCGCGCGACGTGGAAGCTGCAATCAATGCAGCACGCGCCGACTTGCCAACAAGTCTTAGGACGAACCCTACCTACCATAAGGTCAACCCGGCTGATTCTCCGATTATGATTTTGACCCTGACTTCAGACACTTTGAGGCGCGGTCAACTGTATGACGCAGCGTCCACGGTGCTGGCGCAAAAGTTGTCACAGGTTGATGGGATTGGCGAAGTGATCGTCGGCGGCAGCTCGCTCCCAGCTGTGCGCGTTGACCTTATTCCCCAGGCGCTCAACAATTATGGCATCGGCCTGGAAGATGTGCGCGCGGCGCTTGGCGCTGCCAATGCCCACAGCCCGAAGGGTGGAATCGATGTCGCAGACCGGCGCTACCAAATCTACGCCAACGACCAAGCCAACGACGCGGAGGCTTACAGACCGCTCATTGTCGCCTACCGCAATGGTGCGCCAGTACACCTATCGGATGTCGGCGAGGTGTCTGACGCGGTCGAGGATATTCGCAATGCGGGTCTCGCCGACGGTAAGCCGGCCGTCTTGCTGGTGCTATTCCGTCAACCCAACGCGAATGTCATTGGCATCGTTGATCGGGTGATGGCTCTAATGCCTCAGTTGCGAGCTTCGATCTCGCCGGCCATCGATCTTGGCATGGCCTTGGACCGATCGAGGACCATCCGATCATCGCTGCGCGATGTCGAGTGGACGCTGATGATCGCAAGTGTCCTCGTGATCCTCGTGGTCTTTGCCTTTCTTCGCAACGGTCGCGTCACGCTGATACCGACTGTGGCGGTACCGGTGTCGCTGATCGGAACGTTCGCGATCATGTATTTGTTGGGGTACAGTCTCGACAATATTTCACTAATGGCCCTGACGGTCGCTACCGGCTTCGTTGTCGACGACGCCATCGTCGTACTTGAAAACATCTCACGCCATATCGAGGCTGGTATGTCGCGCGTGGATGCAGCCATTCGTGGCGCGCAAGAAGTCGGCTTTACCGTCGTCTCGATGAGCATCTCCCTCATTGCCGTGTTTATTCCCATTCTTCTAATGGGCGGCATCGTCGGCCGCTTGTTCCGCGAATTCGCGGTGACGATTTCGGTAGCGATTCTGATTTCGCTGGCGTTGTCGTTGTCGACCACGCCAATGATGTGCGCGGTGCTGCTGCGCAGGGATCGGGGGCAGCATGGATGGCTCTATCTGACGAGCGAGCGCTTCTACGAAGCTATGCGTAACGGCTACCGTCGGACGCTGGCCTTTGCGCTCCGAAATCGGCGCTTGGTGATGTTGATTCTACTCGCGACCATCGGTCTCAACTTTTATCTTTACGACATCATCCCGAAGGGATTCTTCCCGCAGCAGGACACCGGGCGGCTGATGGGCTCCATCCAGGCGGATCAAAGCATTTCATTCCAGCTGATGCAGCAGAAGCTCACGCAGTTCGTCTCGATCATTAAGAATGACCCTGCGGTGGACACTGTCGTGGGTTTCACGGGAGGCGGAAGTGGCGGGGCTTCAGGCCGATCGACTAATTCGGGTAACGTGTATATTTCCTTGCGGCCGCTCAGTGAACGTAAGCTCTCGGCTGATCAGGTTATCGACCGCCTGCGCCCGCAGCTTGCTGTCGTGCCGGGGGCAACGCTGTTTCTGCAGGCCGCGCAGGATATTCGTGTCGGGGGCCGTCAAGGCAATGCGGAATACCAGTATACGTTGCAAGGCGCGACGTTTGCCGAGCTCAATGAATGGGGTCCGAAGATCACAACTGCGCTGCAGGGCGAGCCCCAACTGGCCGACGTCAACAGCGATCAACAGAATAAGGGCCTTGAATCCAACCTGGTTATCGATCGAGACACGGCAGCTCGCTTGGGGCTTACCGTCAGCCAGATCGACAACACGCTCTACGATGCCTTCGGTCAGCGTCAGGTCTCGACCATCTTCGTAGCTCGCAATGAGTACCATGTCATCATGGAGGTAGCGCCAAAATATTGGCAAAACCCACAAACTCTGAACGATGTTTACGTCAGCACCTCAGGTGGCGCGGTTGGAGGTTCGCAAGCGACCAACGCCGTGGCTGGTACCGCCATCGCACAAGGACAGTCAGTAGCTGTCAACACCATTGCGTCGGACGCCGCTCGAAATCTAGCGACGAATTCCATCGGCACCATCGGTCATGCCACCGCGTCGACTGGCTCCGCGGTCAGTACGAGCCGTGAGACGATGATTCCCTTATCTGCTGTCTCACATTTCGGACCGGGTGCCATACCGCTTGCTGTCAATCACCAAGGTCTTTTCGTCGCGAACACAATATCATTCAATCTGGCGCCGGGTGTTTCGCTCGGCACTGCTGTCGACCTCATCGAGGCTACGATGACTCGGCTTGGTGTCCCGGCAACGATCCACGGCACGTTCCAGGGGACTGCGAAAGCCTTTCAGGATTCTCTAGCGAATCAGCCTTTTCTAATTTTGGCAGCCTTGGTCACGATCTACATCGTCCTCGGCATTCTGTATGAAAGTTATTTCCATCCGCTGACAATTCTTTCCACGTTGCCTTCTGCGGGTGTGGGCGCGTTGCTGGCGCTCATGGCATTCGGAATGGAATTCAGCATCATGTCGCTTATCGGCGTGATCCTGCTGATCGGCATCGTCAAAAAAAATGCGATCATGATGATTGATTTTGCGCTTGACGCGCAACGCACGCGTGGCCTGTCTGCGTTGGAAGCGATTCACGAAGCCTGCCTGCTACGTTTTAGGCCGATCATGATGACCACCATGGCCGCTATGCTGGGCGCGCTTCCTTTGGCGATCGGCATAGGCGAGGGCAGCGAGCTGCGGCGACCACTCGGCATTGCCATCGTCGGCGGCCTCGTCCTTAGCCAGATGCTGACGCTGTACACCACCCCCGTAATTTATTTGTATATCGACCAATTCCGGCTTTGGTGTCAGCGGCTCCGGTGGGCCACCATTTTCCGCTCGCAACCGAAACCAATGTCAAACTAGGCGAATAAATGCCTGGGGCAAGGGGGGTGCGAAGAAACTGTGGGATAGTAGGCTCACCACGCCCGTATTGCCCCCACTCGATTGGGCTTTACTCTAAAATGATGCCGGCATCGGAGGACCGGCTGTCGTGGGGGTGTGCGAGGTCTGACGATGCGATCACAACTGCAGCTTGGCTGGGTGATAAATGCTTGGTGTAGCATCGAAGTCCTACGCCTTCGTTTCCACGCTCAAACGTTGGACTCGCCTCATTCCAGGCCTTTGCACGGTGATGCTGGCTTCTGCACTGTCTGGTTGCATCCTGGGCAGTGAACATCCTGAAATCGGACTTGTCGTTCCGAAGAACTATGACGAGGCGCCACGCGCGCCAGAAGCCGCCGTTCCAGCTTTAGATTGGTGGCGCGGTTTCCATTCCAAAGAGCTCACCGCGTTGATGGAGCAGGCCCAAGTCTCTAACCTCGATATAGCGGTGGCCATTGCTCAAATCATTCAAGCTGATGCGCTAGTAGGGATCGCTGGTTCCCCTCTGTTGCCGACGATCATCGGGAACGGAACAGCCGAGAGCGTGCGCGAGTCAACAGCTGGCAGCGTAGGCACGAGCAGTATCAGTGGAACTGGCACTAGCAGTGGCAGTGGCCGGGGCGGCAAATCACCCGGCCCTCCGACGTTCTCCCTTTACAACCTTAATCTAACCGCAAGCTACATGGTCGACTTTTGGGGCAAAAACCGCGCTACGCTTTACGCGGCCGAGGAAACTGCAGCCGCCAGCCGGTACAATGAAGAGGTCGTAGCCCTTACAACAGTCGTTAGCGTAGCCAACGCCTATTTCCAGGTGTTGGCCGCTCAAGATCAGCTGCGCATCGCGCGTCACAACCTGGCCGATGCCGAGCGGATCCTCACTGTCGTCCAACATCAATTTTCCGGCGGAACAGCAACACAGCTCGAGGTGTCGGAACAGGAAGCGCTGGTATGGACCCAGCGCGCTACGATCCCGCCCCTTGAAGTGGCATTGCGACAGAATATGAACGCGCTCGCCGTGCTGATCGGGCGCCCACCGGAGAATTTTAGGGTACGTGGCGGGGGAATGGCGCAAATCACAATCCCACGCGTGACGCCCGGTCTGCCCTCAGAAGTGCTTTATCAACGCCCTGATGTTCGCCAGGCTGAAGCGCAACTTGCTTCCTCCAACTTCAGCGTTGAGTCAGCGCGCGCTGCCTTCTTTCCACAGATACCGTTGACCGGTGAGACCGGCGTTCAAAGCCAAAACCTTGCGATGCTGTTCGTGCCCAATGCCTGGTTCTATACTCTCACAGCCGGTGTGACACAGCCCATCTTCGAGGGCTTTCTCCTGAAAAACCAACTGAAGCAGGAGAGAGGGCTACAGCTGCAATATCTGGAGGTCTATCGCAAGGCAGTGCTATCTGCGTTCTCGGACGTAGAGAACGCTCTCATCGCGCTCCAAAAAACGAGCTTGCAGGTGCATGAACAAGCACAGGCAGTCGCCAGCTATCGTCGCGCTTTCAACGTGGCCGAGGATCAATTGCATGGAGGGACAATTAATCTGACCGCAGTGCTGCTGGTGGAACAAAACCTGTTCACCGCGGAAGCCACGCTGACGCAGGATCAACTGACACAGTTGACGGACGCGGTGAGCCTGTTTCAGGCGCTTGGTGGCGGGTGGGAACAACCAGAGAAGGCTTTCATGCGGGCGAGCGTACCCGCTTTCGTAACAAAGGTATTTTAAGTTCCGACGGCAAAATTTCGTGGGATGAGTTCAAAGCAGGCTGCGCGAAAGGTATGGTATCCAACCCGGGCCCAACTCGGGCTTGATAAGGCCGGCCGCCCTCTGCATTTCGACATGTCCGTCGAAGATGGGATGCCATTGGCCCTAGTCCCTCACCTTATGCCGGACGATCATTATTCCCATGGCATCCTCCTGCCGCTTGTACGCTCGCGCGAAGATCCCTCGGGCTCCGCAAAACCCGTCAACGAGGACGACTCAGCCTAGCGATGCACCTTTGACACGTTCAGTAAGGTGGTCCCGCTCAGACGGCCAAGCCCATATTTCTTTACGTTCACAGACAGGCGATCGACACCAGCACGCCGTCAGGAAAAATGCTATTCCAGATGCTCGGCGTTTTTGCGGAGTTCGAGCGGGAAATTATCAGAGAAAGAATTATCGCGGGACAACAGCGTGCGCGGGCGCAGGGCAAGCGAATTGGTCGGAGATGCGTGATCGACGACACACTTCGAACGCAGGCTCTACGTCTGCGGTCGGGAGGACACTCTCTTAGGGACATTGGTGGGCGCCTGAATGTTAGCGCTGCAACCGTTCTAAAAGCGCTCATCGCCGGCCAAAAACACACCAGGTTGTCAACGCAGTGACACCTTTCATTTAAACGTCGCCGGGGCGGCGTCGTAAAGTGTAACCATTTCGATCTGTGCGCCGGGATCATTGGCGATTTGCATCGGCCATGGGCTGGTTGGTGAATTTTTCGTCAGTGCTACCGGCGCCCTGGGGTCTTGATCCTATCGTCGCGCACCAGTTCTCTTGTTATTTATTGCGATTTTCAGCTCACAGATCGTGGTACAGCTTTTGCATGTCTGCATGTCCGGCTGCCGCATTGATTGCTGCTCCGATGGCGCAAGCAGGGCGACGCCAGGGCGGAAGCTCCTCGTGGGTGGTTCGACAGGGAGAGCGCGTCGTGCGCAGTTGGCGCCCCACGAACCTCAGCTTCGGGGTTCAGCAGGAGATTGATCCATGAGCATTCAAGCGATTCTGGACCGCAAAGGTAGAGATGTGGTCACGATTAGCGGAAATGCGACGCTCAAGAGCGCCGCTGATCAGATGCTAATGCATGGGATAGCCGCGCTGATCGTAACAAGCGGGGATGTGATCGCCGGCATCATATCGGAGCGCGAAATCGTCCGTGCGATAGCCCGCCATGGGACGCTCGCGGTTTCGTTGCCGGTGACGGATATTCTGACACATTCCATTTTCCCTGTGGCACCGGAACACAGCCTGAAGCATGCCATGAACGTGATGACGCGAAATCGCGTCCGGCATCTGCCTGTACTCTCTGACGGCAAGCTCGTCGGCATCGTCAGCATCGGCGATATCATCAAACGCCGACTGGATGATTTAGAAATGGAATCGAACGTCCTCAGAGATGTCTACATCGCCGCGCGCTGATATGCCGGCGGCCAAATCTGAACCAACTATCAGCGGGACCAAGTTTCTCTTGGAGGGAGTGGCAGCGCTTGGCCTCGTCGCGTTTAGTCCGTCCGCGTATCTCGACCCGACCCTCATAGTGGTTACTTAGTCGATGGGCGTCGTCGTACGACTTCGTGCGATTTGCTCGGCTGCATCAATGAGTCGATCTAGCTTCCGATTGATTTGGCCAAGCTGATATGCCGCATATTCGGTGGCACGGGACAAGCGGACATCAAGCGGCATCGAACTGGGGTAATAACCAGGATCAAAATCCTGCTCCAAATAGGCCTTGCGACGACCGACGAAGACTTCTTTGTCCGAGTCCGAGTTTGCCATCGTTGCCCCCTGTTTCCATCAAGTACATGCTACCCCAAGGGCATTGGAGGGGTTGCCTTGAGACACGGGCCACCCCTCCTGCTGCAATCTCGCGGGAGTGGGAATTACGGGTGATCTTAAGTCACTACGTAGGACCGCTCCCTATGGAGTGCTTCATCGCCGATCTTCCGACTACTCGCCTTCCGCCCCAATCGCATAAGCGGTCTCGCCGTGAACCGCGTCGTCGCCCACCTTCAGGGTCGCTTCATCCATGCGCAGTGGGACGATCAACGAGATGACCTTGAGGATGATGTAGGTCGCTATCACATTGTACACGATAATGAAGGCGGCAGCCTCGGCCTGAAGTAGGAGCTGTCCGGAGTTGCCGTAGAGCAAGCCTGTGACGCTGAAGCCAGGCGCGTCCTTGTCAGTGCCGATATACATGAACATGCCCGGGTTGGCGAGGACGCCCACAAGCAGACCGCCCATGAGGCCGGCGATACCATGTGTGGAAAATACGGACATGTATCGTCCACCTTCATCATCAACTTGGTCTTTTGCAGCCAGTTCATGCTGGCCCACGGGATGATACCGGCGCACACACCAATGATAATGGCGCCCCACCCATCGACGAAGCCAGCCGCGGGAGTGATGGCCACCAAGCCCGCAATCATGCCGTTGACAGCGCCGATGACCGACGGTTTGCCATAGGCCATCTTGTCCATCAGCGTCCAGACCAGAAGCGCCACTGCGGTGGCGGTGTTGGTGTTGAGCACCGCCGCGCCTGCATCCGCGTTGGCGAAGTACGGATCGCCTCCATTGAAGCCGTTCCAGCCAAGCCAGAGAATCCCTGCACCGACCAACGTGACCAACAAGCTATTGGGTGGAAATGCTTCGCGATCCTGCTGTAAGCGTGGGCCGATCACCGCCGCAGCGACAAATCCGGACGTACCTGCAGCAAGATGGATAACATAGCCGCCCGAGAAGTCTGCCGCGCCCGCTGCCGCGAGCCAGCCGCCGCCCCACAGGCTAAACGCACCTACCGTGTAGACGAGGGTCATCCATACCGGGCAAAAGATCATCCACGCAGTAAAGTTCATGCGGCCAAGTACTGAGCCGCCGAGGATGATGACGGTGATGGCCGCGAACACGAACTGGAAGAACATTAACGTGGCCATCGGGAAGGCAAGGGGCGGCATGCCCGAGGCTGCAGCCGGAATTGTGGCCTGACCGGTGGTAAACAAGGCCGACGTTGCCAAACCCGGCTTGCCTAAGAAGGGGAACCATTGAGGCCCGAACGCCATGTTGTAGTCGAACAGAACCCAGACGACCAGGACCGAGGCGAAAGCGTATATCGCCATAAAGGCGGAGTTGATCGCCCATTTCTTCTTGACAATGCCGCCATAAAGAACCGTTAGCCCGGGAATGCTTTGCAACCCGACGAAAGTCGCAGCGGCCAACTGCCAGGCATTGTCTCCCGTATCTAGCCATTGTGGTGATGCTACAAGTGCCATTTAATTCCCCCCATGTTAGATTGCTCGAAGGCGTACCGATGCCGATGGCAAGGGAGTCCAGATGACGCTCAGAAATCAACGCAAAAGTCATGCCATATGGGCGCCTTGNTCCGACGGTGTTTTCTGCAGCGTTTTTTTTATTANCGGCGATATTCTGCACATAAAATAGGCAAGTGGGCCTACTCGCGCGGCATTCTTTGCCAACTCGCGATCTGAGTAAGTGAGGGGATAAAGAGCCATGCAGGTGCAACCATGTTCGTGAGCCGGCCGTGGATTGCTGCTTTGGCGACTGGCATAGCCGTTTTCGCCATTAACGGTCAGGCGCAGGCCAGCGAGACCGCGATTACCTGCACCAATCCGACCAGCGGCGTGAGCTGGCAGATTAAAATTGACTATGATAGGCGCACTGTGGATTCCAATCCGGCCCGCATTAGCGACGCAGAGATTTCGTGGCACGATGGGGCAGACGGCGGCAACTACACGCTCGACCGCAAATCCGGGAACCTCACGGTAATCATTGCGTCGAGCACCGCCGGTCATTTTCTCTATGATCGTTGCAGGCTGGAGAATTGAAGCCGCGCTCCGGAACTGCAATGGCCCCCGCACCGGGACACGATCCAGGCTGCCCGTCGCCCGGCGAAATCGGAGCAACGGCGATGGTCGAACGTGTCGCCGGCGTTAACGCAAGCGTCGGGTTCTTCTCGAAGACTGGGCCACGTAAACACAACGAGGATTTCGCCGGCGCCGTTTTCGGTGCGGAACTGCCCGAGCCGCGCCGAGACGTGGTGGCGGCGATTGCCGACGGAATTGGAAGCGCAAAGGGCGGTCGCGTGGCGGCCGAGACCGCTGTGCGCGGTTTTCTCGATGGATTTTGCGACCTGCCCGAAACTATGGAGGTGAGACGCGCGGCGGCCAGGATCGTGAGTGCGCTCAATGGCTGGATCCATGCCCAAGGTCACCACGACCCCGCGCTCGCGGGAATGGGATGCACCTTCACGGCCCTGGTGTTACGCGGTCGCATCGCCCACTTGTTGCATGTCGGGGACACGCGCGCCTACCGGCTGAGCGGTGACCGCTTGACCCGCCTCACCACTGACCACGTCCGCGGAGGCACCGGTCGGTCGCGGACCCTTTACCGCGCGCTGGGCGTCGAGGCGGAGGTGCGACTGGACTACGCCACCCAGCCGGTGGCGCTGCACGATCGCTTTCTCCTGTGCAGCGATGGCGTGCACGGATTCCTGACGGACCAGAGCATCGCCGACCTCTTGCGCGAGCGCTCTGCTCCCCGGGATACCGCCCGCGCGTTGGTCACGGCCGCGCTTCAATCTGGCAGCGCCGACAACTGTACGGCCTTGGTGCTGGACGTGGTTGGCCTGCCGACGGCGGAATCGACTGACATCGGCACCACCGTCATGCAACTGCCGTTGATCCCGGTGCCGCTTAGCGGCGAGACGATCGATGGTTTTGTGCTCAAAGTGCCGCTGTCCGACGGGCGATACAGCCGCCTGTTCGGTGCCGTGGATGAGGTCGAGGGCGGCGAGGTGGCATTGAAGTTCCCCAAGCCCCAGGTGGCCGCCATGGCCATCCACCGCGCGGCATTCGTCCGCGAGGCCTGGGTGGGCGCGCGCGTGAATAGCCCCTGGCTCGGCCACATTATCGAGTTGCCGCCGGGGCGGCAGACCTGCCTCTACACGGTCATGCCGCTTTATCAAGGCGAGCTTCTAGAGACGCGGCTCAGGCGTCGCCCGTCGCTGGGTCTAGAGGAAGGACGAAATATCGCGGTCAAGCTGGCACGGGCTGCGGCGGCGCTACACCGCGCCGGCATCATCCATCGCGACATCAAGCCGGACAATGTGATTCTCGAGGGTGGCGGATCGCTAAAGCTGATCGATCTCGGGGTGGTGCGCGTACCCGGACTGGAGGACTTCCCGCCCGAAGACATCCCGGGTACCCCTGGCTATATGGCGCCTGAATTGTTCGCCGGCGAACCCGGAAACGAAGGAACCGATATTTATGCGCTGGGCGTCACCATGTTTCGCGCCTTCACCGGGGAGTTCCCTTACGGCAATGCCGACGCCACCAGCCCGCCGCGCCGAGACCGGCCGCAGGAGCTCTCCGCACTGCGCCCGGATCTCCCTGCGTGGCTCCAGGCCGCACTCGGGCGAGCGATCGCAATCGATCCCACCCAACGTTTTCGCGACATGATCGAATTCGCGGTGGAGATGGAGGCGGGACCGGCGCGCGCCCCGGCTGCGGTCCGCCGGCCTCGGACGCTCTATGAACGTTCCCCGCTCCAATTCTGGCAGGGTGTGGCCGCGCTGCTCGCGCTGGCGCTCCTCCTGTCGCTGCTGCGGCATTAAGTCTGACCCTGCTTCAATGGATCGGCATGCGCCCCGACCACCGTACATTCGCTCCACCATTGAAATGATCCGCGCCGTCACCAAAATCGATCACGCCCACAAACAAAGACCAAGGGCGATGTCCACTACTGGCACCAAGCGGACTAAACCGACAAAGCTCCTTGGGGTCAGTAAACTGAGCTAAAGCAGATATAAATTTAATTGGGAAGGCACCGTCTAACGGCACTCCCAGGGGAGCGGCATTTTTCAAAAAGGGGGTCCGGTGTATACCCCCTCGGGGGCTGTGTGGTGGTGTACCCAAGGCTCTTTGCCTGGTCGTGGCACTTGATAATGCCGCTACTGGGCTCAGGCGCTTGGTATGGTCCCAAAAACACGTTCATTGAGTAGTTGGGCCCCAAGATTGACTTCCTGAGACCCCGTCGAGGGAAAACCGGAAACCATATGCGCGATGTGAGTTTTTCAGCTTGTGACCCAAAGCGGAAGACAGTCCAGGTCAGAAGACTATCAGACTATCAGATAAGCCTGAGCGAGTGCCGCCATGGTCACGAATCCAAACGTTCCTGATTGGCTGTTAGTGTTGCATGCTGCGTAAGGGGCGCGCTGATCAGGCCTGCGGACGGACGTTCGGAAAGAGCTGCTGGCCGTCGATCTTATAGCTTCCGATTGCGGCTTGTCCTTCGGGGCCGGTGAGCCTTGGCCTTCACATTCGGGTGCTTCGCCGGTATTGACCAGGATGACGCCATATTGGTTGAAGAGCCTGTCGTCGCCTTCGACCAGAAACTTGAAATCGTCCTTGTTAGCGCGCTGCCTTTCGCCGCGTCCAGGTAACAGGCCTGAAGATAACAACATTGCAAGTAGCGGGTTCGCGAGCCAGTTATTGCCCGCCTTGGAACGTATTAGCCACTAATTCTTGCTCCTTTGTCATGAGAATCGGTACATGCAACAGGGAGGCGGTCGAGACCGACACCGCCTCGGGTCCTTCCACTGGACTGGCCGCAAAGCGGGAGGCTGTCCAGCCGCTTGTTTCGAGTGCCTCCTGCAGTTCCGCCTGCCGTTTCTGATCCACAACGCTGCGAAGCATGGCATAGAAATCGAGCGAGCTATCCTCGAGTTCTTGCATCTGGTCGGCTTGGCTCAATTGCGTGAAGGGGCTCGCAACCGAGCCCGCGACGCCTAGGTTGTTGACCGCGAAAGCAACCTGGGTTGGCAGCAACTCCACGAACTCTCCGGCGGGGATCGCAGTGGCGAGTTCGGCAGTCGTTCCAGCTAGATCGCGTAGGTTGGTCGGCCCAATAATCGGCAGGACGAGGTAAGGGCTTTCGCGTACGCCCCAAACATAAAGTGTTTGTCCGAGATCGCCGGATTGGCGCGGAAGATTTTCCTTCGTCGCGACGTCGAAAAGGCCACCAATGCCAAGGGTTGAATTCATGGCAAAGCGCCCGAAGGTCGTTGCCGCGGCCCCCAAGCGCAGTTGCAGGACGTCGTTGGCGAAGATTATGGGTTCGGTGAGATTGCCAGCGAAAGCTCCGATCGAATCGCGGACGGGCTCCGGTACCGTTTCGCGATAGGCCCTAGCCACCGGATAAACGATTGTATGATTGAAGCGCTGGTTACCTTCGAACACCGTGCGGTTCATCCTCTCGAACGGGTCCGCTACCTCTTTCGACTCGCCGGGTAGGCTCGCGACATCTGTCGGTGCGTCGACAGAAGCGGAGGTGCTTTTCAGTGCGTCAGGAGAGGTTTGGCCGGTGAGGAATTGGGACGACGGAACGGTAGCACCGCTCGAAGCGCAGGCTGAGAGTACGCTCGCAAGCGCGACCGCCGCGGCGCGGCATAAGGTGGAGAGCTCCCTCACCCTCGTTCACCCGGTCCCGTCCAAGGGGCATATTTTTCTTCGTCAGCCAGGGCCTGGTCAAAACCCAAAGTTCCCTCATATCAGCGCCTATCTAGTTCAGACTTTATTAAAAATTTCGAGCTTCGATTCGCAGGCTCACCAAGGGTGCTCAGCCAGAGACGATAGGATGAGCCGAGAGGGTCCTGCAGCGTAACAACCTTCGCATCAGTGTCGGCAACCAAGAGATAGACCCCCTCCGGGCTTGACTGGAGCCGCATCGACATTCGCAGTCTCAACATCTATCAGCCGCCGGGACCTGACAATGTGCTAGGCAGCGTCAAGTTCGTGTTCCCCAACCAGCATGACGTCTACATGCACGACACGACGCAGAAGTTCCTGTTCACCGAGCCCATTCGCGCCGAGACCGAGGGCTGTATGCGCGTGCAGCATCCCGACCAGCTTGCGCTCACCCTGCTGAAGCAGGATCAGGGCTGGTCGGCAGGCCAGCTCGCCTCGGCCATGCAGACCAGCTATGACCAGCATGTTGCGCTGAATCAGGAGATCCCGGTTTACATCACCTATTTCACCCTTTAGGTAAACGACGACGGGTCGATTTCGACCTTCGGTGACTATATGGCCACGATGCGGCATGGCGGCCGCGCTGTTCAGCAATGATGTGGCCTTTGACCCCCCGACGGACGATAACGAGTTCTTCGTGAGCCGAGAGTTGCGGGGCAACCAGGTGCGGCGGAGGGGCGCTATGGCCAACGCCATAGCGGAGAGCTTGTCCGGATTTATAGGCAATTGAAGGACCCCTCAGGTCGCGATTTATTATTGCAGCCAACGTACCCGCAAAGAGGGGCGCAATGACCAACCAATCGACTTTGAGGCTCGTGAACCAGGCACGAGTCGACTTTGTTCCGCCCCCGATGGACGGGACAAAGGCATGATCGGCTTTATCGCCGGCTTATCGATTGGCGCCTGTCTCGGCTGCTTACTCGCTGCCCTGTTCGCCGCATCCGGTCGCGGCGAGTAGGGTCGGAGCGGCTGCGATCGTGAAAGCTGCCTCGCTGCAGACGGTCCGGACAATTGGCAGAATTGGGAAAAAAGGTGGGCCGGAGGTTTTAAGCTCCGGCCCCAAGCTTTTGCGGCACTTGCGGCTTGGGGGGCCGAGGGATAGGCCGCCAACAGCTGCCGATGAGCGTCGGCGTAGCTACTCGCCGGCTGTAAGGAAACGGGGGGGCACTCCTCGCAGCGCTCACCATCAGCAATAATTAATCTACCATAACTCCCGCGTTCAGAGTGCAACTAGGTTAAGGCATGGTTAACGACGCGCCCGCATGGGCGCCGGCCGGTCGGGCGTGCATGCCGGGCTCGAGGCCGCTCAGCACTCCCGCAGCGAGCACAACGGCCAGCCCAAGCGCGGTCTCTGCCGCGATGGTACGAATGAGCGCCCATCTTGCAGGCTGCGCGTCTCGGTTCGCCAGCGCCGGGGTGAGGAGAAAGCGGTTGCAAGCCGCCAACAAGAGCAGCGCGGCAAAGAGCGTCGCCTTGAGGAGGAGCACCCACCCATAGGCGGTGGCAATCAGGCCACGCGTGCCACCGGCGAGATACCAGCCCTGGAGGCAGGCGGTTCCTGCGATCGCGGCGACGCAAAGAGTCGCGAGATGAGAGAAGCGTCTTAGCACTTCCGCCGCGGGCTTCGGCGGGGCGTCGCGTACCAGGATAACCAGCGGCGCCAGGCCGCCAAGCCATGCCCCGGCCGAAAGCAGATGCAGTCCTTGCGAGTAGAGCAGCAGGTTCGGGCCATGCTCCATGGCGAAGGCATGGCTGTGCCCGGCGTGAAGCGCTATGGCGAGCCCGGCAAGCCCGACCGGCGCGAGGGGCCATCGCTGCGGCTGCACCGTCGTCAGCAAGAGCGCCGCGGACACCGCCAGCGCCTGGGCAAGCAGATCGTGGCCGAAGCTCGTGCTGAGCAACACCGTGGGAATTGCCGCGAGGACTTGCTTCGCATTTGCCGCGTCGGACATATCGGATGCTTCAAGCACGAGCCACCCGAGCAGCGCGAAAAGTGCCGCGACCAGGCTTGCTCGGACGAGGTGCAAGCAGCGTCCCTTAATGGCGTCCGCATCACGGGCGCCCATCCGTTTCAGAGCATGCGCGGCGACGAGCTCGGTGAACAGTGACGCACCGAAAGCCGAAAACAGGGTGGCAACGAACAACCCTCGCACCAAGGTGAGCAGCAGCCCGCCGGCCCCCAGCTCAAAATTCGGCCAAGTCATCTCCAGCACGACTAGTTTGCGAGCGGGCTCGCGAGAAGGCCCGCGAGTGTGATGACGACGATCGAAGGCTGGGACATCGGCAAGCTGGCTTTGCGTCGTTTAATGATGGTTGTGTTCGTCCGGCTTAAGGCCACCGGCCCCCGTCCCTTCGACCTCGAACGTCACATCGAGGGTGCCCGCCTTTTCGAAGGTCAGAGCGCCTGAAAACTCCTCGCCTTCTTTCAATGGCCTTTTCAGGTCCAGGAACATCAGATGGTACTCGTTGGGCCCCAGCACGACCGAGCCGCCCGCGGGCACGGGCAATCCATCCGTCACCTCACGCATTTCCATGACGCCTCCGCCATGCTCACGTGATGGATCTGGGTGCGACCGGCAATTTCGGCGGCTACCGAGACGAGTCGATCGGGCGCGGTGCCGTCGTTCTTGATGGTCAGATAGCCGGCAGCCACTTGCGCTCCGCCAGGTGTCGCCCGCGACCACGGATGCTCGATCGTGATCGAGCCCAGCTTGAACCCATGGGCAAAGGCCGGACCGGCCAAGAGGATCAGTGCAATAGCAACGACATAGGCTGATAGCCGGGACACGATCATTCCTCCTTGCGCTTCGTGACGTACGCGACATTGACAGCGCACCGAGCGACGGCAGGCGTTATTTCGCGACATGGAAGCTGAAGCTTCCTTGGGTCTTGTGCGTGTCGACCGAGAGCGCGTGCCACGTCACGCTGTAGCTGCCTGAGGGCAGGCCACCGACCGAGGCCAAGCCGTAACACAAATCGGGCCACCAAAAGAGGAGGCGCTCCAGCTTCTGGCGTCGCCACCCTGCCGCGGCGGCAGGACGCCCAAAGCAAGCAGCCTGCGCATGATCATCTGCGCGGCATCCGCCTCGTCATAGCCGGCCTTGACCAGGAGATCGATAACAGCAGCGATGCGGCCGAGCATGGCCTCGCTTGGCGGGCCGGGCGCTCCGGCCTCGCGAGCACGCCTGCCGGGCTTCTGCTGCTCTTGAGCGCGGCTTCGAGCTCGATGAGCGGCTGCAAAGCCTCCTGCGCGAGGCCGTCCTCGGCGAGCTGAGGCATTTTGCGCCGAGCGCGGCTTGTCCTCGCCGCTGTCATGGGTCTGCCGAAGCCCGGAACGCAGCACCGAGACGGTCCAAATTTGGCGCGAGCGTCTGCGTGACGATGACGAATCCTAGGGATGGGATCGTTAAAGAAACATGCCAGAAACATCCCGCGCCCGGCAAGAGCCTACCAAGCTGGCAGCCAGGCGGCTAGAACAGCCAGGCTTCGCCGCCCAACCCCTTGTGAATCGCATCTCCTTGTTCGATATGGTGGAAAAGTTGGGGGATCGTCTAACGGTAGGACAGGAGACGATCGGCAAAACAACCTGCAAATTCAAGTACATCCGTTTTCCAAGCCTACCCGGACAAAGCCGAAACGTGCCGGGAACGAACGGGCATATTGGAAAACATTTCGGCTGGCCCCTCCCCCTGCTCGCTCCAGGAATCCCTTGCGATTCTCGTCCCGCCTTGATGGCAGGCCTGGCCCTGCGATAATGCACCCATGCAAATCGCTGAGACGCGCCAGGCGCGCGGCGTGGCCGTGCCATCGATCATGTATGGTACGGCCTGGAAGGAGGATCGCACCCAAGCGTTCACGAGTACTTTGATAGTGCGCATAGAAATCTGGGTTGTCGCGGCGCTCGAACTTTTAGCTAACATACACTCCCTTGGGCATGCAGCTGGGAAGGTCTCACAATTTGCATAGGCCGCTTGGATACGCTCGCGCGCCTGAAGGCCGGTCAGGATGCTCGCTCTCGCCACAGTCTCTGACATGAACCGTCTGGCACTTGTGCTCGATCTGAGCTCGGGTGCCCTGGATGCTGCCGCTTAGGGGTCAAAAGCTGAAACGCGCGACCTCGCCCGATAGCTCCGCTAATAGCGGACGAGCGGAGCTGATCACGGGGTTCAGTTGTGGAACGCGAAAGTCCTACGACTTTCTCCGGGTCTTTGACTTTTGCGTGAGCCCGTTTCGCGACGAGCACTTTCTCGAGCAGCTTCGCCGCTGAGGAGCAGAAGGACGATGCTCGCCCACACCCATGGGAAGAAACGACGGAAGACGCGATGCCAGAGTGCAAGCCGCACCGCAGGCTCGAGCGGTNCTGCAGACTGACGNAGCACCATGTAGGCGAAAAACATGCCGCCCACCCAGACCACGGCGGCAAGGACATGGAGCGTTACAAGGATTGTCATGCCCGGAGGCTTTCGACGAGCGGCCTAGAAGAGCAGAGTTCCCAGTGTCGCCGAGAAAGTCTAGGGCATCGGCCTTCACAGCGCGCGAGCTGGGGAGTCAACGCGCACCCCTCATTTTGAAAGTGAGCCTTCCGGCTGCCACGGGCGCGCTGTGGGGCTTTTCCTTTGCCCGATGTCCCGGGGATAGGCCCGAACCCCTTTCGCCCGTCCTGGGGTGTCAGTGTAGGCGTGAATGTGGGCTGAACCTCAGGAAGAGCAGAAAAACCCTTATAGATCAGCGATTTCTGGCGGTGGAGGCAGTCATCAGCGAACTCGTCTCAGCGCGTCTATTCCCTGTTGTGCGGGAAAATACAGCGAAATTCGCCGACTTCAGCCTGGAGATGACGATTGTCCGCCGCCTTCGTAGTGGAAATTCAATTGCTTACCACCGAATTCCCTAAGCATTAGATCAGGGAAGCTGCTGGCCTATAACAGGGAATGGAAACCATCCAGCAGGGAAAATGCCTCCAGGTTGGGACTCTTGCGAAGCAAGTCCATGGCGGAGACATTATCGTCACCCTGTCGTACGCACTACACGATGACTTATTACAAGCCCTCAAATTCGCCGCAGCTTCTGGCAAAGCATTTCCCAGGCAACGACGATCCACACGCTCGCCTGACTCACGCGGAGTCCCTCGCTCGCACTGGTTTCCATCTATTCTATGATCTTGAGGGCGACGCCTCAGGAAACGTGCCTTTACGCCTGAAGTTACAAGCGCCAGCCGGCGGACGATTTGAGGCATATCAAGGCCACCGCTCTCGCCCACGCTAGTCTTGCGTCGGCGACGCGCCCACGGAGTGGAGAGCATCATGGCCACGGGCCTCGACACTTTCGACACCACCATCCAAGAGTCCAACCTTTGGCTCAAGGACTTGATGGAGCGACTCGGCACTTACGACCGCCACCACGCCTATTCCACCTTGCGAGCGGTCTTGCATGTGTTGCGTGACCGCATCGGGCCGGACAATGCGGCCCATCTCGGCGCTCAGCTGCCCATGCTGATCCGCGGTCTTTATTACGAAGGCTGGCGCCCGAGTGGGAAACCGACCAAGGAGCGGCATGATGCGCAGTTCCTCGCCCGCGTTCACGACCTGTTGCCCGGCGCCGACGAGGCGGAGGCTAAAGCTGGCATCCACGCCGTCTTCGATCTTCTATCAAAGAAGATTGACCGCGGCCAAGCGGTCAAGCTCGCCGGCATCCTACCCAAGGAGCTGCGCGACTATTGGCCTACCTTCATCCAAACCGCAGCGCAGACCAAGAGCTCGGCTGTTTCTTGATCAACGTGTCGCCAAGGAGTGACGCATGCTCCATAGGTTGCCCAACGTCGGCGTCGTGCCATGTGTGGACGGCTCCGGGTTGGCGAGTCAAAACTTCACGTTGCGTCGCATAATCGGCGACGAAATCCCTCATGCTCACATCTGGGTTTTCCCGAGCAATGAGGCTCAGGGCGACAAGGAGGATCTTGCGGGGAACGCAGAGAAGATTCGCGTAGCGCTTGCAAAGTACTAAACGGGTGATCGCCGAGTCGGCGTTTTGCCGCCGAAAAGTCAAAAGCCTGCTTGCGATAAACCTTTGGTGACTCCCTCAGTGCCGGTGCAGTCATAAACGCAGAAAGGCGTGAAGGTCCGGTCATGCGCGCGCACCGCCGCCAGCGCGGGTCGCCGACCTGCACTTGAACGATCGATCCCTCGAACATGCGTCAAATCGCTGACCGGCTCAGGACAACGACCGATTGTTCTCGAGTTTCACATCTCGCCAACTGGCGACTAAGTCCCCTACCCGCTAAGGCCTATTGCTTGGCAATCATTTAGAGGAAGATCTCGCCCAAATCGGCTCTGTGCAGGTTTCGAGCTCAATCGGCTGTAAAGCATCCGGGCGCGGCGAACGTTGCTCGCTCCAAGGACGAGGAGGTTCTCAATAATGGCAATTAAGAGAGTTCTGCTGCCGGTCAGCGGGGATGGTAATTTTGAGCCACTGGCAGACATGGCATTCCTTATTGGTGAAATGTTTTCCGCTCAGGTCATGGGCTTATTTGTTCAGTCGCCGGGTGTGGTGGTGCCATTGTTCGATGGGGTTGTAAGTCCGGAGCAGGTGCGTACTCTCATCGAGACCGCGCAAGGGAGAGCCGCGAGAGCACAATCCATGTTCAAGGCTAGTGCCGAGCGCTTTCCGCATGTTGAATCCGCCTTTCACTCCTTGATCGGTGATGTTGAGACGCTGTTCATCCGGCATGGACGGTTGGCTGACATTTCAATCATCGCTCCGCAAAATCAGCTTGAAGATGGCTTCTGGGGTTCGAGCTTTTGGCTTGATGTGCAGAACGCAACTCTCTTTCGCTGCGGTCGTCCTGTGCTACTCGTGCCACCGCATGCACCCGGATCGAACTTCGAAACAGTTGTGATTGCCTGGAAGGAGTCGCTCGAGGCTGCTCGTGCCATCGCGGCGGCGCAGCCGTTCATGACGAGGGCGCGCGAAGTCCACCTGTTCACGA
>JGI12270J11330_10000680_pt1 | contig 25981 bp, 20 predicted proteins | sample PeaSoiMetSII2010_FD_11330 | JGI IMG/M metagenome (IMG submission 11330)
CACCATCCAAGCCGGACGGCTTCGCCTAGGGGCGCTCCGCGCCCGGCCGGCTATGGATGGAGCACTGCGGCGCGTTTCGGTAGCGGCCTCGCGTCCATCGGGGGGACGACGCAAGTTCCCGCTCCTCAGCGCGACGACTTCCTGCCCGCGCGCAGCTTGCGCGGCAGCATCATCGCGGCGGCGATGCCGCGCAGGATGTCGACCTCGGTCGCCGTTGGCCGCGCACGCAGCAGCAGGCGCCGCAAACGCGACAGCAGATGCTTGGGCTCGTTCGCGTCCAGGTATCCGACGGCCACCAAAGCTTTCGCCAGGTGCTCGAACATCGCTTCGGTCTGTTCGACGCTAGCCGGTGGATCCTCGCGTCGGGGCGTCGGCTGGGAATGATCGCGGCGCGGCGCCGGAGCATCGGGCCGCTGCACTCGCGCCAGCAACTCCCGCCGGCTCTCGTAGGCGATGACCTGCGCGGCCTGCGCCAGGTTGAGCGATCCGCGCGCCGGGTCGGCCGGAATGCTGCAGCAAAAATGGCAGCGCTGCACGTCGGCATTGGACAGGCCGGTTCGCTCCGGGCCGAATACGAACGCAACCTGCGCAGCCTGCTCGTGGATCAGCTGGGCGGCGTGCTGGGCGGCACTGCGGATCTCGATTGGCTCCGGACCGAATTCGCGCGCGTAGCCGGTGGTGGCGAAGGCCAGGTGCACACCCTGCAGTGCATCGGCCAGGCAGTCGAATACCGCGGCCTGCGCCAACACGTCGGCGGCCGCCGCGGCAAGTGCGACGGCCTCCGGTGCGCCGTGAAAGTGCGGATCGCGTGGCTGCACGACCGACAGGCGCGCAAACCCCATGCTCCGAATCGCACGTGCGCACGAGCCGATGTTGCCCACATGACTGGGCGCGACCAGTACGAACCGCACCTGGGTCAAACGCGCTGCTTCGCCCACATCTATAGAATCGCGGTTTGGCATCAAACCCTTGGCCTCCTTTGGCGTCGTAAACGCTCCCCCTATGCATCCACTGCTCAATACCGCAGTAAAAGCGGCCCGAAAAGCCGGCGCAATCATCAACCGCGCCAGCCTTGACCTGGACTTGCTGCGCGTAACGTCCAAAGGTCATGCCGATTTTGTCACGGAGGTCGACCGCGCCGCCGAGCAAGTGATCATCGAGACCCTGTCCCAGGCGTATCCCGACCATTGCTTTCTGGCCGAAGAGTCCGGCGCCCAGCGTCCGGAGGCCGCGAGCGACTTCACCTGGATCATCGATCCGCTCGACGGCACGACCAATTTCATTCATGGCTTTCCCCAGTATGCCGTGTCGATCGCCTGCCAGCACGGGGGCCAGATCACGCAGGCGGTCATCTATGACCCGACGCGCAACGACCTGTTTACCGCAACGCGCGGACGCGGTGCATTTCTCAACGACCGGCGCTTGCGTGTTTCCAAGCGCACCCAGTTACAGGATTGCCTCATCGGGACCGGTTTTCCCTTCCGCAATCTCGAGAAAATCGATCACTACCTGCAGCTGTTCAAGCGCGTTACCGAATGCACGGCTGGCATGCGTCGCCCGGGCGCAGCCGCCCTAGACCTGGCCTACGTGGCCGCAGGCCGCTACGACGGGTTCTGGGAATATGGTCTTGCCCCATGGGACATGGCCGCCGGCAGCTTGCTCGTGGTCGAGGCCGGAGGCCTAATCTCCGACGATGAAGGAAACGCGGCGTACCTCGAAAGCGGCAACGTCGTTTGCGGGGCCCCAAAGATTTTCCCGCAGCTGCTGCGCCTGGTCCGCGGCCTGGACCCGGAACCGGCCCCAGGCACTGCATCGTGAATGTCGCTGCCCTGCGCAAACGCGTGCTAAAACCGCGCATCCTATACGCCGGCGTTGCCGTCGCCGGTGCTGCCTTGATCGGTTTCGGCATTTTCCTGCAGCAGTTCGAGCACCTGGAGCCGTGCCCGCTGTGCATCCTGCAGCGTTATGCCTTCGTGCTGGTAAGCGCGCTTGCGCTGTTGGCGGCGGCGCTGCCGCGCGTGCTCGGCCGGATCTTGGCGTGGATGGGCATCGCGGTTGCTTTTACCGGCGCGGGCGTGGGCGCTTGGCACGTCTGGCTGCAGCTTCATCCGCCCGCCGTTTCGGCCTGCGGTCCCAGTCTCGAATACCTGGTCAGCAATCTGCCCCTGGGGCGCGCCTTGCCGCGGATTTTCCAAGGCTACGGGGACTGCACCGAGATCGACTGGCATTTCCTCGGGCTGAGCATTCCGGCCTGGTCGCTGATCTGGCTGCTGACCCTGGCACTGTCATTGGGCCTAGCGCAGCGCCGGCGCTAGGAGGCGATGGATTTGCCTGCCCTGCGGGCCGATCCGCGGCCCCGCGGGGATTTGCGACAGTAACGATCGCTTCGGGCCGCGATCAAGCCCGCATTGCTGCCGGCTCGCTGGTCGCGCGTCCGGAATATGCCGTCCAGCAGCGTCGCGTGAAGTCGTAGAGTTTGCAGCGCCGGGCCGTGTCGAAGTACCAGCGCCAGGAAAAGCGCTGGATGACGATGCGTTGGGGCAGTAGATCCTCCAACATCTTCTGGGCGCCCTTGAGCCGATACAGCGGGATGCTCATGTCCAGATGATGCGCGGTGTGCTCCATGATGTGGTGCAAGACCGCGCCAAAGCGCAGCGGGAAGGTAAGGTGCACCGTCGTCGAGATAAACGGCTGCGCGCGCGCCCAATCTGCGCGATCGTCGAACCAGGAGACCTTGACGTGCGTGTGGTGCACGTAGACGACGAAGCCGATCATGGAACACCAAAACAGAAACGGCACCACGAGCCCGCAGACCAGAACGGGCAACAGCGCCTGGCCGCTGATGGCAGCAGCGGCGATGAGCGAGGCGATCCACACCAGACCGGATGCCGAAACCAACAGACAATCCCAGAGAAAAATCGACCGGCGCGTGCCCATATAGGCCTGGCTCGGAAAGAACATCCGCAGCCACCAGATCTCGATCATGTAGTACAAACCCGGCGCCCAGCCGCTGCGATAGATCCGGTCGAGTGCCTGCCGCCAGAGCGGCAGCGCGTTGAACTCGTCTCGGGTCAGGGGTGCCCACACGAAATCGAAGCCTTTGAGATTGGTATAGCCGTGNTGCACCACGTTATGGCCCACATCCCACAGGCTGTATGGAGTGATCGACGGCAAAAAGGCGATGCGCCCAAGCACCCGGTTCAGACGGCGGTGCGGGGTCAGGCTCTGGTGGCACGCGTCATGGCCGATGATAAAGAGGCGACCGATCATGAATCCGGCGGCCACGCCGCAAGCGATCTTGCCCAGCCATCCGGTGATGAGCACCGTGCCGGCAAGAGCGCCCAGCAGCAGGGTGTAATCGAAGATCAGCAGAAGGATCGCGTAGGCCGTCGTACGCCGCGATAGCGGTATCAGCCAGCGCCGCATGACTTTTCGATGCGGCAGCGGCTGTGTGACAGGCACCGGGATGGGACGTTCGGCAGTAGTAGATTCTTTTAATAGGCTCATAGGGTCCAGATCCGGGCCAAGCTTTCTTTTTTAATGTAACCCGCTCTTGCGACAACGGTTTGACACAGCGCAACGAATGGCAAAGACTCGCATCCTCGCGCCGGGAGCGAGGGCTAGGCGATGGTACCGAAACGCCAAATCCGCGGTTTGCCGCAGGTCGGGTAGCATCCTCGCCGGAAAGCACGATGGCGGCGAGGATTCCGCTCGGCGCTTTGCGATCACCAGCGCCGCGCGGCGACGAGAATATTCAACACTAGCTCGTTAGTGTCGCATCGTAGCGCTTTTTCGTCCAAAAAGCCAAAGACCCGCAACGCCGGAACAACGTGTCATTTCAACGAATGTCCCCGCAGTCAAACGCGTCGGGCGACCGGGATTTGCGGGCGCACACGCCGGTGATGCAGCAGTATCTGCGCATCAAGTCCCAGCACCCGTGCGAACTGCTCTTCTATCGCATGGGCGATTTCTATGAGCTCTTCTATGAGGATGCGGAGAAGGCCGCACGCCTGCTCAACCTCACTTTGACCGCCCGTGGAGCATCGGCCGGTGCTCCCGTACGCATGGCCGGCGTGCCCGCAGTAAGCGTCGATCAATACCTCGCACGGCTGGTACGCCTGGGCGAATCGGTTGCCATCTGCGAACAGGTCGGCGACGCGGCGCTGGCGCGTGGCCCCGTCGAGCGTCGCGTCGTGCGCATTGTCACGCCGGGGACCCTTACGGACCAGAACCTTCTTCCGACAAAAGCCGACGCGGTGCTGGCGGCAATCTCCTTTGCCGCGCCGGCGTCCGCTGCGCGTCCGCCGTCGCCGAAGCCGGGAGCATCTTCGGGCGCGACATTTTCGGATCTGGATTTCGGTGATGCTGGCGCCACGGCTGCTTCCGTTGCTGCCGCCTGGCAGCCCGATCCCGGCCAGTCCCGGGTCGCGATTGCCTGGCTCGTGCTCGCCAGCGGAGACATGCGGCTCATCGAAACGACCGCGGCCGAACTGGGCTCCGAACTCGCCCGCATCAACCCGGCAGAGATCGTGATCGCCGAACACCAACGCGATCGGCTGGACACGGCCACGCCGGTACACCTGGCGCCCGACTGGCACTTCGAAGCGCAGCGCGGTCACGAGCTGCTGCGCGAAGCGCTCGCGGTGTCGAGCTTGCGCGCCTTTGACCTGGAGCGCCGCCCGTTGGCATTGAGCGCCTGCGCGGGCCTGTTGGCGTACGCGCAGCGGACCCAGGGGCAGCGCCTGGCGCACGTGACGGCACTGCACGTTGAAGCGCAATCGGATTTCGTCGGCCTCGATCCGATTAGTCGGCGCAACCTGGAATTGACCGAGCCGATCCGCGAGGCCGATGGCCCGACCTTACTATCGGTGCTGGACCGCTGCGCCACCGGCATGGGCAGCCGCCGCCTGCGGCATACCCTGCACCATCCGCTGCGCGCGCGTGAATCGGTGCGCGCCCGCCACGACATTATCGAGTCCTTGCTGCAGGCCGATCTGGCTGCGCGCGTGCTGGCGGCGCTGGCCTCGGTCCCTGACCTGGACCGGATCGCCAGTCGCATCGCGCTGCGCTCAGCGCGCCCACGCGAACTCGCCGCCCTGCGCGATTGCGCCCCGGCACTGGCGCAAGCAGCGCAACTCGCGGCCGAGCTCCCGGCGGCAAGCGCGCGCGAGCTCGCAACAGGAATCGCGCTTTCGGCGGCGCTGGTCGAAGACCTGGTGTCGGCCCTGCTGCCCGAGCCTGCGTTCAGCGCGCGCGACGGGGACGTCATGCAGTCCGGCTTTGACGCGGAGCTCGATGAGCTGCGCGCCCTGCGCGACAATGCCGGGCAGTTTCTAGTCGAGCTCGAAGCGCGCGAGCGGTCACGCACGGGTATTGCCAATCTGCGGGTCGAATACAACCGGGTGCACGGCTTTTACATAGAAGTCACGCACGGTCAAAGCGACAAGGTGCCCGAGGATTACCGGCGCCGTCAGACGCTGAAAAACGCCGAGCGCTACATCACTCCCGAACTCAAGGCATTCGAGGATCGCGCGCTCTCGGCGCAGGAGCGCGCGCGCAACCGTGAAAAGGAGCTCTTCGATGAGCTTGTGCGGCGGCTGCACCACCAGGTGGCGGGCGTGCTGCGAAACGCCGCTGCGGTAGCCACGCTCGACATGCTAGCGGCACTGGCGCTGCACGCGCGCCTGGCCAATTGGGTGCGTCCGCAGCTAGTCGAGGAACCGGGGCTGACGATCGAAGGCGCGCGCCACCCGGTCGTGGAACGCGTGCTCGACGACTACATGCCCAACGATTGTCGCCTGGATCCGGGCCGGCGCATGCTGATCATCACGGGCCCCAATATGGGCGGCAAATCGACGTACATGCGCTCGATCGCGTTAATCGCCCTGCTCGCCTATTGCGGCAGCTACGTACCNGCCGCGCGGGCGCAGCTCGGACCGGTAGACCGGATTCTCACGCGCATCGGCGCGGCCGACGACCTGGCGCGGGGCGCATCCACCTTTCTTGTGGAAATGACCGAAGCTGCCGCGATCCTGCATAGCGCCGGCCGTGACAGCCTGGTATTGATGGACGAGATCGGCCGCGGCACATCCACTTTCGACGGCATGGCGCTGGCGGCGGCCATTGCCCGCGCCCTGGTCGAAGACAACGGCTGCATGACATTGTTTGCGACGCATTATTTCGAGATCACGACACTGGCAACGCGCCTGGCCGGCGTGGCCAACGTGCACGTTGCCGTCGCGCAGACGCGCGACAAGCTGGTTTTTTTGCACCAGGTCCGCGAGGGGCCGGCCAACCAGAGCCACGGACTGGCTGTTGCCGCACTGGCCGGTGTGCCGCGCCCGGTGATCGCGCACGCACGCGAGCTCCTTAGCCAGCTCGAGCAGGGCCATTCCGTCGACGGTGCACAACTCGATTTGTTCGTACCGCGCGGCCTGCCAGTGGCGACGGCCGAGCCGGCGCCCGATGCAATAGCGCCGATGCCTACGCTGAGGCCACCCGACTTGCTGCGCGAGCGCCTGCAACGCATCGACCCGGACCAGCTGACACCCAGGGCGGCATTGGAAATGCTGTACGAGCTGCGCAGCCTGGCCGTGCAGCCCGATCCGGAGCCGCGTTGACCACCGCATTGACCGCAGCCCCCGCGGCACCGTTGCGCCGTCTGGGAACCTGGCGGGTGGAAGAGTTTCTCGCGCGCCACTGGCAACGGCAAGCGGTCTGCATCCGCCAGGCGATCGCCGGTTTTTCCAATCCCGTTTCCCGGACGCGCCTGTTCGATCTGGCGCGCAGCGCCGATGTCGAGTCGCGCCTGGTAAGCGCTTTCGCGGGCCGATGGAAGGTCCGGCAGGGCCCGTTCGCATCCTCCGCGTTACCGTCCTTGCGACGCGCCGGCTGGACATTGCTGGTGCAGGGCGTCGATCTGCACGATTCGGCAACCGCGGCGCTGGCAGCAAGGTTTCGTTTTCTGCCCGCGGCGCGTTTTGACGACGTGATGATCAGCTACGCCAGCGACCGCGGCGGGGTTGGTCCGCATGTGGACCAATACGATGTCTTTCTGCTCCAGGGGCAAGGTCGGCGACGCTGGCGCATCGCCGTGGACTTTGACCCGCGGCTAATCGATGACATGCCCTTGCGCGTGCTGGCCAACTTTCGCCACGACCGCGAGTGGATACTCGAACCCGGAGACCTACTCTATCTGCCTCCGGGCGTGGCGCACGAAGGTGTTGCGCTCGACCAGAGCATCACGATTTCCATCGGCTTTCGCTTGCCCGCCTGGCAGGAGGTCGCCGAGGCATGGTCCGAGCACCGGGCGCGCGTTGCGCCGCGCAGCGGCCGCGTGCCCGATTTCACCCGCAGTCCGACGCGCACGCCGGCACGATTGCCCGCAGCGATGGTCGACGCCGTGGTGCGCGAACTGCGTCGAGGCGCGCCCGCTCGCGTCGAGGCACGCCGGACCCTGCTCGAACATCTGAGCGAACCCAAGCCGACCGTCATCTTCAACGCGCGCCGGCGCGCAATCGGCCTGCCGCGTTTCGTCCAAGCCGCGGGCCGACGCGGCGTGGCAATGGACCTGCGCACGCGGATGCTGTACGAGGACGGCGACCTCGCGATCAACGGTGAACTGCAGAGCGTCTCCGGTGCTACGGGCCGCCTGCTGCGCTGCCTGGCCAACCAGGGCAGGCTCTCGGCCGCGGCGCTACGCTCGGCGAATGCCCGCGAGGCCTCCGGGCTTTTTTCGCTGTTGCATAATTGGTACCGCTACGGCTGGATACACCTAGCCGGCGATTAGGCATATAGGNTCCCGGACTGCCAGTGTCCCGTGCCGCGCAAGCTATAATCCCGCGCCGGGGAGTTTGAGGTTGTCGCTTGGCGATGGCCGGCGCCGATCGTTTGTCCGACGTTTCGACTCGCCAAGAGTTCCTGCTAGCATTCATCGTTAATTATTAGAAGGGAATATATCGTGAAGAAATTGCTAATCGCCGCTTCTCTCTCAGTGGCTGCCTTGGCCGCATGCGAAAAGCCCGCGCCTCCGCCACCACCGCCACCGGCACCCGCGGCTGCTCCTGCGCCAGCACCGGCACCGGCCGATTCGAGCACTGCTGCCCCGGCGCCAGGGGCTATGGCACCGGCCGATAATATGAAGAAGGACGAGAAGAAGTAATTCGAGTAGGTTCGAAAGCAAAAGGGCCGGCGATGCCGGCCCTTTTGCTGGTCCTTGCGCATCAGCGCGCGCCGGGGTGTGTAACACGCGCTGCATCCGTGTGCATGGGCCCGACCATCAGCGCAGTTGCTCCATGAGCTGGTCCAAGATGCGCGTTGCCGTTGCACCATTGTCCGGCCGGCCATCCTTATCTTGCACCTCGACCACCGTGACCGGACCGTTGGCGCTTATCACGATGTGGAACTGTTGCTCGGGGATCTTGGCGTCGGCATTGAACACGCGATCCCACCAGCTCTTCTTTTCGCGTTCGCTTGTCTCGTAATCCGGATCCAGGTAGCGCACGGTGTACAGGTTTTTGTCGCGGCTGCGATCCTCGATGGTGAAACCTCCGCGGTCCAGTGCCAGCCCAACCTTGCGCCAAGTATGGTCCAGCGTGTCTTCGACCTGCAGCGTAACGAGGCCGCCAGCCGTAACCTTGTGGACCCGCGAATCGGCCGGCGCAGCCGCCGCCACCGGTGCACCCACCGGCGCGGTCGACGACGGCGCTACCGCGGCCTGTNCCGGTTGCACCGGCACGAAGCGCAGCGCGACACGTTGCAGCATCTCGGCCTCCAATTCCGGACTTTCCGGGTGGTATTGCCACTTCGTCGTTTCGCGCATCGGCCCCTCGAACACCTCTTCCAGGCCGCGCTCGGTGATGGTGATCTCCGACGTGTTTTTCGCCGTTCGCTCGATGCGAGCGCGGTACTTGTAGCGCTCGCCGTTGGCGTCATAGGCACCAAACACGCGGTGCAGACCATTGCGAAACGCACCCTCGTCCTCGACTTCGGGATGCTTCTCCGACCATTGTGTTTCCAGTATTCCCAGTAAGGGCTCGTCGGTCGCGATTTTCAGTCCCATGCCAACCCATAGATCCTTGACCGTCGCATAGGCCAACTCCGGGGAGACGTCGACCGCAAGCCAGCGCTGATTGCAATCGTGCTCGATACGAACGCCCGCAATCGCCGGGGCCACTCCCGCAACCGTCGGGGCCATGGCTCCCGGCGCAGCCGCCACTACCGGGGTCGCTGCCGTAGCAGCCGCGGCCGCCCCCGGGGCAACCGACGCGACCGTGGTCGGCGATGCAGCCGTGGACGCCGCGGCCGTGTTCGCATTTGCCGGTTTGGTCGCGTTGGCGTTGTTGATGGGCACGGCGAACCGATCGTCTTTCGGCAACTGTGACAGGTCCGGGGGCACCTCCAGCGGCTCCTGACGCGGCGTAGCCTTGCGGTAGTCGTAGGTGTCGTCCTGCGTACCAAAATGCAGCCACGAGCACCCGGTGACGCTTGCCGCCCCGGCGACCACGACGGCAGCGCCCATCGTCGCCATCGCGCCGCGCCGTGCAATTGTCAACATCCTCACAACTGTACCCCCCAATGCGTTTGCAATTCGAACTGGAACCGGCCGTGTGCAACGGCTCGTACCCACCGTGGTTTGCCCCGAATGCTGCCGGTGCCGGCCGCCGCGCGCCGGAATCACTCGATACCGGCTTCCCGCAGCGCCGCGCTAACGATATCTTGGGCCGAGGCCGACAGCGGCACCAACGGCAAGCGGATGCCGCTACTGATATGACCCATCTTGACCAGCGCCCATTTGACGGGAATCGGATTGGGTTCGACAAAAAGGCGAAGATGCAGCGGCATGAGGCGCTCGTTTACCGCCCGGGCCCGGGCCAGGTCGCCGGCAAGGGCAGCGCCGCACAGCTCACTCATGCGCCGGGGCGCAACATTGGCCGTGACAGAAATGACCCCGTGGCCCCCGAGCAGCAAGAATGCCAACGCACTGTCGTCGTTGCCGCTGTACTGGGCGAATTCGGCCGGCCCGCGACGGCGCATTTCGACCACCCGGGACAGGTCGCCGCTCGCATCCTTGATGCCAATGATGCCGGGCACTTGCGCCAGGCGCAAGACGGTATCGACCGCGAGGTCCGCGACCGTGCGCGAGGGTACGTTGTACAGGACCAACGGCAGGTCCACGGCCTCGGCAATCGCACGGAAGTGGCGGTACATGCCTTCCTGCGTCGGCCGGTTGTAGTAGGGAACAACCTGCAGGCTGGCGTCGGCGCCTACGCGCTTGGCGTGCGCCGTTAGTTCTATTGCTTCGTGCGTCGAGTTGGCACCGGTGCCGGCAATCACCTTCACGCGGCCGCGTGCCGCTTCGACGGCGACCCGAATCAACTCCACGTGCTCAGCCAGATCGACCGTCGCCGATTCGCCGGTCGTGCCGACGGCAACGATGGCGCTGGTGCCCTCCGCAATCTGCCATTCGATCAGGCGCCGATAGGCGTCGAGGTCGAGCGAACCATCCTCGCGCATCGGTGTGACGATTGCGACCAGGCTTCCGGTGATCATGATGCTGCCGTCCTACCCATCAATGGCGCTGCGCCGCGGCCGGCCGGGCCGCGGCCGCCGTCCTTCGGTGCTGCAAGCACCAAGGTGAAGCGCGCCATTTTACACGGCATCAGCTATAACCCAGCCCCATGGCCTCGCGCACATCACGCATTGTCTCCTGGGCAACCGCGCGCGCCCGATCGCATCCGTCGGCCACGATCGACCGCACCAGGGAGGGATCGTCCAGATACGGTTGCGCGCGCTGGCGCCAGGGCTCCTGCTCGGCGAGCATGGCCTCGATTACCGGCTGCTTGCATTCGAGGCAGCCGATTCCGGCCGTGCGGCAGCCCTTCTGCACCCAGGCCTGGGTCGCGTCGTTGGAGTACACACGATGGAGCTGCCACACCGGGCAGCGGTCCGGATCGCCCGGGTCGGAGCGGCGCACCCGTGCCGGGTCGGTAACCATCTTGCGAATCTTTTCGGTCAGCGCCTTGGGCTCCTCGCGCATCGAAATATCATTTCCGTAGCTCTTGGACATCTTCTGGCCATCGAGCCCGGGCAAACGCGGCGAATTGGTGAGCACCGCCTCGGGTTCGACCAAGATAAGTCGGCGCGCGCCCTCCAAGTACCCGAATAGACGCTCGCGGTCGCCGTGCGAAACACTCTGCGATTGGGCCAGCAATGCGTGTCCTTGCTCCAGCGCGGCCTCGTCGCCGTGCTCCTGGTAGCGCGCGCGCAGCTCAAGGTACAGCTTGCTGCGCCGGGCGCCGAGCTTCCTGACCGCGGCCAGTGCCTTTTCCTCGAAGCCGGGTTCGCGACCGAAGAGGTGGTTGAAGCGGCGTGCCATCTCGCGCGCCATCTCGATGTGCGGCACCTGGTCCTCGCCTACCGGGACCAGGTTCGAGCGGTATATCAGGATGTCAGAGGCCTGCATCAGCGGATAGCCAAGAAAGCCGTACGTGGATAGATCGCGATCGCGCAGGCGCTCCATCTGGTCCTTGTAGGTTGGCACCCGCTCCAGCCAGCCCAAGGGCGTACACATCGCCAGCAATAAAAACAGCTCGGCGTGCTCGGGAACGCGCGACTGGATGAATACCGTGGCCTTGGTCGGCTCGATGCCGGCCGCGAACCAATCGATCAGCATGTCCCAAACGCTTTTTTCCAACACCTCGGGCGAGTCATAGTGGGTCGTCAGCGCGTGCCAGTCCGCGACTAGAAAGAAGCACGGGTGCTCGTCTTGCATGCGCACCCAGTTCTTGAGTGCGCCGTGGAAGTGGCCGATATGCATCGCCCCCGTTGGACGCATGCCGGAGAGAACTCGATCAGCGAACATGGTCGTACCGGTCGACGCAGCGCGACAACCGCACCGCTCCCAGGCAGGTTGGAAGGCCGCAGTCTAGCAGCGCAGACTCAGGCGACCGTTTCAGGCCAGTCCGAGCCGTTCCAGGGAACCGCGGCCCACCCGCAGCACCTTGGCGGGGCCCGAACTCAAATCGATGACCGTGGTCGGCTGCACGCCGCAGCTGCCGGCATCGAGCACCAGGTCAAGCTCGTTGTCGAGGCGGGCCCGGATCTCGTCAACGTCGTTGAGGGGCAACGCATCGCCGGGCAACTGCAGGCTGGATCCGATCAAGGGTTGGCCCAACTCGTGCAGCAGCTGCAGCGCCACCGGATGCGCGGGCACACGTATGCCGATCGTCTTGCGCGAGGGGTGCGAGAGCCTGCGCGGAACCTCGCGGGTCGCCTCGAGAATGAAGGTATAGGGACCGGGTGTTGCCAGCCGCAGCAGGCGATACGAGGCGTTGTCAACCAGCGCATATGCCGAAATTTCCGACAGGTCACGGCACAGCAAACTAAGTTGGTGACGCTCGTCGATGTTGCGCAGGCGGCGTATGTGGTCAACGGCCGGCTTATCGTCGAGATGACAAACGAGTGCGTAGCACGAGTCGGTCGGGATGGCCGCAATGCCTCCGTCGGCAAGGATTTGCGCTGCCTGGTGCAACAGCCGCGCCTGCGGGTTCTTTGCATGAACGGCAATGTATTTCGTCATTGCATTTTCTGACCCACGGCGCCAGCAGCGCAGCGCCGAGGCAGCATTGATTTTCGGCCTCCATGGTAACTGCATCGCTGCAAAGACCGTGCACCAGAGTCGGTTTTGCCCCGCGCGGCCGGCCTCCAAGAAATGCCAGCGCGAAAACCGCCAGGCACCCGACCGAATGGCGCCGGGCGCCAGAAACGACGCAGCCGGCAATGCTGCCGGCTGCTGATCCTTGCTTCGGGGCAAACCGCGCGGTTCGCCTACGCCAGCAACTTAATGGCGCAGGACGTAGGACGGGATGGAATTGGGATCGCCGAGAGTGGGACGATGCGCTGCCTTGGTAACGGCGGCACCGAGCACGAGCGCACGCGTTTCGGGCTGGGCGTCGACCAGCCGTGTGACCCAGATGGAGGGCACCTCGCGGTAGTGGCGCCGATCGGGTCGGTAGGTCAGCTCGCGCCAACCTTGATCGAGCAGCCAACGCCAAAGTTCATCACTAAAACCTGCCTGGACCGTCATGCGAAGGTCGCCGCAGACGATACAGGCGCCAATGCCGGGCTTGGCGCCGCGACGTGGAAGAGCACGTTCTCTCCGAAGGCGCAGCAAACCTCGGACCCGATCGCGCAGGGACAGATTCACCACAAAGCGTCTCCTCTATTAGAGTTAGTGGTCGACCCGAAGCGAAGACCGAAACCGAGCCGGGAATCGACCGGACATGCAATAGCGTGTTCTCAGCCTAACGCGGGCATCAAATGGCTGACATCACGCCTTTCGACTATTCAGCCATTCGGATACGAAAACCTGAAGCCGGCTGAGGGATTACGGTCGACGCGGCGCTATTGCACCGCGCGCTCGCGGTATGGCGCGCCCGATACAAAGCGGGTGTTGCACGCGTGGCGGCCGGTGCCGGCGAACGTTGTATACAGCGCCGCCGCATACAATCGCCCTAGCCCATAGGCGGACGCGAAGTCGTGGCGCGAGCCGTGAAAACCACCTAGCGAAAGGGGAGATGTGGCCATATACCGATTGGGCGAGCGCCAGCCGCAAATCCACCCCAGCGCATACGTGCATGAAAGCGCCGTGATCATCGGTGCTGTGACCCTGGGTGCGCGTGCCAGCGTTTGGCCCGGCGCCGTGTTGCGCGCGGACAATGAACCGATCGTGATCGGCGAGGAAAGCAATATCCAGGATGCTTGCGTCCTGCACACCGACCCAGGATTACCGATCCACATCGGTTCGCGCGTGTCCGTCGGCCATCAGACCATGCTGCACGGTTGCACCATCGGGGACGGATCGCTCATTGGCATACAGGCGGTCATACTCAATGAATGCGTCGTCGGGCGCAACTGCCTAGTTGGCGCATCGGCTCTGCTGACCGAGCGCACGCAAATCGCCGAAGCCAGCATGGCCATCGGGGTGCCGGCAAAAATCGTCCGGGAACTGGTGTCCGAGGAAATCGAGCGCCTGGCCCAGAACGCGCAGTCCTACGTGCGTCGCGCGGCCCTATTCCAGGCCGAATTGCAGCGCCTGGCTTGAGGCAACCTGGTCGGCACCGGGCTGCGCCCCGGGCGCAGGGGGCACGAACTGAAAGAAGGTCTCGTCGGCGCGCATCATGTGCAGTTCGCCGCGGGCGCGCTCCTCGATGGCCTCGCTGCCATGGCGCAGGCTGGCGATTTCCGCAACGAGCGCCTGGTTGCGGACGCGCAGTACGGCGTTGGCCGCCTGCCGCGCTTCGAGCTGATGTTGCAGATCCCATACGCGCAGCCAGCCCCCGTGGCCCAACCACAGCGGCCACTGCACGGCGAGCACGAGGCCGGCAAGTAGCAGGGCAAGCCGGTTCACGTGCGCAGTCAGGCCAGGTTGTAGAAGGCTGACCTACCGGCGTACTGCGCCACCTCGCCCAGATCCTCCTCGATGCGCAGGAGCTGGTTGTACTTGGCGATGCGATCACTGCGCGACAGCGATCCGGTCTTGATCTGCTTTGCATTGGTCGCCACCGCGATGTCGGCAATCGTCGAGTCCTCGGTCTCGCCCGAGCGGTGACTGATGATCGCGGTGTAGCCGGCGCTTTTCGCCATCTCGATGGCCGCCAGCGTCTCGCTCAGGGTGCCGATCTGGTTGACCTTGATCAGGACCGAATTGCCGATCGAGCGTCGTATGCCTTCGCGCAGGATTCGGGTATTGGTCACAAAGATGTCATCACCCACCAATTGCACCTTGCTGCCCAAGCGCTGGGTCAGCACTTCCCAGCCGTCCCAATCGTTTTCTGCCATGCCGTCTTCCACCGAAATGATGGGATAGCGCTCGCACCATTGGGCCAGCACGTCGGTAAATTCGCGCGAGCTCAGATTCAGGCCCTCGGCGCCGAGCCGGTAGCGCCCATCCCGGTAAAATTCCGAGGCGGCACAGTCCAGCGCCAATGCGATCTGCGAACCCGCCTCGTAGCCGGCATCGCCGATGGCCTCCAGTATGATTTTGATTGCCTCCTCGTGGTTCTGGACGTTGGGTGCGAATCCGCCCTCGTCGCCGACGGAGGTGGTCAGACGCCGATCGCGCAGGCGCTTCTTGAGCGCATGGAACACTTCGGCGCCGTAGCGCAAGGCTTCGGAGAAGCTCGGGGCTCCCACCGGAACGATCATGAATTCCTGCACATCGAGATTGTTGTCGGCATGCGCGCCACCGTTGACGACGTTCATCATCGGTACCGGCATCTGCAAGGCGCCGACGCCGCCCAGGTAGCGATACAGCGGCAAACCCGATTCCTCGGCCGCAGCCTTGGCCACCGCCAGCGAAACGGCCAGGGTCGCATTGGCGCCGAGGCGCGACTTGTTCTCNGTACCGTCGAGATCGATCAAGGTACGGTCGAGAAATGCCTGCTCGGCCGCCTCCAGTCCCATGATGGCCTCGGAGATCTCGGTATTGATATGCTCGACGGCATTTTGCACGCCCTTTCCCAGGTAGCGCGACTTGTCGCCGTCGCGCAACTCGACGGCTTCGCGCGATCCGGTCGAGGCGCCGCTGGGAACCGCGGCCCGTCCCATGACACCGCTCTCCAGCAGGACATCGCACTCGACGGTTGGATTGCCCCGCGAGTCGAGGATTTCTCGCCCGACGATGTCAACAATTGTGCTCATACGTTGCCTTTCCGGCTAGATAAATTCGTTTTCGATCCAGCGATGTGCTTTGACCACGCGATCGATCTCGCGCAGGCTGCCCAGCAATTCGCGCATGTGTTCTAGCGGTACCGCGTTGGGACCATCGGACTTGGCATTCTTCGGGTCCGGATGGGTTTCCAGGAAAATACCGGCCACGCCGCTGGCTACCGCCGCGCGCGCCAGCACGGGAACGAATTCGCGCTGTCCGCCGCTGCTGTCGCCCTGGCCGCCTGGCAATTGCACCGAATGCGTCGCGTCGAATACTACCGGGCAATGCGTGCCCCGCATGATCGCCAGCGATCGCATATCGCTCACTAGGTTGTTATAGCCAAAGGAGGCGCCGCGCTCGCAGACCAGGAAGCGATCGTCGTCCAACCCGGCCTCGCGTGCCGCGCTGCGCGCCTTTTCGACCACGTTGATCATGTCGCCCGGGGCAAGGAACTGGCCTTTCTTGATATTGACCGGCCGGCCGCTGCGTGCGCAGGCGTGGATGAAGTCCGTTTGACGGCACAGGAACGCCGGGGTCTGGAGTACGTCGACCACCGACGCGACGGATTCGATTTCTTCCTCGGTGTGCACATCGGTGAGGACCGGCACGCCGACTTCGCTACGCACCTTGGCCAACACGCGCAGACCGCCGTCCAGCCCCAGGCCGCGAAAAGATGCGCCCGAACTGCGATTGGCCTTGTCGTAGCTGGCCTTGAAAACCAGGCTCATCCCCAGCTCGGCAGTGAGCTCCCGCAGGTGTGCCGCGATCCGCAGCGTCAGTTCCTCGGACTCGACCACGCAGGGCCCGGCAATGACGAATAGCGGGCGATTCAGACCGACCTCAAAACCGCACAGCTTCATGCAAGCGTCTTCGTCATGACACAGCCTTGTCATGCAAGGGGCTAGTCACGCCGCAACCTTGCGCAAGGGCGCATCGGAGCGCTTATTACGAAAGGCCATCGCCGCTTCGATGAAGGCACGAAACAGGGGGTGGCCGCCGCGCGGCGTCGACGTGAACTCCGGGTGGAACTGCACCCCGATGAAGAACGGGTGCGAGGGCAACTCCATGATTTCCGGCAGATTCTCGGTCGGCGTACGCGCGCTGATGCGCAGCCCCTTGGCCTCGAGCTGCGCCACGTAGTGGTTGTTGACCTCGTAGCGGTGGCGGTGGCGTTCGTTGACCTCGGCGCCGTAGATCCGGTGCGCCAGCGACCCCGGCTCCACCGGACATCGTTGCGAGCCCAGTCGCATCGTCCCGCCCAGGTCCGATCCCTCGGAGCGCTGCTCGGTTCGGCCCGTGCGGTCAACCCACTCGGTGATCAGGCCGACCACCGGGTGCGCGGCATCGCGCTCGAACTCCGTGCTGTTGGCGCCGGCCAGGCCGCAAACGTGGCGCGCAAATTCGATCGTAGCCAGCTGCATGCCAAAGCAGATTCCCAGATACGGCACGCCGTTCTCGCGCGCGTAGGCGATGGCCTGGATCTTGCCCTCGGCACCGCGGCGACCGAAACCGCCCGGCACCAGGATCGCGTCCAGGTGCGCCATGTCCGGCAGGCCGTGCTGCTCGATGAGCTCGGAGTCAACGTATTCGACCGAAACGCGCGTTCGAGTCTGGATGCCCGCGTGGATCAGTGCCTCATTTAGCGACTTGTAGGAGTCGGAAAGCTCGACGTATTTGCCGATCATGCCGATGCGTACTTCCCCGTGCGGGTGTTCCAGCGCTTCCACAAGACGCGTCCAGGAGGAAAGGTCCGCCGGCTTGGCGACGATGCCCAACTTGGAGCAGACGATCTGATCCAGGCCTTGCCGATGCAGCATGGAGGGGATCTTGTAGATCGAATCGGCATCCCAAACCGAGATCACCGCGTCGAGCACCACGTTGGAAAACAGGGAAATCTTGGAACGCTCCTCGTCCGGGATGGGCCGGTCCGCCCGGCACAACAGGACATCCGGCGATATACCGATCTCGCGCAGTTTTTGCACGCTGTGTTGTGTCGGCTTGGTCTTGAGCTCGCCGGCGGCGGGAATGAAAGGAACCAGGGTCAGGTGCACGAAACACGCGCTTGCCGGGCCCATGCGCAGGCTCATTTGGCGCACGGCCTCGAGAAACGGCAGGGACTCGATATCGCCGACCGTCCCGCCGATTTCTATGATCGCCACGTCCACCGGGGCGTTCCCCGATCCCTTGGTGCCGCGCGCGATGAATTCCTGGATCTCGTTGGTGATGTGCGGTATCACCTGTACCGTCTTTCCCAGGTACTCTCCGCGACGCTCCTTGCGGATGACCGTGTCATAGATCTGGCCGGTCGTGAAATTATTCACGCGTCGCATGCGCGAAGAGATGAAGCGCTCATAGTGACCCAGGTCCAAATCGGTCTCCGCACCATCCTCGGTAACGAAAACCTCGCCGTGCTGGAACGGGCTCATCGTCCCCGGATCGACGTTGATATAGGGATCGAGCTTTACCAGGGTGACCGTTAGGCCGCGCGATTCGAGGATCGCGCCGAGAGAGGCGGCGGCAATCCCCTTGCCCAGGGATGAAACCACCCCGCCAGTGACGAAAACGTACTTGGTCATGGTCCGTCCGTCCACGCGTTCGATAGGGGATCGAACGATCGAAGCGTGCGCGTCGCCAGTAAAGGCGCAGTATACAGGCTGGGCGCGCCCATCACCACCGACCGGCCTGCCGCGGCGCACGACATCGCCACGCGCGAGACAAGGATCACAGGCGGATCACAGGCTGGCGAGGACCTCGCGCAGCTTGTCGACGATTTCGTCGATGTGCTTTTTCTCGGTGATCAGCGCCGGCGCGATGATGAGCGATTCGGCGGTGCTCTTCAGGTGCAGTCCCCGGTCGTAGAGGCGCTTTTGCGCCAGGTGTCCGCGCGCGCCCGGGCTGCCCGACGAAACCACCTCGACCGCGGCGAACATGCCGATCGAGCGGATGTCGCTCACCGAGGGCAGATCGCGCAGCGAATGAATCGCGTCGGCAAAATAAGGACTCATCTCGCGCGCCCGATCGATCAGGCGATCCTTCTTGATGATATCCATCATCGCCAAGCCGGCGGCACAGGAGGCCGGATGGCCCGAGTAGGTATAGCCGTGGAAGAACTCGATGCCACGCTCCGGACCGGCATCCGTGATGGCATCGTAGATTTCCTGCTTGACCGCGACCGCGCCCATGGGCTGGGCGCCATTGGTCAGCGCCTTGGCCATGGTCATCACGTCGGGTGTGACGCCGAAGGCCTGCGCACCAAAGCTCTCCCCCAGGCGCCCCCAGCCGCAAATCACTTCGTCGAACACCAACAGGATGCCGTTTTGATCGCAGATCTCGCGCAGACGATTCAGATACCCGATCGGTGGGGGCAGGCAGCCGTAGGCTCCGGCCACCGGTTCAACGAAAACGGCGGCAATGTTCTCGCCCCCGTAGAGCTGGCAAAAGCGTGCCAGATCCTCGGCCAAGTCGACGCCCGTCTCCGGCTGCCCCTTGATGAACTTGTTTTCCGGCAGCCCGGTATGGCGCATGTGGTACACCCCAGGTAGACCCAGGCCATAGGAGCGCCGATTGTTGACCATTCCGCCCAGGGCGCCGCCGCCAATGTTGACTCCATGGTAGGCGCGCTCGCGCGAAATGAAGATCTGACGCTGGGCCTGGCCGCGAACGCGATGGGTCATCAGGGCGATTTTCATCGCCGTGTCCACCGATTCGGATCCGGAATTGACGAAAAACACGCGGTTCAATCCCGGCGGCGTGTGTTCGACCACGCGGTTGGCCAGCTCGAAGGCCCCCGCATGCCCGCGTTGAAACGACGGGCTGAAATCGAGCGTCTGCAACTGGCGATACACCGCTTCGGAAATCTCCGGCCGACAGTGCCCGGCGGCGACGCAAAACAGCCCGGCGGAGGCGTCGATGATCTTGCGCCCACCGGGAGCATAGAAATACATGCCCTCGGCGCGCTCGAACAGGCGCGGCTCGCGCTTGAATTCCTTGTTCGTCGAAAACGGCATCCAGTATTGCTGCAATTGCGATTCGGCCGGTTGATTGCCCTGCGGCGTGCCTGCCGGTTCGGAATGACCCATGGCATTTCCCTCTTTTGTCGAAGTTCGCTCCGGAACAGGCTCGGCAACCGCTGCCTACCCGCCACCAGTGTCCCACCGCGGGTCGCAACGTGTGCGCCCGGCGCGCTCGCGCCCTGCCGCTAACGCGCCCATTCTAGGGAAACTCGCGATATCCTGCTCCGGCACGCCTCCGAAGCCCGGGCCACGGGCGGTGTGTCTTCTCATCCGGGGTCGAGCACCAGCCATACGCCAGACCATGCATCAGCGAGCTCGACTCTGTGCACGCGCAAGCGTGTTAGCCCTGATCTGCGCAGGCGCTCCGGTGGCCGGATGCAGCGTGCTTTCCTACTATTCGCAGGCCGCCTCGGGCGAGTTCGCGCTGTTATCGGCAGCGCGCCCGATTCCGGAGGAGCTCGCCGACCCGAGCGTGCCCGCCGAATTGAAGCGGCGCCTGGAGTTGGCGCGCAAGATGCGCGCATTCGCCTCCGCGGAGCTGGCGCTGCCGGACAATCGCAGCTTCACCACGTACGTCGATCTGCATCGAGCCAGCGCCGTTTGGAACGTGTTTGCCACCCCCGAGCTATCGTTGGAACTAAAGACCTGGTGCTACCCGTTTTTCGGTTGCGCCTCCTATCGGGGCTATTTCGATCGCCGCGACGCCGACGCCCTGGCCGAAAAGCTGGCCGCCTCCGGCCTGGACGTCTACGTTGGTCCGGTCCCGGCCTTTTCGACTTTGGGCTGGTTTTCCGATCCGCTGCTCAATACCTTTATCCAATGGCCGGAACCGGAGCTGGCACGGCTGATCTTTCACGAACTCGCGCACCAGGTCGTATACGTCGGCGATGACACGCGCTTCAATGAAAGTTTCGCAACTGCGGTCGAACGCGAGGGCGTCTTGCGCTGGATTGCCGCGCGCAACGATCCGGCGCTGCGCGAGCAATACGAGCGCCACCAAGAACGGCACGCCGACCTAATCAACTTGTTGCAACAGGCACGCCGGGAACTGCAGACCGTCTACCAGTCGGCCGCACCGGAGTTGCAACGCCGGCAGCAAAAGCAGGCGATTTTTGAGCAACTACAGGTCCGCTACCGAACCTTGCGCGAGCAGCGCTGGGGCGGATACGACCGCTACGATATGCTCTTTCGCACGCAATGGAACAACGCCCACCTGGCTGCAATGGCCGCCTACGAGGACGATGTGCCGGCGTTCCAAGCGCTGCTGGCGCGCGAGCATGGCGACCTGCGGCAATTCTTCGTCGAAGTCAAGAAACTGGCGGCGCTTGCGCCCGGCGAGCGCGATGCCGCGCTGCGCGCGCTCGCCCCTTCCCCGGCCCAGGCCCCGGTACCGGTTACGATGCGCACGCGGCAACCAACTATCGCAATGACACCATGAGCGATCTTCCCAGCGAGCATGCGGGCAACCGCGCCAGCGACCAGCGGCCGGACCCCGACGCGCTGCTGGCGCGCATCCAGGACGATGCGGCGCGTGCGCAGCGCGGCCGGCTGAAGATTTTCTTCGGCGCCTCGGCCGGCGTCGGCAAGACCTACGCGATGCTTTCGGCGGCGCGCCGTCAGCGTGAGCAGGGCGTCGATGTGGTCGTCGGCATCATCGAGACCCACGGGCGTGCGGAAACCGAGGCCATGGCCTCGGGACTGGAACGGCTGCCGCGCAAGGAAGTGGTCTACCGCGACCGCGTCTTGTCGGAGTTCGACCTCGATGCCGCGCTGGCGCGCAGACCGGCGCTGATACTGGTCGACGAACTGGCCCACAGCAATGTCGAGGGCTCGCGCCATCCCAAGCGTTGGCAGGACGTGGACGAATTGCTCGCCGCCGGGATCAGCGTGTACTCGACCATCAACGTCCAGCACCTGGAAACCCTCAACGACGTTGTGAGTGGAATCACCGGCATTCGCGTGTGGGAAACGATTCCCGATCGCGTCTTTGACGAGGCCGACGAAGTCGTACTGGTCGACCTGACGCCGGACGAGCTGCTCCAGCGCCTGAAACAGGGCAAGGTCTATCTCGCGCAACAAGCCGAGCGCGCAATCCGCAACTTTTTTCGCAAGGGCAACCTGATTGCACTGCGCGAGCTTGCCCTGCGGCGCACGGCCGATCGGGTCGACGTCGAGATGTTGCAGTACCGGCGTGACCAGTCGGTGTTCCCTGTCTGGCAGACACGCGAATCCTTGCTTGCCTGCGTGGCAACGGGTGACGACGGCGACCGGGTCGTGCGCACCGCGGCGCGCATTGCCAGTCGGCTGGACGTCCCCTGGCACGCGGTTTCCGTCGAGACTTCAAGAGACCTGAACCTCTCGCCGGCCCGGCGCCAGGTAGCCTTGAAGCTCCTGAAACTGGCGCAATCCCTGGGCGCGGAAACCGCGACCTTGGCCGGCAACGACGAGGTTGCCGCGGTGGTCAAGTTTGCGCGCGACCATAACCTCTCGCGCATCGTCGTCGGCCGAACCAAGGCCCTGCGCTGGCAGCCATGGCGTCGCTCCTTTAGCGAGCGCCTCGCCAACCGGGCACCCGACCTAGAGGTCACCACCGTTGCCGGCATCCAAGGCGAGGGGCTGCGCCGCGCACTGAAGAAGGAAGGCGACGCGCGTCCCGGCATACCCTGGGCCGCATACGGCTGGAGCAGCGCGATCTGCGCCTTGACCGCTGTGATCGCCTCGCCGCTGTATTCGTTTTTCGAGCTGCCCAACATCGTCATGATCTTCCTGCTGGCGGTGGTCGTGGTGGCGGTGCGCTATGGGCGCGGTCCGGCCATTTTGGCCTCGTTTCTGAGTGTGGCGGAATTTGATTTCTTCTTCGTGCCGCCGCGGTTCTCGTTTGCGGTGCACGACGTGCAATACCTGCTTACCTTCGCCGTCATGTTGATCGTGGCGCTGATCGCGGGCCAGCTCACGGCCGGCCTGCAATACCAGGCGCGCGTTGCGACCGGCCGCGAAGGTCGCGTGCGCGCGCTCTACGAGTTGGCCAAGGACTTGTCGGGTGCGCTGATGTCCGAGCAAATCGCCGAGATCTGTGATCGCTTCATTGCCGCCGAATTTGGCGCCCGTTCCCTACTCCTGCTGACCGACGATGACGGACGCGTCGTGCCACGACCGCGCTTGACGGAGAACTCCGCGACCGATGCGGTGCCGATCGAACTGGGAATCGCGCAATGGGCCCTGGACCACGGCGAAGCGGCCGGTCTGGGCACCGATACGCTGCCGGCGAGCCCCGTGCTGTACCTGCCGCTGAAGGCTCCGATGCGGGTGCGCGGCCTGCTGGCGATCGAACCCGAAGCGGCCGCGCGTTTGCTGGGGCCGGAACAGAGTCGACTGTTGGACACGGTGGCACGCTTGATCGCCATTGCGCTGGAGCGCGTGCACTACGTGGAAGTCGCCCAGAATTCGACCTTGCAGATGGAGTCGGAGCGGCTGCGCAATTCCCTGCTTTCGGCCATCTCGCATGACCTGCGCACGCCCCTCGCCGCGCTCGTCGGTCTGGCCGATTCCCTGCGGCTGACGCAACCACCGCCGTCCGAGCAGCAAAGCACGATCGCCGAGCGCATTCGTGAGCAGGCCCAACGGCTGCGCTCCCTGGTCGAGAATTTGCTCGACATGGCGCGCTTGCAGGCCGGACGGGTGGCATTAAATCGCCAATGGCATTCGCTCGAAGAACTAGTCGGCACTTCGCTGCACGCCATGGCGGCAACGCTCAGTCCGCGCCAGGTCCAGGTGCACCTGCCCGCGGAGCTGCCGCTGGTGGAGGTTGACGCGGTATTGATGGAGCGCGTGCTGTGCAATCTGTTGGAGAACGCGGCAAAGTTCACGCTGCCCGACAGTCACATCGACATCGGAGCCACGGCCGAGCCCGGGCGCATCACGGTCTGGGTCGAGGATGACGGACCCGGCCTTCCCCCCGGACGGGAGGAGGAGATCTTCAAGAAATTCGAGCGCGGCCACAAGGAGAGCGCGACTCCGGGCGTTGGCCTCGGACTCACCATCTGTCGTGCGATCATTGAGGCTCACGGAGGAGTGATACGGGCGGAAAATCGCCCGGGTGGCGGCGCCCGTTTCCTCTTCGAGCTGCCGGCCGGCACCCCGCCGATCCTCGAAGCCGATGAGTTTTCGCAGGGACCTGTCACCGGGGCGGTGGCCACCACGGCTGGTTCGGAGCAACACGGTTAAGCGAAGACGACAGGCGATGAATGCAACGGGCACGGCAAGCACGATGAGCATGGCCAACGGTCAAGCACCGGTCGTTGTGGTGGTTGAGGANGAAGCACAGATCCGCCATTTCGTGAAAATGGCGCTCGAATCCGAGGGCTGCCAGGTGTTTGAAGCCGAAACCGGCAAGCGCGGTTTGATCGACTCCGGAACGCGTCGACCGGACCTGGTTATCCTAGACCTTGGATTGCCGGATAAGGACGGTATCGAAATCATCCGCGAATTGCGCGCCTGGTCCGACGTGCCGATTATCGTGCTGTCCGCGCGCACCGCGGAAGCCGGGAAAATCGCGGCCCTCGATGCTGGCGCCGACGATTACCTCACCAAACCCTTCGGTGCCGGTGAACTGCTGGCGCGCGTGCGCGCACAGCTGCGGCGCCAATATCGCTCCGGCACGGCGGTGCAAAACGTGTACGAGTTCGGCGCGATTCGACTCGATCTTGGCAAGCGCATGGCCTGGCGCGATGGCGAACCCCTGCACCTGACTCCCATCGAGTATCGCCTGCTTGCCTTCTTGGTCGCGCACCCGGATTGCGTGCTCACGCATCGCCAGCTGCTCAAGGGCGTCTGGGGCCCCTCACACGTTGACGATACGCATTACGTTCGCATCTACATGGGCCACCTGCGTCGCAAGATCGAAGCCGATCCGGCACGGCCGGCGCACCTGTTGACCGAGTCCGGCGTGGGCTACCGCTTTGCCCTGTAGCGCGCGGGGGAGTCCGCGTTTACAAAGTTTTTACCGCCGATGCCAAGCTTCTTAGAGCAAGGATATTTTTCGTGCCGTAGGATGGCGGGCTGCGCGGCAGAGCGCGTTCGCGGTGCAGGGTACTGCGGATCGCATCCTCGAGACCGCACCGCAGGGACGGGACTACATGGACTTCATCTACGTACTGGGAATCATTGCCTTCTTTGTCCTGATTGTCGGCCTGGCATTGGGATGCGCGCGGCTGCAAATTCGGAAATGAGCCTGCAACTGGGGCGTTCAGGAGGATAGACCTGTGAGCTGGATGCAAATTCTTAGTGGCGTCGTCGCCGTCGGCCTGCTCGTTTACCTGGTTGTTGCGCTGATCGACGCGGAGAACCTGTAATGACCTTGCACTCTGTAACGCTACTGGTTTTGTTTCTGGTGGCGATAATCGTGCTGGGATATCCGTTGGGTGCCTATATGGCCCAGTGCATGGAGGGGCAGGGTACCGGCGCAGCGGCTGTCGCCCGGAAGATTCTGGCACCCGTCGAAACGGCCATCTACCGGCTGTGCGGAGTGCGCGCCAACGAGGAAATGGCCTGGCCGCAGTACACGCTTGCGATCTTGCTCTTCAGCGTCTTGGGCGCGCTGGTCGTATACGCGCTGCAACGACTCCAGCTCTGGTTGCCGCTGAACCCCCAGGCCTTTGGCAACGTCAGCGCGGATTCCTCCTTCAATACCGCAGTGAGCTTCGTAACCAATACAAACTGGCAGGGATACTCTGGCGAGTCGACGATGAGTTATCTCACGCAGATGTTGGGGCTGGCCGTGCAGAATTTCCTTTCTGCCGCCACCGGCATCGCCGTGGTGATTGCACTGATCCGCGGCATTGCACGGCACAGCGCTGCGAGCATCGGCAATGCATGGGTTGACCTTACCAGGGCCACCCTCTATATATTGCTGCCGCTTGCGCTGCTTTTCGCGATCTTCTCGATCGGTCAGGGAACCATCCAGAATTTCTCATCCTATCCGGATGTGCATACGCTCGAGGTAACGCAATATCAGAACCCCAAGCTCGACGCCTCCGGCCAGCCCGTCAAGGACGCGCAGGGCAATGCCGTCACCGAGGCCGCGCAGACGGCCACGCAGACGCTGCCGATGGGACCGGTCGCCTCTCAGGAGGCGATCAAGATGCTTGGCACCAACGGCGGCGGACTGTTCAATGCCAACTCGGCGCACCCCTTTGAGAACCCGACACCGCTGACGAATTTCCTGCAGATGGTGATGATCTTCCTGATTCCGGCGGCC
>JGI12270J11330_10000681_pt1 | contig 25965 bp, 15 predicted proteins | sample PeaSoiMetSII2010_FD_11330 | JGI IMG/M metagenome (IMG submission 11330)
AGCCGTGGCCGCGCCCGCCGGTGCAGGCGGCCTAGTCGCGGTCGGCCTCGGCGCGGCGGGAGCCGGCGCTGCTGGTGCCTGCGCGGCCGCTGAGTCAGCCGCTGGTTCCTGGCCCGCCGCGTCCTGGCCTGTCGAGTCCTGGACCGTCGAGTCCTGGCCGGCTGGCTGCCGGCTTGCTGCCTGGCCTGCCGAGCCCTGACCCGCCGGTGCCTGGCTTGGTGCCTGGCCTGCCGAGTCCTGGCCTGCCGAGTCCTGGCCCGCAGAGTCCTGGCCGGCCGGCCTCCGGCTTGCTGGCTGGCTTGCCGACGGTGCAGCCGACCGGCTGACCGCGGCTGCTTCCGCCGTCAGCTCCGCGTCTGCCGGGTGGGCAGTCATCGGCGCCGCGGCCCTGGCGCTGGCTCGTTCCGGGCCTCGCACCGCCTTGGTCTCAGACTTCTTCCGGTGCGGCCCGATCACCATGATCATGTTGCGGCCGTCCTGCTTCGGCTGCGACTCGACGAAGCCAAGCTCCTCGACGTCTACGGCCAGCCGCTGAAGCAGCTTGTACCCGAGTTCCGGCCTGGACTGCTCGCGGCCACGGAACATGATCGTCACCTTGACCTTGTCGCCCTGCCGGAGGAAGCGCTCGACATGGCCCCGCTTGGTGCCGTAGTCATGCGGGTCGATCTTCGGGCGGATCTTGATCTCCTTGATGACGGTCTGCGCCTGGTTCTTGCGCGACTCCCTGGCCTTGAGGGCCGACTCGTACTTGAACTTGCCGTAGTCCATCAGTTTGCAGACCGGCGGCCGCGCCATCGGCGCGACCTCGACCAGGTCGAGGTCTGACTCCTGAGCCAGCCGGAGCGCATCGTTGATCGAGACGATCCCGACCTGCTCGCCGGACGGGCCGACAAGCCGTACCTCAGGTACCCGGATACGCTCGTTAATTCGAGGTTCGGTGCTGATGTGACCTCCTGTGTCACGTGTTCCCTGACCCGGGCCTATCCCGGTCAGGCCATGCCTGCCGCGGTGCGGAACGCGAAAGGGCCCCGCACGGCGAACATGCGGGGCCACCATGACGCGTTGACGGCAGCCATCGGCATCCGCCGACGCTGAGTCCGCCACGCGACGGCCGTACCGGCGCCTATTCCGACGGTACGGNTCGTCCGGCCCTGGCCAGCCGACCCGGAAGCCGACTGGCTCGCCCTTCANCCTCGCGGCTGTCGACGACGCTACCCGCCAGCAGTGCCGCACGTCAGGTGCGTATTCGCTGGCAAGGTGGGAGGTGGCCGAGGTGGTCCTCCGCTTGCTGCCCGGTATGTGGTACCGGACCTAAGTTCTCTACGTAAGCGTAGCGCATCCACCCGACCAGTGGCATCTGTCCGCCGCCCTGGCGAGCCGATGCCCTGCCGCGCCAGGCTCAGACCGCGGCTTGCCGCCTGGCCAGTTCATCCAGGCCCGCCTGGCGCATGGCGTCCATCGGGGCTGGCCTGCCGGTCATCAGCTCGACCTGAGCGGCCGCCTGGTGCAGCAGCAGGTCGAAGCCGCCGATCACGACGGCACCGGCCTGCTGGGCAGCGGCAGCCAGCGGAGTCGGCCAGGGATGATAGACGACGTCGAAGACCGCGGCCGGGTGCCGGACGGATGCCGGATAAATGTGCGCAAGAAAATCGGCGGCGCCAGCCGGCACGGTGGAGATGATCAACCGCGCAGCAGCGAGGTCGGCTGGTTCGAGCCCCCCTGGTGCCAATGTTCGGAGTGTGATCGATACACCCAGCCTGCTCGCCGCGGAGCGCAGCTCGGCGGTCCGGGCTTGATCCCGGACCGCCACGATCGCTGATCGCGCACCGAGGTCCCGGATGGCGGCGAGCGCGGAACAGGCGGTAGCGCCGCCGCCGAGGATCAGCACCGGACCGACGGCAGCCGCCGGACCGGACCGGGTCACGCCGGACTCTGCCAGGGGGGGCGGCCGTACCTGGGACGCCCGCTCGGACGACTTTGCGGCGCCGGCTGAGCCGCCGCTGCTGCCGAGGCCACGCTCTGCGAGAGCGCGGACCATGCCAGGAACATCGGTGTTGTAACCTAGCCGCTGGGCTGCCGCGAAGATCACCGTGTTCGCCGCGCCGACCTCGGTGACCAGGGCATCCGGCCGATCGAGCAGCGGCAACACGGTCCGCTTCAGCGGCATGGTCAGCGACAGGCCAACCCAGTCCGGCCCGCACGAGTCGAGCAGGGCCGACAGGCCTGCCTCGTCGCACTCGATCGCCTGGTACTGCCACCAGGTCAATCCGAGGGCCGCGTAGGCGGCCAGGTGCAGCACCGGTGAGAGCGAATGGCCGATCGGCGAACCGAGAACCGCCGCTCGCACGCTCCTGCGGTCACCGCTCAGCCGTGCGTCCTTTCCCACTGCTGCATCTGCGCGTAGGTGTTGAAGAAGGTGCTATGGCCGTGATCGCCGTTCGCGATGAAGTAGAGCCAGGGACCGTGCGGTGGGTGCAGCGCCGCCTCGATGGCGAGCAGGCCGGGGCTGTCGATCGGGCCAGGCGGCAGACCGGTATGCAGGTAGGTGTTGTACGGGGTGTCGATGTGCGTCTCCGCGATCGTGGCCGCGGTGCCGTACTTGTTCAGCCCGTAGAAGACCGTACTGTCGAAATCCAATGGCATGTTCAAACTCAGCCGGTGCCAGGCCACCCGGGCGATCTTCCCGAAGTCGCTGACGGTGCCGGCCTCGGCCTGGACCATGCTGGCCACGATCAGCACATGGAACGGACTGGTGAAGACCGCCGCAGCCGCGCTCACCAGGTTGAGGCTGGCGACCTTCTGGTTGAACTCCGCCACCATCATCTGCAGGATCGCCAGCGCTTTCTGGTGCGGTAGCAGGATGTAGGTATCAGGGAACAGGAATCCCTCGGCGGTCTTGCCCGCCCATTTCGGCAGCCCAAGGGCTGCGGGCGGGTGCTCGATGATCTGCAGGAACTGGTTGGTCGGAATGCCGGTCTTCTGGTGAAGCAGCAGCGCGATATTGCTGGCTCGCAGGCCTTCGATGATCGTGACCTGGGCATTGGTCCTGGACTTGGGATTCAGCAGCAGGCTGCAGGCTAGGGCCGCGTTCATGTGGTAGTGCAGTTTGTAGGTGCCTGGCTGCAGGCTGGACGAGTTCGAGGCTGCATTGGCGGCGCTGATGAACGGCCGCTGGGACATGATCACACCGTCTTTGACCAGGATCGGCGCCAGCGAGATCAGGTTGGCCCCCGGCGGCACGACCACCAGAACGGTTCCGGTGCCAGGCCCGGCGTAGTCGCCGTATCGGTTGTTGATGAAGCTGTGGATGCGGTCATAGCCGTAACTGGTCAGGACGCCGAGCACGAGCGCGACAGCAAGCACCGAGGCTACGAGGGCGACCTTGCCGCGCAGCCTGCGGGGGCGGCCGCCGCGGCCGCGGCCGCGGCCGATCTTGCCACCGCCACCCCGGCCGAACCGGGAGAGCAGGCCGCTGCCGCTGCTGCTGTCATCATCCCAGTCGTCATCGTCCCCATGACCTTCGGAGTCACTGCTGTCCTCGCGATCGTCATGCCAGGCGGAATAACCGGCTGAGGCTGGCGACTGCCCGCGCCCGGCTGACCGGGCATCCTGGCGACCCCGGCGGCCGGACGGTCCGCCATCGACGTCGCTACCTGGCCGCCCGAAGGTGCCGTAGGCCGGGTCATCCGAGCCGACCTGATCGTAAGAGCTGGCCGGACCGTACGAGCTGGCCGGATCGAAGGAGCCCGCCTGACCGACGGCATCAGCCGGACCGAAGGAGCCGGCCGGACCGAACGAATCTGCCGGACCGAAGGAGCTGGCCCGACCGAGTGAGTCGGAGCCGAAAGCGCGGTGCCCGTTCAGCGCGTCTGGCCCGGCACCTGACCCGGTGCTGCCGTAGCCGTCGGCCGGACCGTAAGACCCGTTGTCAGCGGACGGCTCCCGCTGCCGGTAGGGCTGCGGCGGCAGGTAGGGCTCGGGGCCAACGTCGTCGCCCAGCTCCCGGTAGCTCGCCGACGCCGGAGGATCCAGTGCCAGGTGCGGATCGGTCTGTCCGGATGACCCTGCACCGTTGCCAGGATGGGCCTCGCCAAAGAAGTCGTAGTGGCCGTCCTGGCCGTCCTGGCCGTCCTGGCCGCTCCAGCCGTTCTGGTCGTACTGGCCAGACTGGCCGTAGGGACTAGGCAGCGCCAACTGGTCAGAATGGTCGTTCGTCCCGGGCGGACCGTACGACCCGGACGGGCTGCGCGAACCACTCCGGTCGTACGGGCCGGGTTGCCCGTACGACGACTCACCGGGACCGTACGAGCCAGCCGGACCATAAGAACCGGACGGGCCGTACGAGCCAGCCGGATCATACGAGCCGGGACCGTACGAGCCAGCCGGGCCATAGGCGCCGGCCGGGCCGTACGAGCCAGCCGGATCATACGAGCCGGGACCGTAGGAGCCAGCCGGGCCGTACGAGTCGGCCGGGCCGTACGAGCCGGCCGGATCATACGAGCCGGGACCGTAGGAGCCAGCCGGGCCGTACGAGTCGGCCGGGCCGTACGAGCCAGCCGGGCCGTACGAGCCAGCCGGGCCATACGAGTCAGTCAGACCATTCGAGTCGGCCGGGCCGTACGAGCCAGCCGGGCCATACGAGCCAGTCAGACCATTCGAGTCGGCCGGGCTGTACGAACCGGGCGGACCGTACGAGCCCGACGGTCCATACGAGCCGGGCGGGCCATACGAGCCAGCCGGATCATAAGAACCGGGCGGACCGTAGGAGCCAGTCGGACCGTAGGAGCCGGTCGGACCGTAGGAGCCGGTCGGACCGTAGGACCCTTCCTGGCTGTACGAGCTGGGTGAGCCGTACGAGCCTTCCGGGCCGTAGGACCCGCCTGGACCGTAGGCGTCTGGCGAGCCGTACGCGTGCTGGCCAGACGAGGCGGCCGGATCATACGGCCCGGCCGCGCCACCAGGCTGGGCCGGATCGCGATGGTCGGCGTCGAAGGAGTGCGGTGCCGAATGACGGCCTTCGCCGCGAAGGCCGGACCCGTCGAGACCGTCCGGCGCGCCGAAGCTGCCTGGGGTTTGGCGCTCCCGGTCGTCATAACCGCCAGTCTGACGGTGCCGATGCGAGCCTCCGGATCTGCCTGGCTCACCATAAGGCTCAGTCATTCCATCGGGATCCGGCTGGTCCCAGGAGGCTGTGGCAGCGTCGGCGCGGTTCGACTGAGACGAGTCCGGGCCGCCTGGCCAGGCGGCGGCACTGTCGCGACCCTGACCGCCGAACCAATCAGGAGCACTCAGCGGGTCGGGACCGTCAGGCCCAGCGGGACCGCTGGACCAGCCCGGCGCGCCGGTGTCGCCGGAACGCTCGACCGAGCCGCGCTCGCCCGCACCATATCCACCGGCTTCCGGACGCCGACGCACTACCGTCCGGTCCGGTCCGTCATCGGCTTGGCCGAAGCCGTAGGAGTCCCACCCATCCGACCCAGCAGGGTCGCCGCCTGGCACCCAGTTCGTATCACCACTGGTCATCAGCCACCGCCCTGAACCGAGCCGAGGAGTTCCCCGGCTGGATCGCCGGTCGAGCGCTCGGCATCGAGCGCTCCCTGCAGCAGCAAGGCCGCTGCCGCCTGGTCGACCACCGGCCGCCGCTCCCGAGAATTCCGGCCGCGCTCCCTGAGCGCGGCATGGGCCAGGACGGTGGTAAATCGCTCATCGAAGAGCCGGACCGGAACGGGCGCGACCGCGGCGGCAAGCTCGGCCGCGAAAGCCCGTGCGTCAGCGGCTGCCCGGCCCGGCCGACCAGACAGGCTGGTCGGCAAGCCGACCACGATCTCGATCGCGCGATGCTCGGCGGCCAGGCTGGCGATCTCAGCCAGATCTCCGCCGCCACGCCGGATGGTGGCAAGCGGGCTGGCCAGCACGCCACCTGGATCGCATCGCGCCACGCCGATTCGTGCCGCTCCGACATCGACTGCGAGCCTGATACCTGGCCTCAACGCACCGGTCTCCGGGCCCAAGGTCTCAGAATCGAAACGATACGGCTGCAGCACGATCTCACGTTACGCTACCCGAGGTACCGATGCCGTCAATAACGGCCTGAACTGCACCAAACGACTCCGCGAGCAGTCTTGCCGCCTGGCTGCCCAGCTCGGCTCCGCCACCCTGGGCTACATCGTCCCTGCCGCCGCCGCGACCGCCGAGCACGCCCGTGGCCGTGACCACCAGCGAGCCGGCCGCCAGGCCGCGCGCCCGCGCCGCGTCGGTCACCGCCACCACGACTGCGGGCCGGTCAGCCGGTACTCCGGCGATCACCACGACGCCCGGCCGGCCACTTGGTAGCTGACCGCGGACGTCGAGCGCCAGCTTGCGGATTCCGTCGGCCGGCGTGCCGTCCGGCACCTGATGAGCCACGAAGGCGATCCCGTTCACATCCGTGGCGTTGGCCGCGAGCTCAGCGGCGACATTGGCCAGCCGCGCCGTTTGCATCCGCTGCAGATCCCGCTCGGCATCGCGGAGCTTCGCCACGATGCCAGCTATCCGGTCCGGCAGCTCCGGCCGCGGCACCTTGAGCTGCTCGGTGAGCTGGCTGACCAGCAGACTCTCCCTGGCCAGGAACCGGAACGCGTCTATGCCGACCAGTGCCTCCACCCGGCGCACGCCCGAACCGATCGACGACTCACCCATGATCTTCACCAGGCCGAGCTGGCCGGACCTGGCGACGTGGGTGCCGCCGCACAGCTCGCGCGAGTAATCTCCGACCTCGACAACCCGGACTTGCTCGCCGTACTTCTCGCCGAACAGGGCCAGCGCGCCCATCGCCCGGGCCTGGCTGATCGAGGTATGGAAGGCCCGGACATCGAGATCGTTGATCAAGACCTCGTTGACTTCCTCCTCCACGTCCGCCAGCAGCGGAGCAGGAACGGCTCCGATGGCGGTGAAGTCAAACCGGAACCGGCCGGGCGAGTTCTCCGAGCCCGCCTGCGCAGCGGACTCGCCGAGAGCGCTGCGGAAGGCGCGATGCACCAGGTGGGTCGCGGTGTGCGACCGCGAGATGGCACGGCGCCGGCCAATGTCGATCTCGGCGTGCACAGCCGCCCCGACGATAATCTCACCGCTGGTGACCCGGCACCTGTGCACGATCAGGCCGGGCACCGGTGCCTGCACATCGAGGATTTCGACCACCGCACCGTCGCCCGGGCTACTGCCCGCCGACCGGATGATGCCGGTGTCAGCCAGCTGGCCGCCACCCTCCGGGTAGCACGGCGTCCGGTCCAGGACCACGTCCACCTCGGTGCCCGCGCCAGCGGCCGGCACCGACGCGCCGCCGACCAGCAGGCCGATCACCATCGCGTCGGACGCGACCTCGTCGTAACCGGTGAAGGTCACCTTGCCGGATCGCTCGAGGAACTGCGCGAAGGCCGAGATGTCGGCGTTGCCGGTCTTCTTCGCCACCGCGTCGTCCTTGGCGCGCTGCCGCTGCTGCGCCATCAGCCGCCGGAACTCCGCCTCGTCGACGGCTAGTCCCTGCTCTGCCGCCATCTCCAAGGTCAGGTCGATCGGGAATCCATAGGTGTCATGCAGCTGGAACGCCTGAGCGCCGCTGATCGCCCTGACGCCATGACGGGTGGTCTCCTCGACGGCCGCGTCGAAGATTGCCGTGCCGGTTCGCAGCGTGCTCAAGAACGCGGCTTCCTCGGCGTCAAGCACGGTGTGGATGTTCGGCGCATCGCGGATCAGCTCCGGATACTGGTCACCGAGCGCGTCGATTGCCGCCGCGGCCAGCACGTGCAGGTATCGCTCACCCTGCCCGGCCCGGCCGCCATCGCCGCCCCGCTGCGAGCCTGCCAGCAGCCGCAGGTCCCTGACGCTGCGCCGCACGATCCGGCGGAGTACGTAACCGCGACCCTCGTTGGACGGCATGATCCCGTCCGCGACCAGCATCACTGCCGCTCGCACGTGGTCGGCCACAACCCGGAGCGCGACATCGGAGCGGTGATCCCTGCCATACTTCTGCTCGGTCAGCTCGGCGGCCCGGTCGAGCACCTTCCACATGGTGTCGACCTCGTAGATGTTGTCGACACCCTGCAGCAGCGCGGCCATTCGCTCCAAGCCCATGCCGGTGTCGATGTTCCGCGACGGGAGCTCACCGGAGACGTCGAAGTCCACCTTGCTGCGAACCGCGCTGAGCTGGTCCTGCATGAAGACGAGATTCCACACCTCGAGATAGCGATCTTCGTCGGCCGCTGGTCCACCCGCGTTGCCGTAATCCGCCCCGCGGTCGTAATAGATCTCCGAGCAGGGCCCGCCGGGACCCGGCACGCCCATATGCCAGTAGTTGTCCGCCAGACCGCGGCGCTGGAGGCGCTCCGGCGGGACTCCGACCTTGTCCTGCCAGATCTTGGCAGCCTGATCGTCGTCCTCGTACACGGTGACCCAGAGCCGGTGCTCCGGGAAGCCGAATCCGCCATCGGCCTCGGACCGGGTAAGCAGATCCCAGGCGAATGGGATGGCCTGCTCCTTGAAGTAGTCCCCGAACGAGAAGTTGCCGAGCATCTGGAAGAAGGTCGCATGCCGGGTGGTCTTGCCCACCTCTTCGATATCTGGCGTTCGCACGCACTTCTGCGCTGAGGTCGCCCGTCGGAATGGCGGGACCGCCTGGCCGAGGAAATAGGGCTTAAACGGTACCATCCCGGCATTCACCAGCAGCAGGGTTGGGTCCTCCGCGATCAGGCTGGCCGACGGCACTACGGTGTGCCCACGCTGGGAGAAGTAGTCAAGGAAACGGCGGACGATCTCTGCCGACTCCATCAACGGCCATCCTTAGGGTTGTCGCTGCCGGGAATTGCCCGCAGGCCTGATCGTGCCTGCTGACCTACGAGAGTATTGCCTGATCGGCCGGAATGCCGAGCCATATACTCCGCCATGCCATCGCGCACGTCCCGCAGGAATGCGCCAGCCCCGGCGCCCGCGTCCAGTCCTGGCGACGGTCGGCCGACTATCTCGGCCCGCCCCGGCCGGCCCAGGACCCCCGCTGCCTGCCTCCGGCCCGGAACCGCCAGGCGCTGCGGGGAGATCGACCTGGCCAGCTTGCCCAGCCGCCGGTAACCGGTAATCCCGAGGATGGCACCGACGACCAGCCACGTCGCCCGGCGGATCACCGCTGCCGCCGGTCCCGGTCCAGCGCCGGGCGAACGGGCTGCCGCTGCGCCGCTGGCACCACCGGCTGGCCGGCCCGGTCTTGATCGGATGCGGCCAGCCTGATCGTCACCGCGCGGCGGATCCCATGAGAAGCCGCAGCCAGCCGCAGCACGGGTGCGCCGAGGCCCGCCGCGATCAGCCTCGCGGTCCCGGTCACGGCGGAGACCTGCTCGGAGAGTTCCGACATGCTGGCGGTCACCTGGTCCACGCTGTCGGTGATCACCCCTGTCCTGGCGAGCTGCTCGTCGGCCCGATCGACGACGGCCTGCGCCCGGCGGATCAGCTCGTCCGCGCTGTCCTTGTAGGTGGTCAGCATCGCCGTCGCCACCGAGATCAGCCGGGCCAGCCTGGCCAGCACGAATCCTGCGGCGCAGACCCCCGCGGCGAAGAATCCGGCAGCTATCAGCGCTGCCAGCTGCCCGGCGTTCATCGGCTGCCGCCCCCTTGCTCGGCTCGCATGCTGGTCACTGCGCAGACCCTATCGCGTGCCGGACAGCGGGGAGTGCCGCCCGGTGAGAGCCGATCCGGCAGCCATCGCCGACAGCATGGCGCCAATCCGGTCAGGACGAGTCGGTCAGCGCCGCGGGCGCTCGGTGACGAACCCGCTCGGATCGCCGTAGCCAGGATCGTTCAACCCGGCGCTCTCCAGCACGCCAAGCACGAGCGCGGACCGCGCCAATGGTCAGCGCTGCGCGAACTGCCCGATCGCGCGGTATAGCCGCTCGTTCATCGTGTCGCTGCCCTTGTGCCCTGAGTCGCTGATCGCCGCCAGTTCGGCGTCCGGCCAGGCGCGGGAGAGTTCCCACGCCGTGTCCAGCGGACAGCTCAGGTCGAGCCTGCCGTGGATCATGACGCCGGGGATGCCAGCCAGCCTGCCCGCGTCCCGCAGCAGGGCGCCTTCGGCGAGCCAGGCGCCGTGGGAGTAGTAATGCGCGCAGATCCGGACCAGGGCAAGCAGGGCGGCGGGCGGCCGGTCGCCGAACAGGTTCGGCTTGGGGTTCGGCTCCAGGGAGAGCACGGCGTCCTCCCAGGTCGCCCAGTCGATCGCGGCCTTCGCCCGGACGTCAGGATCTGGGTTCTCCATCAGTCGCGCGTAGGCGGCCACCAGGTCGCCACCTCGCTCGCTGTCAGGAACGCCGGACCGGAACTGCTCCCACTCCTGCGGGAAGAAGCGCCCGACGCCGCGGTACAGCCAGTCGATCTCCGATCGCCGGCTCGTGGTAACGCTAACCAGGATGATCTCCGACACCCGGTCCGGGTGCCGCTCCGCATAGGCCAGGCTCAGCGTCGATCCCCACGAGCCGCCGGCCAGCAGCCAGCGGTCAACTCCCAGTTGCTGACGCAACTGCTCCATGTCGGCGAGCAGGTGCTCGGTGGTATTGCGGCCCATGTCGGCAGCGGGGTCGCTGGCGTGCGGCGTGCTCCGACCGCACCCGCGCTGGTCGAACAGGATGATCCGGTAGCGGTCCGGGTCGAACGCCCGGCGCTGCCCGGTCGAGCATCCCGTTCCCGGTCCGCCGTGGACGACCAGGGCTGGCTTGCCCTCCGGGTTGCCGCAGGCCTCCCAGTAGACGAGGTTCCCGTCACCGGTGTCGAGCATCCCCTGGTCGTACGGCTCAATCGGTGGGTACGGCGCGGCCATGTCCTGAGCTCCTTCGACGCGAATGCGGCAGCGCCCAACCGTAACAAACGCCACCCGCGCTCTCGGTCAGTGCTCGCCGGACTCCGGTTCCTCCGCCGCTGTGCCCGCCGTGCCGTCCAGGATCGCCCTGATCCGCTCGGCCCGGTCGGCATACCTGGCCTCGGCACCGTGCCTAGACGGCTCGTAGTACCGTCGGCCGGCCGCCGCTTCAGGCAGGTAATCCTGCCGAACCACGCCCTCGGGAAAGTCGTGCGGATACACGTAGCCCTTCCCGTGGCCCAGCCGTGCAGCGCCGCGGTAGCTGGCATCCCGCAGGTGCGCAGGCACCGGCCCGGACCGCCCGGCCCGGATGTCGTCGGCCGCCGCACCGATCGCCCGGATCACCGAATTGGACTTCGGCGCCAGGGTCAGGTGGATCGTGGCCTGGGCCAGGTTGAGCCTGGCCTCGGGGAGCCCGACGAACTCCACCGCCTGCGCGGCGGCAACGGCGACGCCGAGCGCGGATGGGTCGGCCATTCCGACGTCCTCGCTGGCGTGCACGATCAGCCGGCGCGCAATGAACCTGGGATCCTCGCCCTCGACGTCGCTGCCCCTGATGCTCTTGATGAACGCGCTGATCACGTCGTAGTGCTGGTCACCGGCGCGGTCGTAGCGGACGGCGAACCTGTCGACTGCCCGTTCCAGCCCGGCCGCGTCGATCACGCCGCCTGGCGGCAGACCGAGCGCACCGGCCTCCAGGTAGGTCAGCGCCCGCCTGGCGTCGCCGCCAGCCAGCCGCAGCAGCAGCTCGGTCGCGTCGTCCGCCAGCGACACCGAGCCGTCCAGGCCGCGATCGGAGGTCACGGCCCGGTCGATCACGATCCGCAGCTGCTCGTCGTCCAGCGGCCGCAGGGTCAGCAGCAGCGAGCGCGAGAGCAGTGGCCCGACTACCGAGAACGACGGGTTCTCGGTGGTCGCCCCGATGAAGGAGACCCACCGGTTCTCCACGGCCGGCAGCAGCGCGTCCTGCTGTGCCTTGTTGAACCTGTGCACCTCGTCGATGAACAGCAGCGTCTGCTTGCCGGTCAGGCCAAGCTCGGTCCGCGCCGCGTCGATCGCCGCCCTGACCTGGACCACCCCGGCCGACACGGCCGACAGCTCGACGAACTTCCGGCTGGTCACCTGGCTCAGCACGTAAGCGAGGGTCGTCTTGCCGGTCCCCGGCGGCCCCCACAGCAGTATGGACATCGGCGCGCCGTGGTCGACCAGCTTGCGCAGCGGCGAGCCTGGCCCGGTCAGGTGCGGCTGGCCGAGCACCTCGTCCAGGTTCCGCGGCCGCATCCGGACCGCGAGCGGGGCTGCCGCCCTGGCGGCTTCCTCGCCTGCCGCGTCGAACAGGCTCGAGCCCTGGGGCTGGGTATCCCTCCGGCTGGCCACAGCCAGACATTATCCCGGCTTGGCCGCCCGGCCGGACAATGCGGTCAGCCCGCCGTGACCGCCGAATCTGGTCCTCGACCGACGGTCACCGCATCTATCCCGGCTTCCTTGCGCTGGGCGGCGGTGATCGGCGTCGGAGCTCCGGTCAGCGGATCGTGCCCGGATGCCGCCTTCGGGAACGCGATCACGTCCCTGATCGTCTCCCGCCCGGTCAGCAGCATCAGCAGCCGGTCCCAGCCGAAGGCGATGCCGCCGTGCGGCGGCGGTCCGTAGCGCAGCGCGTCGAGCAGGAAGCCGAACTGAGATCTGGCCTCCTCCCTGGACAGCCCGATGACGTCGAATACCTGCTGCTGCATGTCCTGCCGGTGGATCCTGATCGACCCGCCGCCGATCTCGGTGCCGTTGCAGACGATGTCGTAGGCATCGGCCAGCGCTCCGCCTGGCTCGCTGGCGAACTTGTCCGCCCACTCGGGCAGCGGCGAGGTGAACGGGTGGTGCACGGCCGTCCAGCCGCCTTCGCCGTCCTCCTCGAACATCGGCGCATCGACCACCCAGGTGAACGCCCAGGCCTGCCGGTCGATCAGCCCGCACCGGGCACCGATCTCCAGCCGGGCGGCACCGAGCAGCGTGCGCGCCGCGTTCGCCGGGCCGGCGGCGAAGAACACCGCGTCGCCGGCCGCCGCGCCGGTCGCGGCGGTCAGCCCGGACCTTTCGTTATGCGTCAGGTTCTTAGCGACAGGCCCGGCATCGGAGACCAGCCCATCCTCGCCGACCAGCACGTACGCCAGCCCGCGCGCGCCCCGTGACCTGGCCCAGTCCTGCCACCCGTCAAGCTCCTTGCGCGACTGGGCGGCCCCGCCTGACATGATCACCGCGCCAACGTGCGGTGCCTGGAATACCCGGAACCCAGTTCCGGCGAAGTACGCCGTCAGGTCCACGAGCTCGCAGCCGAACCGCAGGTCAGGCTTGTCCGACCCGTATCGAGCCATCGCGTCGGCGTAGGTCAGCTGCGGGATCGGCCGCGGCACCTGGTACCCGGCGATCTGTCCCCACAGCTGCTGCACCAGTTCCTCGGCCACCGTCACCACGTCCTCGCGGGTGACGAACGACATCTCGATGTCGATCTGGGTGAATTCGGGCTGCCGGTCGGCCCTGAAGTCCTCGTCGCGGAAGCAGCGCACGAGCTGGTAGTAGCGTTCCAGCCCGGAAATCATCAGCAGCTGCTTGAACAGCTGCGGCGACTGCGGCAGCGCGTACCAGCTGCCCGGCTGCAGCCGGACCGGCACCAGGAAGTCCCGTGCGCCTTCCGGCGTGGACCTGGTCAGGAACGGGGTTTCCACGTTCACGAACCCGTGATCGCGCATCACGTCGCTGACCAGGTAAGCGGCCGCCGACCTGGTCCGCAGCGCCGCCGCCAGCTCCGACCGCCTGATGTCCAGGTACCGGTACCTGAGCCGGACCTCCTCGTTCAGCTCGGCGCCGCCCTCGATCGGGAACGGCAGCGGGTCGCACTCGGCGAGCACCTCAAGCTCGGCGGCCGCGACCTCCACCTCGCCAGTGGGCAGCTCCGGGTTCTCGTTCCCGGCCGGCCTGCGCCGCACCTCGCCACTGATCCGCACGCAGAACTCGGCCCGCAGCTCATGCGCCACGTCGTCGGCCCGCAGCACGACCTGAACCACGCCACTGGCATCGCGCAGGTCGATGAAGACCACGCCGCCGTGGTCCCTGCGCCGTGCTACCCAGCCCGCCAGCGTGACCTGCTGGCCGGCCTGCGACGCGCGCAGCGCGCCCGCCTCGTGCGTGCGGATCATCGCTTCTAGCCTTTCTGTCGCAAGCTCCGAAGTTCCACATCCACCGGCATAACGGTGCCCACGGCCGGCTCCCGTCCCGCTCCGCGCGGCAGGCTCACCGGCCGGCCGTCATCATCGCGCACCGCGGCCGGTCTGCGTCACGCTGCGCTCACAGCCCGCGGCCAGGACCAGCGGCAGGCGCGATCCCGGCCAGGAACGGATTGGATGCCCGCTCGGCGCCGATCGTGGTCTGCGGCCCGTGACCGGCAAGCACGACGGTCTCGTCGGGCAACGTCAGGCAGACCCGGGCCAGGCTATCGAGAATCGTCTGGTAATCCCCGCCGGGCAGGTCGGTTCGGCCGATCGACCCGGCGAACAGCAGATCTCCGCTGAACAGCGCCCCGGTCGCCGCGTCGATCCTGGCGCCGGTCCGCGCACCGGTCTGGCCGTCGGCCAGATCCGCGGCAGGCAGCCGGAAGGTCACCGATCCCGGGGTATGCCCAGGCGCGTGGTCGACCACCACCGTGATTCCGGCCAGTTCGATCGTCATCCCGTCCGCTAGTTCGATCACGTCGGCCGGCTCGGTCAGCCGCAGGCCACCGAACAGCTGCTGGCCGGCCTGCAGGGATAGCCCTCTGGCCGGGTCGGTCAGCAATGCCCGGTCGGCGGGGTGGATGTAGGCCGGGATGTCGCGCGCGCCGCAGACTGGCGCGATGGACCAGATGTGGTCGATATGACCGTGGGTGGCCAGGGCCGCCACCGGCCGGAGCCGGTATCGGGCGACAATCTCCTCGATGCCAGGCTCGGCATCCTGACCGGGATCTATGATCAGGCACTCCGCACCGGAACCGGACGCCACGAGATAGCAGTTCGCGGCGAACGACCCGGCCGGAAATCCGGCGATCAGCACGGGGGACCTCCTGGCCAGCGGACAGCGGCGGGCGGCCGGCGGCGCCCGGCCGCGGCAACGGTTCGCGACCCAGACCAGGTTACCGGGGCCGGTCCGCAGTTACCGACCGGCCGCCAGCGCAGGCATCCAGCGGGAGCCGGAGCACCCGGCACGGGCGCTCGGCGGGGACTGGCAGTTACAGGACGGCTGCGGTTGGTGCGTCGAACCGATAACAGCCGGTCTCAGCACTGGTCCGACACCGATACCATGCGCGAAGTTTTCCAGATCACCACTACTGGTCGATAACGGGAGGGTTGCAGGGGTGGCGGGTAAGAAGGAACGCCAGCGTCGGCTCGCCAGGGAGCGCTACGAGCGGCGGCTCGCGCGCGAGGCTCAGCGACAGCAGACCGTCAGGAAGGCGACCCAGTGGACCGCGGCTGCCGTGGTTCTGCTGGTCGTCATCGGCGCTGTCGTGTTCGGTGTCATCGGACTCAGCCGCTCAGGCAAGTCCAACGCGCAAACCGCCCCGTCCCCCTCGGCCACAGCGGCCGCCACCCCCACGCCGAGCGCTACGCCGACGGTGGTCGAGCCGGCCACGCACTGCGCCTACACCAAGGCCCCGCCGCCGCCCACGAAGCTGACCGGTCTGCGCAATGTCGGCATGCCGCCGGCTAAGCCCGCCTTCAAGGCGACCTACCAGGCGACGATCAAGACCAATCGCGGCAACATCGTGATCGACCTGCTGAACTCGAAGGCGACCTGCACGGTCAACTCGTTCGTCTTCCTGGCAGCTAAGAACTACTTCAGCAACACGCACTGCCACCGGCTGACCACCGCCACCATCTTTGTGCTGCAGTGCGGCGATCCGACCGGAACGGGCGAGGGCGGGCCGGGCTACGAGTTCGCTAACGAGAACCTGGCGGGCGCGACCTACCCGGCGGGCACCTTGGCGATGGCCAACGCCGGTGCGGGCACGAACGGCAGCCAGTTCTTCCTGGTGTATCAGAACACCAGCCTGCCTCCGAACTACACGCCGTTTGGCACGGTCGTCAGCGGACTAAATATCATCCAGAAGGTGGCAAAGGCGGGCACCGACAACTCCAACGGCCCAGGTGACGGGCACCCGAAGGAGAAAGTCGTCATCGAGAGCGTCACCATCAAGAAAACCTGACTGGCTTTCGAAGCCAGTCAGGCACCGAGCAGGAGGTACGCGGTGAGTACCGGAAGCGATCCGTGGGGCCGGGTAGCCGAGGACGGCACCGTCTACGTGCGCACCGCCGAAGGAGAGCGTGTCGTCGGGATCTGGCAGGCCGGCAGCCCGGATGAGGCGCTCGCCTTCTTCAAGCGCAGATACGACGCGCTGGCTACCGAAGTGAGCCTGCTCGAACGGCGGATCGTGAGCACCGACCTGGCGCCCAGCCAGGCCAAGGCGACCATCACCAGGCTGCTGGCCACGATCGCCGAGGCAAACGCCGTCGGCGACCTAGACGGGCTCCGGCGCCGCCTTGACGCGCTGTCCGAGCAGGCCGAGGTCCGTCGGGAGGAGCACAAGGCCGCCCGTGACCAGGCCCGCGCAGAGGCGATCGAAGTCAAGGAGCGCCTGGTTGTCGAGGCTGAGCGGATCGCCGCCGAGGCCACTCACTGGAAGTCAAGCGGCGAGCGGCTCAAGCAGCTGCTCGATGAGTGGAAGGCGGCTCCGCACGGTGACCGGCAGGCCGAGGCAGCCCTGTGGAAGCGCATGTCAGCCGCACGCAGCGCCTTCGCCAAGCGCCGCAAGAGCTACTTCGCGACCCTGGAAGGGGAACGCGGCGAGGTCAAGGCTCGCAAGGAGGGCCTGGTCAGCCGGGCCGAGGAGCTCGTGACATCGACCGACTGGGCCGCGACGGCCGCCGTCTACCGCGAGCTGATGGCGTCTTGGAAGGAGGCGGGCCGCGCCGACCGCGCCACCGAGGATGAGCTGTGGAAGCGGTTCAGGGCCGCCCAGAACGGTTTCTTCGAGGCCAGGTCCGCCGCGCTGTCAGCCAAGGACAACCAGCTGCGCGAGCACGCCGCTGCCAAGGAGCAGCTGCTGGCCGAGGCCGAGGGCCTGCTGCCGGTGACCGATGCCAAGACCGCCCGCGGCGTTATGCGCTCTATCCACCAGCGGTGGGACAAGGCCGGCGCCGTACCGCGGGAGGCGCAGGAGCGGCTGGAGGCCGGACTGCGCAAGGTCGACGACGCGGTGCGCAAGGCCGAGGACACGGCGTGGCGACGGTCCAACCCGGAGGCGCTCTCGCGGGCCAGAGGGACCGTGGACCAGATCCGCAAGACGGTCAGTCAGCTGGAGGCGGAGCTCGCCAAGGCGACCGAGCACGGCGACGAGGCGGCACGGCAACGGGCGGCGGCGGCCCTGGCGACCCGCCGGGCCTGGCTGGCCGAGGCCGAGAAGACCCTAACCGATCTCACCAGCTGACCTTCGCGCGTCCCTCTCCCCCGCCCCGACCCAGCAGCTCCCGCTCGGCCTCGACCTAGCATTCGGCCGCTGCGCGGCTTGGCTGGCGTGCGGCCGGGCTTGCTGGCGAGTCGCAGGGGCGTGCTGGCGTGTGGCTGGTGGTTAGCTGGTTACTCGGTGGGCGTCGTAGACGCCGTCGATGTTGCGTACCGCCTTCAGCACATGCCGCAGGTGCTCGGGATCGCCCATCTCGAAGGTGAACTTGCTCAGCGCGACCCGATCCCGCCTCGTGGTCACCGTGGCGGACAAGATGTTGACATGCTGGTCTGAGATGGACCTGGTGATGTCGGAGAGCAAGCCGGTCCGGTCCAGCGCCTCCACCTGGATGGCGGCCAGAAACCGCGAGCTTTCCCTTGGCGACCAGCGAACCTCGACCACGCGCTCGGGCTGCGAGGAAACCAGGTGCTGCACATTGACGCAGTCGGCACGGTGCACCGAGACCCCGTTGCCTCGGGTCACGAAACCGGTGATCTTGTCGCCAGGCACCGGCGTGCAGCACTTGGACAGCCGCGCCCAGACGTCCGCGGCGCCCTCCACGGAGACGCCGGAATCCCCAGATGACGGCCGGGTGATCGGCGGCCTGGTGAGCATCGTCGCCTCGGCCAGGTCCTCCTGGGCGCCGGCCAGGCCGCCGGCCGACTTGACCAGCTTGGCGACGATCGCCTGAGCGCTGACGTGCCCGTCACCCACGGCCGCGTAGAGCCCGGACAGGTCCGGATACCGCAGGTCCTGGGCGATGGCCTGCAACGCGTCGGCCGTGGCCAGCCGCTGCAGCGGCAGACCCTGCTTGCGCATGTTCCGCGCGATCATCGCCTTGCCGGTATCGGCAGACGCCTCGCGGCGCTCCTTGGAAAACCAGTGCTTGATCTTGTTCCTGGCGCGTGCGCTCTTGACGAAGCCCAGCCAGTCCTGGCTCGGCCCGGCATCTGGCGCCTTGGAGGTGAGCACCTCCACCGTCTCGCCGTTGCTCAGGGTCGACTCCAGCGGCACCAGCCTGCCGTTGACCTTGGCCCCGATGGTGCGATGCCCGACCTCGGTGTGGATCGCATAAGCGAAGTCCACCGGCGTGGCGCCCTGCGGCAGCGCGATCACCTCGCCACGCGGGGTGAAGACATAGACCTCGGCGCTGCCTACTTCAAACCGCAGCGATTCAAGGAATTCCGCCGGGTCGGCGGTCTCCCGCTGCCAGTCGACCAGCTGCCTGAGCCAATCCAGGTCGGTTGGACTGCGGCCGCTGGCCAGCTCCTCCTTGTACTTCCAGTGCGCGGCGACGCCATACTCGGATCGCCGGTGCATGCCCCAGGTCCTGATCTGAAGCTCGACCGGCTTGCCGCCCGGTCCGATCACCGTGGTGTGCAGCGACTGGTACATGTTGAACTTCGGCATCGCGATGTAATCCTTGAACCGGCCGGGAACCGGATTCCATCGGGCGTGCACGCAGCCAAGCACGGCATAGCAATCCCGCACCGTGTCGACTAGGACGCGGATGCCGACCAGGTCGTAGATGTCATCGAAACCGACATTCCTGGCGATCATCTTCTGGTACACCGAGTACAGATGCTTCGGGCGACCGGTCACCCGCGCCTTGATCTTGGCCTCCCGCAGATCGGCCGAGACCTCCTCGATGACCTCCTGCAGGAACGCCTCTCGACGCGGTGCTCGCTCCGACACCAGCCGGGCGATCTCGTCGTAGCGCTTCGGGAAGAGGGTGGCGAACGCCAGGTCTTCAAGCTCCCACTTGACGGTGTTCATGCCCAGCCGGTGCGCCAGCGGGGCGAAGATCTCCAGCGTCTCCCGTGCTTTCTGCTCCTGTTTGGGCCTGGGCAGGTAGCGAAGCGTCCGCATATTGTGCAGCCGGTCCGCAAGCTTGATCACGAGTACCCTGATGTCGCGGGACATCGCCACGACCATCTTGCGAACCGTCTCGGCCTGCGCGGCATCGCCGTACTTGACCTGGTCCAGCTTGGTCACACCATCGACCAGCGCCGCGATGTCGTCGCCGAACTCGCTGCGCAGCTCACTGAGGGTGTAAGGGGTGTCCTCAATCGTGTCGTGCAGTAGCGCGGCACACAGCGTCTCGTGGTTCATGCCCAGTTCGGCCAGGATCGTCGCCACGGCGAGCGGATGGGTGATGTAGGGATCGCCGCTCTTGCGCAACTGGCCGGCATGCCACTTGGCGGCTACGTCGTAGGCCCGCTCAATCAGCCGGATGTCTGCTTTGGGATGAGTGGTGCGCACCGTCTTGATCAGCGGTTCAAGTACCGGGTTGATGCCGCCGCCGCGCGGTGAGCCAAACCTGGCGAGCCGCCGTCTGACCCCCGCGTGACCGGTGCCACCTGGCAGCCCTTCTGGCAACAGATCCCGCGGCGTGGACTCGTCTGCCTGAGCGGCCGCGGCGTCCGCAGGCCCGGGCCTGGCTACCTTGGTGGTCCCCGATCCCGGCTCGCCGGGCGCAGTCTCCGCAGGTCCGGCGCTGGAGCCGTCCGAACCAGCCTGTTCCGCAGGGTTCCGGTCCGGCGCGAGCAAGTCCACCGCCGGATCGGCCGAGTCGGCGTCAGCTTGAGCAGCGGAGGCGGGCGTGCCAGTGANCGGACTCACCCCGTTGCCAGCCTGGTGCAGCTCCCCGCCTTCAGGGCCGCGCTGCCCCGTGGCACCCTGGGTGACTCCGCTTCCGGCCATTCCGGCCGTTGCCAGGTCACCGGCCACCTGCCGCTCCTCGCGTCAGTTGAAGCAGTCAGTCTACCGGGCAGCCACCAACCGCGAGGCGAGCCAGCGGTGAATGACTGCCTGACGGCCGGCAAAATTGGCCGGATCTCACAGGCTCAGCAGGTTCCGGACATCGATGCCGGGCAATCGAGCCCGGCCGCCAAGGAAACCCAGCTCGATCAGCACGCCCAGGGAGGCCACGTCAGCGCCGCAGCGCCGGATCAACGCCGCGGTCGCCGCCGCCGTGCCGCCGGTCGCCAGGACATCGTCGATCATCAGCACCCGGTCTCCCGGCTGGAAGGCGTCGACGTGGACCTGCACCGTCGCCGTTCCGTACTCCAGCTGGTAGGTCTCTGAATGCGTGGGTCCGGGCAGCTTACCCAGCTTGCGGACCGGGACGAACCCGACACCGAGCAGGCAAGCGACCGGTGCGGCCAGGATGAAGCCGCGGGCCTCGATCCCGGCCACCTTGTCGATCCGATCGTGGCCGGCCGCCAGCGCGGCAATCGTCTTGCCGAACGCCGCGCCATCGGCCAGCAGCGGGGTTATGTCCTTGAACACCACGCCCGGCTGCGGGTAGTCGTGGACGTCCCGGATCAGCCTGCGCAGCAAGTCGGAGATCTCGTCCCGATCGGACGCGGCCTCGTCAGCATGATCCTTGACCTGCTCGGCCTCGCCAGCCTGATCCGGTGCGCGTCCGGCCTCGCCAGCCTGATCCTGCTCGTGCCCGGCGACGCCAGCTTGATCCTGCCCGTTCCCGGCGACGCCAGCTTGATCCTGCCCGTGCTCGGTCTCGCTGGCCCCGGCGGCTGACACCAGCACCTACCGCCGCTTCTTCTTGCCGGACGGCCGGCGCTGCGACGATCCCGACCGACGCGGCTGCTGCCGTTGCCCGGAACTCACCGGGCGCGAGCCTGGAGTGGCCCCGGACGGCCGCGCGGCAGCCACCGGGACGCCCGGCTGGTCATCGTCAGGTTCGGCCGCCGCGTCAGCAGCCTCGGTGGCCTCGGCCGGCCCGTCCACCCGGTCAGCGGGCAGATCGACCTGCGGTCTCGCACCGCCGGCACTCGCACCGCCCACAGCGACCTTCGCCTGGCGCTTCGCACTGCTCGCCCGCTGTGCGATCTGCTTCCTGAGCTGCCGGTACTCCGGCTCGCGCTCCTTCAGGTCGGCCAGCACCGGGGTGGCGATGCAGATCGAGGAATACGTGCCGGACAGCATGCCGACGAACAGCACCAGGGACAGGTCCTTGAGCTCGCCGTTGCCCAGCAGGACCACGCTGACCGCCAGGATCGAGACGACCGGCAGCAGCGCGATCAGCGAGGTATTGATCGATCGCACCAGGGTCTGGTTCAGCGCGAGGTTGGCCGCGTCGCTGTAGGTCGTCCGCCGGGTCGCCAGCAGGCCGGCCGTATTCTCTCTGACCTTGTCGAAGACCACGACCGTGTCGTAGAGCGAGTAACCCAGGATGGTCAGCAGGCCGATCACGCTCGCCGGGCTCACCTGGAATCCGGTCAGCGCGTAGATGCCGATCGTGATCACGATGTCGTGCGCCAGGGCGACCAGCGCCGCGCTGGCCATCCGCCACTCGAAGGCGATGCTCAGGTACAGCACGATCACGACAAGGAACGCGATCAGCGCCTCAAGCGCCTTCTGCGAGATCTGTGATCCCCAGGTCGGACCGACCGAGGTGAAGCTCACCGAGTTGGCTGAGACGCCCAACTTCGCATGGATCTGGTTCACGATGTTGTACTGCGCGGTGGTGCTCAGTACTGGGGTCTGCACCTGCCACTTGGTGTTCCCGTCGATCTGCTGGATGATCAGGTTGGACCCGCCGCCCGCCGCCGACACCGTGTTGGCCACCTGCGTGGTCGTCGCCCTCGGGGCGGCGAACTGGTAGACGACGCCGCCCTTGAACTCCACGCTGTAATCGAGGTGGCGGAAGAGCACCGCAGCGATGCTGACCACCAGGATCGCGCCGGAGATCATGTACCAGAGCTTCTTGCGGCCAACAAAGTCGACCGAGACCTCGCCCCGGTACAGCCGCCCGCCAATGTTGCCGAGCCGGGACATCACGCCTCCTTCGGAGTGGTCCGGGCCGCCAGCGCTGACGTGGCGGTGGCGCTGCCGGTAGCTGGCCTTGGTGCGGCCGGCCTGGCGCCTCGCCAGGGCGATCGCGCTCCCAGCCTGGCCGGATCGAGGCCGGACAGCTTGTGCCCCTGACCGTAGAATCTCGTCCTGGCCAGCAGGGTGACCATCGGCTTGGTGAACAAGAAGACGACCACGACATCGATCATGGTGGTCAGGCCGAGGGTGAAGGCGAAGCCCTTGACGTCACCGATCGCGAAGAGGTACAGCAGAGCCGCCGCCAGGAACGACACGGTGTCTGAGACCAGGATGGTCCGCCTGGCCCGCTGCCACCCTCGCTCGACCGCTGCCCGCAAGGACCGGCCCTCTCTGACTTCGTCTCTGAGCCGTTCGAAGAAGACGACGAACGAGTCCGCGGTGATGCCGATCGCGACGATCAATCCGGCTACGCCAGCCAGCGAGAGCGTGAAGTTCTCATATGTGCTGAGCAGGATGACCGACAGCCAGGAAAGCAGCGCCGCGATCATCAGGCTGGAGACCGAGACGACGCCAAGGCCACGGTAGTACAGGAAGGAGTAGATCACGACAAGCAGCAGGCCGATCCCGGCCGCGATCAGGCCGGCCGCCAGCTGGGCCGAGGCGAGCTGGGCGGAGATCGATTGGGTCGACAGGGGCCGGAAGGCCAGCCGCAGCGCACCGTACTTGAGCACGTTGGCCAAGCTGGTGGCCTGACCCTGGGTAAACCCGTTGCCGCCGCCGGTAATCTCGCTCTTGCCACCCGTGATCGGCTGGACGATCTGGGGGTCGGAGACGACCTTGCCGTCGAGCACGATCCCGAAGTTATCGAGTACCGAGGTCGCCGAATTGGTCGCTTGGTTCCAGTAACTCGAGTACATCTGCGAGGTCAGCGTGCCGAAGGCCGCCGCTCCCTGGCCGTCGAGGTTGAAGTCGACGACCCACTGGTTCGATGAGTTCAGCGTGGCGCTGATCGAATTCAGGTTGTTTCCTGAGACCTTGGCCACGTCAAGCACGTACTTATAGCCCTGGCCGTCGCAGGAGACGATCTGGATGTTCGGATTGTCCCAGTTGTTGGGGTTGACGCCGTAGATCTGACCCTGCCAGTTCTTGTCCTTGCAGTTCAGCCTGTTGAAGTCCCTGATCACCGCCGCGCTGCGCACCTTGGTGATGTCGCCGGCCGCCTGCGCGGCCGTCGGCAGCTTAGTGGTCACCGACGGGGCAGCGGTCGGCGACGCGGTCGGGCTCGGCGACGCAGTGCCGCTGTGCTTGGCCGAGGGGGAACTTGACGGCTTCGGGGATGCCGAACTTGACGCCGTGGCCTTGGCGTGGCCGGCCCCGGGCAGTGCTCGCGACCCTGCCGCCAGCACGTGACCGCTGGATCGGACGGCACCCTTGCCGCTGGCCGATGCCTTCGGGCTCGCAGATGGCCTCGCGCTGGCCGGGCTGGTGCTCGGCGAGGCCTTCGCGCCAGCCGGCGCCTTCGGGCTGGGCGAAGTCTTCGCACCGGGCGACGCCGAAGGACTCGGCGACGGACTTGTCGACGGGGCGGGCGCGGTGGTAGGCACGGGGAAGCCGGGCGCATACAGCAGCACCTGGCGGAACCTCAGCAGCGCGGGACTGAGCAGCTGCTCCACCTGCCGTGCGCTCTTGTGCGGAATCGCGACCGTGATGTCGCTCGTTCCCATCTGCACCACCGTGGCGCCGGTGAAGCCCTGCCCGTTCACCCGGTTGGTCAGGATCGAGATCGCCTGGTCCATGTCGGCCTTGCTCGGCGTCTGGTTGTTTGGCGCATATGCGTGCAGGGTCACGGTGGTTCCGCTGGACAGGTCAAGGCCAAGAGCGACCTTGAAGGCACGGTGCCACTCGCCGGGATGCAGGGCGTACGTACTGCCGATCACTGAGCCCAGCATGACGATGATCAGCGCGACCAGCGCCGCCAGGTACCGGCCTGGCCGGGAGGTCGTACCGCCCTGCCTGGCTGTGATACCGGCCGGTCGGGAGGCGGATCCGCCCGGCCTGGACGGCTTCTTGCTAGGGGAAGCCACGTGTGCCTGTCCTTAGTTCGTCCGGACCCGCGGTGCACGCTCGACTGGGCCCGCGGTGCGGCTAGTTGTTGTGGTCTTTGAAGTCCCAGTCGTCCGGCGGCGTGCCGTCCGTGTGCTCCGGCATGCCATCGGCGGCCGTGGTACCCGCGACATCCTCGACCGGCACGTCATCCGGGATGACGTCCATCACCGCCCGGCGCAGCATCGTCACGTGCACCCCTGGTGCGATCTCGATGACCACGTCGCGGTCATCGCCTGACACCACGGTGCCGTACATCCCGGCGGTGGTGCGGATTCGCTGCCCGGGCATCACCTGGCCCTGAACCTGCATCGTCTTGCGCTGCCTGGCCCGCTGCGGGCGCAGGATCAGCACGTAGAAAAGGCCGGCCAGGACGATCAGAATCAGGAACGTGGTATAGGAACTGCCGGTGCTTGGCTTGGTGGCGGCGAGATACATGGTCCCCATCACGGGGCTTCCTTCCGGTTGATGACCGCAGCGGCCGGTGCAGGCCCCGGCACAATTACCGGCAAGACCGGCACCTGCGCCAGGCGGCTGGGAAAGACCAACTGCCGAAGTTTAGCGGCGCGCGCGCCGCGCACCAACAGGCTACGACTTCCGCGGAGTGATCGTGACCGGCCCGCAACCAACCGTGACATTTGGGAACGCGACGATCCTAGTCAAACAGGGTTGCCGTAGCTGAGCCGTCCCCGACCGGACCCGGCGCGGGAGGAACGAGGCCCAGATGAGTCCAAGCAGCCGGGGTCGCGACCCGGCCGCGCGGGGTGCGGGCGATCAGGCCCTGCCTTACCAGGAACGGTTCGGCGACCACCTCGACCGTCTCGGCTTCCTCACCAACCGCGACCGCCAGCGTCGAAAGCCCGACCGGCCCGCCGCCGAACCGGCGCACCAGGGCGATCAGCACGCCGCGGTCCAGCCGGTCCAGACCGCTCTCGTCCACTTCATACAACTCAAGCGCGGTCCTGGCGGCTGACCGGTTGACTACGCCGTCGCCGCGCACCTCGGCGAAGTCCCGTACCCGGCGGAGCAGCCGATTCGCGATCCGCGGCGTGCCGCGTGACCGGCCGGCGATCTCGTCGGCACCGTCGTCGCGCAGGTCCACTCCCAGTAGGCCGGCCGAGCGGCGGATGATCACGCCAAGCTCGGCCGGGTCGTAGAAGTCCAGGTGCCCGGTGAAGCCGAACCTGTCCCGCAGCGGCGCCGGCAGCAGGCCGGCCCTGGTCGTCGCGCCTACCAGGGTGAACGGCGCGATGTCCAGCGGCACAGCGGTGGCACCCGGGCCCTTGCCGAGCATGACGTCGACCCGGAAATCCTCCATCGCCAGGTAGAGCAGTTCCTCGGCCGGCCTGGCCAGCCGGTGAATCTCGTCGATGAACACGACCTCGCCACCACCCAGCGAGGTCAGCATCGAGGCCAGGTCGCCTGCCCGCTCGATCGCCGGGCCGCTGCTGATCCGCAGCGGAGCACCAAGCTCGGCGGCGATGATCATCGCGATGGTGGTCTTGCCGAGCCCGGGCGGACCGGAAAGCAGCACGTGGTCCGGCGCCTTGCCGCGCCGCATCGCGCCCTCGAGCACCAGCGAGAGCTGGTCGCGGACCCGTGCCTGACCGACGAACTCGGCCAGCTGCCTGGGCCGCAGCGCTCCTTCGATCTGCCGCTCGTCGGCGTT
>JGI12270J11330_10000697_pt1 | contig 25645 bp, 19 predicted proteins | sample PeaSoiMetSII2010_FD_11330 | JGI IMG/M metagenome (IMG submission 11330)
GGCGATGGCGCTTCCTCCAAGAAGCGAGCAGGTCTCCTCACGGGGGCTTCCTCGAACGGCCACGACAAACGCATTGAACTCGTCGCCCAGCACTTGCCCAAATCGCAAGTCGCGGAAGCGTTCCGCGCGCTGCGTACCGCTCTCCTGTTATCGCAGCCCGATCATCCTCCGCAGGTAATCCTGGTGACCAGCGCCCTGCCGCGCGAAGGCAAAACTACGGCCGCAGCCAACCTGGCCGTGACCCTGGCCCAGTTGGGCGATAAAACCGTTCTTATCGACGCAGACCTGCGCAAACCGGGCATCGGCCGCTTGTTGAATCTGGGGACGGGAAAGTATGCAGGGTTGAGCTCGTATCTCGCCGGTGTTTCTTCTCTCGATCTGGTCACTGTTCCACATCCCGCGATCCCCAATCTCGCCGCGATTCCCACCGGGCCTCTGCCGCCGAATCCCGCGGATCTGTTGTCCTCGCACAGACTCACGGATGCCATCGCGGAGTTGCGCACCAAGTATAAATTCATTGTCATTGACTCGCCGCCAGTCATGGCCGCTACCGATGCTGTGATTCTCTCCGTGCAGGCCGATGGCGTGCTCCTCGTTGTTCGCAGTGGCGAGACTCCCAAGGAAGCCTTTACGCGCACACGCGACCTGCTCACCAGCGTCAAGAGCCATCTGCTGGGAGTAGTGCTCAACGCCGTCGACGCCAGCGCCCCGGATTACTACTATTCGTATCGGTATTACCCCTATTCTTACGGCTATGGTCCCCAGGAGGCCCTGGATCCGCTCAGCGAAGAGTCCCCCGCACGCGCTACGGTCCATTCTTCGGACCTCGACGATTCTGAGAAACTCTAAGGAGGCTGCGTGCGCTATCTCATTACCGGCGGCGCTGGTTTTATCGGGTCGCACTTGGCGGAACGGTTGCTCAAGCAGGGCGAACGCGTCGTGTTGCTGGACAATCTTTCCACCGGCAGCATGGAGAATATCCGGCACCTCAAGGGTTCCAACCACCTGGAGTACCACCTCGATGGCATCGAGAACCGCCAGCTCCTCGCCGAACTTGTTGATGATGCCGACGTCATCATTCACCTGGCTGCTGCTGTCGGCGTGAAACTCATTGTGGAAAGCCCCGTTCGTACCATCGAAACCAATGTCAACGGCACGCAGCTCATCCTCGAAGCCGCCTGCAAGAAAAAGAAGCTCCTTTTGATTGCCTCTACCTCCGAGGTCTATGGCAAGAACACCCAGGTGCCCTTCCATGAGGACGCCGACCTCGTTCTTGGCCCTACCACCAAGGGGCGCTGGAGCTATGCCGCCTCCAAGGCTCTCGACGAATTTCTCGCTCTCTCCTACTGGAAAGAGAAAAAACAGCCGGTCATTGTGGCGCGCTTCTTCAACACCGTTGGCCCGCGCCAGACCGGCCGCTATGGCATGGTTTTGCCCAACTTTGTGAAGCGCGCCATCGATCAAGCTCCGATTGAAGTTTACGGTGATGGCTCGCAATCCCGTTGCTTCTGCGACGTGCGCGACACCGTGGAGGCTCTTCTCCGCCTCATTCCCCTCGAGCGGGCCATCGGCGAAGTCGTGAACATCGGCAACACCGAGGAAGTCACCATGGAAAATCTTGCCAAAATGGTCAAGCAGCGCACCGGCAGCTCCTCTCCCATCCACTTCATTCCCTACGACAAGGCTTACGAGCCCGGCTTCGAAGACATGATGCGCCGCGTGCCTTGCATCGACAAGCTCCACGCCCTTACCGGATTCCGTCCGCAGACCAGCCTTGTGGAAATCATCGACCGGGTTTCCGCCTATTTCCGCCAGGAGGACGGGTTCCTGGCTGCCTCTCCTGCGGTTAAGCGCTCTATTGCCTCAGTCTGACCGTGACAAGTCTGTTATGTTTTCGGTGATGACGCGCAAGCGCGTTTCCTGTAGAATTCTTTGAGTTGCGCCCTCCTTCCAGCCGCGTGTCCTGCTGTGCTCCGTGCGTGGAAGGCGGCAGGCCGAGTTCATCGTCCCGGACGGAAACTTGTGAATTGAACGCCGAGCCCCAAATTCAAACGCGCAAGTACGAGCGCTTATTGTTCTTGCTCTTACTGCTCATCCTCCCGCTCATGAATCCATGGGTGGGCGGGGATGGTGTGGGTTATTATGCTTACGCCTCTACGGCGTAATCGAGTGACCAATCTCATGTCCGCCACTCCGCGCGACCCAGCTCCTGTGGCTCCGAAAGTCCCGCGGTTCCATTGGACCTATCAGCGATTGTTGTTGTTGTGTTTCGTTCTTTCCTTGCCGATGGTCAACCCAATCGTCCATGGGGATGGCGTGGGCTACTACGCCTACGCACGCGCGCCTCTCATTCAACATGATCTGCACTTCGAGGAGGATTGGCGACACGCGAACCTGAACTTCTCCCAGTCCCGTACGCGCGCCGACGGCCAACTTCTGCCGGAGGAATACACCGAAACGGGCTATGTTAGTAATCTGTTCACGGTGGGCCCCGCAATTCTTTGGTTTCCTTTTCTCCTCCTTGCGCACCTCTTCGTTCTCACGTGCAATCTTCTCGGCGCGCAGATTCCGGCAAACGGATTTTCTTTTCCGTACCTCCTGGCCATGGCGATCGGCACTGCCAGTTACGGATTTCTCGGTCTCCTGCTTGCCTTCTCTCTTGCCAGGAAGTACGTTGCAGAAAAATGGGCTTTTTTGGCGACTCTGGGCGTCTGGTTCGGCAGTTCTCTTCCGGTCTACATGTACTTCAATCCCGCATGGTCGCATGCGCATTCCGCTTTTGTTGTTGCCCTGTTTCTTTGGTATTGGGAACGCACGCGGCCGATTCGCGGCACCGCACAATGGGCCCTCCTCGGGCTCATCGCCGGTCTGATGGTCGACGTCTACTTCCCCAACGGCGTCTTCCTTATCCTTCCGCTTATTGAATCTCTATTGGCCTACTCCGCGTATCGAACGACGGGAATCCGCGCTGCACGGAATCTTTTCGCCCAAAACCTGCTCTTCCTTTTCAGCATTCTTGCCGCCACGATTCCAACCTACATCACACGCAAGATCATTTTTGGAGGCTATCTGCGCTTTGGTTCCTACCCCCATCTCACTTGGGACTGGTCTGCGCCCAATTGGCGCTCTGTCCTCTTTTCCTCGGATCACGGGCTGCTCAGCTGGACTCCCCTCCTTGGATTTGCCCTTCTCGGTCTTTTTTTTCCATCGCGCCAGGCCCGCACTCTCGCGCTCTACTTAGCAACTGCGGCCGCCGCTTTTTATTACCTGATCGCGAGCTATCCCTATTGGGACGGCCTCTCCTCTTTCGGCAATCGGTTCTTCATCTCTCTCACGCCCATTTTTGTCTTTGGTCTCGCTCTTCTCCTCGCATCCGTCGCCCGGCACTTCTCCTCGCCGCGCGGCTCTTTCGTCCTCGCGTCCGCGATTCTTGCTTGTTTCGTCTGCTGGAACTTTGGCTTCATTTTTCAATGGGGAGCACATCTTATCCCCGTGCGTGGGCCCATTTCCTGGAGCATGATGGTCCACAATCAATTCGTGGTTGTTCCTCGCGAGATCTCCACGCATCTCCGCGCGTACGTATTTCGCCGCCAGACTCTCATGCAGCAAATTGAACAGCAGGATATCGAGCAGTTGAAGAAAAGTGCGCATCCCTGAAATCCCGGCCAAACAGGCAGTTCTGCCGCCCAGCGAACTTGCCCGGTTCCGTCCCCCGTGCCCATTTCTGTTAATCTGACAGGAGCACCACATCGCGTCTCTGATGCAAAGCGTCACATGGTTACGGTGACTTCCAATCCACCTGTTGCGGCCCCGCTGGGGAACTCCCCCACCAGCCCATTTACTGTGCGCATTGAGCCGCCGCGCGGGCTATTTGCGCTGCGCCTCCGGGAACTCTGGAACTATCGCGAACTTCTTTATTTTTTCGTCTGGCGGGACGTTAAAGTGCGCTACAAGCAGACCGCCATCGGCATCCTCTGGGTTGTGCTGCAACCTCTTCTCACCATGCTGGTCGCCACACTCTTTTTTGGCAGGCTCGCCAAGCTTCCTTCCCAGGGCCTCCCCTATTCCGTGTTTTGCTTTGCCGGCGTCGTGCCCTGGACCTACTTCTCCACCTCTCTGCTCAACGTCACGAACATCGTCGTCGAAAACCAGCGCGTCATCACCAAAGTCTATTTCCCGCGCCTCATCCTTCCGGTTTCCGCCGCGCTATCCGGCCTCGTTGATTTTTCCATCGGTTTCTTCGTACTTTTCGTTTACACGCTGGCGTACGGCTTCCACCCTACTCTTACGATCCTGTTCATTCCCCTGCTCCTGCTGCTCGCCATCCTCACCGTTCTTGGTGTGGGCCTTTGGCTTTCCGCTCTCAACGCCCTCTATCGGGACGTTCGCTATCTGATTCCCTTCATCATCCAGTTCTGGACGCTCGCCTCGCCCGTCTACTATTCCAGCCAGCTTGTTCCGCAGCGCTACCGCTGGCTCTATGGCCTGAACCCCATGGCCGGTGTCATTGATGGCTTCCGCTGGGCGCTGACGGGCCGCGGCCCCGCGCCCAGCTCCGTCCTGATCGCCTCTGTCGCCATGGTTTTGTTCGCCGTGGTTGGGGGCCTGGCCTTTTTCAATCGCATGGAAGGGAGCATCGCCGACCGCGTGTGACAGGGATTTGGGGACCATTGCGGTCTCGCGCAAGAGCTAGGAATGAGTATCAAAGCTACAAGACGAAATGAGGGCGCGCTTACCCGTGCAGGATATTACCCCGTCTTAGACGTCCTCCGCTTTATTCTGGCCTTCTGGGTAGCGGTCGGGCATTACGGGATGATCCCGCTGTTCGGCGACCCAACCACGGGCGCAGGGCTTTGGTATTTGTTTAAGCGTGGCTGGGAAACTGTAGTGTTCGGAACGCCCGCAGTCCTCGTCTTCTTCGTGATTTCCGGCTTCTGCATTCACTTGCCTTTTCGTGGCAGTGGGAAGATCGACGTGGCCCGCTACTACCTGCGGCGCTACACACGCATTCTCATCCCTGTCGCCGGGGCCCTCGTCGTCTATCGTTTGCTGGGTCAGCACATGACCTTCTGGGGAGAACATTCCATCCTATGGGAATCGCCTCTCTGGAGCCTGGCCTGCGAGGAGATATATTACGCAATGTATCCGCTCCTGCGCTGGATCAGAAACAAAGTCGGCTGGAAAATTCTGCTTCCCGCCTCTTTCGCCCTAAGCGTTCCCATAGCCGCCACCCACCCACACGCCGGGAACTGGCACGTTTTCGGGCCATTTGGCACTGCGATGATGTTGTTGCCGGTGTGGTTGCTGGGCTGCCTGCTTGCCGAACAAGGCGAGTCGCTGGTCGAGCTGAATCCCAGGTGGTTGATTTGGGGTTGGCGATTCCTGGCTTGGCTGGGCTCTTGGGTTGCCGAAATGATGCACTTCAAGATGGGGATCTCCTATACGCAAACCATGGTTTGGTTCGGTGTGCTTGCCTATTTTTGGTTACGTCAGGAGGTCGCCCATGGAAAAAACCATCCTCCGAATCGCTACTTGGTGGCCGCAGGTGCCTGGAGTTATTCCCTATATCTCGTACATGCCCAAGGGGGCGGACTCTTCGGATGGCTTCGCCTGCCCAGCATGGGACGCGTCATAGACTGGGCGCTGGCTATGGCCTCTAGCCTCATTTTCGCTTATGCGTTTTATTTTCTGGTGGAACGCCCGTCCCACAGACTGGCCCGCAAGATCAAGGTGAAAGGTGCCCGCAACGTTGTAGGCTCGGGAAAGGACACTCAGAGTCTTCCCTCGGAAAAGAATCCGTTAGCGAAGGAAGCCGTCCAGGTTTGAAAAACCTCTCATGACGACAGCCGTGATCAAAACGGAGTATCTGAGCAAACGCTACCGTCGCGGTTTGCCCGCTTCGACCGGCCTCCTTCGCGATTCCCTCGCGCGGACATTCCGTTCGCCACTCTCGGTCTTCCGCCGCGCGAACCAGGAAAGCTTCTGGGCCCTCAAGGATGTTTCCCTGGAGGTTCACGAAGGCGAAGTCCTTGGGCTCATCGGCCGCAACGGCTCCGGCAAGACCACTTTGCTCAAGATTCTCTCGCGCATCACCCAGCCCACATCCGGCTGGGCGGAAATTCACGGGCGCGTCGGCAGCTTGCTTGAAGTGGGCACCGGCTTCCACCCCGAACTCACCGGGCGCGAGAACGCCTATCTCAGCGGCGCCATCCTGGGCATGAATCGCAAGGAGATTGCGCGCAAATTCGACGCCATCGTCAGTTTTGCCGAGCTCGAAAAATTCATCGATACGCCCGTAAAACATTATTCGAGTGGCATGTATGTGCGCCTCGCCTTCGCCGTTGCCGCCCACCTCGAGCCGGAGATTCTCCTCGTCGATGAAGTCCTGGCCGTCGGCGACATCAACTTTCAGAAAAAGTGCCTTGGCAAAATGGGCGACGTGGCCCGCGCCGGACGCACCGTCGTCCTCGTCAGCCATCAGCTCGGTCAAATCCGCAGGTTATGCCACCGCGCCATCTGGGTGGACGGTGGCATGATCCGCAAGAACGGCCCGGTAGCGGAAGTGGTGAGCGCATATGAGGAAAACATGACCTCCGGGAGTCTGGACGATGCCCGGTCCTTGGATGGTCCTGCGCAGTTCCTCCGCTGGAAGCTCATCGGCTCGAACCGCAGCGCGGACCATGTCCTGCCGTCCGAAGGAGAAATGTCGGTCAGTTTCCTCCTCTGTGTGAATCAGACCTTGCATAGCGTTCATCACGGCATCGGGCTGTATGACCAGCACCGCCACTTGTTGTGGGGCAACGCGGTGGACGGAGTTACGCTCGAGCCGGGCATGCACGAATTTCGCTACACCCTGCCGTCTCTTCCCTTGCGCCCGGGAATTTATTCCTGGCGAGTGGCGTTGTATGACGCGGGCGTGCGCATTGATGATTGGGAATGCGTACCCAACATGCAGGTGGTGACCGTGCCGGTTACTCACTACCGGGACGAATATGCCGGCTGTCTCAATATTCCTTCCAAACTTGAAATTGTCCCGGCGACGGCCCCCCAATAATTCCCCTGCTCTGTTATTCTAATAACGCTGTATCCGCCAATACCTTCCGCAGGGACGCCCGGCGTGAGCGGTTTAGGGTCCGAGGCAAGGCCGTATGAAAAAATCGCCCGCTTCTACCGATGTTCACGGTTTTGCCGGCAAACAGTCCTCCGCAAGTCTTCCCACCCTTGCGATTCTTCGCTGTGAAAATCACGGGGATCTGGCCGGAGTGCTGACACGACTCCGCGCTGTTGCCCCTTCGCTGCTGCCCGCTTCGCTGCCACGCAAGGTGGTCATTAAGCCGAATCTCTGTGACCTGGTTTCCTGGGAAGCCGGTGTGACCACCGATCCCGCCTGGCTGCCGCTTTTGGCTGCGGAATTGCGTGCCGTCCGGTCCGACGTGCAAATCGTGGTAATCGAATCAGACGCCGTCAGCGCCTACAAGAATTCCCGCTCCTGCGATGAAACCTATGACCGGCTGGGATACCGCGAGGCCGCTCGCCAACATGGGATTGAGCTCATCAATCTCTCGAAGTCGGAGTCCATTGAAATCTCCTTGGACGGCATCCCCTTGCCGGTCCTGATTTCAGAGCTTTTCCTCGAGGAGTTCTATTTCATATCCATCGCCAACCTGAAGGTCCACCCCTACGAGCGGATGACCGCGATCGTGAAGAATTCTTTCGGGCTGCTTAGCGATGCGGACGTCAGTCCGCTTCACCCCTATCTCTCTCTCATGCTCAGTCACCTGCACCGTCTGTGCCCTCCCGATCTCTGCATCGTGGATGGGCGGATTGGTCTGGAGGGGCAAGGACCCATTCTTGGCGATCCCGTACGCATGAATTCCATCATCTTTTCGAATGACGCGTTGGCGGCGGATGTGGCCGCCTGCAAACTCATGATGATCCCGCCCGAAAAGGTGCCACATCTGCGAAGGGTAGCCGCAGACCTGGGGCGGAACTTTCCAGAAATTGAGTTGCCCGCCGGTATTCAACCGCGCTCTTTTGCGTTTAATGCGTCTGGCCATGGCGCTATCTTGCTGAAGTTTGCGAACCGCAGGTTGCACAGCGGCTCTGAGCGTTTTACGAATCGTTGGATCGACCGGTTCCTGCGCTTCAAACGCGAACCCGTGAAATTTGCCACTGAAGCCATTCCCAAGCTGGCAAGGCGGCTCCATGCCCGATAGAATTCGCTTGGGATTTGTTGGCGTTGGGCCCGTCGTAGAACGCTATCACCTGCGCGCGGTTCGTGGCGTGCCGGAGGTGCAGCCCGCCGTCGTGGTTGATATCAACGAAGAGCGTGCCCGCTGGTTTGCGAAGCGCCAAGGCATTCCTCTCTACACCACCAGCCTGCACGATCTGTTTGGGAAAGTGGACCTGGCCATCATCGCTCTGCCAAATGGCCTTCATGCCGCGCTCTCCTGCGAGCTTCTTTCCCACGGCATTCATGTCCTCTGCGAAAAGCCCATGGCGCGAAACGTGCCGGAATGCCGGGCCATGATTGAGGCCGCCCGGCGCGGCGGTGCGCAGTTGTGCATCGGCCACAACCGAAGGTTTCGAAACAACTTTAGTCTGGCCAAACGCCTCATGGAAAAAGGCATCTTTGGTGAAGTGATGCGCATTGAAGCGGAGGAGGGCAGCACCGCCGACTGGCCGCGTTCTCCCGCCTACTTTGACCCTGTCCAGGCCGGGGGCGGCGCCTTGATTGACGTCGGCATCCACGCCATTGACCTGATTCGCTGGCTGGCCGGAGAATTTCGCGATGTTGATTATCGCGGGAATGGTACGGCCACAGCCGTCGAGAGCGAAGCGGAGCTTCATTTCCGTCTGGCCAACGGCGCGGAAGGAAAACTTCTGGCTAGCCGCACGCGCAACTTACAGCAGCACATCCGCATTACGGGCTCTGAAGGTTATTTCGACGTCGGCCTCTGGGGCGATAACCTGCGCATGCGTAGCAATAAGGGCAAAGCCTTCCAGCAATTCCCGTACCTCGATGCCTATGTGAGCCGGCGTCCTCCCCAAGATGCTTCGTTTGTTCTGCAATTGAACAACCTCGTAAATGCCATCCGCGGTGAAGAGAAAGTTCTTGTTGATGGAGTTGAAGGAATGGCCGCTGTTGAGGTGGTCTCCCGGGCCTATGGCCAATCTACTCCACTCCACGCTTCGCCCGCCGAAGTTGCAGGAGGTGCCCAATGACGGAGGGCACTTCCAACTACAATGACCGGTCTACCATGCGCTCGATTCCACGCAGATGGACCAATCGCAGGATATCCTAAGGAGAATGCTGTTGTGCAGCGCGTAACCGCTTATGTCCCGGCATACAACGTTTCGGAGTATCTAGCTCGCACCATTGAAGGGCTTCTCGCGCAAACTCATCCGTTCGATGAAATTCTGGTTATCGATGACGGTTCCCGTGATAACTCCGCGGAAATCGCGTCCCGCTACCCTCAAGTCACCCTGATCAAACATCCCGTGAACAGAGGACTGGCCGCAACCAGGAACACCGCGTTGCGAATCGCCCGCAACGAACTCGTGGCTTCCGTAGACGCCGATGTGGTTGCCGATCCGAACTGGATTGCCACGCTACTTCCGCATTTGAACGATCCGAAAGTCGCGGGTGCCGGCGGCATCCTCATCGAAGGCATTCAGACCACGCTGGCCGATCGCTGGCGTTACGCCCGCATGGCTCAGGAATGGGGCCCGCGCTACATTAGAAATCCCCGGTTCCTTTATGGCTGCAACAACGTGTTCCGGAAATCCGCTATCCTGGAGGTCGGCGGGTACAATGAAACATTGCGCACCTGTGGCGAAGATCCGGATCTCGCCGTCCGGCTCCGCGCTCGAGGCTGGGATATGGTCTACGATCCTACGGCTCGCGCGGGGCATCTCCGTCATGACAACTTGAACTCCATCCTGGACATGTACTGGCGCTGGTGGAAATTCGGCAATCAGGCCTATCCCAACGGTGTCACGCTGCGCTCCTGGCTGGGCCACGCGCTTTTCGTGCATTTTCGGTATAACTTCCTGCCGCCGGCAAAAACGGATCTTCGCGCCGGTCGGCTTGATCTGCTGGCAATGGATTTTCTCGCCCTGGGTTATATGCCCTTCCGCGATTTCTGTCTTTGGAAGAATGACTCGGCGACTACCAGGCCAAAGAGTCTCTAAAGGAGGATCTTTTCTTGCAAGTTCTTGTCACCGAAGGCTGCGCGCAAGTTGTGCTGGCAGCCACGGACCGGTTTACGCGCCGGATTCACGCGCATCTTCGACTGGATTCGTGATAAAGAGGCCTCGTTGAGAGATCGGTACGTTACTTGACCCGCGCATGAGCGAGTGAAGATTAGATGTCAGCTGAATTTTATTGGAAAGCTTGATAACCTGAAATCTCATTCCTTCCTTTAGGAGATTGCGATTTGCAGATGGCGGAGACTCCGAGTCTTTATCTGGATTTGATGAAGCGAACTCTGACCTTCCTTGTATATGGGCAGGAGCAGTACGCTGTTATGAATCGGCCTGCGAATTTCCTTAAGGCCAAGGTGTACGACGCCCTCCGTCACCGCAACGTCATGCCCATGCGCGCCCTCACCATTGATAGAGAGGCGCGCATCAATGGCCGCGATTATCCCCCCATCGCCTATACCATGATTGGCATGAAGCGGCTCGAGAACCTGCAGCATTGCGCTACTGATGTGCTTCATAAGAATATTCCTGGCGACTTTATCGAGGCGGGTACGTGGCGAGGCGGAGCAGCTATTTTCCTTCGTGCGATCCTGAAAGCGTACGCAATTGAGAACCGTTCGGTCTATGTTGCGGACTCCTTCGAAGGGTTACCTCCATGCGACCCCACGCTCTATCCGGCCGATGCTAATGCTGATTATTCCGGTCTCAATCTCGCAGTTTCTCTCGATCAGGTGAAGCTGAATTTCAGCCGCTTTGGCCTGCTGGATGACCAGGTGCTATTTGTGAAGGGCTGGTTTAAGGATACACTGCCGGGCTTGAAGGATAGAAAGTGGTCCTTAATTCGATTGGATGGTGATCTGTACGAATCAACGATGGATTCTCTTCGCCATCTTTACCCTAACCTCTCTCCGGGAGGCTATATCGCCATTGATGATTACGGAGGAATCTCCAGTTGCCGCGAAGCGGTTCATGATTTTCGCGATATGAACCAGATTAGTGAGGAAATCCACGAGGTCGACTGGACTGGTGCCTATTGGCAAAAACAAGCCTAGCGAAACCGTGGCTCGTTCTTGGCAATTCTGTTCGCTCTTACAGGCGACTCCTATCTGGACGCGGAATTTGCGGAGTTGCGGCATAATGAATCCTTGGTTTCCGCACACAAATCTAATTTGGGACAGGTTAGCTTAGATCGTGTCTTCAAAAACAGTCCTCGTCACCGGCTCCAGCGGCCTGATTGGCTCGGAAGCCGTCGAGCACTTTGACCGCCAGGGCCACGCGGTCCACGGCCTGGACAACAACATGCGCCGCGTTTTCTTTGGCGATCCCGGCGACACCACCTGGAACCTCGAACGCCTTCGCCGCATCTGCAAAAATTTCACTCACCACAATGCCGACATCCGCGACCGCATCGCCCTCGAATCTCTGTTCCGTTCCCAGCGCTTCGATCTCATCGTTCATTGCGCCGCACAGCCTTCCCACGACAAGGCCCGCGACATCCCCATCCTCGATTTCGAGGTCAACGCCCTCGGCACCGTCAATCTTCTGGAAGCCGCGCGCCTCCACTGCCCCGAAGCGGTCTTCGTTTTCATCAGCACCAACAAGGTCTATGGCGACGCTCCCAATGAACTCCCTCTCAAGGAGCTCGAAACGCGCTGGGAGTATGCTCGCCCGGAGGATTACGACGGCATCAGCGAAACCTGCCGCATCGACCGCACGCTCCACTCGCTCTTCGGCGCTTCCAAGGCGGCCGCCGACCTCGTGGCTCAGGAATACGGCCGCTACTTCGGTATGAAGGTGGGCATCTTCCGCGGCGGTTGCCTGACCGGACCTTCGCACTCTGGCGTGGAGCTTCACGGCTTCCTGTCGTATCTCGTGAAAGTCGCCATCACCGGCGCCACCTATTCGGTTTTCGGCTACAAGGGCAAGCAGGTGCGCGACAACATTCACAGCCACGATGTCGTCCGCGCCATCGAAGAGTTTGCCGCCAATCCGCGCCCCGGCGAAGTCTACAATCTCGGCGGTGGCCGTGAAAACAGCGTTTCCATGCTCGAAGCCATCTCCAAGATCGAAACAATGTCCGGCAAAAAAATGAATTGGAAGTATGTGGAGCAGAACCGCATCGGCGACCACATCTGCTACATTTCCAACCTCGCCAAGTTCAAGTCCCACTACCCCGACTGGCGCATCACCGTCCCCCTAGACGAAATCCTCCGCCAGATCATCGCCCAGGAGACCCAGCGCCTGCAAAGCGCCGGGACTCTTTGAGCGTTTCCCAAGCTACGGTTCTCAGTTGTGTTATTTTTGAGGCTGAAATGCAACCAGGAAAACAACATCGAATCGATTCACTCGCCGCTCTTCGTCGGCTTTATCCCTGGCTCATCGAGCTCTGGATTGCCTCGATTCTTCTCGTTTTTTTCATCATTCGCGTTCTTGGCTCTGGCATGGGCCAACGGGTCCTCTCTGTGCTCGGGCTTCGACACCCCCAATGAGATTCCTTCCGCCTGTCTTTGCCAATCTCCTTTTGATCCTGGCGGCTTTCGGCGTTGGCAGCATTCTCCGCCCACTTCTACCTCGTACTCTTCGGAAGATTGACCGCTTTGCCATCCTCGCTCTCGGCGGTCTCGGACTGCTTGGTACCCTTCTCTTCCTAGTTGGGTTGTTCCGTTTCACGTTGGTGGTGATTCTGGCCGTGCTCGTTCCCGCCGCTTTCCTCGGTGTTTGGTGCCTCGTGCGGGAGTCAAAGGGTTTCGCCCCGCATACCTGGCGGTCGCAGGTTCCATTCCTTCCCGCCGCCGCGATCGCCCTGCTCCTCATCATCACCTTCGTGGGCGGTCTGGCCGAGCCGGTCGGCGACATCAAGCTGGATGCCATTGCCTACCATTTCCTCGGCCCCCGCATCTGGTTGCGGGACGCCGTGATTCACGTGATCCCCGACGAGTGCCATGCCTCCTTCCCTGCAACCGTGGAGACTCTTTTTGCCGCACTCATGGCTATGGGTGGAACCCGCGCCCCGGAACTTTTCGGCTTCTTTGCCTTTGGTGTTTTTCTTCTGGTTGCCGCTGGATTTGCGATTCGCCTGGGTCTTGATCCCGGGGGCGCCTGGTGGGCCGTGGCCCTCATAGCCTGCATGCCCGTGGTTTATCGGGGCTCATACGGCGGCTTCAATGATGTGATCCTTTCGGGCTGCGTCCTGGTGGCGCTCCGCGTAGCCCTCGATGCCAGTGGGCCCAGGGAATATGCATTCGCCGGTGTTTTCGCGGGTCTCGCCATGGGCGTCAAGTACACCGGGATCATCGCCTTCCTACTAATTCTTGGCTGCGCCTTTCTGTGTTCGCTCACTAGGCGCACGGAAAAACCGGCTGGGTTCTTTGCCGGCGGCGCCCTCTTCTCCCTTTTGGCTGCTGTCGTCGCTTCCCCCTGGTACCTGCGCAACTGGCTCGTTCTCGGCTCCCCGATCTATCCTCCACCGCCGGCGCTGCTCCTCTTCTTCCACGTTAAGTACCTGTCCCCCGATGCCATCCGCTCCCTGACCGCCGTCATTCAAAAAGAAGGCCTGGGCATGGGCCACAGCCTATCCGCCTTTTTGCTCCTGCCTTTCCATCTCACCTTCCATCCTGCCAATTTCCTCAACGGCCCCGGCGGTGTGGGTGTCGCGCTTCTCGCTCTTGCGCCCTTCGGACTGTGGATGCAGCGGCGGGATCTGTTCGTCCGGATGTTGGCCCTGTTTGTTTTCCTGCAAACGGTCGCGTGGTTCCTCACCGAGCAGGACGCGCGCTTTCTGATTCACCTCTACGTCATCCTCGCGATTTTCGTCATTTGGGGTTGGCGGTATGCCGTCTTGAGGGCTCCACGGTTTGGTCCTTTGCTGGCCGGCCTCGCCATGGCCTGCTCGATACTGTACGGCCTCTTTATGGTCGTCACCTTCCGCGTGGACGATCTCCACGCTTCCGTTTCCAGTAAATTCGAGAGCCAGCGCATCGCCCGCGAGGTCCCCTTCTTGGACGGTTTTGCCTATCTGAATTCCGAGCCCGCCGTCACGAAAGTTTTGGTCCTGGCGCCGCGTTTTCCAACCTTTTATCTTCGGAAAAGCTACCTGAAACCGGTGGGCCGCTTCGGAGAAGAGTCATTGCCTAACGCCGGCGACACGCAGGCGCTTCTTCAAAACCCCGCTGCTCTGGAGATTAGCCACGTGATAGACGTTCGCGTGGATGAAAACGATTTTAAGATTTCCAGCAAGCCCGACACTCTCACTCTAGTCTTCGAGCGCGAAGATCAGCGCATTTATCGCGTATCCCCCGCTCTGTAAGTGAGAACCACAAGCGCAGCCGCTCCAGCCGTGATCCCGTATCTGGCTAGCGCAAACTCTCTTCCTTCATCGTAACGAGATAAAGCTTCCGGCTCGGCTCCACCGCTACGGATCGCACCGACGACGCCACATGGCTCAGGTGCACCGGCAACCAGTTAAAACCATCCCCGGGTTCTTCCCCATAGAGAAGAAATACCGGATGCGCCGCCGTGAATTCTGAAAAGTCTCGCACCTGTAGCGGCATGTAATCGCGAAGAAGCACCACATTCTTGTCAAACGAGTCGGTGCCCTGGTAATGAAGTTCTTTTTCCTCGTCCATCAAATAGAAAAGCTGCCTGAAAAACGCCGGTGAAGCATAGTGAGCAAGCGGCGTGTAAGCCATGCCGCTGGAAACCACCACAGGCAGGTCCCCATAACCGCTGCGCTGGACGAATTCCTGGACCGCCGCCGCGGGAGACGCCAGTCGAAGCGAATGATTGGCCCGCCAGAAGTTCAACTCGCGAACTCCCACGCTTGTAAAGATAAACAGGGCGAACAGGGCCACGACGAGCGGACGGGCAAGCGACAGGCCGCACCCCACGGCAATGGTGATGCCGATCACCGCCGGCAAGACATAAGCGTCCCGCATTCCGCCGTGCAGTATAGTGACTGCAACGAAGCAAATAATCGGCAACGCAACTAACCCTAGAAGTAGCGTCCCCTCGGCCACTTCCGCGTCACGAATTCTTCCTTCGGAGGGAGTGCCGGGCCTCAACAACAGGTACGCTCCAATCACTCCCGCAACGGCTAGGGCAAACACCGCCGCTCCAAACGCCGAATCCGTCAGAAAGAACGCACCGTACGTGGAGGGAATGGAGGTGAAGACGTAGCGGTCAAACAAATGAGCGCCGAACCGGGCCTTGACTTGCATAAGCAATGGCCAGGAGATCAAAAGTGGTGTGGCCCCAAAAACCAGGGCCGCCCAGACGCGCCACCGGAACTGGCGTGTCCGGAGGAATACAACTGCTTCAGCCAGGCCAAACGGTACAATTGCCAAAACCGCATAGTGGTGAAATGTCTGAGCCAGCGCCAGGTTGATCCCCAGCATGGCAGTCCAAAAACCGGACGGCAGACGCTGGTAGCAGACCAGCGCGAACGCGATGCACGCGATGACCATACTGTATGGCCGCGCCTCCACCGCATATTTCTCAAACAGGATCGTGGACAGCAGCAGGAACGCGCAGAGGAAGGCAATCAATTCGCCGCTGCGTTTCTTCACGAACACAAATACGCAAACCATCGTGCACGGCATCGCCAGAATTGCGGGTAATCGCAGGGCGATTTCTTTGTTATGGGAAAGGCTGGAGGCAACTCGCTCGATTGCATAGAAACCCAGCGGTTGGCCATCCACGGCTCGCGTCAGCGCCGCCCAGACCGCTCCCATGCTTGGCAGCGAGCTCACTGCCAGGGTGAGCAGTTCATCGAACCAAAACGGTTTCATCGCGGCAGCCGCCAATTCTCGCACGATAACGTAGACTACCAGGGCAACCAGCAGGCCCAGAATCAGCCTCCTAGGTGGCGCAGGGAGCTCATGCCCCGCTTCCGCCGCGCTGTCCGCTCTAGGTGGTGCGTTGAGGAACGTTTCGATAGTGCTTCGGGTTGCCTGAAATTTACTCATCTACAATCTCCCGTTTATTCCCGTGAAAAAGTGTCATTTCGGCTCCGGCGCTGCCTCCAAGCGCTCATCTTCGCCGGGATCGGCAAACAGCGAAAGGGGCATTTTTGGAGGAGCGTGGGGCACTCCCTTAAAGAGAAAGCCAGGACTTAGCCGCTCCTCTCCTTTGCGACCTAGCCGTAGGAGCTCTCAGCGAGCCGACCTCTCCTTCATTTTGACCAGGTATACCCGGCGATCCCCCTCCGCGGCCAGAAGCTGCATCGACGCAGCTTCGTGGCTCAAGTAGTCCTGCCATGAGTCTTCGGCTTCTGAATACAAAAGGAATTCTCGATGCGGGGCTGCAAATTCCGAATAATCCACTGTCTTGGTTGGAAAGATTTCGGGAAAGCTTGACCCAGCCTTAACGAGGGAGTCCGTCGCTCCGTAGTTCAGATCCTTGCCTTTATTTACCATGTAAACCAGCTTGTTGGCTAAGCCCGGCGGTGAATAGTAAGCGAGCGGGGCGTATGTCAAGACCTGACCGACCGCAACGGGGAGATCCCCGTGCCCAGCCCTCTCAACGAGTTTCTCGACTTGTCCAGCGGAATAACCCGGAGCGAACGGGTCACCCGCCGTTCTGCGCCAAAACCCTAATTCGCGGACTGCCACGCTGGTTAAGACAAACAGGCCGAAGGCCGCAATGGCCCGGGGTCGGGAGATGGAAAGGGCGCACGCCAGTCCCAGAGCAATCCCGATTGTTGCTGCAATCCCATAGCGGCTGAAGAATGAGCCATGCGTCTGGCGAATGAGCACAAAAGCAATGACCGGCTGCGCGATCAGGCTCAAGAGTAATGTCCCCTCGGCTAGGTCAACATCATTGCCATGGGTCTGGCGTGAGGACTCAGTGCGCGGCCAGAAGCGCCACCAGACTATTGCCGCAGCAGCAACCGCGGCCAGCGCCACGCCTGATGCGGGGTGGCAGAAAAAGTAGGATCCGTAGAACCCCGGGAGAACCGAAAAGGCAGGACGCGAAAGGGCCACGTCGCCAAAATTCGTTTTGATTTTCCACAGGAGAGGCCAAAAGACAATCAACGGCAATGCTCCGCAGGCCAAAGCCATCCAGGCAGGCCATCGAAATCGGCGTGTCGTGAGCAGCAGTACTGCCTCCGCCAATCCAAACGGAATCATCGCAAAGACAGCGTAATAGTGAAACGACTCAGCGAGGAGCAGGCTGATACCCAGCAGCGCCGCCCAGCGCAGGGACGGCAAGCGCTGGTAGCAAACCAGCGCAAACGCGATGCACGCCATGAGCATGCCGTACGGCCGCGCTTCAATCAGATACGTATGAAACAGGCTGGTTGTTAAGAGCAGCAAGACACAGAGGAAGGCGACCACTTCGCCGCTCCGTTTCTTCGCGTACACAAAGACACAGATCAAAGTGCAAGGAAAAGCAAGGATGGAAGGCAATCGCAGCGCAATTTCTTTCTTCTTTAAGAACCCTAGGGCGGCTCGCTCCACCAGATACAAACCGGGAGGCATGGCATCCAAGCCACGCGTCACGGCGTTCCACATTTCGCGCACGGTCGGCTGACCGGCGATGACCAGCGTGAGCAGTTCGTCGTACCAAAACGGTCTCGCTGCGGCACCCACCACGCCTCGAACAATAACGTACAGAACGAGGAGTCCCAAGAACCCATAAATCAGTCTTTTCGGTGGCCGCTGAATGGCGTCTTGCAATGCTATGAAAGTGTCTCTTCTCGATGACTTGTCGGAGAACATCGCGATTTCCCCTTATCTCTCTTTGCAGGGCCGCCATCAGGGATGCGACCGGAGCTTTCTTAAGTTTTCGATTTGTGAGGTGCCAGGAACAACTTGTCACACGGGTTGCAGCGAAACGGCCGCACGCGGAAAACAAAGCACACCGCTTTTATGTACAGTCCTCTCCTTCTCTCCCGATGCACTTCCTTGCTGCCACATTTTGGGCAAACTCTCTTGCGGGCAACTGGCGGCACTAGCATCTCAATCCTTCGCGATTTGCAGAACAGCCATCAAAGACGTGCCCGGCAATTTCTGCGGAATCACTTCGCACCTGGCCAGCAAGCCCAGCACGTTATTGACGCCAGCCGAGCGGTGCAACCAAGTTCGGCTGGGAACAGCTTGGCGATACCCCATACTACGTCCATGCGCTTCCCGTCGGTCCCGCGGAGCATACAAAGACTCAAGATATGAAGCGAGTACTTTTCGCGGGAAGTCTCTCACCGCATCTTGACCAGATATACCCTTCGGTTCCCCTCCACAACCAAGGCCTGCATCGAGGATGCTTCTTCCGGAAAATAAATTCGTAGCCAGTCAAAGCCTGTTCCCGGGTCTTCCAGGTAGAAGAGAAACGCCGGGTGGGCCGCAACAAACTCCGAGAGTGGATAAGCATGTAGGGGCGCGTACGAGCGAAGAATCTCAAACCCCTTGTCGACATTGTCTGTTTTCGAATACTTCAGCGCTTTCGCGGGGTCCTCCAGGATAACGAATCTCTTCTTCCATTCCGGGGCCGCATAATAGGTGAGCTGCATATAGGGAACGCCGTCGGAGAATACGACGGGGAGATCGGGATGCCCCGCTTTTTGGATCAGAGCTTCGACGGGCAGCGCCGGATTATCCAGCCGAAGCGAATGTGCAGACCGCCAAAAACTGAATTCGTGAACCGCCACGGTCGACAACACAAAAACGGCAAATAGCAAGACCACTTTCCCCCTTGCCAAAGACATCGCACAAGCCATCGCCAACGCCACGCCAAGGACGAAGGCTTGTACGTACCGCTCCGACATCGGCCCGTGCATCAGGTAGGTGGCGAGAGCGGTAGAAAAAGGGAGCGCGAGAAGGGTCAAGAGCAGAGCCGCCTCGACTGGGTCGCGTTCCACACCCTCGCCCGGCGATCCTTCCACTGGCAACAGACGCGCACCGATGATTCCTGCGACGCTTACGGCTACCAAGGCAACACCGAACGCGCCGCCCGTCAAGAAGGAGCTTCCGTACGTTATGGGAATAGAAGAGAGGCCGTAGTGGGTCCAGACATGCGCCCCAAATATCGCTCTGGCACTTGAAAGCAAAGGCCAGAAAAACAAAAGCGGCACAGGCCCAAGAGCCAGGGCTGCCCAAACTTGCCACCTGAAGCGGCGCGTCCAGATGACATATACCGACTCAGCCACATAAAACGGGAGCATGGAAAAGACTGCATAGTAGTGAAGCGATTCCGCGAGCATCAGGCTCACGGCGAGCATGACGGTCCAAAAGGGAGAGGGAACACGCTGGTAGCAGACCAGCGCAAAGGCGATGCAGGCAATGAGCATTCCATAAGCCCGTCCATCCGTCGCGTAGGTATGAAACAGGGTGGTCAAGAGGAGAAGCACGGCACAGAGGAACGCAATCGAGTCGCTGTATTTCTTTCTAACGTACGCGAATACACAGATCAGAGTACACGGAAAGGCCAGAATCGCGGGCAAGCGCACCCCAATGTGCTCGTTGTGGACGATGTGCAGGGCGGCTTTCTCGATCAGATAGAAAAGCGGGGGATGGCTGTCAACCCCTCGCGAGAGAGCATTCCACATTGCCCGGGCGTTGGACTGAGAGGCCACCAGCATGGTGAGCACTTCATCGCACCAAATGGGCCTCGTCAAGGCTGCCGCCACTTCACGGACGAGGACATAGAGCACGAGCGCGACCATCAGGCCCAGAATTACCTTCCTGGATGGCTTGGGAAGCTCGTACCCCGCGGTCACTGGACGTTCTTCGATTGTCACTCTACCGGAATCCATTCCGATGCCCCCTCGTTTCATGATGCAGAACAGCCATCAAAGACGTGCCCAGCAGTTTCTGTGGGATGACTTCGCACTTAGCCAGCAAGCCCAGCACGTTATTGACGCCCGCCGTGCGGGTATCGAACCCCGCTGTGATGATCCTGGCCTGATCTCGGCGCCCCCAAAGCCACAGTTTTCGAAGCATCAGAGTTGGTACGAGCGGTAGCCCCCAGTACGTCCAGCCTGCTACTTTGAACTGGCTCCGATCCGCACACTCTCGCAACATCCGGATGGAGTATCGCCGCACATGGCCGGCGGCCACGTCGTAGGCCGAGTAAGCCCACTGCCCTGCGGGGACATTAATTACGAGCTTTCCACCAGGCGCAAGGTGGAAGAGCACAGCGCCCAAGAAACCATCCTCGTCTGCAATATGCTCCAAAACGTCAAACAGCAAGATGGCGTCGAAGCGCCCTTTTAATTGTGCGTCCCTCTGAAAAATGTCATAGCAACAAACGCGGCTGCGCCGGCTCAGATTCTGTTTCAACGCGTATTCGTTCAAATCGAAGCCGGTTACTTCATGCCCATAGGCATCCTCGATTTGTCTTTGCAGCAGGCCGTGGCCGCATCCAATCTCCGCCATGTGTTGCGCGCCGCGAAGCTCGCCGCCTGCCAATTGTTTGAGCACTTCAAACCGCCGCCGCACCCAGAAATGATCGATCGAGGCTATCTCGAACCACCGGTCTCCCATGCTGACATCGGCTGGGCGCGACAAATACTCGATCTTCCGCTCCGCTGCCTTATCCGCCGTTGCGTTGGTCGCGCTCATTGCCCTGCGTCTCGCCGCTATCCGCACATCTTCATTCTTGACCATGCTCAACCGCGCCGCCGCGTCTGTCCACGCGCTCTTTCCCTAGCCCCACGGTGCGCCCCACAATGTATTCTGGCCGCGCTTTGGTCTCCTCGTAAATGCGCCCGACGTACTCTCCAATCACGCCGAGGAAGAACAGCACTGTGCCGGAGAAGAACGTCACCGCAACGAGTAACGCTGTGAACCCTTGCGGCGATTTCTGGTAAACGAATTTCGCGTAAACGGCGTACATCACGTACAGGCTGGAAAGAAACATCACCAGCGCGCCAAACAGCGCCGCCGCGCGGATTGGCACGATGGAAAACGCAAAGATCCCGTCGAACGCAAGTTTCACCAGCCCCATCACGCTGTACTTGCTCTTCCCCGAATGCCGCTCGGCGCGTTCCACCTCAATCCCCACCTGACGAAACCCCACCCAGCTCCGCATTCCCCTCAAGTAGCGGTGATGCTCCGGCATCTTCCTGACTTCCTCGATCACCCGCCGCGACATCAACCCGAAATCGCCGGAATCCAGCGGCAAACGGATATCCGAAAGTGTCGCCATCATGCGGTAAAACACAAAATAGCAGATGCGCAGCGCCAGCGGCTCTTTCCGTCTCACCCTCTGCGCGTACACAACGTCGTATCCCTCTTGGAATCTCTCCACAAACTTCGGGATTATTTCCGGAACATCCTGCAGGTCTCCGTCCATCACAATCGCTGCATCGCCGGTCACGTGATCCAGGCCCGCCGTGATGGCCGCCTGGTGCCCGAAATTCCGCGAAAGCGATACGACCACGATCCGCCCATCCTCTTTCGCTGCCTCCGCCAGCATATCGAACGTCCGGTCGGTGCTTCCGTCGTCCACGAACACAATTTCGTGCGGCCCTCCTGCCACGCCGTCCAGAACTGCGCGCAATCGCTGCAAAAGTTCCGGCAAAACGCTCTCTTCATTGTGGATGGGAATCGCTACGGAGAGGCGAAATCCAGTGGCCATTCTGACTCTTCATCCTTATAAGCGGAGTGCTTTCACCATACCCTCAATCGCAAATCACGGCAAGGAGCCATCCCCCAACCCCGATGGCCCGTGGTCGGGCGAATCACTGCCTCTACCGCCATGCAGCCGGTAGAAGGCGACAACGCTTACGAGGCCCTGGCACCTCCCAGGTGCAACGTTGACGGCGGCCAGACCATGTTCGTTCGCTATTCGCGGGCCACCGGCGCGTACTCCACCGAGGTCCGCCTTGATCCCTCCAGCTGTCCCATTCGGAGTGATGTTGGATTCTAGCCGTGATTGCAAACAGGCAGACCTGAAAGGAGAGCCTCGCAAGGGCGCAGCAGCTCCAGATTTCGCGTCGGAGTTTTAAGCTGCGGTCCTTTGCGATTCTTTTTGCCTCCTTATCTCTGCGACGACCAAGCGAATCTCCTCGTAGCTGATCTCTTCCGGCAATACATCTTTGATGGGTTTCAGCCATTCCGTACCGGCCTGCTTGCTCGCTTCCCGAATCTGCTCGCACTTTGCGGCATCAACCCACTGCGGTTTGAGCGCCGTCTCGCCCTTTTCGATCAAATCGGCGACCAGCGCAACCACAGATCGCACTTTCCTCCCGCGAATCTGGGCAATCTCCTCGAAACTATGCCCCTTCTCCAGCAGCTCCAGCGTTTCCAGCGATGGCGTCGCCGGCCGCGCGTGCCATTCCTTGCTGGCCCGCTCCCCACGCCCAAATCGCCGCAACATTTCCAGAATCTCTTCCCCATACATTTCGCACTTCTTTTCGCCCATGCCCGAAATCCGCCGCAATTCCGTCAGGGTCTTGGGTCGCGCCTGGCAAAGTGCAGCGAGCGTCGCGTCGTGCATAACTACAAAAGCTGCTGTCATCTTCTGCCGCGCCGTGTTCCTGCGCCACTCCCGCAGGAATTCCCGCAACTCTTCATTTACAGGCACAGTTGGATTCATCTCAAATCGTGCTTCTTCCAGGGCCCTGTTGGGATTCTCGCGGGCATGCCTGACTCGCCGCGATGTGTGTTCTCTCTCCGCCAGCCAGTTCGGCAACCCGGCGCACACATCGCACACGCCGCAACATTCCCACTTCGTTGCTTCACCGAAATGTGCGCAGATGCCTTTTTGCCGGCACTTACCCGCGGCCACGAATCCCTGCATCTGGTGATAGCGTGTCCAGGCGCGTTCTTTCTCTTGTGGATCTTGAATCTGGTTGATGAAGAAAGCCCGCAGTCCATTGTCTTTCTTTTCCCAGAAGAGATAGCAATCCGCCGGCAACCCATCGCGCCCCGCGCGGCCCGTCTCCTGATAGAGCTGCTCGATGCTCTCCGGCAATCCCAGGCGCACCACGGCCCGCACGTTTGGCTTGTTGATGCCCAGTCCAAACGCGATCGTGCCCACCAGCACGCGCACCTCTTCGCTCATCCACTTTTCCTGATTCTCCCGGCGTGCCGCGCCGTCCATCTGGCCGTGGTAGCCCACTGCGGCGATGCCGTTTTCCTCAAGTAAATCGATGATCTCGCCCACGCGTGCCACCGTCGGCGTGTACACGATCACGTTGCCATCCTTCACCCGTTTCACGGCTCCCAGCACACAGTCGTCCTGCATCCCGCCTTTGCATTGCTGTACCACGTAACGCAAATTCTCCCGTCGAAAGCTCGAGACCGACTTCAGCGGGTCGCGCAACCCCAGTTGCTCCACGATGTCGTGACGCACTTGCTGCGTGGCGCTGGCCGTGAACCCGGCTATGGGCCGGTCGGGGAAGAGCGTTCTCAGTTGGCTGAGTTGGCGGTACTCCGGCCGGAAGTCGTGTCCCCATTCGGAAATGCAGTGCGCCTCGTCTATGGCAAAGAAGGAAACCGGTACCTTCTTCAGCCACGCGGCCGTGCTCTCCATCACCGCTCGTTCCGGTGACACGTACATCAGCCGGTACTCGCCCGCCATGGCCTTGCGCTTGATTTCGCTGCGGTCCGCTTCCACGACCGCGCTGTTCAGGAACACCGCGGGAATCCCCATCTGCCGAAGCTGCGCCACCTGGTCCTGCATCAGCGCGATCAGCGGCGAGATCACCACCGCCGTCCTTTTCTCTTCCAGCACCGCCGGCAACTGGTAGCACAGGGACTTGCCGCCGCCCGTCGGCATCACCACGCACACATCCCGCCCCGCCGCCAGACTCCGCACCACCTCTTCCTGCCTCGGCCGGAATCCGTCGTAGCCCCAATACTGTTTCAGCGCCTCGAAAAACCTGTCTCCGTTTCGGGGCTGCTCCCGTTCAACGCCTGCTCCGCTCATGGCCATCTCCCAAGTGCCCGCTCCCGTTGTGGGGAAGCAATCCTAGCGCATGCCAGTATTCGCTTTATATTCGCCTACTGTCAAGCCCATTTCAGATAATTCACTGCGCAGTTATCCACATTCACAACGCTCCCTGTGCAAATACCCGGTTAGGGAATCTCGCGCGGTAGCTGTCCTTTTCGCCATTCCTGCCCATTTCTCTGCGATTCAGTAGCTTCCCTGCGTTTGTGACCTGCGCCACACCCCGCTATTCCTTCCTGCCGTATACTGCTTGGGTGACCGTTCCGCGAGCAGTGCGTTTTTCCCGCTTTCGCTCCTGCTGACCTTCAGCACTTCGCGGAGTCCGGCCATCTTCGCCCTCCTGCGCCCGAAAGCGCAGGTTCTCGCGCATGAGCAGCCTTTCCCAAGCCGAACTCGCCGTGCCGGATGTCTGGCGGCCCACCATCAATCCTTGGTGGATCGCCTTCACGGTGATGCTCTCCACCTTCATGGAGGTGCTGGACACCAGCATCGCCAACGTCGCTCTTCCGCACATCGCCGGCAGCCTCTCCGCCGGCATTGACGAGAGCACCTGGGTGCTCACCTCCTACCTGGTTTCCAACGCCATCGTTCTTCCGCTCACCGGATGGTTCTCGCGCCTCTTTGGCCGCAAACGCTTCTACATGAGCTGCGTGCTCATTTTCATCGTCAGCTCGCTGCTCTGCGGCCTTGCCCCCAGCCTGCCCTTGCTGGTGTTCTTCCGCATCTTGCAAGGAGCGGGCGGCGGCGGCTTGCAGCCCGTCTCCCAAGCCATCCTCGTCGAAAGCTTTCCGCGCGAAAAGCAAGGCATGGCCATGGCCATCTATGGAATGGGCGTCGTCACTGCGCCCATCATCGGACCCACGCTGGGCGGCTGGATCACAGACAACTACTCCTGGCGCTGGATCTTCTTCATCAACATCCCCGTCGGAATTCTCTCCATCCTTATGACCACCGCGCTCATCACCGATCCGCCGCATGTCTCCGGCAAAGGCAATGGCCTGCGCGTCAAGATTGACTACATCGGCCTGGGACTCCTCAGCGTCGGCCTCGGCTTCCTCCAGGTCGTTCTCGATAAAGGGCAGCGCGACGACTGGTTTGAATCTCACTTCATCGTCTGGTGCGCCGTGCTTTCCGCTGTCGGCCTGATCGGCACAGTCTTTTGGGAGCTTCGCCAAAAGGATCCTGTCATCGAGCTGCATCTCTTCAAAGATCGCAACTACGCCACTGCTACGTTCTTCATGTTCGCGCTTGGCATTGTCCTGTACGGCACCACGATCATGCTGCCCGTCATGCTGCAAACGCTCAGCGGCTACACGGCGCAGCTCAGCGGGCTGGTGCTTTCTCCCGGCGCTATCATCACGTTGGTTATGTTGCCGTTCGTTGGGCGGCTGCTGGTCAAGCGCGACCCCCGCTGGCTCGTGGTTGTGGGACTCTCGATTCTTGCTCTCGGCATGTTCCAGCTTGCAAAACTCAATCTGTACACCAGCTTCTGGACGTTTGTGTTTGTGTGGATGATTTCGCGCGCCGGCATGCCTTTTATGTTCGTGCC
>JGI12270J11330_10000701_pt1 | contig 25452 bp, 18 predicted proteins | sample PeaSoiMetSII2010_FD_11330 | JGI IMG/M metagenome (IMG submission 11330)
CGTCCACTCCGGGTCGGCGCCATAGCCGACATAGTCGCCGAGCAACACAATTTGCTCTGCGCCAAGATCGGACGCCTGCGCAAGACATGCGCTGAACGCCTGTCGATTGGCGTGGATGTCTGAGAACATCGCAATGAGCACAGCTGAACTCCAATGAATAGAATTTGATCCAATGGGGTCGCTGGGCGTTGATCTTGGTCAAAAGGCACGGTCGCGCAAGCCGGAGCAGGCCGCATCAAGCCGGCGCCGTCCGGCGCTTTAGTTGCGTGCCGCCGCGAAGGCGTTTGAGGAAGCTGGCGCTCCGGCGGTCGCGATTCTCGGACCGATGTCGTTCATTCTCGCCAGAATATCCTTGATCGGGTTGTCGGCCCAGGCATGGGTCACAAAATTGCGGTGCGAGACGTCGCCGGCGGGCAGGAACGAGACCATGCCCTGAAGATGATTGTGCCTGAGCTCCGAACCATACGGCACCGATCGTTCGCGCAGCAGGCGCTCGAGATCGGCATTGTGGTGCGCCGTGTGCGGCGTGTAGGAACTCACAAAGAAGGCCGATCTGTTGTCGGCGATCCAGTCTGCGAACCTGTCGATCCCGGCGTAGAGCGCGTCGAGCAGGACCAGGCCGCGGATGCGCGACCGCACGCCGCCCCGATCCAATACGGACAAGGTCGGCCCAAAGCCGCCGCTATAGGCGACGATCACGATCGGCATGTTGGCGAATGCGGCCGCGCTGCGCGGATCGCCGTAGAGGTGCGCGAGCTTGACGGCTGCTTCGTCGAGGAAGCGTTTAAATCCATTGGGCTCCCAGAACTTGCCGGCGCTCGAATCGGCGGCATTGACGGCAAACTGCGGCGCCACCAGCACCGCATTAATTCCCGCCGCCGTGATCTGCGCCGGCACCTGCTGGCGGTCACGCACGTCGCGGGCCAGATTGGCGCCGTGACCGTGAAAGTACACGACGATGACGGCTGGGCGTTTGGGGTCGAAGTCCGGAGGAACGTGAAGCAATACGCGGTTGTCGCTGAACGTCTCCGATTCCCAGAAGACGCGACCGCGGAAATTGACGTGGCCGCGATGGCCCGGTTCGCCCGCATTCAGGAACGGCCGGTTCGATCCGGGTACGCGACCGTGATAGGGAAACGGCGCCGTTTGGAAGTCGACCAAGCTCGTCTTAGCCCCAATGTTGGATGGGACGCGCGACGGCATGGTCTCGGTGGCCGAATGGAAGGTCGCAATTTCCGGCGCATCGCTTTCGAGCGCAGCCAAACGAACCGGCGGCTTCAAATTCGTTTCGGCGGCCGAGTGTTTCGTGGGCATCTGGCCCCGGTCGGCCACCCGCGTCGCTTCGAAGAACTTCCATTCGCGGGCGACGATACTGGCGGCGGTTTCGGCGACCTCGACCTTGGGCGTTTTGGCAGAGCCGGGCGCACTCGGCCGGTCGACGGCGCGTGCAAGATTTCTGCCCGTCGTGCCCGGACCTTGGTCGAGGCGCGCGTAGTTTGAGGTGCTGATCGGGTCCGATTTTGCGATGCCGCGACCGGAATCGACTGCGGTCGTCACCGTGTATGCGGCGGCCGCAGCGGGAGCGGCCAAAACGGAGGAGCGGAATTCATTGTAGATGAGCCAGCACCAGCCTGCCGAGCCGACAAGAAACAGCGCAGCGGAAATTGAGAACAGATGGTGCTCCAGTATGCTTGCGAGCACACCGGTTCGCCGTGCCGCCCGCCGGCCGGGCTCAACGCGACCGCGGCCGCCTTCGATGTGGCCGCGCGCAGGAGCCACGCGCGCGCCCGGTTCAGATCGCCGCCGAAGCTTTGGATCTAGGTTGGAATAGCGCGCGCGCTGAACCGCAGCCGCAACTGCGGCCGGTCTGCGAAACGCCTGCGGCGCTGGTCCTCGGCCCGGATTCAGCACTGTTCCCCCACCCCACGAGTGCACAGCTTCGGCGAGGACTATGTCCCCATTTTGACGTTTAGCGGCTCGCCTTTGCACCGGGAGTCGAACAAAACGAGAAAATCCCCCTCAATCGGCAGCCAAGCGACCCCGTTGTCTCGCTCTCCACCCGCTTTCGATGCGATTTCGGCGGTCCGGCCGCGGCTCGCGTCCTGTTCGGGGCTCGGGTGTCTGTGCTTGGAAGATATCGATCCGTTGGTAAAGGCGGCGCTAATTCGGTTTCGCTGGTCTTGGCTGCGGTCCTCTGCGCCAGCAGCAGGTTGGATTCATTCTTCCGCCATCGATATCCAACCCCGAAGTCGATCGGGATTGCATTGCCCTTGCGGTACAGCTCCCCCAAGCGGGATTGATAGGCGTGTCCGAAGATGGCGATGGGACCGATATAGCGGCCGAACGGCTGCAGCCGCCATTTTTTCGGATCGAAATAAGCCAGCGGGATACCGCTGTCGTCCTGCAGGATCATGGCGCTGTGGTCGAGCAGGAAATCGCGCACCTTGCTGAAGCCGCCGCCGTGCAGGAGGTAGGATGCGCTCTTGATGAGGCTGTTGGCGTCGCCGAGCTTGGCGCAGAACGCCAGAAACCCGCTCCGCCTCACGCTGTCGTCGGCGAGATTGGTGCTGAAATAATAAAGCGTCTGGTTGGGTCCGGCGCTCTCTGAAAAAACGATTTTTACCCCTTTGGCGGCGCTGCGAGCGGCACGCTCTGCAGCTTTGGCACGAGCGCCCGCGGCAGGGTTCTTGGCGGCGTCTGGCGCGGCCGCCTCGATCGGGGCCTGGAAATTTCCGTCCTCGTCGAGGCTCACGAAACTCACATCGTGGATGGTCTTGCCGGTCCGCGCCAGAAACACATAGAGGATCGGCAGCGTCCCGTAGACCGGCCCCTCGTGCAATTGCGTCTTCATGTTCTTGGTGATGAAGAAGCTGAAGCTGAGCAGCGATCCCAACGAACTCTCGAGATTTCGCAGCGTCCACTCGACGGTCGGGTGCGACAGTGCGGTCAATGGCGGAATCTCGCCCACCGGCTCGAGACCGGCCAAGACGTAGGTCGAGGCGGTCGGGAAGAACGAAGTGGCGTAGAGAAAATCCGGACCACTGAACATATACAGCAGGGTCTCATGCTTATCGATCAGCCGCTCCTGGGAAAATGCGCGGATCTTGGAAAGATTGGCGCTGTCCTCGCGTCCGAAAATGGTATCGAAATAGCGCGCGTGCCGCTGCCAGAGGGGACCCTTGGCCAGCTCCGCGAGAGGAGAATCCGGCGCCGGCGGCAGCCCGGCGAGAAATCGCGCGGTATCGTCGGCTGTCGCTGTCTCAGCGCTCCGCGCGGGCGCCGCCGCCAGGGCCAGCAGGGCGGCCACAAGGGCAGCCGCCATCATCTTGGGCAGGGTCATCGCTGTCAGGCCACGGTTTGCGAGGCGTCCGAGGAGGGAACATCCGATAGCAGGCGGGACGTATAATAGATGATAAGCCCGGCCGACATCATGGCGAAGCCGGCGAGAGACTGCAGCGGCCGGTTGACCACAAGATAATACATCATGAAAAGCGTGACGCTGAGAAAAATGAGCGGCGTCACCGGGTAGCCCCAGGCGCGATAGGGCCGCGCCAGCTTGGGGTGAGTGATTCGCATCTTGATGACGCCCAGCACGGCGAAAAACGAACAGAAGGTGAGGCTGAACTGGATGAAGTCCAGCACCGCTTCGAAGCTCTGGGTCAACAGCAGCAGGTTGGAGACCAGGAGCTGGAAAATGATGGCGACGGCGGGCGCGTCTTGCTTCGACTTGCGCGCGAAGATGCGCAGCAGGGACATGTCTTCGCCCATCGTCATGGTCACGCGCGGGCCGATCCAAGTCATGGCGCTGATGGAGGATACGAGCCCGAGGCAGATCAGCGCGCCGACGATGCGCCCGCCGATCTCGCCAAACAGGTGCTTGCCGGCGACGATGGCAACGTCGAGCTGGCCGGCCAATTCGTGCATCGGCGTGGTGACCAGAAACACGGCATTGAGGCCGACATAGAGCGCGATGACGATCGCGGTTCCTACGAACAGCGCGCGCGGCAAATTGCGGGTGGGGTCGCGCAATTCGCCGACGATATAGGTCGCCGCGTTCCAGCCGGAATAGGAGTACATCACGAACACGAGGCTGATGGCGAACGGCGCCCCGGCGATGTAGCCGAGGTCGACGGTGCTTGGCGCGAACGAAATCGCGTGCCAATCGCCGTAGCCAAAGCCGGCGACGATGAATACGACAATCAGGACAAGCTTCAGAGCCGTCCAGGCGTTGTGGTAGGCGCCGCGAAACCATAGGCCGCCCATATGCACGAGCGCGGCAAGCCAGATTACGCCCAGTCCGAGCGCCAGCGGCGGCGCTCCCGGCATGATTGATTTGAAATAAACGCCGAACGCCATGGCGGCAAGCGCGATCGGTGCCGCGAAACCGACGGTTGCCGACAACCAGCCGGCCACGAAGCCAAAGGCCGGATGATAGATCTGCCGCAGAAAGTTGTATTCCCCGCTCGAGCGGGGAAACATCGTGGCTAGTTCCGCATAGCAGAACGCTCCGCATATCGCCACGATTCCGCCGACGATCCACAGCAACAGCAGCGAAAATCCGGACCTTATGTCATTGACCTGAAATCCGAGGCTGGTGAAGACGCCGACGCCCACCATGTCGGCAACGACAATCGCCGTCGCGGTGACCCATGACACCGTGCCGGCGGACTGGCCGCCCGAAGTGGAATCGGTCATGAAATGATCTGCTTCGCCCTGCACGGCGGCATTACAGGGCGCAACCGTTTAAAATTCAAGAAGCGTTTTACTTTTCTGCGCTCAAACTCGCCGGGTTGCGGCGTTTTCGATCTGTTATTGAGCGGTCATGGGCAGAAATTCGGAGGCGCGAATCTCCTCTGCGTGTTTGGGTCGCAGGAATCGCGCGGACCGTTTACAACAGTCGCTGTGCCGACGCGGAACCGGAGGATTTAGTGGTCACGCCCACCAATGTCGCCGCGTACAGTAACGCTCTGGTCGTCCTCGGTACCGCCGGAGTCGTGGTTCCGATGGTACGGCGATGGGGATTGAGCTCGGTCCTGGGCTACCTCGGGGCCGGCGCCGTTTTGGGCCCGTTTGGGCTCGGCTCGATCGGCAATGCGTTCCCGGGACTGTCGTGGTTCACGATCAGCGACGCCCAGAACGTAGCGGGCATCGCCCAGCTGGGGATTGTGTTTCTGCTTTTTCTGGTCGGTCTCGAGCTGTCGTTTCCCAGGTTGTCGGCGATGCGCCGTCTGGTCGTTGGCCTGGGCGGTTCGCAGGTCCTCCTCACCAGTGCGGTGATCGCCGGCGCCGCCGTGGTGGCGGGCAAGAATCCACCGGAAGCGATCGTGCTCGGGGCGAGCCTGTCGCTATCCTCGACTGCAATCGTACTCGAGCTTCTCTCCAATCAAGAGCGCCTGACAACCAGTGTTGGGCGCGCGAGCTTTTCCATCCTGCTCGCTCAGGATCTCGCGGTCATCCCCATTTTGTTGTTCGTCTCCATCCTGGCTGCAAGGTCCAGCGGGTCGGTTCTCGCCAGTCTTGCCAGCGCGCTGTTGCAAGCAGCGGCCGCCGTCATCGTCATCGTCATCTTCGGTCGCGTGCTGCTGCGACCGCTGTTTCGGCTGGTTGCGACCGCAGGCTCCAGCGAACTGTTCATTGCGGCCGTGCTGTTCGTAATCGTGGCGGCGGGCGTGATCGCCGGTCAGGCCGGCCTGTCGATGGCGCTCGGAGCCTTCCTTGCCGGCTTGCTGCTCGCCGAGACGGAATACCGCAAGGCGATCGAAACGACAGTCGCGCCATTCAAGGGCTTATTGCTCGGCATTTTCTTCTTTACCGTGGGAATGAATGTCGACTTCCGCGAGCTGTTGCGCGAGCCGCTTTGGCTGCTTGGCGGCGTTGTCAGTCTGATCACCGTCAAATCGCTGCTCACGATCGGTCTTGGCCGGCTGTTCCGTCTATCGTGGCCGGTCGCGACCGAGACCGGTCTGCTGCTCGGTCCGGGCGGGGAATTTGCCTTCGTCGGCATCGGCATGGCGTCGGCTACGGGTCTGATTGAAGCACCGCTCGCGAGCTTTACGCTCGCTGTGACTTCGGTCACCATGGCGCTGACGCCGCTGCTTTCATTCGCCGCGCGGTCTCTCACGGCGCGGCTCGCCTCGGAGAAAGCCGTCGATCCGGATCTGGTCGCCCGGCCTGCGGGCGGGCAGCAGCACGCAATCGTGGTCGGCTATGGCCGCGTCGGCAAGGTCGTGTGCGCGCTGCTGCGGGAGCATGGCGTCCCCTATATCGCCGCCGACTCCGATGCCCCGACCGTGACTCGCGACCGTCGCAACGGTCACGATGTTTATTATGGCGACGCCGCCGATCCGCGTTTCCTCGAAACTTGCGGCCTCGCCCAGGCGGCCGGCGTTATCATCACCATCCACTCCGTGAGCGTCATCGACGAGGTCGTCGAACACGTCCGTGCCATGCGGCCGGACGTTCTCATCGTCTCGCGCGCGCGCGATGCCGACCACGCCCGTCATCTCTATGGCCTCGGCGCTACCGACGCCGTACCGGAGACAATCGAGGCGAGCCTCCAGCTCTCTGAGGCAGCCCTGGTTGGGCTCGGCATCGCCACCGGGCGGGCGATCGCCTCGATCCACGAGAAGCGCGACGAGATTCGGCGGGCCCTGCAGGAGGCGGCGCGGGAAGCCGGGCGCGAGGAAATTCATTCGGTGAAGGCCAAGACCCAAAAGAGCCAGGGTGCGGCCTAGCGGTCGTGCATCACACCGCGCCGTGGGCGGCGATGCGTCANTGCCGTTGCGCCCTNCCGCCAAGGTCAAACATGACCGGCAACGCAGCAGGCCGCGGGGTCGCGAGCCGCAACGGCGCACGACGCACGTCTGCGAGCGTGTGCAGGAAATCGGCGAACCAATTCTGCACCGAGGAGGTGCGCAGCGTGGCCATCATCGAGTGCCAGCGTTCGCGACGCTCCTCGACGCTCATGGCGAGGGCGGTCGCGATTTGCCGCGCGGTGCCATCGATATCGTGGGGGTTGACCATGAGCGCAGCGTCAAGCTGCCTGGCCGCGCCAGCAAACGAGGACAGCACCAGCACGCCCGGATCGAAGGGGTTCTGTGCCGCGACGTATTCCTTGGCGACCAGATTCATGCCGTCATGCAACGGCGTCACCAAACCGACCCGGGCGACGCGGTAGAAGCCGGCAAGCGTCAGCTGCGAGAAGCTTTTGTTAAGGTAGCGGATGGGGCTCCAATCGACCTCGCCATGGCGGCCGTTGATCTCGCTGATCAAGGCGGCGAGCTCGGCCTTGAGTTCGTGGTAGGCGCGGATGTTGCCGCGCGTCGGCACCGCCACCTGCAACAGCGCAACGGCGCGCTTCCATTGCGGCCCGAGCTCGAGCATGCGGTCGAACGCCCGCATTCTATTATCGAGGCCTTTCGAATAGTCCAGGCGGTCAACGCCGAGAACCAGCTTGGCGCCTTGCAGGCTCGCTCGCAGACGCGAAACTTCGGGGCGAGTGGAGGCCTTGACCGCCCGAGCGGTGAAATCCTCGACATCGATACCGATCGGGAAAGTCGCCAGATGAGTCATTCCCGATGATGAGGCGACAGTTCCGTCAAAAACCGTCAGTCCCAGCTCGAACTGGAGATAGTCTTCGAAATTCTGCCGATCGTCATCGGTTTGGAAGCCGATGAGATCGTAGGAGAGCATCGCCCGGACGAGTTCGGCGTGGTGAGGAACCGCGGCCATGATGCGGCGGTCGGCCCACGGCGTGTGCAAAAAGAAACCGATCGGCCGGCCGATCTGCAGCCGGCGCATCTCGGCGCCTAGGGCGAGGAAGTGGTAATCGTGGATCCAAAAGATCGCTTCCGGTCCGCTGAAACGCAACAGCGCCCGTGCCATGAAGGCGTTGACCTCGCGATATGAGGCGTATTCCTCAGCCGTCACGCGGATGAGATCGGGACGCGAATGCAGCGCTGGCCACAAAGCCGAATTGGCGAAACCCTCATAAAAGCCGTGATAGTGTTTCGCCGGCATGTCGACCATTGCCAGGGCGCCGGTGCCGAGCGCCTCGATCCGGGCAAGGGAGTCCTTTGTGTGCGCCGCATCGGCGGTCTGACCGCTCGAACCAACCCAGATCGCGCCGGAGTCCTTGACCATGGGGATCAGCGCTGTCGCCAATCCTCCGGCCACCGGCTCATCGGATTTTGCCCGCGCGACGCGGTTGGAAGCGACGATGACGGTCACGGATGGTCCTCCAGGTACCGTGCCGCAACAACCGTTGCGGTTATGGTTTGGTTCCATTCTTTCGTTTCATTCATCTTGCAAGGCGGCGCCGCCGAACGACCATTCACCGCTTGAAAATCGTGGAATTGGTATTTGCTTCGGGAGACCGGGGTGGCGCCAAGATTGCTCAGGCTTGCGCGTAAGCCGTGGTCGAAAGCAGGCTGACTTCCGCGTGCCGAGAATCAAGTCGGGTATGCTGGACGATGATCGGCACGACGGACTCGAAAACCGATGAATAGTCGGTGTCGCGGGGCACGGCCGCGGGATCTTTGAGATCGTTGAAGCGCAAATGCAGCGGCCGCCGCGGCGGCACCGTAACGCGGTAGGGGCCAATCGGCTCACGGTCGGCGAAGAAGATGGTGATATTGACGTGCGCTGCCTGGTCGCCGGCGTTGAGGATGCATGCAGTCTCGTGAGAGATCAGGGTGCGATCGGAAAACGAGCTTTGCGAAGGGATGTATCCTTCGGCAATGGCCCAACGCTTGCAGCCGATCGGCTCCATGATCACCTCTTCGCAGCGCGATTGCCGGCGCCGTTTTTCAGCGCATGAGGCAAAGAAAACGCCAAAGGATGCGCCCTGGTTCCATCGCGGGAACTTTCCCGCCGGTCGAGGCTTATCCTGACTGGGGGTGCTTGCGCAGGCCGCAAGCAATGGCGAAACCAATTGATTGCGGATAGCGCAATGCGCGCCCTTACCGTCGCGCCGGGTACGGCCAATTCAGCCCAAGTAGAAGACGTTGCCGACCCACCTCTATCGGACGGCGCCGTTCTGGTGCGCGCCGTGGCACTTGGGGTCTGCGGCACCGACCGCGAAATCGTATCCGGACGTTACGGTTGGGCTCCGCCTGGCCAGCGGCGGCTGGTGATCGGGCATGAATCGCTCGGCATCGTGCAGGAGGCGCCCGCCGATTGCGGCGTCAACGCCGGCGATCTCGTCGTCGGCATCGTGCGCCGGCCCGATCCCGTTCCCTGTGCCGCCTGCGGCGTCGGCGAGTGGGACATGTGCCGCAATGGCCTTTACACCGAACGCGGCATCAAGGAGCGGAACGGCTTTGGTGCCGAGCTTTTCCGGGTCGAACCTGATTTTCTTGTCAAAGTCGATCCGTCACTCGGCATTGCCGGCGTACTGCTCGAACCGACCAGCGTGGTCGCCAAGGCCTGGGATCACACCGAGCGCATCGGTCAGCGTTCGCGATCATGGCAACCAAAAACGCTTCTGATCACCGGCGCCGGTCCGGTCGGCCTGCTGGCGGCCCTGATCGGGGCGCAGCGCGGCCTCGAGGTCCACGTGCTCGACCACAACGACAATCTCAAGAAGCGAGAATTGGTGCGCCAACTCGGCGGCACATACCATAGCGAGGATCTCGCTTACCTGCGCTTGAAACCCGATATCCTGATGGAGTGCACCGGGGCGCCGATCGTGGTGCGCGACGTTCTCGGTCGTACCGCATCCGCCGGCATCGTCTGCCTGGTCGGCGTCACGGCGTCCGGCCATGACTTTGCCATCGACATCGGAGCGCTCAATCGCACCATGGTGCTTGACAACGACACGGTGTTCGGCACGGTGAACGCGAACCGCAGACATTATGAATTGGCGAACGAGGCGCTGCAGTTGGCGGACAAGGCCTGGCTCCACCGGCTGATCACACGGCGCGAGCCGGTCGAACAGTGGACGCAAGCCTTCGAACGGCTTGCCGACGACATCAAAGTCATCGTCGATTTTTCCTAATCTCATGGCCGCGCGCATCGAAGATTACGCGATGATCGGCGATTGTAGAACCGCCGCGCTGGTGTCCCGCGACGGCTCAATCGACTGGTTCTGCTGCCCGCGGTTCGATTCGGAGGCGTGCTTTGCTGCCTTGCTCGGCACCCGCGAGCACGGCCGCTGGTCGATCGCGTCGCGCGCGGAAGCCCGGGTCACGCGTCGCTATCGACCGAATACTTTGGTGCTCGAGACCCATTTCGAGACCGGAGACGGCGCGGCGGCGCTGATCGACTTCATGCCGCCGGGTGGCCGGCATTCGACCATCATACGCCTTGTGGTCGGGACGCGCGGCAAGGTGGCGATGCGCACCGAGCTGATCCTGCGGTTCGGCTACGGTGCGATTGTACCCTGGGTGACGCGTCTCGAAGACGGCGCGCTGCGGGCTATCGCCGGACCGGACATGGTGGTGCTGCGCACGCCCGTGCATTTGCGCGGCGCCGATATGACGACGGTCGGTGAGTTCACCATCAACGTTGACGATGCGATTCCCTTTGTCTTGAGCTATTTGCCTTCCCACCAGCCGTTGGAGCAACCGCTCGACCCGACAACGGCACTGGCGCAGACCGAGACTTTTTGGCGGGATTGGTCGGCAAAATGCCGGCCCGCCGGACCATGGTCGGATGCCGTGTTGCGCTCGGTGATCACGCTCAAGGCGCTCACTTATGCGCCGACAGGCGGCATGGTCGCGGCTCCGACCACCTCGCTTCCGGAGCAACTCGGCGGCGAGCGCAATTGGGATTANCGCTTCTGTTGGNTGCGCGACGCCACGCTGGTTCTGCTCGGCGCCATGACTGCCGGCTATTACGAGGAGGCGCAGGCTTGGCGTGATTGGCTATTGCGCGCGGTGGCGGGCAGTCCCGATCAGTTGCAGATCATGTACGGTATCGCCGGCGAGCGGCGCTTGACCGAATGGGCCGCGCCGTGGCTGCCCGGCTATGAAAATTCCGCGCCGGTGCGCATCGGCAATGCGGCGCACAGCCAACTGCAGCTCGACGTCTTCGGCGAAATCATGGACGTCCATCATCAGGCGCGCCGCAGCGGGCTATCGACCGACGATTCGGGATGGGCCGTGCAGCTTGCGTTCCTCGATCACCTCAAGAAGATCTGGAACGAGGCGGACCAGGGCATCTGGGAAGTTCGCGGCGCGCCGCGGCATTTCACCCATTCCAAGATCATGGCGTGGGTCGCGTTCGATCGCTCGATCAAGAGCGCGGAAACGTTCGGGCTCGAAGGGCCGCTCGACGAATGGCGAAAGCTCCGGGAGCAGATTTTCGACGAGGTTTGCGCGAATGGTTTCGACGAAAAGCTCGGCAGCTTCGTGCAGTCCTATGGGTCGAAACAGCTCGACGCCAGCCTGTTGCTCATCCCTTGCGTCGGGTTCCTGCCAGTGTCCGATCCGCGCGTCAAGGGTACCGTGGCGGCCATCGAACGCCGCTTGCTGCGCGATGGTTTTGTGATGCGCTACGACACGGCAGCCAGCGATGATGGTCTGCCGGCCGGCGAGGGCGTGTTCCTGGCCTGCAGCTTCTGGCTCGCCGATGTCTACATTCTGCAGGACCGCGCCACCGATGCTGAGCGGCTGTTTCGCAAGCTCATCGGGCTGTGCAACGATGTCGGCCTGCTCAGCGAGGAATACGATCCGCGCGCCAAGCGACTCGTCGGCAATTTCCCGCAGGCCTTCTCCCATGTGGCGCTGGTCAACTGCGCCTATAACCTGACGCGCGCGACCAAGCCGGTCGAGCAGCGCGCGCAGGCCGAGTATACGTCGCCGCAAGAGGCCCCGGCGGATCGATGAATTCGGCTCCTCGCGCTCGGTCCCGGCTTTGCTCAGCGCTCGCGGTTCGGAAGGCTCCCAGGGCGAAGCGGACTGCCTGGCCACGGCAAATAGCCGAACGATAACGTGATCAGACAGCCGGCGATCGTAGCCGTCAACCGATCGGCCAGAATGGCAACCGATATGGCTTGGCCGAAATCCAGCAGCAGGACGATCAACGGCGTCATGACAACGGCGTAGGCGGCGTAGTTGCCGGCCCGAAGAACCGGACGCGTGGCGGCAAGCGCCGCGATCTCGCATGTCACGATGAGAGGTGGTGGGGTCCAGATCAGGAGCAAGCCGGCAATGACGACGCCGAGCATGGTCCCGAGCGCACGCTGAAGGAGTCGCGTCGGCGGCGCCGGAAGCCGGCGGCCAAGCACGATGGCCACCGTCACGGCGATCCACTGACCATGTTGCCCGGGCCAGATTTGAGCAATGGCCTCCGCAACCGTCAGACACGACCAGATTCGCATCGGATATTGCCAGCCTGACAAGCGGAAGAGTGATTCACGCCATCGTCTGAGCAGCAGGGCGACAGGGCGCGTCGGCGTCTGCATGGCAGCGGCGGAGGGTTCCATGGCACACTTGGCTCGCCCGAATACCGCGTGCAGAAGCAAGGACAAGCCGAGCGTCCATGTGCCGCCGAGGAAAAAAAGCAGCGTCATGCCGAGCGGCCGCACTTCCGGCGCGCTGAGGCCGGCNGCGATGGTGGTGAACAGAATGAATCGGGTGGTTTCCCGAGCCATCGCCAAGCTGATGCCGCCAAAAAACCCTGCGATCGCTGCAACCGCCGGCAAGGTGAGAATAACAAGACTGCCGTGACTTGCGATCGTTGTGCCGGTCGATATCGCAGCGCAGCCGGCGAGCAGCGCAGCCGCCAGCGCCAAGGCGCGTTGCCGCAGCGTTGTGCCCTGGCCGGCGCCACCAAGCGCAAGACCGCCAATCGCGGCGACCATACCAAGGCGCAAATGGTCAGTTGCGACACCCGCGATGATCGGGCCGGCAAGGCCGAGCATTGCGGCAACGATTTGTGAAACATCAGGGCGTGTCGCAGGCGCCCATCGGAGAACGTCGGAGAGCCAATGCTGTTTGGTATCTGCCATTGGCCTCGCTCCATTACGCCAACATCAAGCATCGCATAACACGATACAATTCAGAACTGCGCCGGTCAGGGTTGACTCAAGTCAATGCTTGACTTGTTCAGATCTGCTTAAGCGAATGTGGCTGCTGGGCAATACGTGAAGAACAGGCAGGGTCGAGATGTCGGGGACAGGGTACGATTACATCATCGTCGGGTCCGGCTCGGCCGGCTCGGTGTTGGCAAACCGGCTTTCGGCAAAACCCGAAGCCAAGGTGCTGCTGCTGGAGGCGGGCGGTTCGGACAGAGCGTTGTTCGTGCGCATGCCGGCCGGGATCGCTCGACTCTCCACGCCTCGGTTCGACTGGCAGTACGACACCGCGCCGCAGCCGGCGTTGAACGGCAGGCGCATGTATTGGCCGCGCGGTCGCGTTCTCGGCGGGTCGAGCTCGACCAACGCCATGGTCTATATGCGCGGCCAGGCGACGGATTACGACCGCTGGCGCCAGCTCGGCAATGCTGGCTGGAGTTATGAGGACGTGCTGCCTTTCTTCAAGAAGGCGGAGCACAACGAGCGCATTAGCGACGGGTTCCATGGGCGCGAGGGGCCGCTCAACGTCGCCGAGCGGCCCTACACCAATCCCTTGAGCCACGTCTTTGTCGAGGCGGCGCAACAAGCGGGAATTCCGCTCAATCCGGATTTCAACGGCGCCGCGCAACTCGGATGCGGCCTTTTCCAGGTGACGCAGAAAAACGGCGAGCGCTGCAGCGCGGCCTCGGCCTATCTGCATCCCGCAGCGACGCGGCCGAACCTCACCATCGTCAGCAAGGCGCAAGCGACCCGCGTGCTGATCGAGAACGGTCGCGCGGTCGGAGTCGAGTACATAAGGCGCAGGCGGCGATACACGGCGCGCGCAGAGCGAGAGGTGTTGCTGGCCGGCGGCGCCATCAACTCGCCGCAACTGTTGCTGCTTTCCGGCATCGGTCCGGCGGCGGAGCTGCGCGCGATCGGCGTGCCGGTGATGCGCGACCTTCCCGGAGTCGGCAAGAACTTGCAGGATCATCTCAACGTCAACATCGTCCAGCGGGTCACGCGCCCGATCACGCTCGACGGCAAGAGCGGCGGTCTCGCCGCGCTCGCGGTGGCGCTGCAATGGATGCTGTTTCGCACCGGGCCGGGCACCAGCAACGTGGCCGAGGCCGGTGCCTTCATCTCGAGCGGACCCGGCGCCACGACGCCCGACATCCAATTCCATTTTATCCCGGCGCAAGTCGTCAATCACGCCCGGACTCAGCTCGACGGCTATGGCGTGACCTTGCATGCCTGCTGCCTGCGGCCGGAGAGTCGCGGCGAAATTCGCCTGGCCTCCGCCGATCCGCTAAAGCCACCAGTGATGGATCCGAACTATCTCGCCTCCGGCTACGATCTGAAAATTCTCATCGAAGGGATCCGGCGCGGGCGCGACATCCTGGCGGCACCGGCGTTCAAGCCCTGGCTCGGCGAGGAGCGGCTGCCCGGCGTCGCGCAGCGATCGGACGCCGAGCTCGAAGCATTCGTCCGCGCCACCGCGGAGACGGAGTATCATCCGGTCAGCACCTGCAAGATGGGAAACGATCCCATGGCCGTGGTCGACGATCAGCTCCGTGTCCGTGGTATCGAAGGCTTGCGCGTCATCGACGCCTCGATCATGCCGGACGTGGTCAGCGGCAACACCAACGCGCCGACGATCATGATCGCGGAGAAGGGCGCGGAGATGATCTTGAATGCCGGCTCGGGTGTCAGCCGCGCCTGAGGAATTTCAGCATCAGATCGGTGATGCGACCGAACGGCGGTCGCAAAAACCGCGCGCCGTTGAAACGGCTCTGCAAGAACACGCCTTTGCGGTGCGAGAAGGTCTGGAAACCGAACTCGCCGTGATAGGCGCCGATTCCGGAAGCGCCGACACCGCCGAATGGAAGATTCTCCGCCGCGAAATGAAATAACGTCGCATTGACCGAGGCGCCTCCCGAGACGGTCTTGCGTAAAACCTCATCGCGCTTGCCTGGGTCGGCGCCGAAATAATAGAGCGCGAGCGGACGCGGGTGCCGGTTAACGTAATCGATCGCCTGGTCGAGCCCCCGATAGGTCTTGACCGGGAGCACCGGTCCGAAAATTTCGTCGCGCATCACCGACAGGTTCTCGCCCGGCTCGATCACCAGCGTCGGCGGCAGCTTGCGCGTCTCCGGCGGCAGCGCCTCGCGCCCCGGATTGATCTCGATGACGCGGGTGCCGCTCGCCTTGGCTTCCGCCACATATTGCGCGATACGCCGATAGTGCCGTTCGTTGACGATCGACGTGTAATCGGGATTGGCGCCGAGCGTCGGATAGAATTTTTGCACGGCCCCGGCGGTCAAGCTGATGAACTCATCGAGCTGCCGCTCGGGCACGAATATGTAATCCGGCGCGATACAAGTCTGGCCAGCATTCAAAAGCTTGCCGTAGACGATGCTCTCGACCGCGCTCGGCAACGCCGCATCCTCGCCGACGATGCATGGCGACTTGCCGCCGAGCTCGAGCGTCACCGGCGTCAAGTTCTCGGCCGCGGCCTGCATCACCAATCGCCCCACAGCGGTGGAGCCCGTATAGAACAGATGATCGAACGGCAGCCGTGAAAATGCGTGTCCTACATCCGGCCCACCGATGATTGTCGCGACCTTGTCGGGCGGAAACAGGCCGCCAAGAAATTCGGCGATAAAGTCCGCTGTGCGCGGCGTCAGCTCCGAGGGCTTCAACATCGCGCGGTTGCCGGCCGCGAGTGCCGCGACCAGCGGCACGATCGCAAGATTGAACGGATAGTTCCACGGACTGATGATGCCGACCACGCCGACCGGCTGATAGATGATACGGGCGCCCGCCGGCATCAGCTCGAGCCCGACCGACACTCGCTTCGGCTGCATCCAATGGGCAAGATGGCGTAGCGTGTGGCGGATCGATGCCTGCACTGGAAAGATTTCGGCGAGTTCGGTTTCGTAGCGCGAACGGTTGCCGAAATCCGCCGCGATCGCATCGGCGAGGCGGTTGATGTTTTGTCGGATCGCATCCGCAAGCTTCGCCAGATCGGCGCGGCGCTCCTCTAAAGAGGGCGCTCCTGCCTGCACAAATGCCGCGCGTTGGGTGTCGAAGATCGCGCGCATTTTTGCGGCAGCGTCCGGCATTGTGGCAAGCGGGTCGCTCATAGCTGCGGCCGCGCGGGATAGTCCGGATCGCCGGCGGCGATGCGACGGGCTATTTCGCGCGCCGAGAGGTTCTGCAGCCGAGCCGCGCGCGGCGCCGGTGCGGCGGTCGAAATGTCAGTGAGCGTCATGATTTGAGCCCCGAGACTGCGCATCGGGCGCATGCCACCGCGCAGCGTCGATTCATTTCTGCCATTTGTCAATTTGCCGATGCCGCCCTGGTCGGCGCGCAGAGCAGCCCGGCGACACTCTAAACGCCGAGATGGCGGTGCAGCGCGTCGGGCTGGCCGCGCACTTGCTGGGCGGTCAGCGTCTCGACGATGTGGCCGTTTCTGATGAAGTAGACGCGGTCGGCGAGCGTCATCGCCGCGGAGATGTTCTGTTCGACGATCAGGATCGTCTGCCCCGCCTTGGCTAGCTCGCGGCAGGTGGCGAGAAGGTCGCGCACGATGATCGGCGCCAGCCCCTCGAATGGCTCGTCAAGCAGCAGAATTTTCGGCTCGCGCACCAGCGCGCGGGCAATCGCCAGCATCTGCTGCTCGCCGCCGGAGAGGTCAGTGCCGCGGCTGTTACGCCGTTCCTTGAGCCGCGGGAACATCGCGTAGATGCGTGCGAGCGGCCAGCGGTTCGGCGCGGTCAGACCGGCAAGGATGATATTTTCCTCGACGTTGAGGCTGCCGAAGATGCGGCGGTCTTCGTGGACAAGCTGCATGCCGGCCTGCGCGATGGCATGGCTCTTCCTGCCGGCGATCTCGACGCCGTCGAGCACGATGGAGCCGGCGCGCGGCGAAACGACGCCCATCAGGCTCTTCAACGTCGTCGACTTGCCGGCGCCGTTCCTGCCGAGCAGCGCCACCACCTCGTTGCGCTCGACCTCGAGCGCGACGTCGAAGAGGATGTGGGAGTCCCCGTAATAGGTGTTGAGGCCCTTGACCTCGAGCAGGCTCATGCTTGCACCACTCCGCCAAGATAGGCTTCCTGTACCGCCTTGTTACCCTTGATCTCCTCGGGCGTGCCTTCCACCAGCACGCGGCCTTCCTGCAGGACGGTGACGCGTTCCACCAGCTCGAACAGCGAATCCATGTCGTGGTCGATGATGATCATGGTGCGGTCTTGGCTAATCGATTTGAGCAGCTTGACCATTTCCAATCGTTCAAGGGGGCTCATGCCGGCGAGCGGTTCGTCGAGCAGCAGCAGCGTCGGCGACGTGGCGAGAGCGAGACCGACTTCCAGACGCCGCTTCTCGCCGTAGGCGAGCGCCGCAACCGGCGCGTCGGCGCGGGAAGTGAGATCGACCAGCGCCAGCGTGTGTGCGACCTGCTCGGCCAATCCGTGGATCGCCGCCATCGATCGCAGCATGTCGAGGCGAAACTTGCCGCGTAATTCTGCGAGCGCGGCAATGGTAATGTTCTCGCGCACGGTCAGCCGTGTGAACAGCTGGTTGACCTGATAGCTCTTGGTCAAGCCGAGTTGGCAGACGTCGGTCACGTCCATGCCGGTGATGTCGCGGCCCTCGAACACGATCGTGCCGGAGGTAGGATGAATCTCACAGGTCAGCATCTTGAAGAACGTCGTCTTGCCGGCGCCGTTGGGACCGATGATGCCGCGCCGCTCGCCGCGGCTGACCGCGAAATTGATGTCGCTGTTGGCGACGAGACCGCCATAGCGCTTGCTGAGGCGGGTCGCCTGGAGGGCCGGTTTCGAACCGTCGCTTGGTTGCCGCCGCCGCGCCGTGATCGCGGCCGCCGCCGCGTTGGCGGGAGTTCGAGGCGCGGCGTTCAGCTCGTTCACCGTCGCGGCGCTCAGAGACGCCGTCTTCGGTTCATTCCGCTGCATAAGGTGGTGGAGGTATTCGCCGAGATCCTTGGTGCCGCCGATCAAGCCGCGGCGCAAGAAGCAGACAAGCAGCACAAAGACCACGCCCAGCACCAGCTTCCAGGTGGCGCCAAGATGCAGCGTCGTCTGGAGGAAGTCGCTCAGGTACAGCCACACGGTGGCGCCGACCAGCGGCCCGAACAGCGTGCCAGTGCCGCCGATCGCGGTCTGCATGACGAGCTGGCCCGACGTGTCGAAGGTGAATGCCTCCGGTGGCATGAAGCCCTGCATCACGCCGAGCAACCCCCCGGCAAAGCCGGCATAGGCCGCGGCGATGACGAAGGCGGTGAGCTTGTAGCCGTGGATGTTGTGGCCGACCGCAGCGGCGCGCAACGGGTTGTCGCGGATGGCGCTGAGCACCGCGCCGACCGGCGAGCGCACGATGCGCAGTGCGATCACGATGCCGACGAAATACCAGAACGCGAAGAACGCATAGAGCGACCAATCGGTGTTGAAGTGAATGGTGGTGAAGCCGAGCGGAAGCGTCGGCGTCGGCACGCCGGGTAGGCCGTTCTCACCGCCGGTAAATTCCGAGAGTGGATTGAACTCGACGAAATAAAAGACTTCGGCGATCGCGACCGTGATCATGGCGAAATAAATGCCGGTGCGCCGCAACGCGATCAGCCCGACCAGATAGCCGGCGATTGCTGCCACGATCGTGCCGGCGATCAGCGCCAGCATCACACGGTGAAAACCGACGATGGTGAGCAGATAGGCGGCGACCATGCCGCCGGTGCCGTAGAACGCCGACTGGCCGAACGACAACAGGCCGGTAAAGCCGAACAGGATATCGAAGCCGATGCCGAAAAGGCCCCACACCATGATGCGGCTCATGGTCGTCGGGGCAAAGCCGAGATGGGGCAGGATGAACGGCGCGGCGAACAGGCCGATCGCCGTCAGCGCCTCGATCGCAAAAGACCTTCGCCTGCGCATCAAAGCGATCGCGGTCATTCGCGGCCAGCCGTGCCGAGCAGCCCGTAGGGACGAAGCACCAGCACCAGTGTCATCGCCACGAAAAGCATGACGTAGGAATAGCTGGGATTGAACATTGAGGTAATGCTGATGATTTCACCCGCGATGAAACCGCCCAGCACGGCCCCCGGAAACGATCCGACGCCGCCGATGACGACGACCACGAAGGTCTGCACCAAAATCGCTTCGCCCACGTCCGGCGCGATCGAAACCACCGGCGCATTGACGATGCCGGCGAAGCCTGCGGCCATGGCGCCGATGCCGAACGCCACCATGAACACCTTGTAAACATCGATGCCGAGCGAATCGACCATTACCGAATCCTCGATGCCGGCGCGCACGATCATGCCGATGCGGGTGCGATAGAGCGCGATGTAGAGCGCGATCAGCGCCACCGCGACAATGCCGAGCAGCGCCAGCCGGTAGGTCGGATAGAACATGAAACCGATCGAAGTGATCCCAACCAGGGAGGGCGGCGCCGGCACCGCCTTCGACAGGCTGCCGAAGAAAAAGCGTACGGTCTCCACGAACACGATGCCGAGACCGAAGGTGACCAGGAGTTGGTCCTCGTGCGGGCGGGAATAGAAGTGGCGGATGATCACCAGTTCCATCACCACCCCGACCAGCATGACGAACAGAGTGCCCGCAATGACGGCGACGACAAAGGAACCCGTGTAGCTGTAGGCGACCCAGCCGGCATAGCCGCCGAGCATGAACATCGCGCCGTGCGCGAGATTGAGGACGCCGAGCGTGCCGTAGATGATCGTCAGGCCGGACGAGATCAGCGCCAGAAGCGCGCCGAGCACCACCCCGTTGAACACCTGCGAGATGAAATTGCCCCAGTTGATCACGCTGTCGTCCGCAATCCGTTGCGATGCAGTTTCGCCGCTGCCCCGGTCGTCTTCTCGACATTAATGCCGAGCGTCGGCGCCGCCTAGCATTTTGCAATCGGCCGGACCGAAAGCAGCGAAGAAAGTGCTTCGCGCCTTGGACCCGGCCATAACTCGACAAAAGTGCTCTCTCCGCGTCATCGACGCGGAGAGAGCGTCAAGTGCGTCAGGCGTAGTCGCCGAGATTGCAGCCAAAGGCGTCCGGCTTCTGCATCAACGGCTCGCCGGGAACGACTTCGAGCACTTCCCAGTAGTCCTCGGAGTTTTTCATCTCTTTCGGATGCTTGCCACGAACGATGACGACGGGACGGACCAATTGATGATCCTCGGGGCGGAAGTGGACGGGGCCGACCATGGAGTCGAAGGTTTCGCCCTTCTCATAGGCCTTGATCACGTCCGGCGGGTAGAAGGTGCCGGCCTCGGAGACCATGCGCGCCCACATCGCGATCGACATGTAGGAGTTCTCGGCGCCCCATTCGGGCCGGTAGTTGTACTTTTTGTAGAACGCTTCGACGAACATCTTGGCGAGCGGATACTTGTCTTCGAGCGTCCACCAGAAGTCGGTGGCGGCGAGGACCCCGCCCATGATCTCCGGCCCNACTTCCTTGGCGAGGAACGGGATCTGGTAGGGAATGACGAGCGTCATNTTGGGAATNATGCCGAACTGATGTGCCTGCTGCGTCGACAGCACCGCATCGCGGCCCCAGTTCACGTTGATCAGGAATTCAGCGCCGGAATTGGCGATGTTGGTGAGGTACTGGCTGTAATCCTGGGTGCCGAGCGGCGAGACCTGATCGGTCACCTGCGTCCAGCCGGCGTTCTGGGTCAGATAGTCGTTCACCGACTTGGTCACCGTATGACCATAGGTGTAGTCCGGCGTCATGAACGCCGCCTTGCGGTTCTTGCCGAAATTCTTCACCAGCACGGGACCGATTGCGGCGGCCGCGGTCTGGCCATAGAAGTCTTGGCGGAAGCCGTAGCGCACGCAATCCTTGCCGGTGGTGTCGTTCGAGCCGGAAATGCCGGTGACGTAGAGGATTTTTTCGCGCTGGGCGAAATGATTGGTCGCGACCGCGACCGCCGAGGAGGTCGATCCGGTCATCAGTACGATCTTGTCATCGTTGATGAAGGTCTGCTGTATCTGTACCGCATTGTTCGGTTTGGCGCCGGAGTCGGCGGAGACCAGTTTCACCGTCTTGCCGAGCAGGCCCTTGGTGACCTTGGGCGCGATTTTCTTGATCAGCTCATTGCCGTCGTTAAGGTGCTCGACCGCAAGCTCCCAGCCCTTCAGCTCATCCGCGCCCGACTGGGCGTAAGAGCCGGTCAGCGGCACGGCGGCACCGATGGTAACGGTTGGGCCTTGCGAGCTGGCGGGCCAAGTGCCGATCGGCGGTTGGTCCGCCGCGAAGGCGGCAGGCATAAACCCGAACGGCGGGGAAATGCCGGCGGAAAGGGCCCCGAGGCCGGCGCCGGTTGCGACCGCTTGCCGCAGGAGATGGCGGCGTGAAACGCCATTGGATGAAGGCTTTTTATCAATGGTCACATGAACCTCCCTGGTTCGTTAATTTTCGGACATACAGTGTGACCGTCTTTCGTAGGGGTAGCTTTAATCGTGCTTATTGATCCAGATTACGAAAATGAACGACGTGTCCCTCAGGACGATCGCCGCGCACGGATCAGCCCACGCGAACAAGGATATTTGGCGTGACGATCCTTTCATCACGCGGCTGAGAAATTTCGTCGACCTCACGCTGCCGGATCTGCAAAATCTGCGCGCCGTGATCGAGACCGAGCTGACGGTCAAGAAGCGGCGTGATCTCATCCTCGACGGCTACGAGTTCAACAAGTTGTGCTTCGTCAAGGGCGGCTTTGCCGCCCGCTACAAGCTGCTGCGCAACGGCAAGCGTCAAATCGTCAACTTCGTGCTGCCGGGGGACGTGGTGGGGCTGCCGGGCAGTTTTCTCGACCGTGCGGCTTGCTCGGTCATCGCCGTCACCGACATGGAACTGCAAGTCTGTTCGCTCGCTGCGTTCGTAGGCCTCTGTTACCGGCAAGCGAAATTCGGTCTGGCACTGAGCTGGCTCGCCGTGCAGGAAGCGGCCGTCTACGCCGAGCACGTCATCAATATCGGTCGCCGCACCCCGATGGAACGGCTGGCGCATTTCCTGCTCGAAATCCATTGCCGGCTGGTCATGGTCGGGCGCAGCGAACAACTCGCCTTCGACCTGCCGTTCACGCAGGAAATGATGAGCGACGCGCTCGGTCTGAGCGTGCCGCATCTGAACCGCACGATGGGTCAGCTTCGCGCCGAAGGCTTGATTGCGGTGAACGATCGCCGTGTGGAGTTCGTCGATCTCAAGGCAATGCGGTTGCTCGCGCAGTTCCAGCCGGTCCATCCGGCGCGGATTCCGATTGCGCCTTAGGCTCTGCCTTCTGGGCTTGCACATGCGGCTGACTGCGCCGGGGCGGGTGAAAATCCCCGCCGTGAAATAGCTGTCTCACGCGAATGACTATTTTTTGGTCTAAGTCAGTTGTGCTGATTTTGTAATCAATCGTTGATTGTTTCTTGCGCAAATTGAGAATGAGGATCATGCTTGGCTTGGGGCTGACCCAGACCCCGAAGGAAACCCCGAGATTTTGCACGAACCAATGGAGGGTCTGATGTGCAAGAGCCTTGTTACGATCGCGGCTGCGCTCGCGATCTTGTCACTGGGATCGCTCGCATCCGATCGCGCACAAGCCGGAGGAGCGACGAGCGCGCCATCGAAATACAATAATGCGAGCCATACCGCGAACCTGGTACAAGTTCGGCATCATCAGCGCGTGCTGACAGCCGAATTCGGAATTACGGAATTCTCCTCCTCTTCGGCCAAAACCTCCGTGCCAAAGCGTTGAGGTAGGAGCGGCTGCGAAACAGCGCGCTGTCTGACGTGAGCGTCGGACACGTGGCGGGATCGTATCCTTGCCGCTTTTCAATTGTTCCGACTGCGATCGCCCAGCGCCGGGCTATGGGGCCCGCTTCTATCGGGGCGGTTGGTCGCAGCCATCCCTCTCAAATTGCCGTCCGCCACCCACGCCCGCACTGCCGGCAAAACTTCCGGCAGCAGCTTGTCAAGATCGCCTTTGCTCATTCCTGGCCGAACCCGCGGGTCGTAGAGGATATTGAGCAGGTATTGATCGTAAACGTCGAAGAATCCCATCTGGACGTTGTCGTTGAACATGGTCCAGGGCACTGAACTGTCATCATTGATGATCCCCAGTGCTTGCAGCAGTTCTTCATAGGCGCAGTCATAGAAGGCAAATTCTCCGGCATCGACTGGCAGGATCACCTCGGCGCGCCGGATGCGAAAGCTGTGATCCTTGCCGATGCCTGAAAGGCACTGCGGATGCAGCGATTGTTGAATTTGCTTCGCCCTGTCTGCTCCGTAGCGCGCGCGGATCGTGCGTGCCAAGTCGCGGCTCTGCACCAGGGTTACGACGAAATTGGCGGCTTGGCGGTCATCCGTCATCGCCAAATCGAGATGGTCCACATGGGCACGGATGTCGGCGATGATCGTCGCGATCTCCGCACGGCGATCCGGCGCCCCGCGACTGATTACGAAGACCCGGACCGGCTCGTCGAATTTACGGATGCGCTCGCCGCGGCGGTCGAATTGCAGCTCGGCATGGAACGCGGTCTTGAAGAAGCCGTCCATGATTTCGTCGTCGCTGAAGCTCGTTCGTTCGGATGAGTGCCGAATGCTGACGTCGGAATTGTCAGCCTGCGCCGCACAATGCAGCGTTCCGCCGACCATGATTGCGGCCGCGGCGAAGACCACGCCGGCGTTGGCGGAGGAAATGACCGAATTTTGCAGTCCGCGATTGAGCACAACCGCCTCCCCGCATTCGCCTTGGCGAAGGGTTGGTGCAAGGCCTGTACCAGGGCCAATATGCAGGCGACGGCATATGAATTCGAGATTGAAGCAAGCCGGTAGTTATATGAATTAAATAGCCGGGAAGCAGAATAACGGGATCGTGCCGTTATTTATGACAGCGTGGTACACATTTCCGCGCTCGGATACATTCGCAGAATTTCGTCCGCGGAGCTCGGAGGAAACCCATGAGACGCTCGGCCCTGATCGTTATGGCCATGCTCACCTTGGCGGCCGGCTCGCTTGCAATCATAGCGACAGGACCCCGTGCCATGAGCAAAGAGCCCCGCTTTTCGCAACTGACGATGGATCAACTCACCGACCAGCAAAAACCGCTCGCCGAGCAGATCATGAAGGTTTCGAGCGTCGGTATCGGCGGCCCCTACAATCCGCTGCTGCGCAGTCCCGTGCTCGGGCAAAGAATGTTCGATCTGCTGCATTACCTGCGCTGGGAAACATCGGTGCCTTTGAAGCTCAATGAATTTGCGATCCTCATCATCGGGCGGCAGTGGCGCTCCCAGGTGGAGTGGCTTGCGCATGCGCCGCTCGCTATCAAAGCGGGGCTGTCGCCGGACATCGTCGCCGAACTCAAGGCTAATAAGCGGCCGTCGAACATGCCGCCGCAGGAGTCAGTGGTCTATGACTTCGTCACCGAGCTGACGACCCAGCATGCGGTCTCCGACGAGACCTTCAATCGCGCCAAAGAGCTGCTGGGCGAGCAGCAGGTCGTCGATCTGACGGCGGTGGCGGGCGGCTATGTTGCGGTGGCGATGCTATTGGCGATGAGCGAGCAGGACGTCCCGCCCGGCAAGGAACCGCCATTCAAGCCCGGCGAACCGTAGTATCGCCGGGTCGAAAAGGTCTAATCTGTCTTTGGGCAAAGGGACCGTCATGGCGGAGACCCGGAAACTACCTCGCCGGATTGAGGCCGTCGATGACGAGTCGGTTTGCCCCTAATAGCAGACGAATTGCTGCGTCACGGCAAAGGACGAGAAGGGCCATCACCGGACATATCTTGGCGATCCGGTGCGCTTTCTTGCTGGCGCAGCACCCAACTTAGGGGCTTCGCATCCAAAATCTCGGACCAGCCGTTTGGCGGCGCGCGCCGCGGTGTCAGCATAGCTTCGATCGCCGTGGATGAGGATCAGTACTGCCGCGCCCTCGACGAGCAGCGCAACTTGTCGCGCGCATTCCGAAGGCGATTGAGCCTTAGCCTTGGCAAACACCTCGGCGTACCAGCGCTCGATTTCCGCCTTGTGCCGACGCGCGACAGCGCGCGCAGGATGGCCAGGTAGGTCGGCGAGCTCCATCACCATACGAGTGAAGCCAGGCCCCGTCCATCCAGGCTTTGCGGACCATTTGGCAAGCTCGGAGAACAAGATCGCGAGACTTTCATCTGGATTTCCTCTATAGCGGTCCTCATACTTGCGAATCCGCGCCAAAGCCAATTCATGCTGAAGCTCGAGCACCGAAGCCAACAGCTCGTCTTTGCTATTGAAATGATAATAGAGAGAACGCTTCGTCAGTCCTGACGCTGCTGCAATCTCGTCGACACTGACTCTGTTGAAACCTTTTCGATAAAACAGTTCGTAAGCCGCATCGAGAATGCGGCGCCTCGTGTTTGCGGCAGGTCTAGGCATAAACCATGATACGCCGTCTGAATG
>JGI12270J11330_10000709_pt1 | contig 25304 bp, 16 predicted proteins | sample PeaSoiMetSII2010_FD_11330 | JGI IMG/M metagenome (IMG submission 11330)
ACAGCAAAAACTCAGAAGGTCGGCGGCGTATTTACCCAGATCAGCCACGTTTCGGAGCGTCCCGAGTTCTTCCAACGATGCGGCGTGGAACTCTCAAAATAAAGGCTGTCGCCGGTTTTGAGAACGTAATGTTCCTGCTTGTTCAGCCAGATCTCGAATTCGCCGCGCAGGACGTGCAGGAACTCCTCGCCCTCATGAGCGTACGATTCGCCGCTGCCCCCGCCTGGTTTGATGCGGAACAGGTGTGGCTCCATCGCGGTGTTGCCCCAGGCGAGGAGTTCCATGCGCACGCCGGGAGAGGTTTCGAGGACCTTGCGGTGCTCCGGGCGAACCAGATGCTGCGCCTCGCCCTTGGTATCAAACAACGACATAATGCTGCTTTTATAGAAGCGCGCGAGGCGGCGCAGCGTGGCAACCGAAGAGTGCATCTGGCCGCGTTCCAGCGCGCTCAAGTAACCGACGGAGACCCCGGTGGCACGCGCCACTTGCGCCAGGGAGAGCCCCCGCCGCACGCGCAAACGGCGGAACCTCTGGCCGGCAAGTTGCGGGGCTTCGACGGGGCTGTTGACCAGGCCTTCTTTCTTGAGGACGTGGACGATGGCGGGAGGATTGAGGCCGCGGGCACGGCGCAGGAAGATGGCGCGCTGCAACAGGCGCACATCGGATTCCGTATACATGCGATAGTGGCTCTTGGTACGCTGCGGGGTGACCAGACCCAGCGCTTCCCAGGAGCGCAACGCCGAGGAGGAAATCTTCAAATGGCGCGCGACCTCTGAGATGCGCAGGAGACCCGGCATACCGGAAGAATCCGATGGCTTGGACAGATTTTTTCTGTTTGACACGGCTCTCCACTTTCTCTAAGTTTACTGGATTATAGTAAGGTTTCCCTGCGGGCAGCAACCACGGAGAATCGCATAAAATCGGTTGCGGTTATCGTGAAATTTAGGAGTGCCTCTAGATGAATCAAGCATGGCTCCTCGCGCAAGCGAAGTCGGTCTGTGGCCGGAGTGTTTTCCTGGCGGTCTTCATTTCCATGGCGTTCCTGCTGCGTGTGCCGCAAGCCGGCGCGCAGAGCACGGGCGGGCGCATCCGCGGGACGGTCCTGGACGTAAGCGGCGGCACGGTTGCCGGCGCCAAGGTGACCTTGATCAATGAGGGCACGAACGTCTCGCGTGAGGTGGAGACTTCGGGCACCGGCGCTTATCTCTTCCTCGAGGTGCCGGTGGGCAGCTATGAAGTGGCTGTAAATCACCCGGGATTCAAGAAATTTGCCCGCAAGGGAATCGTCCTGGTTTTGAACGAGATTGCCACCGTCGACATAACCCTGCAGGTCGGCTCGAACGTGGACACGGTCGAGGTTACGGGCGCACCGCCTGTGATTGACACCACCTCCACGCAACTCGGCGCCGTCATGACCGACCAGTCCGTGCGCGAACTCCCTCTCAATTCGCGCAATACCTATCAGATGCTGCAGTTGCAGCCGGGCGTGCAGTCGCAGTTGGGCGCGGACCTCTTTTACGGCAGCAGCAACTCCGGGGTTGTATCGGTGAACGGCGGGCGAGGCCGGTCGAACAACTACATGGTGAATGGTGGAGACGGCAACGATATTTTCGTGAACGGACCAGCCATCCAGCCGTCGCCCGATGCGATCGAAGAATTCCGCGTGCTGACGAATACATTTGACGCGGAATATGGGCGCAACTCGGGCTCGGTGGTCAACGTGGTCACGAAGTCTGGAACCAATTCCGTACACGGTGATTTCTACGAGTTTTTCAGAAACAAGGTGCTGAACACCAAGGGCTTTTTTGACACTACGGTTCCGGATTACAAGCAGAATCAGTTTGGGGCGACGCTGGGCGGCCCCATCAAGAAAGATAAAACTTTTCTATTTGGATCGTATGAAGGAAACCGCTTGCGCCAGGGCATCTCTTCCGGGCAGGTATTCCTGCCAACCGCAGCGGAAGCTGGAGGAAACTTTTCGGCGGATGGTCCGTTCGCGGGGTCCGTGACAAACCCGACATTTGCGCAGGCTTTGATCGGCATACCTGGCGATCCTAGCCACCCTGGCCGCCTTGGCTGCTCGAATGCTATCGCTGCTTCCCCGGGAGCCGCGGCGCTCGCAACGCTGGCAAGCTTGCCGGAGGATTCTCCGCTGATACAACCGGTTCCCTACGATTCGATTTTCCCGAACGAGCAGGTTCCGAAGGCGTGTTTTGATCCCACAGCCTTGGCGCTCTATCAGAATTATGTGGCGCCAGTCGGGACGGGAACGCTGTCCTATGCGCCGGACAAGAAAGACCGCGAAGATCAATTCACGTTGCGCTTCGATCACAACTTTACGACCACGCAACACTTCAGCGCCTACTATTATTTCGATGATGATGACCGCGCGGATCCCTTTTCCGACTTCCAGGCCTCCGGAGCCAACGTTCCGAAATTTGGGGCGTTGTTCAAGACGCGCATCCAGCAGTTGAACGTCAGCGAGACTTCCACGATTGGCTCGACGGCAGTGAATGAGCTGCGCTTCAATTACTTCCGGGAAGGCCAGGGCAACCTGAATCACCCTCTGAGCTTGCTTCCCAGCTTGCATGATGCCTGCGGATCCGCCGTTCAAGCGGCGAATTGCTTTGCCGATCCGAACAATCCAACATCGGGAATCACCACCAATATTCCGGGGCGGGAGGGTGTGCCGTTTGTGACCGTGCTCGGCGGGTTTACAATCGGGAACAATTACGAGGGAGAACTGCCGCAGATCGGGAATACGTACCAGTTTTCAGATAATTTCAGCAAGGTTCTGGGAACGCACAGTCTGAAATTCGGTGGAGATTTTCGCGATCAGAAATTCAACCAGTTCCTCTACTACAACATCAACGGAGACTTTACGTTCCAACAGAGCGGGTCGCCAAATGTGACCGCTCCCGCAGGCACCTCCACCAATCCCATACCGGATGCCTATTCCAACTATTTCCTGGGTGTCCCGGCATCGTATACGCAAGGGGCAGCTCAGGGCGAAAACTTGACGAACTATGGTCTCTATTTGTTCGTTCAGGATAGTTGGAAGATCAAGCCCAACTTCACCCTCAACTACGGTTTCCGGTGGGAGCTCAACACCCCGTATGTGGATAGCGGCAACCGCCTGCAAACCTTCCGGCCGGGACAGAACACGACGCAGTATCCCTGCTGGCTGTCCGCTTCCAGCGCGCTGACGCTGAACACCACGGCGGGGGACTGCGGCCCGACATCCGCAAATTATGCCTACTTCCCGACGGGGCTGGTGTTCCCCGGCGATAAGGGTGTTTCCGATGGGTTGACTGCGACTTATTACAAGGCCTTCGCGCCAAGAATCGGCTTGGCCTATAGTCCGGCGTGGACCGACGGGGCGCTGGCTAAGATTACGGGCGGGCCGGGCAAGTCCACCATCCGCGGGGGTTATGGGATTTTCTATAACCCTATCGAGCAATTGGTGATGGAACAGTTCAGCGCCGAGCCGCCGTTCGGCATCAGCGCGTTCCTCTCCGCCCCGCTCTTCAACACACCCTATATGGGACAGAACGGCGTGCAATCGCCGAACAACGGGGGAGCCGTCATCCAGCAGACTCCGAATACGCCTTGCTTTGATCCTGCCGGACCCAAAGGGTGTGTGGACTGGTCGTTGTTCCGGCCGATTCTGCTATACGGGGAACTGCAGCCGCATCTGCGTGCGCAATATGCGGAGCAGTACAATTTTACGATTGAGCGGCAATTGACTTCCGATATGGTGTTGCGCGTTGCCTATGTGGGCACGCAAGATCACCACCTGCTCGCCATACACGACTTGAACTACGGGAATTCGCAGACGTGCGTAGACCTTGCTAACTTGGGCGTCACCCCGACTTGCAGCGCTCTTGGCGCGGATACTCAATATTCCTTCACGCTTATGCCCGGCCAGACCTTCCACATGCCGTACATTCCTGGCCCGAATCCGAATGGACCGAACATTCCATGCCCGTACGCAAACCCCAGCGCTCCGGCAGCCTGCACGATCACCCCCACTGTGCCGACGCAGATCAACTTAGTTGGCATCCGTCCGTATTCTTCGCCCAACTGCAATCCATACACAAGCTCGGGGTGCCCGGCCGACGGCGTGCCGTTATTCAGCAACATTTTCTCGGAAGATACCGTGGCCAACTCCAATTACAACGGCCTGCAAGTATCGTTGGACAGGAATTTTTCGCATGGGCTCGTGTTCGCGGCTTCGTACACTTTCAGCAAGGCCATTGACCAGGGTGCGTCTTTCGAGAATGAACTCAACCCCATCGATCCCCGGGCGACGCGCGGGTTATCGCTGTTGGATGCGAAACACCGCTTCGTATTCAGCCCCGTTTGGGATTTGCCCATTCCGAAGAAGGAAGGGATGGCCGGAAAGATCGCCAACGGCTGGCAAGTATCCGCCATCATCACCTACCAGAGCGGCTTCCCGATTCGTATGCAGAACCAGAACGATGCGGAGTTGCAGAGCAGCTACTTTTATGAGGATGCGAACACGCCCTATTCGACCGGCCCGGTTCATTTCGTAAACCCAAAGACAAATGTGGTGGTAAATGGGACGAGTGAACATTTCTGGTTTGATACCGGCACTTTCTGCGACCCCTTCAGTGCTTCATGCCCACAACAGCCGGGGACTTTTGGCAATACGCCTCATGCCCTGTGCTGCGGACCTGCGTTGAGTAATACCGACCTGGTGATCGCCAAGAGAACTCCGATTACCGAGCGCTGGACCACGGAGTTTCGCGCGGAGTTCTACAACGCCTGGAATCATTCGGAATTTGAGAATCCTGACGGGAATTTCACGGACTCGACTTTCGGGCAGGTCCTGAAGACGCGTGATCCGCGCGTCATGCAGTTTGCATTGAAGGTGATGTTCTAAGAGAATCTGGTTCGATTGGAACGAGCAGAAAGCGCGCTCCGGGTGGCCGGAGAGTTCTCGCGGCCAAGTCGAATTGTGAAGCCGCACGGAAGCGCTCCTGCGCGTGGCTTCCGGCCCAAAGGAAGGCGTAACGTGGGTTCGCAGCATTCCCACGAACCGCGTAGTTTACCTCGCTCAAACTGACCGCAGGGAACAGACCTGCCACAGGTGACCCGTAGGAAGGCCAGCCTGCACGGAGTACGGAAATGCAAGAAGCACTGCAGAAGGAACTCGCTCTGTACGAGAAGCGCACGCCGAAATCCGCGGAAGCTCACAAGAAAGCGGAGAAGCGCATCCCCCTCGGTGTAGCCAGCAACTACCGCGCCTACGATCCTTACCCGATTTTCGTGGCCGAAGGCCATGGCAGCAAGATCGTGGATTTGGACGGGAACGAATACATCGACCATAACCTGTGCTTTGGCACGCTGATGGCCGGGCATGGCCATCCGTCGGTGGTCAGGGCCGTGCAATGGGCGCTGCAGAACGGCACCACCTTCGGCATGCCTCACGGCATGGAAGCCGAACTGGCCGAGGAAATCTGCGCGCGCTATCCCGTCGAGATGGTGCGCTTCGGCTCCAGCGGCACGGAAGCGACGATGCACGCCTGCCGCATCGCCCGCGCCGCCAAGGGCCGCAACATAATCCTGCGCTTCGAGGGCTGCTACCACGGCTTGCACGACACCGCGCTGGTCAGCGTGAAACCGAAGGAAGAGGACATCGGCGACATCAATGCGCCGAATTCCGTACCCGCCGGGTTGGGCGTGATCAAACCGGTCCTCGACAATGTGACCGTATCCACGTTCAACAATCTGCCCAGCGTGGAAAACCGCTTCAAGCAATTCCCCGGCCAGATCGCGGCCATCATTCTGGAACCCATCATGATGAATGTCGGCATTTGCATGCCGCAACCTGGCTTCCTCGAAGGCCTGCGCGAAATCTGCAACAAGAATGGCGCGTTGTTGATCTACGATGAAGTGAAGACCGGCGCGAAGCTCTGCTGGGGCGGCGCCAGCGAGTACTTTGGCGTGAAGCCCGACATCATCACTCTGGCCAAGTCCATCGGCGGCGGCGTGCCGCTGGCGGCGTTTGGCGCGGGCCGTCAGGTGATGGACTTGATCTCCCAGCACAAGGTTTTTCACGGCGGCACTTTCAACACAAACCGTTTAGCGATGGCCGCGGGTCTTGCCGTCTTCCGCGAAGTACTTACCCGCGAGAACTATGCCCACGTAAGTAAACTCAGCAAGAAACTCGCGGAGGGCTACCGCACAATCCTGAAGAAAGCTGGCCTGAACGCGTATGTGGCCCAGGCAGGGGTCAACGGCGCGCTGATGCTGTACCCACAGGAAATCCGGAACTACCGCGACTGGATGAAGATTGATGTGGATCTGTGGCGGCAATTCTGGTTTGGCATGGTCAATCGCGGCGTCCTCGCGATGCCCTATTGGTGGGACGAGCAGTGGACCGTTTCCGTGCAGCATACCGAAGCGGACATCGACAGGCACCTCGCGGTATTTGAGGAAGTGGCGCCCGGCCTGGCCAAGACGCAACAGGAACGCGGCGCGCACCTTGCCGGCGTGGCGTGACACTAAGGAGCACCAGCATTGAGCGACGCGGTCACCACTACGCCAGTCTCTTCACGGGCTTCGGAAGCCGGGCGGCCACATCTGAGGCGGGTGCTTGGGCGGCGTGACCTTGTGCTGCTTTTTGTTGTTGCGGTTTTCAACCTTAACGTATTGCCTTCGATTGCCTCCAATGGCGGCGTCACTCTCTGGCTCTGGCTGATTTCGCTTCTCCTGTTCTTCTGGCCGCAGGGAATTGCCGTAATCGAACTCGCCCACCGCTATCCGGGCGAGGGCGGTGTCTATCTGTGGGCCAAGGAAGTATTCGGCGACTTCCACGGGTTTCTTTCCGGGTGGTGCTACTGGACGAACAACATGATGTACGTGCCGACAGTGATGTTGTATTTCGTCGGCGTGTCCGTGTTTGTGCTGGGTCCGAGCCATGCAGGCCTTGCCGACAACAAGAATTTTGCCTTGGCGGCTTCCGTGGTGCTGCTGGCCCTGCTGGTGATGCTCAACATCATGGGACTTGGCGTGGGGAAGTGGGTCAATAATATCGGCGGCATCGGAACGTTCGTGGCCGCGTTTCTGTTGATGGGACTCGGTCTGGTGGTGTGGCTGAAATTCGGCACGACAGTTTACTGGACCGATTTTCGAATTCCCGCGAATTCTCGCTCGGTCTTGAACTCCTTTGGCGTAATCTGCTTCGGGTTGGTGGGGCTGGAACTCGCCTCGGTTATGGGCGACGAAATCGAGAATCCCGGGAAGAACATGCCAGGGGCCGTGGCCTGGGGCGGGATCCTCTCCGGGTTGCTGTACCTCGGCGCAACGCTCACGTTGCTGGTTGCCCTGCGCAAGGACAGCATCAGTGTGCTGGAGGGAATTGTGCAGGCGGTGAGCCACATGGCCGGGCGGCTGAATGTCGCGTGGATTGTGTCGCCCTTTGCGCTTCTATTGAGTCTTTCGATTGCGGGGATCGGATCGGCGTGGCTGGGCGGGTCGGCGCGCATACCGTTTGTCGCGGGCTTGGATTCGTACATGCCGGCCTGGCTTGGGCGAATTCATCCAAAGTACGCGACGCCGTATGCGGCCCTGATCGTGCACGCGACGGTTTCACTCATCTTGGTGATAATCAGTTTTCGATCGACCGGCGGAGTGCAGGAAACGTTTCAGCAGCTTTTGTCGCTTGCCGTGGTGCTCCAACTGATTCCCTTTCTATACATATTCGGCGCGTTGTTGAAAATTGCGCTGGGGAAAAGATTTGTGCGCGGTCATTACGGCCGGAAGACACTCGTGTTGGCCGGCGGATTTGGGCTTTTAACCACTTTTTTCGGGATTGCGCTGGCGTTTTTCCCCGCGCAGCAGATCAAATCGCTCGCGCGTTATGAGATTTGGATGTGGGGCGGCACATTGTTTTTCATCGGGCTGGCGGCATTCTTCTTTTTTGTGTATGGAAGCCGCAAGGCTGCGCGCAAGCTGGCAACAAGTTCTCCGGCGGTCTAAGGAAAAGAAATTGGGAGGCGGTTCATGTCTACGACGGCAAAACCAACGGTGAGAACCTACCAGAACTATATCAATGGCCAGTGGCTGGCCAGTTCTTCCGGCGAGACCTTTCCGGTCTTTGACCCGTCGACCGAAGAGATCATTGCCCACGTGGCCTCGGCAACCCCCGTGGATGTGGACAAAGCTGTGAACGCGGCGCGCACCGCCTTCGACTCCGGGCCGTGGGCACAAACCTCAGCGCAGGATCGCGGGCGCATTCTCTTCAAAATTGCCGACAATATCCGGCAAAACGCCGCGACGCTGGCAGAGCTCGAGGCGCGCAACTGCGGCAAACCCATCGTGGAAGCTGAATATGACCTCGCCGACGTGGCGACCTGCTTTGAATATTACGGCGGCCTTGCAAACAAGGTGATGGGCCAAGTCAATCCGGTGCCCGCGAACGCGCTGAGCTTCACCTTGCGTGAGCCGGTCGGTGTCGCCGCCCAGATTATTCCCTGGAATTTCCCGCTGCTGATGGCAGCGTGGAAGCTGGCGCCGGCGATCGCTGCGGGATGTACGTGTGTGTTGAAACCCGCGGAGCAGACTCCGCTGACCGCGATGGAACTGGCCAACTGGTTCGCGGAAGCAGGGCTGCCGCCGGGCGTCGTCAACGTCGTGAACGGCGTGGGCGAAGTTACGGGCGCGGCACTCGTTGCGCATCCGAGCGTGGATAAAGTGGCGTTCACCGGGAGCGCCGCGGTCGGAAAAATCATTGTNAAGAGTGCCGCCGATACGCTGAAGCGCGTGACGCTGGAGTTGGGTGGCAAATCTCCAAACGTCTTTTTTGCCGATGCGGATTGGGAAGCGGCGGTGGATGGCGCGCTGTTTGGAGTGTTCATCAATCAGGGGGAAGTGTGTTCCGCTGGCAGCCGCGTGCTGGTGGAGAAGAAGATTTACACAAAATTCGTGGAGGCCATGACGGAAAAGGCCAAGCGCATCAAACTCGGGCCGCCGCTGGACCGCGACACGAAAATGGGGCCGCTCGTCAGCAGGGAGCAGTACGACCGGGTCACCTCGTATCTCGAAATCGGCAAGAAAGAGGCCAAGACGGCGATTGGCGGGGGCAGGGCGAAGGCGTTCGGCAAGGGCTATTACGTCGAGCCGACTATTTTCTATGACGTGCAAAACTCTGCGCGTATCGCCCGCGAGGAGATTTTCGGCCCCGTGGCCAGCGTGATCCCCTTCGAAAACGAAGCAGAGGCCATCCGCATCTCCAACGACACGCCGTATGGATTGGCCGCGGCGGTCTGGACGCGCGATATTTATAAGGCGTTCCGCGTGGTCAAGTCCATTCGCGCAGGCATCGTTTGGGTTAATCACATGCAGCCCACCTACGTGGAAGCGCCATGGGGCGGCTACAANCAGTCTGGGTTCGGGAGAGAACTCGGGCCCTGGGGTCTCGAGGAATACCTGGAGACCAAGCAGGTTTTCGTTAATCTGGACGAAGCGCCGATTGGCTGGTACTGATAAGCTTTAAGTAATGGACTGAAATCCGGACAAAGGAACAAGGCACCATGAAAACCATTCAGATTCGCACAGGAATTCCCGGGCCTAAATCGCGCGCCCTGGTGGCACGCCGCGAGGCCGCCATCCCTCGCGGGCCGGCCCTGGTAACGCCCATCTTCGCGGCGAAAGCGGAGGGCGCTTGGATCGAAGACGTCGATGGGAATCGCTACCTCGATTTTGCCGGTGGCATTGGGTGCCTGAATGTTGGCCACCGCCACCCGCTGGTGACGAAGGCCGTCCACGATCAGGCGGACCGTTTCCTGCATCTCTGCTTTGGCGTGACTCCCTACGAGTCTTTTGTTGCCCTCGCCGAAAAACTGAATGCCCTGGCTCCCATCAGCGGCCCCAAGAAAACGATGTTCATTAATTCTGGCGCGGAAGCCGTGGAAAATGCCGTCAAGATCGCGCGCGCCTACACCAAGCGCCCGGCCGTGATTGCGTTCGAGGATGCGTTTCACGGGCGCACGCTCTTGACCATGACGCTCACCAGCAAGATAAATCCGTACAAAGCGGGTTTCGCTCCCTTCGCGCCTGAGGTCTATCGAGTTCCCTACGCCTATTGCTATCGATGCTCGTACTGCAAGACGTATCCCGCATGCGATACGTTCTGTGCGCGACATCTGGAAGACACGTTTCGCCGGGTAGTAGAAGCCGAATCCGTCGCTGCCATCATCGCGGAGCCCGTCCTGGGCGAAGGCGGGTTTGTTGTCCCACCTAAGGAGTTCTTTTCGGTCCTGCGCGAGATCTGCACCAAATACGGCATCGTGCTCATCGCGGATGAGGTGCAAAGCGGCGTCGGACGCACCGGAAAGTTCTTTGCCATCGAACATTTCGGCGTTGAGCCCGACCTCATCGCCACCGCCAAGTCTGTCGGCGGCGGACTGCCTCTTGGCGGCGTGACCGGACGCGCGGAGATTATGGACGCGGCCATCCCCGGCGGACTTGGCAGCACATTTGCCGGGAACCCGGTCGCCTGTGCTGCTGCGCTTGCTTCCATTGAGGCCATTGAAAAAGACGGCTTACTGACGCGTTCCATCGCCATTGGCAAGCGTTTCGAGGAGCGCGTAAAGGAATGGCAGAAGAAATGGCCTCTAATCGGCGACGTTCGTGCGCTCGGCGGCATGTGCGCCTTCGAACTCGTACGCGACCCCGAAACNCGCGAGCCTGCCGGCGCGGAAACCAAGGAGTTGGCGCAGTACGCCTACGAGCACGGGCTCATCACCATCACGGCGGGAACCCTCGGCAACGTCATGCGCATCCTCGTGCCCCTGGTTGTCACGGACGAGCAGTTCGACGAGGGGCTGGATGTGCTCGAAGCGGGCTTGGCGCATATTGCAGCGAAGAAAGAGCCAGTGGCTTCCCGCGCCTGACGCCGGAAATTTCCAAATCGAGCCGGCCTTACGGGGCCGTCCTTTTTTGGCCCGGCAATAATCGCAGGTCCTTCCCGCCCAAGACAGTGTGACGAGAAACCTTTCGGTTCCGGCTGCGGCTGTGTCAGTATCTAGGACGAGCGAGCATGGGCAGTTGCTTGAAAGGGAACGAAAGGGACACCCAAACGATGGCGAACGTAATCACGGAGAGCCCGAAGGTAAAGGCAGAAGTACCGAGGAGCTACATTGGTCCGCTGGCGATTCTCACCACCCTGTTCTTCATGTGGGGTTCGCTCACCTCTCTGAATGACGTCCTGATTCCATACGTCCAGCACGTCTTCAAGTTAAGGATCGCTGCAAGCATGCTGATCCAAACGGCGTTTTTTTCGGCCTACTTTGTTTTTTCGATTCCGGCATCCAAGATCATCGACTGGATCGGCTATAAAAAGGCAATCGTAGTGGGACTGTTTACCATGGTGGTCGCCTGCCTTGCTTTCTATCCCGCGGCCAAAATTCCTTCATTCCCATTTTTGCTTACGGCTCTAATCGTCTTAGCGACAGGAATCACCGTTCTCCAGGTTGCGGCAAATCCATACGTGGCAATATTGGGGAAGCCGCAAACCGCCTCCAGCCGGTTGAATCTTACCCAGGCATTTAATTCTCTCGGCACTGCCGTCTTCCCTTGGATCGGTGCCAGGTTGATTCTCGGAACCACGGCTGCGGCCGTAAATCTGAACGCTTCAGCGGAAGCCCATGCGGTGGTTAAGCTTTATGTTTATTTCTTTGCCACGGCTCTCGCGTTGCTCGCGATCGGCATCGGATTATCCAAACTCCCGACAATATCCGCGGCCCAGCACCACATAGGTGAAAAAGTCGATGATTCCGTTTGGAAGCACCCCAATCTCGTCTTTGGTGCCATCGGAATCTTCGTTTACGTGGGCGGCGAAGTGGCCATCGGAAGTTCCATCGCCAATTATCTTGCGCTGGATAACATCGGCGGCTTTATCTCCTCTGCCAGCATTCCAGACGCAGCGATCCGCTACCGCGCAGCACTCGCAGAGGCCGCAAAGTACATCTCCTTATACTGGTTAGGGGCGATGATCGGTCGTTTCATCGGGTCGGCTCTCCTTCAAAAAATGAAACCCGGGAAATTGTTGGCACTCGCCGCAATCATGGCCGGTCTCCTCGTCACCCTTTCGGTGACAACCAGCGGCCATATCGCGATGTGGTCGATCTTGGCCGTTGGGCTCTTCAACTCCATTATGTTCCCTTGCATATTCACGATGGGGATCGCGGAATTGGGTCCGCTCACCGGGGACGGTTCCGGGATCTTGAATATGGCCATCGTTGGTGGAGCCATCATTCCCTGGATCGTGGGTAAAGCAGCGGATCTCATCAACCGCAGCTACTATCCAACGATGAGTCAGGGGGAGACCAGTTGGGGCCAAGGCATTCACTATGCTCTCATTGCTGCCACCTTCTGCTACTTGTACATTCTCTTCTTCGCGGTCAGTGGATCGAAAACGCGCAGCGAGCGCTCTGCGCACACCTAACGGAGCCCGCCAAGTATTTCTGACTGTGGACAGCAAGCGGTTGAGGTTACGCGCGCGGCGGCGCGGTGGAGGCGCGCACGGTCAACTCCGGTTCAATGGCAATTTCCGGGACGAATGGAGCACGGTCTTCGATACGGTCGAGCAGCGTCTGTGCGGCAATGCGTCCCATTTTCATCAGCGGCTGCCGAACCGTGGTGATCGGTGGAATGGAATACGACGCCAGGGTGATGTCATCGAATCCTACGACGGACACATCCTGCGGGGCGCCGATCGCGGAAATGTCGTTGTAGGCGAATAGCGCGGTGAACGGTACATTCCGCGAGAGCAGCACCTTGCCGGACGGATAGCCCAGCTTCGAGGCTGATTCCCTGCCTTCCAACTGGACGATAAGTTCGGGCCGGACGCGAATCCCGAGTTCCCGCGCAACTTCCTGGATGGCATCCCAGCGCGAAACGGCGTCCGAGCTATCCGGATCGCCGCGCAAAAAAGCAATGTTCTGATGCCCCAACTCTTTCAAGTGGCCCAGGCCCAACTCCGCGGCGCGGCGGTGATCCAGAATAATGTTGGTGACGTTTTCTACTTTCTGGTGCCCCGCAACCGCGACCGTGGGCAGCAGCGGCTGTTCGTCAATTGACGTGTCAATGGTGATGATTCCTTCGACCCCGCGAGACTTCAACATCTGTGCGTACGTCCGCAAGAGCTTTAGGTCGTGCCGATGGGCCACGGTCAGGAAGAAGTAGTTGTTCTCCCGGAGACAGGCTTCGATGCCACTGCACACCAGGCTGCCGTAAGCGTCCCCAATCTCCTCGGCGATCACACCTACGGTAAGGCTGCGTTTTACACGCAGCGACCGTGCAAAAAAATTGGGACGGTAGTTTAACTCACGTGCGGCATCCAGGACGCGCGTCCGGGTACGTACCGGAATGGAACGCGCCGCCGGCGAATCGTTCAATACCGCCGACACCGTGCCAGCCGTAAGTCCCAAATGTTCCGCGACCGCTCGGAGTGTGACGGCACCAGGTTTTCGGATGTGGGATGCTTTCGTCGATTTCATTATCTGGTTCAGACCCCTCTTAGGGAGTCTCCTCGAAGAACCGGGCCATATCACAGACCCTACGGTCTCGCCACGCCAGCGAACGATCCCGCACCTTCCATATCTTAGTATTGTAGTCCAATCCCCATCAGTAAGAGTGTGATGGGAAGCACGCGCAAGAGGGTTGCGACTGGCAGTCCTTATGCACGCAAGGCACTAAATGGATGGCGACATCGACTCCGCACCGAAACTGCGGGCTTCCTGCAATGTGACAGAATAGGGCACTGCGTCGCCGGGCGTCACCCGCGCCGGGTGCCCTTCGAGAGACAAGCGATACCTCATGCCTCTTAATGAGTGTGGAATATAATTGTCCTGGCCAGCCTTGGGCCGCTGAAACTTCTTGAAGAATAGGGACTTGGTGGATGCCCCCGGGGCGGGTGAGGTACTGTCGACGCGAAACGAAAGTGCCATGAGATTGTGAACTGGAGGCTGAAATGTCGCGATTACTTTTGTTGATGGCGGGCGCACTGCTTGTTTTGAGCGTGAAGACAGAACTCCACGCCAGACCGGGAGCTGAGGCCGTTGGAATCTTCGAAGGCCACGGCGACATTGGCACGGTCCTCCACCCGGGCTCGGTGGAGTACGACGCCGGCAAGCAAAGCTATACCCTTGCCGGTAGCGGGGAAAACATGTGGTTTGCCGCGGACGCTTTCCATTTCGTCTGGAAGAAAGTCTCCGGGGATGTTTCGCTGGCGGCAGACGTGAGCTTCCTGGGCCAAGGCAAGAATCCCCATCGCAAGGCCGTGCTCATGATCCGGCAGACACTCGACGCCGATTCGGCCTATGCCGACGTGGCCCTGCACGGAGAAGGCATGACGTCACTGCAGTATCGGGATGAGAAGGGAGCCACTACGCACGAAATCCAGGCGAATCTTTCCGCGCCCCGGCACCTGCAACTCGAAAAACGCGGCGACTACGTTTACATGCTGCTCGGAAAAGGCGACGACCCTCTGCAGGTTGCCGGCGGTTCGATCCGCGCGCCGATTCACGGCACGTACTACGTGGGCATCGGCGTATGCTCGCATGAAAAAGATCTGGTGGAAAAGGCTGTCTTTACAAATGTCGCATTGCAGCCGCCCCCGGCGATATCCGGCCAGCCCGCACTCTACAGTTCGCTGGAGACCATCGCGATTGACTCGACGGATCGCCATATCGTTTACGTAGCCCCGGGACGATTTGAGGCGCCGAATTGGTCGCGCGACGCCGCTTTGTTGCTTTTCAACCGCAATGGACACATCGAGAAAATACCCGTAGCCGGCGGCACGCCCGAAACGATCGACACCGGCCTCGCGAACCGCTGCAATAACGACCACGGCATTTCCCCGGATGGCCGTTTATTGGCTATCAGCGATCAATCGCAGGAAGAACACCGCTCCCTTGTTTATGTTTTGCCGATCGGCGGTGGCACGCCGAAGCGGCTGACGCAGAATTCTCCTTCCTATTGGCACGGATGGTCGCCCGATGGCCAGACCCTCGCGTTCGTCGGCGAGCGCAACGGCAATTTTGACATTTATACGATTTCCGTAACCGGCGGTGAAGAAAAACGCCTCACGACGGCCCCGGGCCTTGATGACGGGCCGGATTACTCCCCCGATGGCAAGTACATCTACTTCAATTCCGAGCGCACTGGGAAGATGCAGATCTGGCGGATGCACGCCGACGGCGCCGAGCAGGAACAGGTTACGTCGGATGAATTCAACAACTGGTTCCCGCACATTTCACCGGATGGCAAATGGATGGTGTTTCTCTCCTACGACGCCAGCGTGAAGGGTCATCCGGAAGACAAGGACGTGATGTTGCGGCTGATGTCCCTGCCGGACCGGAAGATCAGCGTGCTGGCGAAACTTTTTGGAGGGCAGGGGACCATCAACGTGCCTTCGTGGTCGCCAGACAGCAAAAAACTAGCGTTCGTAAGTTATCAGTGGCTGGCGCATTGAAGGATTGCCTTCACGACCGGCACCCGAAAGGCCTTCCGGTGGCTCCTCAGACCTGAGATCCGGGGATTGCAGTTTGGACATTCTCGCTGGATCTGGCGGTGTCCCCGTGTGTGGACACAAAGCTGCCGCGCACATATTATGGACTCACGCTCCCGGGTCTCCTGTTTCCACGCACCGTGCGGCCCGAACGGGGAGAAGAGACGGGGCTCTCTTTCGCCGCACTTCAACAACAGCCCAAGACTCTGACGAACCCGTCTGGAGTTTGCCGGCCACTGTGGCTCATTCCCCCGACGACGCGAGGACCTCATGCAGGATGAACTCTTCCGGGAAATGAAACAGGCCATCATCGATGGCGATCCTGACCGCGCCCGGGAGCTAAGCCAGAAGGCCATCGCCCAAGGCGTTCCTCCACTTGATGCCATTCANCATGGCTTCGTTCCCGGATTGAACATTGTGGGCCAGCAGTTCGAAGCAGGCGAGATGTTTCTCCCTGACCTGGTGCTCGCCGGAGAAGCCATGAAAGCCGCGACCTCCGCCCTGGAGCCGGAGATTCAGAAGGCCGGCGCAGCGCGCGAATCGCTTGGGAAAGTTGTACTGGGAACGGTGAGGGGAGATATTCACGAAATTGGGAAAACCCTCGTCGGAACGATGCTTTCGGCGAATGGATTTGAAGTGTTCGATCTTGGTGTCGACGTTCCGTTTGAGTCGTTTGCCCTCAAAGCCAAGGAGCAGAACGCCGATCTCATCGGCGTCTCTGCCCTGCTGACCACAACGATGACGGGGCAGAAGGACGTAGTCGAAGCTTTGGAGCGGCACGGTCTTCGCCCACGCGTAAAGATCATTGTGGGCGGCGCTCCCGTTACACAAAGCTGGGCCGACGAAATCGGCGCGGATGGTTTCGGAAAAGATGCGTTCGCGTCCGTGGCGCTGGCCAAGAGCCTGCTAAAAAAACACGGGAAATCACCTGTCAGTTAAGAATCAAACGGGCCGATTGCAAATGCAGCCAAACCTACGATTGCTGGATGCGGAACTTCTCGAGCGAATCCTGTCGGAAGCCTTCGCTCTCATCTTTCAACGCGGCGTGACCGTACAGGGTCCCGAGGCGATCGATTTGCTCGCCTCCGCGGGAGCGCGGGTGGAAAACGGCGTGGCCCACATTCCGGAATCGTTGGCCCGCAAGGCCATCGAGAGCGTTCCGCGAGAATTCCACCTGCACAATCGCGCGGGCGAACCCGTCGTGAAATACGGCGGCGATAATGTGCAATTCGATCCGGGCTCCTCTTGCGTGCACATCCTGGACCCGGAAACTCTCGAACACCGCCTGACCCAGTCCGCCGATTTGGTGCGCTTGGTGCAGGTTGCGGAGATGTTGCCGCAGTACGCCGCGCAATCCACCGCCGTCGTTTGCAACGATGCGGCCAAAGAGATCGGCGATTTATACCGCTTGTTCCTGGTGCTCTGGTATTCCAACAAGCCCATCGTGACCGGAGCATTTTCTCCGCATACCGCGCCTGCCATGATCGACCTGCTTGTGGCAGACAGCGGCAGCCCCGCCGCCCTCCGGCAGAAACCGCGTGCCGTTTTTGATGTATGTCCTTCGCCGCCTCTGCATATGTCGGAATTCGCGGCCCAGAATCTGATGGATCTCGCGCGTGCCTGGGTTCCCGCGGAGATCGTTGCGATGCCGCTTTCGGGCGCGGCTGCCCCCGCTACATTGGCTGGCACGGTCGTTCAACATGCCGCCGAATGTATCAGCGGCATCACCATTCATCAGTTGGCGCAACCCGGCGCGCCCGTAGTCTGGGGCGGCGCACCCGCCATCTTTGACATGCGCACAGGCATAACCCCGATGGGCGCAGTCGAAACCGCGATGCTGAATATCGCTTCCGCGCAAGTTGCCAAGTCGCTCGGACTGCCCACGCACGGCTACTTGATCGGCAGCGACGCAAAATGCCTGGATGCGCAAGCGGGCCAGGAAAGTGGGGTCGCGGCGATCCTGGGCGCGCTCGGCGGGATTAATATGATCTCTGGGGCCGGCATGTTGGATTCGCTGGCCTGCCACAGCGCGGAAAAACTTGTACTGGATGCGGAGTCCATTGCCATGGCGCAGCGCCTTTTGCAGACCGTCCAGCCGCGAACAGAATCGCTGGCGCTCGAAATGTTTGCCAAAGCCGGCGCGCAAGGCGATTTCCTGAAGATTCCGGAAACGCGCAAGTATTTTCGCATGGAGCAGCATCTTCCCTCAAAAGTGATTGACCGCGGTTCGCTTCATTCCTGGGAGCAATCGGGAAAAAGAGATGCTTTTGCGCGTGCCCGCGAGCGGGTGAAAGAGCTCCTGGCGGGCTACAAACGGCCGGCGATCTCCCCCGAGGTGGAGAACAAATTGCGCTCCATCATGGCCGAGCACGCAAAACGCGCAGGCATGGCGCACCTGCCGGGTATCTGACGACGAAGACATGAATCGAGTGAGGATCTCATGACACAGAATCTCATCTTGAGCGAACCCACGCAGATCCTCAACGATTGGCCACTTGCCATCACCGTGGACATGGTGTTGCGCGGCCAGGGAGCGGAGCCGCAGAAAATTCGCGCCCGCCAACCTCAGCTTGTTGCTCTGGCCGAACGAGCGATCGCTGAAGGCCACAGGTTGATTCACCCTCAGGTGGCTTTTCGCCGCCTGGACATTTGTGGAGTCTCCCGGTCTTGTGTGACGCTGAGAGGCGGCAGCGAACTGAATGGTTTCGGGATTGCCCGGAAGCTCGCCGGATGTCAGGGAGTGTTTCTCGCTGTGGCTACCCTCGGAAAGAAGTTGGAAGAGGAAATGGACAAGGCGTCGCAATCCGATTTGCCGTGGCAATTTGCTCTGGACGGCTATGGCACCGCCGCGATTGGCGCTCTCTCCAACGCGGCGTGCCGTTTTTTTGCTGCACTGGCGGCAAAGGATGGCCTGCGCGCGACAAGTCAGTTCTACCCCGGCATGCGCGGCTGGCCCCTTGCGGAAGGTCAGACGCAGATTTTCTCTGTAGTGGATGCGGATTCGACCGCGGTTGCTCTCAATTCCTCATTCCTGATGGTGCCGCGCAAATCGCTTTCCCTGGCCGTGGGGTTTGGCACGCACGCGCAGCCTGCTGGCCATATTTGCGATGAGTGCAGTGTATCCGCGAAATGCCGCCACAAACCGATTGACCCCTGAATTGCTCCATGGCCAGCCCCGCACAAAATTTCATCGTCGAACTGCAACCCATTGGACGCCGCGCGGAAATCTCGGCGGAACACACTCTGCTTTCGGCTGCGCAATCCGTCGGCGTGGAACTCCAGGCGGTTTGCGGTGGAGTGGGAACCTGCGGCCAATGCAAGGTGCGCCTCACGGCAGGATCGCTCTCCGCGCCCACTTCGCTGGAGGGCGAGAAACTCGGTTCGGAGCTGCTGGCTTGCGGCTACCGTCTTGCCTGTCAGGCCATGCCGGCAAGCGACGTCACTCTGGAGATTCCGCTGGAGTCTCTCACTTCCTCCCAGCGCGTGCAACTCGATGGCCTGGAGCTCGGCGTTTCGCTGGACCCGCTGGTCGTGCCCTTTGATCTAGCAGCGGATGCCTCGCTCCCCGGCAAACTCCGGGAAACAATCAATGAGGCCGTGGGCCAGGATGTACACTCCACCGCAGGGAGCTTCGAGCATTTGGCGGAAACCGCGAAGCACTTCGCAGGGCACGTGCGCGTCGCGGTCAGCAAGGAATCTTCACCCTTCACGATTGTCGGCATTTTCCCCNAACAGACCCGCATGTTCGGCGTTGCGGTTGATCTTGGAACGACGAAACTCGCAGCGTACCTCGTGGATTTGGAAACGGGCAGAACGGTCGCACAACGCGGACTGATGAACCCTCAGATTGCCTATGGCGAGGACGTCATTAGTCGCATTTCCTATGCCAGCCATTCTGACGGGGCGGCGCAGCAACTGCAACGCAGCGTCATCGAGACGCTGAACCAGATGGTGCGTGAGTTTTGCCACGATCTCGCCATCGCACCCGAACAAATCGTGGAGATGGTCGTCGCCGGAAACACGGCGATGCACCATTTCTTTGCGGGCCTCCCTGTCCAGCAGTTGGGCACGGCACCCTACCTGCCTGCGACGACTGCGCCGCTTCATCTGGCCGCGCGCGCACTTGGCGTGGAGATTGCCTCGGGTGCCGCTGTTTACACTCCGCCGAACATTGCCGGTTATGTGGGCGGAGATCACGTGGCCATGCTCATCGGTGTCGGCGCCGGCTCTCGCAAACCGGGCCCTCCGTTTCTGGCGCTCGACATCGGCACCAACACCGAAATCACTCTGAGCGTACACGGCCGTCTGTTGACTTGTTCGTGCGCGTCGGGACCCGCCTTTGAAGGGGCGCATATAAGGCATGGCATGCGCGCCGCTCCGGGCGCCATTGAACGCGTGCTTTTCGAGCGCGGCGCGATTCAGATCTACACAATAGAAAGACGTCTCCCCATCGGCATATGCGGCTCCGGAATTCTCGATGCCATCGCCGCCCTGCTCGATGCCGGGGTTCTGGAGTCGCGCGGAAATTTCCGTAAGGGTGCGGAGCATGTGCGGCAAAACACCGGCGGCGGTGAATATCTTCTGGTCAGTGCTGAAAACTCTGGCAGCGGAGGCGAAATCGTATTGACGCGGCAGGACATCAGCGAGATTCAGTTTGCCAAGGCCGCGATTCGCGCTGGCATTGAGGTTCTTCTCGAAGCGGCCGGAGTGGGCGCGGCGGCGCTGGAAGAATTCATCATTGCCGGCGCTTTTGGCAGTTATCTGGATGTGGGGAGTGCGTTGCGCATCGGGCTATTTCCGCAGATTCCCCTCGGCAAATTCCGTCAGGTTGGCAATGCCGCGGGGATTGGCGCAAGGCACATGCTTATTTCTGGCTCCCAACGCCGCCTGGGCGAGGCGCTTGCCAAACAGGTCGAATATGTCGAATTGGCTGGCCACCCTCATTTCCAGGATAAATTCGCGCAGAATTTGTTTTTCTGAGGATCAAGCTGGGCGGCTTCCCGCACGAAACGCCGGATCCCGCGCCAGCACACGAATGAAATCCGGGCTTGTTCCGCAGCAGCCTCCAACGAAAGTCGCCCCAGCGTTCGCAAGTTCCCTTGCCGCCTCTGCGAATTCCTCTGGCGTCGTTTTGTATTTCACTGCGCCACCCACAATTTCCGGCAATCCCGCGTTCGGCTTGATCCATACCGGCAGGCGGCACGCCGCCAGAAGGCGCTTGCAGATGGCGATGTACTCCCGCGCACCGACGCCGCAATTAGCTCCGATGCCGTGGACTCCTTCGCTCACAAGAGCGCTGGCCACTTGCTCCGGGGTCGCGCCCATGATCGTCCGGTCGTGATTCTTGCCGGAATCGTAGACGAACGAAACGATCACCGGCAAGCCTGTCTCCAGAGCCGCAGTCGCCGCAATCTTCGCTTCCGCCACATCAATCATCGTTTCGATCAGAAGAGCATCGGGACTTTCTTCCGCCAGCGCGCGGGCCTGGGTGGAAAATGCGCCATGCAGTTGTTCAGCCGTAACGTCTTTCGTTACGAGCATCTTTCCACTCGGGCCAATCGAGGCAAAGACCAGCGCAGCGCTTCCCGCCGCTTCCCGCGAGATCTTAACTCCCGCGCGATTGATCGCAGCGCATTGGCCGTCCAGCCCATGTGGCGCGAGACTGATCGGATTGGCGCGAAAGGTATTCGTCAGAATCACCTTGCTTCCTGCCTGGATATAGCTTTCCGCCACCGCACGCACCAGCTCAGGTTTTAGGAGATTCCATTCGTCCAGGCAGGCACCCAGTGGTGCACCGAGCTTTTGCAATTCGGTGCCCCAGGCGCCATCGGCCAGGGTCAACGTTCCGCGAACGCAATCCGTCAAGTTCATAGAGTTTCTTCGACCTGGAATTCAATCTCCCAGTATACTCCGGCCGGCAGCAAGCGCTTCCTCCTGAACGGAGAGGAAATCCATCCGGGAAAGCGGCCACAAAATCCTTTTTCTAATGGTTGTTTGTGGTTCACCAGGGTCATAAGATGATAGCTACGCGGACATGACAATCCTCGCGAACGCAATTTAAACCGAATGGCAGGCGCAAAAGAAATGAAACTCCTAGGCATCGATGTCGGGACGGGCGGGACTCGTGCGGTGTTGATCGATCAATCCGGGCGCGTCGTCTGCAGCGCAACTGCGGAGCACGCTCCCATGAGCTCTCCGCAAATCGGCTGGGCGGAGCAGGACCCGCGGGACTGGTGGAGGGCGGCATGCCGCGCCATCACCGAATGCCTCGCGAAAGGCGGTGTACGACCCGGCGAGATCGACTCGATCGGCCTGACGGGGCAAATGCATGGCCTCGTGCTTCTGGATGAGCACGACACCGTGCTGCGCCCATCGATCATCTGGTGCGATCAACGCACCGGCGAGGAATGCCGCGAAATCACGGAGCAGGTCGGCGCCCGCCGTCTGATTGAGCTCACTGCCAANCCGGCGCTGACGGGTTTCACCCTCCCGAAGATCTGGTGGGTGCGCCGGCATGAACCGCAAATCTGGGCGCGCGTTCGTTCCATCCTTTTGCCAAAGGACTACGTGCGGTTTCGTTTGACCGGTTCGCGCGCCATCGATGTTGCCGATGCCTCAGGGACGCTCATGTTCGACGTCGTCAACCGCCGCTGGTCCCAGCCAATCCTCAAGGTTTCGCAGTTGGACGAGCAGTTGCTTCCCAAAGTTTACGAATCGCCAGAAATCACCGGGAGGACTTCCGAAGAGGGGGCTCGCGCCACCGGGCTTCGCGCAGGCATTCCCGTGGTTGCGGGCGCTGGTGATCAGGCAGCCGGCGCAGTCGGCATGGGCATCGTCAAGGCCGGCGCGGTCAGTGCCACCATCGGCACGTCTGGCGTAGTTTTCGCGGCTACCAGCAAGCCGGTGCTGGAGCCNGGGGGNCGCATTCACACNTTCTGTCACGCCATTCCCAACCGNTGGCACGTGATGGGNGTGACGCAGGGCGCAGGGCTTTCGCTGCGATGGTTCCGCGATCAATTTGGCGCGGGCAAAGACGATGGCCGCGATCCCTACGANCGCCTCATGGATGAAGCGGCGAAAACTCCGCCCGGCGCGGAAGGCCTCCTTTGGGCGCCTTATTTGATGGGTGAACGCACTCCCCATCTCGATCCTGANGCGCGCGGAGGNCTCGTCGGAATCACTGCGCAACATTCGCGTGCGCACATCATTCGCGCCATTATTGAAGGTGTGGCTTTCAGCCTTCGCGATTCCTTGACGCTCTTCAAGGAAATTGGCGTGCCGATCGAATCCATCCGCCTGGGTGGCGGCGGAGCGCGATCCGCTCTATGGCAACAGATCCAATCCGATATTTACGGTATGTCTGTTGAGTTGATTGCAGCGGAAGAAGGCGGCGCCTTCGGAGCCGCTCTCCTTGCGGGTGTCGGTGTTGGCGCATGGCCCACCGTCGAATCTGCTTGCGAGACCGTCGTCCGCGTCGCCAAGACCGTTCGGCCCGACCCGAAAACTGTGGCGCTCATGAACCTGCAATACGCGGAGTACCGCAAGTTATATCCAGCGCTAAAGGGCATTCGATACAAGTTCTAGCTGCAGGTTCAACCGGCAAACGGGCCGGCCAATTTTCGTTTACGCGATTCCCAGTTGCTTCTGGATCTGCTCCAGCGGAACGCCCTTCGTTTCCGGAACCATCGTCTTCACCCAGATGAGTTGCAGAACCATCATGCTGGCGAAGAACAAGAACACGTATCCCGGTGGAAAGGCGGTGACCATCTTGGGGAAAAAAGTCGTAAGCAGGGCGGCGAAGATCCAATGCGTGAAGCTGCCGAGCGCCTGCCCTTCGGCGCGCTGCCGGTTGGGGAATACCTCGGAGATGAAAACCCAGATAACCGCACCTTGGCCGACGGCATGCGCCGCGATGAAGAAAAAGATACAAGCCGGCACGATCGCGTAATGCTGCGTGAAGAAAGCCCAGGCAACCAGACCGAGCGAGCTGATGTAACCGAACGAGCCGATAAAGAGAAGTGTGCGGCGGCCCAGCCGGTCAATAAGCCAAAGGCCGACAAAAGTGAAAATGAGATTGGTAATGCCGATGCCGACGGATTGCAGCAGCGCGGCTTTCGCTCCCAACCCGGTAAGTTCGAAAATGCGCGGGGCGAAGTAGAGCACCGCATTTATGCCGGAAAGTTGGTTGAAGAAGGCAATGAGAATGACAAGCAAAATCGGTTTGCGAAGACGATACGTCCAGAAGTGCTCCGCCGACGCCTTCGGTGTGGACGCAGCAGCAATCTCGTTCGCCTGAGCTTCGATCTCCTCGCGCGAGGCTTCCGGTTCAATGCGTTGCAGGACTTCCAACCCGCCCTCTCGGTCGCCCTTCCTTGCCAGCAGCCAGCGCGGGCTTTCGGGAAGGCCAAAGCACAGCAGCGCGTAGAGAAGCGACGGGAACGCGGCCACGCCCAGCATCCAGCGCCAGGCATTGACGCCGATGCCGGCAAGCAGCGCATTGGATACAAAGGCGACCAGGATGCCAAAGACAATGTTGAACTGAAACATGCCGGCAAGCCGACCACGGTGCTTGGGTGGCGAAATCTCCGCGATGTACAGTGGAGCCGCTACGGTAGAGATGCCAATTCCCAGGCCGCCAATGACGCGCGCCGCGATGAATAACGAAACGTTGCTCGCCAACCCCGAACCGATCGCGCCGACAAAGTAAAAAATGCCGATCCACAGCAGCGTGGCTTTGCGCCCGAAGCGGTCCGCGGGCCAGCCGCCGATCATCGCGCCGATGACCGTGCCGTAAAGAGCGGAAGCCATGGCAATCCCGTGAAGACCCGGGCTCAGCCCCCAAAGTGATTGAATGGTTTTCTCGGCCCCGGAGATAACAACCGTGTCAAAACCGAAGAGAAACCCGGCGAGTGCGGACGTGAGCGACCAGAAGAAGACGCGAGTGTTCATAGGTGTGTGGAGCAGTCTGAAAGTGTGCCCTCAGCGGCCAAAGCGGTAGTTTCCAAGCCAAAGAACAATCCGCCCAAAGCCGCCACAATTGAGTTTCGCAAGATATAAGAGTCTAGTTTCACGCTGATTTCTTGAAAGCCTACCTAGGTGCTGCGGACCCGTACTCCGCATTCATCGGCCTCGCCATCTTAAATCACACCTGACGCTGGCCACTTACGCCCCTGATTGTATGAGATTCCCTTCCGGTTCTCGCGCAATTTCTTCGACTCTTCGTTTGTCAGTCAGGATCCGTTCCCAGTTGCAGGAAGGTTGCAACAAGCCCGCCCCCTTGGCCCCCTTCCGCGTCCGCCTGCCAACTCCTTCAATGTCGTCTTTTCACATTGTTACCCCCATTGAAGATGCCCTAACCATTACTAAGTACCTTTACGTTACACCAAGTGTTTCAGGTCATGACACCCCTGTCCCAGTACCGGACACTTTTGGAAAGGGCATTCCCAATCTGAACAGACGCCCTCGTGGAGGTTTGCCACTTTCCCATGCTTCCCGATAACGTCCGTTTTATCCGCAATCGCGAGGTGGTCTCGCGTCAGATCGAAGGCGAACTCATCATCGTGCCGATTCGCCACGGCGTCGGTGACCTTAATTCCCTTTACACCCTGAATCAAGTTGGCTTGGTCCTTTGGGATTTCATGCAGGAGGAACACACCGTCCCGGAGATGTTGAATCGCGTCTGCGAAGAGTTTGAGGTCACCGCGACCCAGGCTCAAGACGATATTCGCGAGTTTCTTGATTCGTTGCTGGAGGAAAAGCTGAT
>JGI12270J11330_10000715_pt1 | contig 25227 bp, 23 predicted proteins | sample PeaSoiMetSII2010_FD_11330 | JGI IMG/M metagenome (IMG submission 11330)
GAAGCGTCGCTGCGGTAACGGCTGCCATCGACAAGCTCCGCTTCAATGTGGCGATCGCGCATATCTACGAGCTTGCCAATACGTTATCGGTAGCCTTGCAGGCGGGCGGCGCTTCGCCGCCGCCGGATATGCGATTCGCGCTGCGAGAGGCCGCGGAAATGCTCACCCGCATCGCCGCCCCAATGGTGCCGCATCTGGCTGAAGAATGCTGGGTAGCGCTCGGGCATGAGACCTTGCTCGCCGCGGAGGCTTGGCCCACCGCGGATCGGGGGCTCGTGACGGACGACACCGTCACAATTGCGGTCCAGGTGAACGGCAAAAGGCGGGATGAATTGAGGATTGCGCGGGACGCCGCGAAGGAAGATATTGAAGCTGCGGCGCTAAAGCTCGACAATGTCGTGCGCGCCATTGGGGGACGTAAGATCAAGAAGGTTGTGATCGTGCCGCGGAGGATCGTCAATGTGGTGGCGTAGCCCTTTGGCTGCGGCCATTCTCATGGCTGCGGCTATCGCCTTGGCCGGCTGCGGCTTCCAGCCGCTATACGGCACCACCGCGGGCGGCTCCCGGCTTGGCGCGGTGATGGCGGGGGTGGACGTCACGCCGATCCCCGGCCGCGTCGGACAAAGGGTGCGCAACGAGCTCATCTTCGAGAATACCGGCGGCGCCGGCAGACCGGACAAACCGCCTTACCAGCTCGACATCGTCGTCAAGGAAACCTTGATCAACGAGCTGGTCCAGACGACGGGCAACGCCAACAGCCAAGTTTATCAGCTCGACGCCACGTTCAAGCTGATTAACAATGCCGACGGCAAAGTGGTCCTCGAGGGCAAGGCGACGTCGCGCGCGGCCTATCAACGGTTCGATGCGATCTTTTCCAATGTGCGTGCCCAATACGATGCGCAGGACCGGGCCGCCGAAACCGTAGCCGAGAGCATCAAGCTTCGCGTCACCGCTTTCCTGTCGCAAGCGGCTTGAGCACCGCTTTCTCACAACCCTCGTCCCGCTGCCATGGTTGCCCATAAGGCCGGATCGCTTCAGCGCCTGCTGAGGTCGCTCGATCCTCAATGCCGGGCCGCGCTGATCTACGGGCCGGATGCGGGCCTCGTCGCCGAAGGCGCAGGGGCACTGGCCGGCGTCTTTGCGCGTCAGGGTAGGGGCACGAGTGATCTGGTCCGTCTCGACGATCGGGACCTCGCGGAAGACCCCGCGCGTCTCGACGTCGAGCTCCGCACCGTCGCCATGTTCGCCGACCGCAAAGTGGTGCGGGTCGCCGCGGGCGCAAGGCTCGACGTTCCGTCGTTGAAGGCACTGCTTGGAGCCCCCTTGGAGGGCGCGCTCATCGTCGAAGCGGGGGCGCTTCGGCCCGATTCCGCCTTGCGCAAGTTGTTCGAGACTCACGCCACGGCCGCAGCGATCCCTTGCTATGCTGACGAGCGCTCCATCTCCGACCTGATCGACGAGGAGCTCAACAAAGCGCGCCTCAGCATCGATGCGGAGACCAGGGCCCATTTGACGGCGCGGCTTGGCGCGGATCAGGCCATGTCGCGCTCCGAGGTCACCAAGCTCGCTCTGTTCGCCGCGGGGAGGGGCCGGATCAGCCATGAGGACATCGACGCAATCGTGGGCGACAGCGCCGAAATCGCGGTCGAGACCTTCGTCTACGAGGTGAGCGGCGGCGAAACGAAGGAGGCGCTTCGCCAGCTTGCGCGCCTCGCCGCCACAGGAATAGAGCCGTCGCTTGCACTTTCGGCACTCGGGCGACATTTCACCCAGCTGCACCGCATTGCCGCAGCTCAAGCCGGCGGGGTCAGCGGCGAGCAGGCGGTGCGGTCGCTCCGCCCGCGTCCACATTTCAAGCGCGAGCGGGCTTTCATCGCCCATAGCCGCCGGCTCGGCCCACGCCGGCTGCTCGAGGCGCTCCCTCTCATCCAGGAGGCCGTCAAGCACTCGCGCCTTACCCCCGAGCTCGAGCGCGACATTGCGGAGCGGCTGGTGCTCGTCCTGACGAGGCGAGGCGAGGCCCAAGCGAGCTCCAGGTCCGAGCGAGATCGCGGCTAGGCGGATTATGCCCCCCAAGCGCCTCCTCGCCGCCAAAGCGACGGCTGTTGCAGCGGCGCCGAAACCAGTATACCGCGCGGGACTTCACCGCTTTCCAAGGTGCCGCATGGACATTCGCCGCAGTGTGCTAACCCCGCGTGACCGGCTTTTCGATCTCATCAAGGAACGTTCCTTCAGACGCGGCCGCTTCGTGCTCGCCTCGGGCAAGGAGAGCGCCTACTACTTCGACAGCAAGCCCACCATGCTGCATCCCGAGGGCGCGGCTCTTCTCGCCGAGCTCATCCTGCAGGAACTGCAGGATGTACGGGCAGACTGCGTCGGCGGGTTGGAGATGGGGGCGGTCCCCCTCATCGCGCCGGTGGCGATGCGGAGTTTCGACGCGGGCCGTCCTTTGTCAGGCTTCTTCGTACGCAAAGCGCCGAAGGACCACGGCACCAAACAGCGCATCGAAGGCATGGATGTCGCGGGAAAGACGGTGGTGATCCTCGAAGACGTGACGACGACCGGCGGCTCGGCCATGCAGGCGGTCGAGGTCGTGAAGGCGGCGGGCGGCACGGTGGCGCTCGTGCTCTCGATCCTCGACCGTGGCGAGGGGGCAGTTGAGCTTTATGCCGCCGCAGGCGTTCCGTTCAAATCGCTGTTCCGCGCCGAGGAGTTCCTCGCCGCTTAGAACGAAGGTCGCTGCGAACGGAGCGTGAATTCGCTCCAAGTTTTTGTTTGGCCGCATGATTCTGGCCGAAAAGCCTACTTTTCGGAGTCTAGCGGTGTCCGGGGCGGCGCAAAAGGCGGTGGCGGACATCTTCCAGCTGGTCGAGCGTGGCGTAGCGGATGCGGAGCTCGCCTTTCTCGCCGCGGCCGGAGCGGATGTCGACGTCGAGGCCCAACGCTTCCTTGAGCTCGGCCTCGGCCGCCCGCGTATCGGCATTCTTGGCCACCGGCTTCCGGCTTTTACCGGCCGCGGCACCGCGATCTTGAGCGAGTGCCTCGACCTGGCGCACCGTTAACCCTTCGTTAACGATTCGCGCCGCGAGGGCGGCGGCGTCGGCGCGCCCGATCAGGGCACGGGCGTGCCCGGCGCTGAGCTCGCCGGTCCGTAGGAGATGCTGGACGCTGTCCGGAAGCTTGAGCAGGCGGAGCGTGTTGGCGAGGTGGCTCCGGCTCTTGCCGATGACCTTGGCGAGATCCTCCTGGGTATAGCCATGACCCTCCATCAGCAGCCGATAGCCTTCCGCCTCCTCGACCGCGTTCAGATCCTCGCGCTGGACGTTCTCGATGATGGCGATCTCGATCGCTTCCTGATCGGAGAGCGCGCGGACGACGACCGGCACCTCGTGCAGATTCGCCCGCTGCGCTGCCCGCCAGCGGCGCTCGCCGGCGACAATTTCATAGGCTTCTTGTTCCCCGCGAACCGGGCGAACCACGAGCGGCTGCACCAGCCCCCGCTCGCGGATGGAGACCGCAAGCTCTTCGATCTGTGCTTCGGGGAAATTCCGCCGCGGGTTGAACCGGCCGGGTTTAAGCGCATCGAGCGCCACCATGCGCTGGCCTTCGGCCTCGACAGTGTCGCCGGTCTCGAATCCCTCAATGAAGGTCGCGAGACCTCGCACCAGCCGTTTTCTCTGCGGGCTTCCCGCCATGATGAGCCTCCTCTTGCCGCGTCTTCAGCTACAGACTCACGCCACCCGCAGTCTTCGCTCGCGCTCGATCACCTCCGAGGCAAGTTGAATATAGGCCTGGCTGCCGGAGCATCGGTAGTCGTAGAGCAGCACCGGCTTGCCAGCGGACGGCGACTCGGCCACGCGGACATTGCGGGGGATGATGGTGGCGTAGACCTTGTCGCCGAGCACGCGGCGCACGTCGTCGACCACCTGATCCGCCAGCGCCGTGCGCTGATCGTACATGGTGAGCACCACGCCGTGGATGGTGAGCTTCGGGTTCAGCTTGGAGCGGATCTCCTCGATGGTCCGCATCAGCTGGGCGAGCCCCTCCAGCGCGAAAAACTCGCATTGCAAGGGCACCAGCACCGCGTCGGCAGCCACCAGTGCATTGACGGTGAGAAGATTAAGCGAGGGTGGGCAGTCGATGAGCACGTAGCTCGCAGCGCTTTCAGGGTCGTCGGCCGCGAAGATGGTGGAGATGACGTCGCGCAGGCGGTAGTGGCGGCCGCCGAGGCCGGCTGATTCCCGCTCGAAGGAGATCAGGTCGATGGTCGCCGGCACGATGGACAGCCGCGGCACGCCCGTCGCGATCCGGGCTTGGGCAAGCTGCGCCCTTCCGCTCAACACATCGAAGGTGGAGAGTTTGCGGCTCCGCTCGTCGATGCCGAGCCCGGTGCTCGCATTGCCTTGCGGGTCGAGGTCGATGATCAGCACGCGCTCGCCTACGGCAGCGAGTGCGGTGCCGAGATTGATCGCAGTGGTGGTCTTGCCGACGCCGCCCTTCTGATTGGCGAGCGCAAGCACGCGGGTGCGGCGTCGTTCGGCACTGCTCATCGCGCCTTGACCTTTGCAAGCTTCGCCAGGTTGCTGATCTCCACAATAGATGAGTCGTCGGCGGTAAGGCTCGGATAAAGGCGGGAGCTAAAGTTAAAGCGTCGCTTGGCGGCCTCGATCTCGCGCTTGGCGTCCCGGCCTTTCAAGAACAGCCCCTTGGTCCCCGGTCCAAACCATGGCGCGGCGAGCTCGAGCAATTGCGGTAGTGGTGCGAGCGCCCGCGCCGTGACGATCTCAGGTCTTAGGCTTGTAGCGCGGGGCCCAAGCTCTTCAATGCGCATGCAGTGAACCTCCACAGGCGCTTCGGTGGCCCGCGCCACTTCGGAGAGGAACGCGCATTTCTTGGCGGTGCTTTCCACCAGATGCATGCGGAAATTAGCGTGATTCGCCTGCAGGATGGCAATGACGAGGCCGGGAAAGCCTGCGCCCGAGCCGAGATCGAGCCAGACCCTGGCATCCGGTGCAAGGCGGATCAGCTGCGCCGAATCGGCGAAATGCCGGTCCCACTTCTGGCCAAGCGTCTTGGTCGAAACGAGGTTGTGCCGCGCCTGCCATTCAGCTAGCAGCTCCGCGTAGCGGACCAGCCTGCGGATTGTTTCACGTGGAACTTTAAAGGCTTCGGCGAAGTCTTCGGGGCCGTCGATGGGCATCAGCCGCTTGCGGCCGGGGCTCACCGCGCTTCCGGCTAGCCGGTCTTCCACCGCGAACCCTTCTTCAGATGCGCAAGCAGCAGCAGCAGGGCGGCGGGGGTCATGCCGTCGAGCCTTGCCGCCTGGCCGAGACTGGCGGGCCGGTCGCGCTCGAGCTTTTGCCGGAGCTCGTTCGACAGTCCGGCGATCCGCGCAAAGGCGAAGTCGAGCGGAATGGCGACGCTCTCCTCCTTGCGGAAGGCGGCGATGTCCATGTCTTGGCGCTTGAGATAGACGGCGTAGCGCGCGTCGACGGCAAGCTGGTCGGCGATCTTAGGATCGAGCCGGCCGATCGCGGGCCAAAGGCGCTTCAGCGCCGCGAGATCGATGTCAGGATAGCCGAGCAGCTCGAAGGCGGTTCGCTTGCGGCCGTCGCGATTGACGGTGAGGCCCGCTTTGGCGGCTTGGTCAGGCGTGAGCGCGAGGCCGTTGAGCAGCGCCGCGCCTTTGGCAAGCGCGTTCGACTTGGCGGCGAAGGCCGCTGCTCTCGCGCTACTCACGCAGCCGGCGGCCACTCCAAGTGGTGTCAGCCGCTGGTCGGCATTGTCGGCCCGCAAGGTGAGGCGGTATTCGGCTCTGGACGTGAACATGCGGTAGGGCTCGGTGACGCCGCGCGTGACGAGATCGTCGATCATGACGCCGAGATAGCCGTCGGCGCGCGTCACGATGAAAGGATCGCGTGCGCCGGACGCGGCGAGCGCCGCATTGATCCCGGCAAGCACCCCCTGCCCCGCGGCTTCCTCATAGCCGGTCGTGCCGTTGATCTGACCGGCCAGGAACAGACGCGGCACGGCCTTGACCTCGAGCCCCAGCGTGAGCTCGCGCGGATCGACATAGTCATATTCGATGGCGTAGCCGGGCCGCTTGACCCTCGCCTGTTCGAGGCCCGGGATGGTGGCCAGGAAGGCGAGCTGGACGTCCTCGGGCAGCGAGGTCGAGATGCCGTTCGGATAGACCGTGTCGTCGTCGAGGCCTTCGGGCTCGAGGAAGATCTGATGGCTGCCACGCTCCTTGAAGCGGACGACCTTGTCCTCGATCGAGGGACAATAGCGCGGGCCGACGCTTCTGATGTCACCCGAATACATCGGCGCGCGGGCGAGGTTGGCCGCGATGATGGCGTGGGTCGCTTCCGTCGTGTGGGTGATGTGGCAGACCACCTGCGGCGTGGTGACCGACTTCGTGAGGAAGGAGAAGGGTTGAGGTGGCTCGTCGCCCTTCTGCACGCGGAGCACGTCCCAGCGGATCGTGCGGCCATCGAGCCGCGGCGGCGTGCCGGTCTTGAGCCGGCCCATGCGGAGGCCAAAGCCATAAAGGCGATCGGACAGGCCGAGCGCGGGGGCCTCGTTGATGCGACCGGCCGGAACTTTTCGCTCGCCGATATGAATCAGGCCGCGCAGGAAGGTGCCGGTGGTGAGGACCACGGCGCCCGCGCCGAGGCGTCGCCCGTCGGCGGTGACGATGCCGGTCACGGCGCCGTCTTCGACGGTCAGATCTTCGACGGCAGACTCGATCACTTCCAGGTTCGCCGTGGCGCGGATCGCCGCCTGCATGGCCTGGCGGTAGAGCTTGCGATCGGCCTGCGCGCGGGGGCCCTGTACCGCCGGTCCCTTGCTCCGGTTTAGCACCCGAAACTGGATGCCGGCAGTGTCGGCGATTCGGGCCATCAGCCCGTCCAGCGCATCGATCTCCCGCACCAGATGGCCCTTGCCGAGGCCGCCAATGGCCGGATTGCAGGACATCTCGCCGATGGTGGCGAACGCATGAGTGACGAGGCCCACGCGCGCGCCCATGCGGGCCGCGGCAGCTGCAGCCTCGCAGCCGGCATGGCCGCCGCCGATGACGATGACGTCGAAGACGCTCGTGTCGAATCCTTTGTTCATGGGGCCTGTACCTAGTCCGTTCCGCAAGCGCCGTCAAAGCAGGAGGGCGCCGATCAATTTTCGATTGTTTCACGTGAATCAATCTTGGCTCACTTGCCGATGCAGAACTCGGCGAAGATGGCGCCCAAGACCTCCTCCACGTCGATGCGGCCGGTGAGGCGCCCGAGGTGCCAGGCGGCGATGCGAAGCTCCTCGGCCTTGAGCTCAGGCCCTCCCCGCTCGGCACGAACCCGTTGTAGCGCAAGGGCTGCGGCTTCGAGCTCGGCGCGGTGGCGGGCGCGGGTGATGATGGCTGGCTCGCTCCCGGCCAAGCCTTCTTGCGCGCGCTCGGACAGGAGCGCGACGAGCTTCGCCATCCCCTCCCCGGTCTTGGCCGACAGCGCCACGCCATTGGCAATTTGCAGGGATTTGACTAAATCGACCTTGTTCAATACGCGGATTAGCGCAGCATTTGCGCGAATTAGCGCGGCAGGCGCCTCCCATTGCGGCGCGGTGGCATCGACCAGCCAGAGGACGAGATCCGCCCCCTCGGCACGGGCGATCGCACGCCGCACCCCCTCGGCCTCCACGGCACCTTCCGCCTCGCGCAAGCCCGCAGTGTCGGTGACGATGACGGGCAGCCCAGCAAGGTCGAGATGTACCTCGATCGCGTCGCGGGTTGTCCCCGCCTCCTCCGCGACGATGGCCACGTCGCGATGCGCCAGCGCATTCAACAGGCTCGACTTGCCGGCATTGGGCGGTCCAGCGATGACGATGCGGAAGCCGTCGCGAACGCGCTCGCCGCGCCGGTCTTGAAGCTGCCGGGAGATGGCGGCGAGCAGCTTCGCGGCAATGGTGTCCGCCAGCCCTCCAACATTGGCCGCGACATCAGCCTCATCGGCGAAATCGAGACCCGCCTCGGTGAGCGCCTGCGCCTTGACGATCTCCTCGCGCCAACGCTCATAGAGGATGCGCGCGCCGCCTTCGGCCTGCGCCAGCGCCTGGCGCGCCTGCGCCTCGGTCTCCGCATTGATGAGGTCGGCGAGACCCTCGACCTCGGTCAGGTCGAGCTTGCCGTTTTCGAAGGCGCGCGCCGCGAACTCGCCTGCTTCCGCGAGTCGCACCCCCTCCACCCCGAGCACGGCACCGACGACGCTCGCCACCACGGCGCGGCCGCCATGCACATGTAGCTCGGCCATGTCCTCGCCCGTGAAGCTCGCCGGCGCCGGCAGCCACAGCACCAGGCCGCGGTCTAGCACCTCGCCGCTTCGCGGATGCTTGAGCTTGCAAAGGCTCGCGCGCCGGGGCGCTGGCAGCGCGCCGCACAGCTCGCCCAGCACCGCGGAGGATGCCGGCCCGGAAATGCGGATCACCGCCACCCCTGCCCGGCCGGCGCCGCTCGACAGCGCGCAGATCGTGTCCGCTGACTTCGTCACGGCTGATCTCGTCACGGTACTTTCGCTCGCATTGACTCGCCGATCGGATGACAAAGCGCGTTATCTTAAACGCGATCGGAGCCCAAATGTCAGATGCAACCCCTGGAAAACGGCCCGCCGGGAACCGGCTAGGCCGCGAGACGAGCCCTTATCTGCTCCAGCACCAGGAGAACCCGGTACATTGGTGGGCCTGGGGGCCTGAGGCGCTCGCTGAGGCCAAGAGGACGGGCAAGCCGATCCTGCTCTCGGTCGGCTACGCGGCCTGCCATTGGTGCCACGTCATGGCGCATGAGAGCTTCGAGGACGATGAGACCGCTTCGGTGATGAACGACCTCTTCGTCAACATCAAGGTGGACCGCGAGGAGCGCCCCGACGTCGATGCCATCTACATGGCCGCGCTGCACGAGCTCGGCGAACACGGCGGTTGGCCGCTCACCATGTTCCTCACCTCCGACGCCGAGCCCTTCTGGGGCGGCACCTATTTCCCCAAGGACACGCGCTACGGCCGCCCGGCGTTCACGCATGTACTGAAGGAGGTCGCGCGCATCTATCGCGACGAGACCGCCAAGGTGCGGCGGAACGCGGATGTGTTGAAGGCGCAGCTCACGCCGAAGCCGCGAAGCGGAGCGGCCGCGCCGCCGAACGACGCGGCGCTCGCCGATCTCGCCGCGCGGCTCGTGCAGATCGTTGATCCCGTGAATGGCGGCGTGAAAGGCGCGCCGAAATTTCCGCAACCGCAATTCTTCAATTTCCTCTGGCGCGCCGGCTTGCGCTACGGCCTCGACACTCCGCTCGAGGCGGTCGCCTTCACCCTCACCCATATCGCGCAAGGCGGCATCTACGATCATCTCGGCGGCGGTTTCTCCCGCTACGCGACCGACGAGCGATGGCTCGTGCCGCATTTCGAGAAGATGCTCTACGACAATGCGCTGCTCGTCGAGCTGATGACCGAGGTCTGGCGCGAGCGCAGGCCCCCGCTGATGGCGCAGCGCGTCAGCGAGACGGTCGACTGGCTGTTGCGCGAGATGCGCAGCGAAGCCGGCAGCGAAGCTGCCTTCGCCGCCTCGCTTGACGCCGACAGCGAGGGCGAGGAGGGGAAGTTCTATGTGTGGAGCGCGGGCGAGATCGAAGAGGTCTTAGGCGCCGAGGATGCCTGTCTCTTCGCCCAGGTCTACGACGTGACGCGGCAAGGAAATTGGGAGCACCACACTATTCTCAATCGACTCAATGACTTAGACCTGCGCGTCAGGGCGACGGAGCAGCGCCTCGCCGAGATGCGCGGGAAGCTGCTAGCGCGCCGCGCGGCCCGCGTCCGGCCCAGCTTCGACGACAAGGTGCTCGCCGATTGGAACGGGCTGATGATCGCCGCGCTCGCGAAAGCCGCCGACACATTCGAGCGGCCGGACTGGTTGGGCGCGGCGGAGGAGGCCTTCCATTTCGTCAGTATCCGCATGAATTCTGGCGATCGACTGTTCCACGCCTATCGCGCTGGCGAGGCGAAGGCGCCGGCCAACGCATCAGACTACGCCAACATGACCAAGGCGGCACTCGCGCTCGCGACCGTCACCGGCAAGAGCGCATACATCGAGCAAGCGCGAGCGTGGGTCGATGTGCTCGACCGTCACTATTGGGCGGAGGATCTCGGCGGCTATTATTTCGCCGCGGACGACACGCAGGATTTGATCGTGCGCCCGATCAATGCGCAGGACGACGCGTTGCCGAACGCCAATGGCGTGATGGTATCGAATTTGATGGCGCTCTATCTCTGGACCGGCGAGGAGCGATACGCCACCCGCGCGGAGGCGATCGTCAAATCCTTTGCCGCCGCGATCGCCGACAATGTGTTCTCGCATACGGGGCTCTTGTCGGGCGCGCTCGATCTGCTCGCGCCGGGGCATATCGTGCTCGTGGTGCCGAGGGGAAGCGATGCAGACGCGTTGCGCCGTGCGCTGGCGCAGGTGTCTTTACCGAACGCGGTGGTGCAGGAGGTGCGGGTAGGGGACACGCCTTCGCGTGCGCTGTCTTCGAGCTCGCCGGCGCATGGCAAGACCGCGATCGACGGCAAACCCACGGCCTATGTCTGCATCGGCCCTCAATGCTCTGCGCCGGTGACGGATCCCGCGGCGCTTATCGAGACGGTCAAGGAAGCCCGTTCGATTCCTCATCGCCAGGAGTGATGCTCCCGACTTAACGGAGCAAATGATACTCATGGTGGCTTCGACAGCTGGCGCGATCCTACCGAGTACAGCAACGTTATGTAGCGTCGTTACCAATGGGAACAGCTTCGTATCTCATAGAATTACCAAGCTCATTAGTAGCGAATCTTTGCAGACTCCAACATCAGCGCTCACGCTAGCGTAAAATCTAGTAGTCTGTTTCCCACCAAAGATATCTTCATAGGTTATGTGGCCGTAAATATAGATTCTATGGGTTCCGGCAATAATCCAGGTGATTTTCGTTCGCCGTAAAAGACATCTGGGCGGTGGTGCGACCGGTGAATGGGCTATTTGGAAACAACACGCAAGGAGGGCTCCAGTCAGTAGAGATTGGTTACAGGCTAACTTACCTGGACAACGGATAGGTCAGAACACAGACTATGTTGTGATGGCAAATTCTATATGCGGGAGTAAGGCTCCGACGTTTGTAAGCATAAATTCAGCAAAATACTTGTCATTTAAGCTTGATATCAACCTTGGCCATACGGATACATAGGCTCTCAATTGAGGTTTTGTCGTTTTGTTTTGCTGCCAGGCGATAATGGTAAGCAAGACAGTCGCAAAGAACAAGAGGACCGTTGCGGCAGCAATCCAGGCATTGGCTTCAAAAGCAAGATCACCAATCCACCCGGCAAAAAGCTTTAAAAGAAGACTGAAACTTATCGGCGAAGTTAGGATCTTGCTCTTGGTACTGAGCTGCGTGGCTGGCGTACTGGTTATAACTATCGTGGCCGGTGGGAACCGAAAGTAAGCCCCATGTCGTTCCAACGACGGCCGAAACGATCCAAAGGGCCGTTATCCAGCGCCAATGCGTTGTCAGCATCCCGCAATCGCCGTTCAGAAAATGTCCGTGTTCTCCCTGTTGTTATAGCGGAACTGGAACTCTGCAACACAGGGTTGAAGCGAGTGGGCTGACGTGACGACGGGCGCCCACAACGCTCGTCATGCCCGGCCTTGTGCTTGCCGGGCATCCACGTTTTGCTCCCCTGGAAAGGCGTGGATGGCCGGGACAACCCGGCCATGACAAAGCTCTGACTGCATCAGCAGTCAGCCCAAAAATGAAGAAGCCCCGACGGGGGGGACGGGGCTTCTTCGGTTCCTTTGGGGGGAACAATGATGGGGAGGGACTCCCATCATGCAGCTGCCATAGCATCTTTCGGTGCCGCCGGATTAGGCAATTTGTCTCAGGCTTAAGAGAAAGCCCCGGCCAAAGCGACCGGGGCTTTCAAACCAAAGGGGTGATCGCAGGGTATGATCACCGCATTCACCATAGCACATCCTGGCCAAAAAACGAGCCAGGGTTTATTTCGGAAATGTAACCGCGCGAGAGCCCATGCGCCCTCTTGGCCGGGATCTTGGCTGCCGATCCCTCGCGCCGCCGTCACCACAAAGGAAAGAAGCCCCGAGGGGGGCCGGGGCTTCTTCCTAACGATTCCACGTGGAGAGACGTGATGGCAGGGGGCCACCATCACGGCCATCGGCATATCACTTGGCGGATGCTCCGGACCGGTCATTTTGTCCCATGCTCAAACACGCCGCACCCCGTTTGGAGCCCCGGTTTCGAGCGGCGACCTCACGCCTCATCGCGCATGCGGCGACCGCGCGTGCGATGCTCGCGCGTATATTCCAAGAGCTCCGACACGCGAACAGCAGGAGCATGAAGCCGCAAATCACCTCGAGCGAGGCGAGCAGGCGCGCCAGGCTCGAATGCGGAACGATGTCGCCATAGCCGACCGTGCTGACGATGGAGAAATAGATCGACTCCGAGAAGCTCAACGCGCGCGGGACGCCGCCCACATAGAAATGCGCGTCGGCGGTGTATTGCGAGAGGATGTGGTAGGCCGAGGCGAACAGGATGACGAGCAGCGAATAGAAGGTGAGAAAGGCAAAGGCCGGGATCACCAGTTGCGAGATGCGGAAGATGGCGAGGGTCTGGAGAAGCCTGCGGTCGCCACCGCCACGAGGAAAACGAAGCGAGGGAGGACCGCTACCCTCGCCACATCCGGTACAAGCCGCCGCGTCTCTGGCGTCGGGGGCCCCTCCGACTGGAGCTTAGGGAGCCAGTATAGGAAAGGCGCCCGCCGGATTGGCGCGTTTTGGACTTAAGTGTTCATCGAGTCGAAGAACTCGGAATTGCCCTTGGTCTGCTTCAGCTTGTCGAGCAGGAACTCGATAGCGTCTTGCGTGCCCATGGGGTTCAGGATGCGGCGGAGCACATACATCTTCTTGAGCTGATCGGGCGCAACCAGGAGCTCCTCTTTCCGCGTGCCGGAGCGTGCAATGTCGATCGCCGGGAAGATGCGCTTGTCAGCCACTTTCCGATCGAGCACGATTTCCGAGTTACCGGTGCCCTTGAATTCTTCGAAGATCACCTCGTCCATGCGGCTGCCGGTGTCGATCAGCGCCGTGGCGATGATGGTCAAGGAGCCGCCCTCCTCGATATTGCGCGCGGCGCCGAAGAAGCGCTTGGGCCGCTGCAGCGCATTCGCGTCCACGCCGCCGGTCAGCACCTTGCCGGAGGAGGGCACCACGGTGTTGTAGGCGCGGCCAAGCCGCGTGATCGAATCGAGCAGGATCACCACGTCGCGCTTATGCTCGACGAGGCGCTTGGCTTTCTCGATGACCATCTCGGCCACCTGCACATGGCGCGAGGCCGGCTCGTCGAAGGTGGAGGAGATCACCTCGCCCTTCACCGAGCGCTGCATGTCGGTGACCTCTTCGGGCCGCTCGTCGATCAGGAGAACGATCAGATAGCACTCCGGATGGTTGGCGGTGACGGAGTGGGCGATGTTTTGCAGGATCATGGTCTTGCCGGTGCGCGGCTGCGCCACGATCAGTCCGCGCTGGCCCTTGCCGAGAGGCGCCACGATGTCGATGACGCGCCCGGTGAGGTCCTTGATGTTCGGCCGCTCGGCTTCCATCTGCATCCATTCGTCGGGATAGAGCGGGGTCAGATTGTCGAAATGGATCTTGTGGCGCTGCTTCTCGGGATCGTCGAAATTGATGGTGTTCACTTTCAGCAGAGCGAAATAGCGCTCGCCCTCCTTGGGACTGCGGATCTGCCCCTCGACTGTATCGCCGGTGCGCAAGCCAAATCGGCGGATCTGGGAGGGCGAGACGTAGATATCGTCGGGACCGGCCAGATAATTGGCGTCGGGCGAGCGCAAGAAGCCGAAGCCGTCCTGCAACACCTCGACCACGCCCGTGCCGGTGATATCGACGTCGCGGGCGGCTAACTGCTTCAGGATGGCGAACATCAGCTCTTGCTTGCGCATGGCGGATGCGTTCTCGACCTCGACCTCCTCCGCGAAGCTCAACAGCTCCGTCGGCGATTTCGTCTTGAGGTCCTGCAGCTTCATTTCCTGCATGCGCTGCTACTCCAAACGGGGAAAGGGTGAACCCTAGGGTTTAAAGGTTCCCCGCGCGTTCTGCGCGTGGGGCATTGGGGAAGGGGAAGGTATAGCCTCGGCGGTGAGGCAGACTTCTCGAGCCTGCTCCGCTCCGGGTGACCCGATGTTGCAAGGAAAGGTCGGGTCGCGACAGCGCCCCGGATCGGATACGACTCATCTTATAGCAGACCAAGACCGCGGGCGGAACAGATTTGCCGAGGTCCGCTCAGAAAGGGCGGACGATCACCAAAATGACGATGCCGATCATCAAAATCGTCGGCACCTCGTTGGCAATCCGATAGAAACGCGGGGACCTGGTGTTCCGATCCAAGGCAAAGTCTTTCGTCCATTTGGCCAGCAGGCCGTGAAAGGCCGAGAGCAGCAACACCAGCGCAAGCTTCAGGTGGAACCAGCCATCGGCCGACCAGTCGATCGCGCCGGAAAAGGCGAGGATCAGGCCGAAGAGCCAGCTTGCGAGCATCGCCGGGGTGGTGATCAGCTTGAGGAGCTTCCGCTCCATGACCTTGAAGGTCTCGCCTTCCGCGGAGCCTTTAGGGCTCTCGGCGTGATAGACGAAGAGCCGCGGCAGGTAGAGCAGCCCCGCCATCCAGGCGATGATCGCAATGACGTGGAAGGCCTTGATGTAAGAGAGGAGCATCGCGGGGACCAGAGGCGGGCTTAGGCCGAGCCATGCTTCACAAGCGCGATCAGCCGCGCCACACACTCAAGAGGGGTCTCCGGCAGAATGCCATGGCCGAGATTGAACACGAAGGGCTTTTCCTCCAAGGCATCCAGAATTTCTCCCACGCGCTTGTCGAGGTGCGTCCCGCCGGCAAGAAGCAGGAGCGGGTCGAGATTGCCTTGCACCGGAAGACGGCTCTGCAGGCTCTCCCGCATGAAGGCGAGCGGCATGCCGGTGTCGCAGCCGACGGCATCGATGCCGGTCGCTTGTGCATAGGCTTCCGCCAAAGCACCACAGCCTCGTGGGAATCCGATTACGGGCACCTCCGGCGCTTCAGCCTTCACCCCTGCCACGATGGCGCGAGTCGGGGCGATGCACCAGCGGGCAAATTCATCCTCTGGCAGGCCACCGGCCCAGCTGTCGAAAATTTGCAAGGCACCCGCACCCGCCCGCACTTGGCCAAGCAAATAGCCGATCGAGGTCTCGACCAGGAGATCGATCAGCGTTTGGAATGAGGCGGGGTCTCGGTAGGCCCAAAGCCTTGCCTCCGCCTGGTCCCTGCTTCCGCCGCCCTGGACCATATAGGTCGCCACCGTCCAAGGCGCCCCGCAGAAGCCGATGACGGGGATGCTCGAGGGAAGCTCGGCGCTTACCCGCTCCAACGTCTCATAGACCGGCGCAAACCGTGTCGTGGCCGCTCCAGGGTCGAGCCGGCCAAGATCGGAGGCGCTGCGCACCGGATCGAGGCGTGGCCCTTCGCCCTCGAGGAACTCGACCGTTTGCCCCAACGCATAGGGCACGATCAGGATGTCGGAGAACACGATGGCCGCGTCGAGGTCGAACCTTCTCAAGGGTTGCAGCGTTACCTCGGCTGCGAGCTCGGGAGTGCGGCAGAGATCGAGAAAGGAGCCAACCTCACTCCTCACCTTCCGGTATTCGGGGAGATAGCGCCCGGCCTGGCGCATCAACCAGATCGGCGGAGGGCTGATCGCTTTGCCGCTAAGAGCGCCCAGCAAGCGACTTTGAGGGGAGGGGACGCGCAACATCCGTTTCTCCAAAACACTAAAAGAGAGACTTTTAAAGAGATTTCTATTGTTACTACTTTGTCGTGGTTAGCGGACATTCCAGGCTGTCACCAGACTATCGACAGACTAGGCAAGGCGCCGCGAAGGGGCGGATCGGTACCGCTCGCTTATTGTGGGCAAATACCGTGCGGGAACCCCGGAAAGCGGCTGCTGCAGAGTGCTGGGTCGTTTCAGCACGGCTGTGAAGCACGCCCGGATAAACTGTCGGCCGTCTCGTATTTCGCCTGGGGACGATGCAGGGTATTGCGAAGGTGCCCACGACGCAGGGCATTTTCTCGACATTGGCGAATCTGTGAACAAGATTGCGCACTGACTGGGACAGACCGGGAGTGGCTACAGGGTCCGCTTCAGTTGCTCCATTCATCATTCACAGTTATCCAAAGGCATAGCCATGGATACCCCCCGCTCTTTCCACCTGCACATGATCTCGGACGCGACCGGCGAGACGCTGGTGGCGATCGCCAAGGCCGTGCGGGTGCAATATTCACAAGCGCGCGCCATCGAGCATATCCACCCGCTCGTCCGCAGCCGGAGGGAGCTTGAACGCGTGCTGAAGGACGTCGAGGCGACGCCCGGCATCGTGCTCTACACGATCGTGAACCAGGAGTTTGCCGAGGAGCTTGAGCAATCCTGCAAGCGGCTGAACATGCCCTGCGTGCCGGCCCTGCAGAGCATCTTGCAGGTGTTCGAATCTTATCTCGGCATGCCGTCGACGCCCAAGGTCGCGGGCCAGCACGTGCTCGATGCCGACTATTTCCGGCGCATCGAAGCGCTCAACTTCACCATGCTGCACGATGACGGCCATCTGCCGCAGAATATTGACGATGCCGATATCCTCTTGATCGGTATCAGCCGAACCTCGAAGACGCCGACCAGCATTTACCTCGCCAATCGGGGCTTCAAAACCGCCAACGTGCCGCTGATTCCGGGAGTGCCCTTGCCGCCCAAGCTCGATGCGCCGACCAAGGCCTTCGTCGTCGGTCTCGTGGCGAGCGCGGAGCGCATCTCCCAGGTCCGTCAGAATCGCGTGCTTGAGCATGCCCAGTCGCATCTCGACACTTACGTCGACCGCGAGGCGATTGCGGCCGAGATCGCCGAGACGCGTCAGCTCTGTGCGCGGAGGGGCTGGCCGGTGATCGATGTCACCCGCCGCTCCATCGAGGAGACGGCTGCCGCCATCCTCCGCCTCTACCAGGACCGCGCCGCGCCGGTGCTCAACCCATGAGCGGTTTCCTGCAAAGTGGCCATCCGCCGCTGATCCTCGCCTCTGGGAGCAAGGTCCGGGCGCGGCTGCTGGAGGCGGCGGGGCTCGCCTTCATCGTCGAGCCGCCGGGGCTCGATGAGAGCGCCATGCGCCAGGCCGTGAGCAGCGAGGAGACGCTGAACGCTCAGGACGTGGCCGAGGTGCTGGCGCGCGCCAAGGCCGAGGCCGTGAGCGAACTTGCCCCTCAAGCCTTCGTCATCGGCGCCGATCAGGTGCTGAAGCTCGGCCACCGCATTCTAGCCAAGCCCGACAGCATGGAGGCGGCGCGGGCCGAGCTGCTCGATCTGAGCGGCAAGAGCCACAGTCTGCACACCGCGGTCGCGCTCGCCAGGAACGGCGAAGTCCTCTGGGCCTATAGCGATACATCCACGCTTGCCATGCGCAAGCTCACCCCTGAGTTCATCGGCCGGTATCTCGCGGCCGCCGGCGAGGAGGTGTTGAGCTCCGTCGGCGCCTATCAGCTCGAGACGATCGGAATTCAGCTGTTCGAGAAGATCGACGGCGACTATTTCTCCATTCTCGGCCTTCCGCTGCTGCCGCTGCTCGATGCGCTCCGGGGCGAGGGCGCCCTCGAAGGCTAGAGCATGATCCCGAAAAGTTGCAGACTTTTCGGAAAAGATCATGCGTCAACGAGAAGGTGCGCGATTTGAAACGGGCCTGCGTCATCGGCTGGCCGGTGGAGCACTCGCGCTCACCGGCCATCCATCGTTACTGGCTGAAGCTCTATGGCCTTGCTGGCACCTATGAGAAGGAAGCCGTGCGGCCGGAGGACCTCGCGGGCTTTCTGCGCTCCCTCGGGACCCGCGGCTATGCCGGCGCCCATGTGACGCTTCCCCACAAGGAGGCCGCTTTGGCCATGGCTACCCGCGCCGATCAAGCCGCCGCGGCAATCGGCGCCGCGAATACACTCTGGCTCGATGCGGAGGGAAGGCTCAATGCGAGCAACACCGACGCCTACGGCTTCATTGCGCATCTTGTTGAAGAGGCGCCCGATTGGAACAAGGGCCGAAGACCTGTCATCGTGCTCGGCGCCGGGGGCGCCGCCCGCGCCTTGGTGCATGGGCTGATCGAGGCGGGGGCCTCCAGGATCCTGCTCGCCAACCGCAGCAGAGAGCGCGCCGAGGCTCTAGCGAGGGCCTTCGGCCCGGCCGTTGAGGTCATTGCTTGGGAGGCTAGGAACGAGGCGCTCGCCGGTTGCGGCCTCCTCGTCAACGCGACGAGCCTCGGCATGACGGGCAAGCCGCCGCTTGTCTTGGACCTATCCCTGCTTCCCGCCGACGCCATCGTGGCCGATATCGTCTATAGCCCGCTCGAGACCCCGCTCCTTGCCGCCGCCCGCGCCAGGGGCAATCGCACTGTGGATGGGCTCGGCATGCTGCTCCACCAGGCGGTCCCAGGCTTCGAGCGCTGGTTCGGGGTGCGGCCAGAGGTGACGCCGGCGCTCCGGGCCCATGTCGCCGCGACGTTAACGGGGCAATGATGCTCGTCATCGGTCTCACGGGCTCGATCGGCATGGGGAAATCGGCCGCGGCCACGCATTTCGCGCGGGCTGGGGTGCCGGTGTTCGATGCCGATGCGGAAGTGCACCGGCTCTATGCGGGCAAGGCAGTCCCCGCCATCGCCGCGGTGTTTCCAAATGCCGTACGCGGGGGAAAGGTCGACCGCTCGCTGCTGGCGCAGGAGGTGGCTGGCTCGCCCGAGAGGCTCAAGACGCTCGAGAGCATCGTCCACCCGATGGTGGTGAAGGCCGAGATCGATTTCCTGCGTGAGCAGGACCGGCGCGGTGCCAGACTCGCCGTGCTCGAAATCCCGCTCCTGTTCGAGACGGGCGCCGAGTCCCGCGTCGACGTGACGGTCGTGGTCAGCGCGCCGGCGGAGGCACAGAAGATGCGCGTGCTCGCGCGCCCCGGCATGACGGAGGCAAAGCTTGCGGGTCTGCTCAAGCGGCAGCTCCCGGATCGCGAGAAGCGCGCCCGCGCCGACTTCGTTGTGGACAGCGACACGAGCCTCGCGCACATGCAAGCGCAGATCGATAGTCTGATCGAGTCGCTCGAAGGTCGCGACGGCCGGGTGATGCAGCGTCTACGCCAAACCTGAGGGAAGCGAAGCGTCTTTGCGTGAGATCGTACTCGACACCGAGACAACGGGATTAGATCCCGCCGCCGGACACCGGATCGTCGAGATCGGCTGCGTCGAGCTGATCAACTGCATCCCCACGGGCAGGGTGTGGCATTGTCACCTCAATCCCGAACGCGACATGCCGCAGGCGGCTTACGAGGTCCACGGGCTTTCCATCGAGTTCCTCAGCACCAAGCCCCGCTTCCACGAGCTTGCCGACGACATGCTGGGTTTCATCGAAGGCGCCATGCTCGTCATGCACAACGCCGCCTTCGACTTCGCCTTCCTAAACGCCGAGCTTGCGAGGCTGACGCAGCCGCCGCTCCGCTGGGACCGCGTCGTGGACACGCTGGCGCTTGCCAGGCGCAGGCATCCCGGCTCGCCCTGCAGTCTCGATGCGCTCTGCAAGCGCTATGGCGTCGATCCTTCGCAGCGGGAAAAGCACGGCGCGCTGCTCGATTGCAGGCTGCTCGCGGCGGTGTATGTGGAGCTGGTGGGTGGCCACCAGGCGCGCCTCGAATTCGTGGGCAACGGCGCGCAAGGGGCGCTCTTGCATGCGATCGCGGAGGGCGCGCGGCCACGCCCGAACCCGCTGCCCTCACGCCTCACCGCGGAAGAGCGGCAGGCGCATGAGGCGTTCGTGGCAAGTTTCGGCGTGGAGGCGTTGTGGCTGCCGCTGCTCGCCGCGCTCGCCGACTAGAGCATGCGTCAAGACAAGAGCTTGAGACGCGAAAGCGCGATTCCACCGGAAGCGATTTCGCTCTAGTTGTTGCCCTGGCCCTGGCCTTGAGCGCGGGCGAGGTTCTGCGCGTAGAGCCTGCCGAAATCGATGGGATCGAGCATCAGCGGCGGGAACCCGCCATCGCGCGTGACATCGGCCAGCACGCGGCGCAAGAACGGGAACAGGATCGCCGGGCAATCGACGAAGAGCACCGGCTGCAACGCGTTCTGGGGCACGTTGCGCAGGCGGAAGAGCCCGCCATAGGCAAGCTCGACATTGTAGATCACGCCTGCGTCGCTCTTGGCATGGACCTCGATGTTGAGGATCACCTCGTAAGCCTCGTCGGGCCGGGCGGCGGCGCTGACATTGACGGTGACCTGGAGCTGCGGATTTTGCGGCGGAACCTGCAGCGCCTGCGGGGCACCGGGGCTCTCGAAGGAAAGGTCCTTGATGTATTGGCCTAGAACGTTGAGCTGAGCGGCTGCCCCAGCCCTTTGGCCAGCGCCCTCTGCCGTGGGGGCCGCCGCCGCGAGGGTCTCCAGCTTGGGCTCGGGCTTGCCGTCGCCATTGCGCTTACCCTGCGGTTCGGGAGTTTCCTTTTTCCTGGCCATGAGGCTTCGCGTCCAGCTTTTCTCGCGGTCGGCGTGGGCTGCTGGCTAGCATGGCGTGTCTCCTCCTGCAATCAGGGGCTCGGAGGGCATTCGGTGTTGCCAAAGCAAGAGCGGGTTAAGGCCGTGGCCGTTTAGGGTTGGCGAAGGCACCGCGAATGCCTTAAGTTGGTTGTGGTTTGGGTGCGGTGGGAAAGCCCACGACCCCTGAGGCTCCCGCTGGCAAATCTCCAGGCGCGAACCAATATGCTCCTGGAGGGTTCCGCAAGAATCGCGGGCCTTTCCACGAACGCGGGTGGCGGTAAGGATGAGTGAAGCCTTCGACATTTATACGCTGCTGTTCCTGGTGCTCGCAGTCGTCATCTTCATTCGGCTGCGGAATGTGCTTGGGCGGCGCACGGGCAACGAGCGTCAGCCCTTCGACCCCTATTCGGCGCCGGATCAGAAGCGGCCCGGGGCGCCCAAGACGAACGAGCCCGTCGTGGCGCTGCCGCGCGGCCGCTCCGCTCCGCTTGGCGATGCGTCCGTCCCCTCCGTGGAGGATATCGAGGCGCGGCTTGGCAGCCATGCGCCGAAGAACAGCCCGCTCGCCCAGTCGCTGACCGCGCTGATGCGCGCCGATCCGAGCTTCGATCCAGGTCCGTTTCTCGATGGCGCCAAGACCGCCTATGAGATGATCGTCATGTCCTTCGCCGAAGGGGACGAGGCGGTGCTGAAGCAGCTGCTCGGCGCGGACGTCTTCGAAGGCTTCGAGTCGGCCATTCGCGAGCGCGAGACGCGGGGCGAGAAGGTCGAGTCCAATCTGGTCGGCATCGACCGGGCCGACATCATCGAGGCCGAGGTCAAGAATCGCACCGCCTATGTGACCGTCAAATTCGTGAGCGAGCTCATCTCGGTGACGCGCGATGCCGACGGCGAGGTCGTCGAAGGCGATCCGAAGAAGGTGCGCGAGGTCACCGACATCTGGACCTTCGCCCGCGAGGTCACGTCCAAGAACCCCAACTGGAAGCTGGTCGCGACCGAAACCGCGAACTGAGCCTCGCCTTGGCGCGGCTGCACGTCTCCCGCTCCGCCGCATTGCTGCTTGGCGCGCTTGCTGTCACCATCGTCCTCGTCTTGCTCTTGTTGCTCTTGCGGGGGAAACCCTTGGACAACGAGGCCGTCAGCTTTGAGCCGATAAGCTTCGCCGAGATCGACGGCTGGCAGACGGACGACCAAGCGCCGGCCTTCCAGGCCTTGCTCCGATCCTGCCCGAGTGCCTCGGCTGCGGCCGCTATTTGCGGCGAGGCACAGGCCTTGGCCTCGCGCGGCGAGGTGGGGCGCGATGCGGCCCGCGCCTTCTTCGAGGCGCATTACACGCCGCACCGGATCCTGGGCGCGAAGCAGCCCGGTCTCATCACCGGCTATTACGAGCCTGAGGTCGAAGGCGCGCGGGAGCGAGGGCCAGGCTTTCAGGTCCCGGTCTATGGGCGCCCCGCCGATCTCGTGGCGCTCACGCCGGACGAGATGCGGGCGCGCTTCAACGACCGCCTCACCGCCATGCGCGAGACCGGAGACGGGCTCGTCCCCTATTTCACCCGAGAGGAGATCGATCGGGGCGCGCTGGCGGGCCGCGGGCTCGAGATCCTCTATCTCGCCGATCCGGTCGAGCTGTTCTTCATGCAGGTGCAGGGCTCGGGGCGCGTGCGGCTTCCCGACGGCACCACGCTCCGCCTCGGCTATGCCGGCAAGAACGGCTACCCTTACACCTCCATCGGCAAGCTTCTCCTGGAGCGGGGCGAAGGCAAGGCCAACGGCATGTCCATGCAAGTGCTCAAGGATTGGCTGTGCGCCGATGCCCCGCGCGGGCAGAGGCTGATGTGGGAGAACCGCTCCTATGTGTTCTTCCGGGAGCTCGATGGAAGGGAGGTGCAAGACGGTCCGATCGGCGCCGCAGGCGTGGCCCTCACGCCGGGACGCAGCCTCGCCGTGGACGCGTCCTATCACGCGCTCGGGCTGCCGATCTTCGTCGAGGCCGAGACGCTTGTCGGGTCGGGCGGCGCGCCGTTTCGTAAGTTGATGATCGCCCAGGATGTTGGCTCGGCGATCAGGGGGCCGGAGCGCGGCGACATTTTCTGGGGCTCGGGTGAGGCAGCCGGCGCGATCGCCGGGAGCACGCTTGCGCCAGCGCGGTTCATCGTGCTGCTGCCCAACCAGGCGCCGGGCGCCTAAGGCCATGAGCAAGCGCGGCAAGGGCGACGACGAGGGTTCAGCACTCTGGGCCCGCGTCGCCGGCAGCGCCTCTCCCTTGAAGCGACGCGGGGCCGCGCCACCGCAGACCGACAAAGCCGTCAGATCGACGCCTAAGCCCGTCAAGCCAGCGCAGCCAGAAGGCCCCCGTCAGCCATTGGCGAAACCAACGCCAAAGTCCGGTTACGTCCCTCGCGCGGAGCCCCTCGACCGGCAGACCTCGCGGCAGCTCGAGAAGGGGCGCCTTGAGGTCGAAGCGAGGCTCGACCTGCATGGCATCCGACAGCGCGACGCCCATGCTCAATTGCGGCGGTTCCTGAAGATGGCGCAAGCACGGGGCTTGCGCCATGTGCTCGTCATCACCGGCAAGGGCGCCGATCCGGAAACGCGCACGAGCTTCTACGAGGAGGAGGAGCGCGGCGTGCTGCGCCAGGCGGTGCCGCGCTGGCTCGCCGAGCCCGACTTCGCAAGCCTCGTCGTGAACTATTCGCCGGCGCCGCGGCGCCTCGGCGGCGAAGGCGCGCTTTATGTGCGGCTCCGGAAAGGCCGGGCATAGGCAGTCGAGACCTGGCAACGGTTAGAAGCTTCTAGTACCTGGTGAGCATCCAGTCCTGTAGATCAAGATGATCGCATGAAATTGTTATTGGTGACTGTTCACGTCGAAAAAGCTTAGACATATTCCTCTTGTCTTTAGCTGATATTTAGTATCTATTTGAACAGCTTTCGACAGGGCAGTATTGAGCGCGGTTACATTCTGTTCCAGGCAGTCAATTCGCTTTTACCCCCGCAGTTTACTGCAATCCTTCAAATCGACTGCAAGAGCGGGCGATACGCCGCAGCCATGCTCACAATTAAGAACAGAAATCGCATTTCGACCTCCCCAAGTAGCACGGGACTACTCCCGCAAAAGGAGCATAGCGTCTCTTGGGAGGAGTACAACTAAAAGTTGTCCTGTACGCAAGCACAGCGATTTATTTTATGGGACGCCGCTTGCTTGCCTTCGCGTCACCTCTCATGACGACGGACACAAGGCTTCGACCTACAAAATAAACTTCGATAGGTCGGCGTTCTTGGCGAGCTCGCCGACATGGTCCCGCACGTAAGCCTCGTCGATGACGATCCGCTCCCCCGCCTTGTCGGCGGCGTCGAAGGAGATGTCGTCGAGGATGCGCTCCATCACTGTCATCAGGCGCCGCGCGCCGATATTCTCGACGTTGGTGTTCACCTCGACCGCGATGTCGGCGATGGCGTCGATGGCATCGGCGGTGAAGTCGAGATCGACGCCTTCGGTCTGCATCAGCGCCACATATTGCTTGATCAGGCAGGCCTTGGGCTCGGTTAGGATGCGGCGGAAATCCTCGCGGGTGAGCGGGCGAAGCTCGACGCGGATCGGCAGGCGCCCCTGCAGCTCGGGCAGGAGATCGGAGGGCTTGGCCGCATGGAACGCGCCAGAAGCGATGAACAGCACATGATCGGTCTTCACCGGCCCGTATTTGGTGCCGACGGTGGTGCCCTCGATCAGCGGCAAGAGGTCGCGCTGCACGCCCTCGCGGCTCACATCAGCGCCGATGCGCTCGGAGCGGGCGCAGATCTTGTCGATCTCGTCGAGGAAGACGATGCCGTCGTTCTCGACGTTGCGGATCGCCTCCTGCACGATCATGTCGTTGTCGATCAATTTGTCGGACTCCTCCGCCATCAGAATATCGAAGCTGCCGCGCACGGTGACGCAGCGGGGCTTCGTGCGGTGGCCGAGAGCCTTGCCGAGGACCTCGCTCAGATTGATCATGCCGACCTGGCTTCCGGGCATGCCGGGGATCTCGAAGGAGGGCATGCCGCCGCCCGTGTCGGCGACTTGGATCTCGATCTCCTTGGCGTCGAGCTCGCCAGAGCGCAGGCGCTTACGGAAGACATCGCGCGTCGCCGGCGTGGCATTGGCGCCGACCAGGGCGTCGACCACGCGCTCCTCGGCGTTGAGCTGCGCCTTGGCCTCGACTTCTTTTCGCTTGGCGTCGCGCACTAGCCCGATGCCGGCTTCCAACAGGTCGCGGATGATCTGGTCGACGTCGCGGCCGACATAGCCCACCTCGGTGAATTTGGTCGCCTCGACCTTGATGAAGGGGGCACTCGCAAGCTTCGCCAGCCGCCGCGAGATCTCGGTCTTGCCGACGCCGGTCGGGCCGATCATCAGGATGTTCTTGGGCAGGACCTCCTCGCGCATCTCGTCCTTGAGCTGCTGGCGGCGCCAGCGATTGCGCAAGGCGATGGCAACCGCGCGCTTGGCATCGCGCTGGCCGACGATGTGGCGGTCGAGCTCGGAGACGATCTCGCGGGGGGAAAAGCTGGTCATGTGTCCCTGGTGCTTTTTACCTGACGAGGAAATT
>JGI12270J11330_10000726_pt1 | contig 25060 bp, 20 predicted proteins | sample PeaSoiMetSII2010_FD_11330 | JGI IMG/M metagenome (IMG submission 11330)
AGGGAAAGCCCAAGTTTCCGCCGACCGTCGCGGAGCGAGAGACAATCGTGACTCTGGCCGCATCGGGCGCGTCTCAAAACGCAATCTCCAAATCCGTAGGGAGATCACGTCGCATGGTTAAAAACACTCTGGCACAACCGGAGGTCCAACGCGCCGTCAAAGACGAGAAAGTAGAATTGTCGGCAATCTTCAAAGACAAAGCCCGCGCCATAGTGACGAGCATCGACGCCGATGTAATCGACAAGGGAAATTTGTTGCAGCGGGCAACTAGCGCCGCAATCTGTTTGGACAAATCTTTATTGCTCGCCGGTGAGGCCACAGCGAATATTGACGTGCGGGTACTCTTGGACGTTGCCGGAATGATAAGGGCGCGGCGCGAGCAAGAAGATCAGGACCAGCAAAAACAGTGGGAGCGGACGCACGCGCTGCCCTCACCAGCCCCCGTAGTGGATCATGTAGTGGATGTCGTACCACCCACCCGGGCCACAGCACCTATCCCTCCCCCTGCTCCCCTGAAGAAACCATCAGCACCGGCACCAGTAGAACCTACCCCCCTGCTCCCCAATCAATCAATGCCCGCTGTAGCTGGAATGACTGTGCGGTACCACGAACCCACCCCGCTCCCTGATGACGAGGACGACGCCAATGTTTTAATGCGCGGTCTGCGCTCCTAGGTCACTGCTCTTTTGTCCAGAAAAAATTAAAAACGGGCCGTTTTCCTTAAAGGGACTCTGTTTGAAAATCAACCTGCGTGCCTGCGACCCTAATACAGCGAACGGGGTGGTATCGAAAAGGGGGCATGCCTCGTGCCGGAAAGCATTCTTACCCCCTTCCGCGTGGGGAAAAATGTTTAAAGACATGGTAATCCCTTGAAAGAAACGCTGTAGCAAGGCCACAGAGAGACGAACTGGGTAGGGGTAGGCAGGTGTGGGTACACCCCCTCACGTTATCGCGGCGGGACGCCTGAAGCGTGTTACAGGGTTGGGCATCCTAGCGCGTCCAGGGTGTGAGCCTACAGCAAAAGAAAATCGCGGGCCGACAGAACTTGCCAACCCGCGATCCTTACTCGTACCGATGTCGAGTCCATTCTATCGGCCCACTGGACTCCTGTCCATGAAACAAGCGCCTCACGCATCCGATAGGCAGTACATCACTGGCGCATCATTCACCGCACTCAAGCGGATACAGGAACCGCTTGTCTTGATGGAAACAAACGACCTACGTATGACCGAAGGGAGACCAACGGAGACCAGCCCGCAAGTCACTGAAAACAGAAAGCGATTGCCTGCCCTTTCATTGCGCATCGCAGGCCGCGCCGGTGACGATTCGTCCCGCCTGACAGAGGGGCCACTCATCGCTGGCTACTGGCCGTGCGCTTTTTTTATGTGGCGCTTGCGTGTCGCAGAGCCAACCTTACCCCTGCCGGATTCAAACCTCTTACGCAGTGCAAAAAGAAAATGCCCTGCTTTCCGGGCAAGGCATCTGGAAATAGGAAGAACGATTCAGTCTCCGATCAGTCTCCTGTTAGTCTCCCGAAAATGCCGAATGAGGTAGCATTGCATCATTTCAGGCCCCTCAGAACACTGCTAAGTTGTTGAGAATAGGTTGGAGGAAGTAAGTTGGGGCAATTTCAAGACCGCCGGTTTCAACCGCTCACCCACTCCTCCGTTTCTAATTATAACGTGCAACTACACTTAGTGGGGCTTTTGGTGACACTTTTGGGGTCGATTGCTGCATTGTGGTGCAAGGTGTCACCAAATTGTCACCAAAACCTTCGAGCTTTCCGACCGCTGCGCGCTTGGAATCGAGATTTGTGTGTGTGTAGCGCATGGTCACGGTGACAGTCGAATGCCCGAGCAATTCTTGGACTGTCACTATATCCACGCCTCGATTCACAAGCCGTGAGGCAAAGGTGTGACGCAGCGTGTGCCACGTCACCCCGGAAATCTCTGCCTTGCGACACGCGAGAGCGAAACCCGCCTTGAGATCAACAAACGGCTTTCCTGTCTCGGGGTTGTAGAAAACGAATTCATTCCTCTTGCCGAGCGCCCAATACTCCAAGACCTTGCGGGCTTCCGCGTTGAGCGGAACAACCCGAGTCTTTTGCGTCTTAGGCGCGAAGACATTCAGAATGCTTTTCTCCCAATCTACGCTGGACCATTGAAGGCTGAAAATCTCTCCGATCCGCAAACCCGTATTCAGGGCGAAGCGTATCAAGTCCTGAAAGTAGGGCGCTGCGTTTCGGAGAAGCTTCTCTTCCTCTTCCGAACTCACAACCCGCAGGCCTATGTTGAATTCCCGAAAGAACTTCACCTTGCGAAACGGGTTCAAATCCAGGTAGAGGTCCCAGGTGATTGCGAGGTTGAACATTCGCTTGAGCAAAGCCAACTCCCGATTCACCGTCGAGCCGGAGACCTTTGCTTTTCGGTGGAGCTTGTAGCCCTCGATCTCCGCTGGCGTGATATCGGTAAGTTGCCTTTCGCTCCCGAAGTATTTCTCTAAGTGTCCGAACATCTGTTTATCTCGCAACCAGGACCGTTTGTTTGCCTTCGCATGTTCCATATAGCGTTTGCCGAATTCTTCGAACGTGATCTTGACGGGTCGCTTGTAGACGCCCCGCAGGACCTCCGATTTTCGAACGTTGAAGAGATTCACGGCATCACGCCGATTGGAACTGTGCGAAGACTCTTGGACTCGCACTCGGCTTTGGTCGTAATAATCAATCCACCAGATTCGACCTCTCTTGTGTACTCCCATTTGCGGCTTCCTTTCAACCTTTGCCAGCCGCGTCTGTATTGTAACAAGGCTTGGCTTCGTTACTTGAAGATCGTGTGGGAATGCGTGAGGGTGTCCTGTTCGCCTCGATTAAACTATCAAGATCATTCCTATCAAACCTGAGTGCGCGCCCTATTTTTACGAACGGAATTCTTCGCTGCCAGACCCAGCCGTATATCGTGGAAACGGATACCGCGAGCAATCGGGCCGTATCCTGAACTGTTAGAAGTTCTAGCCCTTTCTTTGCTTCAGAATTGTTGTCGGATTTCATTGGATGGGCCTTTCGGAATCGTTTTGCTTGGGTCCGCGATTCTGATTTTCCGTCAGGGCGCGGATCACAAGGACAGCTACGATTGCTGCCACTGCGATGATGACTACCCCTACCACGGTCATCCTCATTGCTTCTTCTCCCATGCGACGGTCGCGCCACACTTCTTTTCAGGGCAGCGGAAGCCCTTAAGGCTTCCGTCGAAGATGCTTGTCTCTACCAACTCAGGTTCGACCCAGAACTGAGAACCGCACTCAGGACAAGTCAGGCGATATCGCTGCTCGATTTCTTTTATACGGATTAACAGGCCGTGTCCTTCGGCGCGCTCAATAAGCCGGTTGAACTCGGCAATCCCGGAAGGCCCGCGAACAAAGACCTGAACTCCGCACGGGTCACAGACCAGGTACGGCTTACGCTTCTTTGTTTGCTTGACCTCGCGCGGTTCCATACATACGGGGCATGGAAACATCTGGTTTCCGTCCAGAACACCCATTGACAGCCTCCAAATTCTCTAAGGGCTAGCGTCGCCTCTCTCCGAGACCCATCGTAAGCCTGGATATCTGAACGACTTGAGGATGGAAACCTGAGTCAGAAAACGCTGAGAAAAACTTCCCTCAAAATTCATGGCAGTTTGTCGGGAATTTCCCCTAAAATTCATTGTCAGTGTCCGGGAATTTCCCTCAAAAATGCCAATGCGCCGAAAATCCGCTCCGAAGCAAGAAAAGGCTCTTGACACGATTGCAGGCAAGCGCGGCAGGGGCAGGCCCGCCCGCGTCCGGGCTTCAGAGATTGCGGGGCGCGCTTACAATTACCGGCTGATCTTCAGTCAGAATTGGGACTTCATAGGCGAGCCATTGCTGAAGGCAAAGACCGACGGAGAAGTGGTCCAGGTATTCGAAAAGGGCGGACCCTATATGCGGGAATTCGCGCCAATTGCGCCGCTCATACTAAAGGTCCTACACGATCCGGAATTTCCGAAACGACGAGAGACGCAGATCAACTTCCTTGCCGATTCGTTGGCGGGTTACGGTTGGATAAGTCCCCGGCACTCGCGCAATATTTGCGAAAGGGAACGAGCAAAGGAAAAGCATGCTACACATATCATCCGCTACGAGTTCAAAATTGAGTGCTCTTGCGGTTTCAAAGGTTTCTCGCGTGATCACGCCTGCCCAGAATGCAAGGCGAAAATACCGTTTCCATCTTCGTTTGATTTGAATTCTGTGCTTTTCTAATGCCCAAAATGCAAGGCGAAAATACCGTTCCCATCTTGGTTCGATTTGAATTCTGTGCTCTTCTAAGAGACCCTTGGCGCTGTCTTCGTGACGTAACGTATGTACGTAACGTTTAGGCCAGCTCGGAGAATAAGGAATCTCTCTTCCGACAGGAAGTTCGATTCGTTCTAAGCTTGCTTAGGCTGCCGGTTGCTCGGTGTGAATCCGATCTTTTTTCTGAGCTGCTCTCGTTCATGAATCGCTGCCCCCGTCTGGAGCACTTCAGCGATGTATGCGTAAACTTGTTCCGGGTATTTCGAACCGAGTTGTTGGAATGAGGTAAGCATCGTGGGTTGGTCGGCGTGGCCCAGGATATCCGCCAACATGGAGTCAACACCACGTCCAACGATTAAAGCCATGCACTCATCGAAGCCAATACTGTCCTCGATCACCGCCTCGTCCACTTGCTTGAATTGGGCAACGCGATTGTAGAGATCATCGCTTATCGTGAGTTGGGCCATTGGGTTCTCTCCTTAAGATCGTTAAGGCCATCCGTGATTGGAGCCTCGGCATAGTAGACTATGCGCCAAAAGTGCTGGATTTCAAAACATGGCCAAAAAGGACAAACCACGGACGGCCAAGCCTAAGAACGGGGCAAACCTCGGGTTTGAACAGACCCTCTGGCAGGCGGCGGACAAGCTACGCGGCAACATGGACGCGGCGGACTATAAGCATGTCGTCCTTAGCCTCATCTTCCTGAAATATATCTCGGACGCTTTTCAGGAACGTTACGAGGCATTGAGGAAGGAGAAGCACGCGAATCCGCGCATATAACGCGACGCATCCAAACGAAAAGTCGCTAGAGAAATAGTCACGACCCTCAAGAGCCCACAAAACGTGGTGGTGTCCCGGCGCAACTGTGCAGGGAGACTTGACTTTGTTGTTTCGGCCAACTCGGCGTTCTAGACGTCCTGGATATATCGGCGGCTGACGCTCATGCTGCTGGGCGCCGACATGGTGTCGGTGAGTCCAGCCAGCGTGTGGCGGGTGCTGAATCGGGCGTGACTGGTACGGAAGCCCACGACAATCGTGGCCGCACAGGCTCACTTGCGAACCCATAGGGTTGCAAGAGACCAGTCTTACCCCAGTGGGCAGCGTCCCCGCGCCCGCATCCAATAGCCGCCGTATTCTTACCTGCAGACAACGCGCAGCATAACGTATCTATCTTAACAACAATTCACTTGACACTATCCACCAATCGAATCAGAATTGCGTTCCATAACGGGACCGTGACCGGGAGACCTGTTCGCTCCCTTGGCTCCCCCTCAATTCCGCGAACTAAATTTCGCCTCCACGCTCCTGCTCGAACTGGCTCGTGGACTGATCCGGAGGCTTTGTGTCCAATCCATGCTCGAACCCCCTCTCCAAGCGACGTTTTTCAAAACTCGAGCACTGTGGCTTCTTGGTTCGATCATCGCTCTTGCGGTGTTCGCCCTGACGCCCGGCGTCGGCTCGTGTCAGACGCCGGTTCCAGATTTCAATTCGGGGTGGACGCCATATCAGACATACCAAGGCGGGGACATTGATTCCGTCGACATGGCTACGGGTAGCCTTAATCTGCACATACCGCTGATATCTTTTCCGCAGCGTGGCGGACGATTGCGCCTCAATTTTGTGCTCAATTACAACAGCACGACGGTGGCACGGGCGCGTATCGGCACAGGGGGAAACACCTATTATCAGTGGTCTCCCAGTGATACCAACGACCCATCAGTGGTCGTCTTGGATGACCAAGCCTACGGAATCTATTATGCACAGGCTTGCCAGCCGAATCCGCCATGCGGACACGGGACACAAACATACTACCGATTCTTTTCCGTGCTTGGCTTCGACGGTGCCCAACATGTGATGGGATACACGGCGGGAAGTCCCACGCAGACCTCTGGAGCTGCTGCGTTGCGGTCTATGGACAGCACTGGCCTTTATCTGACAATCCCCAACATGAGCAACTGGGGTTCAAATTCCACGATCTATGACGAATCCGGAAATCAGTACAACGGTTTGAATTACAGTTCTGCAGGGTACGGGCCGCAATTTGGCGTGTACGTTTATCCGAATACCTCGCGGAAAGACACCAACGGAAACACAATCAGCTTCATCTCTGGTACATACACGGATACCGTCGGGCGCTCCATCCCGGCCCCTCCGTTGTCTGACGCGAGCACGAACAACATAGATACCACGGGTTGCACCGGCCCCCTTCTGATCACCAAAGCCGTGCTTTGGCAGGTACCCGGATATAACGGGCAGCAATACCCAATTAAGTTCTGCTACGCCACGGGCACGATAAACGTTCAGGACGGTGCAAGCGGACCGGATGGTGGAGAGCTGCCAGACGGTTTTGCGGAAGGGTCGCCGGTCCTACAAAGTGTCGTCCTGCCGAACGCCCAGACGTTGAGTTTTTCGAGCGGCACGACGGCCTGGGAATTCGAATATAACGACCAAGATGGGACCAATGGCTGTCAGAATGTTCAGCTGACCGGGCCGTGCCAGTTTGGCACCTTGTCGAAAGTGACTTTCCCTACCGGCGGAAGCATTTCCTACACGTATCAAATGTACGGCAACGATGCACAACTGCAGCGCGCGGTACGCACCCGGACCGTAAGCGACGGCACTACGTCGAATACCTGGACGTATACCTATACGCTTCCCAGTTCTACAAATAATGGGATAGGCACCACGGTCGTTACTGCTCCGCAGATGCCCTACGATTCGCAACCCAACGACACTGTTTATACGGTCAGCGAAACGTGGTTCGGTCATTTCGACACCGTGTTTGTCACGCAGATCGACACCTATAAAGGAAGTCACACGTCCGGCACTCATCTCAAAAGTGTGGCGAAGGCATTCACGTTTTTCACAAATCCCTATTACCAGGTGAATGTTGGCGGACAAATTGCGCAAGGGCTCGGTTCCATCAAGGTCGGCCAGCAGCTGAACTCCGAGACGACCACTCTTTCGGATACGGGCCAGGTTTCCCAGACGTCGTACCAATACGACTCCGGGTTTACCATCACTGACCCATTTGGAAACACAGCTGGTCCTTACTACTATGGCCTCACAACGCAATCGAGTTTTACTGACTATGGAGGCACAGTATTGAAGCAGGTTGGAACTAGCTACTACTGGCAAACGTTTTCGAGCTATCTGGCAGCTAACCTCCTGACGCTGCCCTATACCGTAACGACCTCGAATGGCTCGGGAACTCAGGTTGCGCAGACCACATACGCCTACGACGAAAACAATGGCAGTCCGCAGGGCATTCTCGGGAATAACACCTCCGTGACCCGTTGGCTAAATACTGGCACATCGCCGACGACACACACCGTCTACAATCCCCAGGGAATGCCCGTGCAAAAAATCGATGCGAGGGGGAAGGTAACTCAGATTACCTACGATTCCACGGGTGCGTTTCCGAAACAAATCCAGTATCCAACCACGGCAGGAATCGCCCACAGCGAACAGTACTCGTACGACGCGAACACGGGTGTTCTAAACACGTACATCGACCAGAATAACAAATCCACGAATTACCAGTACGACTATGCGAGGCGTCCAACTCAAGTGACCTACCCGAATGGCGGAAAAACGACTCTTTCCTACAATGACGCGCCGCTTCCTGCCACGTTCACCGTCTCGAAATTATTGAACACCTCAAATCAGTACGCCACCACTACCACCACCGTGGATGGCGTTGGCCGCACGATTGAGACCCTCCTCACAACCGATCCCGACTGTCCCAGCGGTGATCGCACCGATACGACTTACGACGGTTTGGGCCGCGCTTATACGACCTCAAACCCTTACTGCACCGCGGCCGATTCTACGTTCGGCATCACCACGTATGAATACGATGCCCTTGGGCGCACGACGCTCATCATCCCACCAGACGGTACCGCAACGTCCAATAATGTCTCCACGGTTTACAACGGGAACTGCTCAACGGTAACGGACCAAGCATCGAACAGCCGGAAATCGTGCGCCGATGGCCTGGGCCGGTTGGTCGAAGTCGACGAGCCCGGCACAACTAGCCTGCCCGTGCCGCTGTTCGCGTCAGCGATTGTACAAGGAAGTGAGAATTCCATAGGCTTACCTACTCCCGGCACCGGAACTGTCACGCTGAATTCTTTCAACTCTAATGGAACTGTCCAGAGCAAACAGGTCCAGACGCAAGCGCCTGCTGCCGGAACAGGATGGGCGACCGTGAACGGAAGTGAGCAGTCGATTACATCACAAGCGGCCTCGGGCTCAGGAACCGTTACGATTACAGGTAAAGAGCAATCAAGGATCAACTGTGCCCAAGTGGTTGGACGGGCTCAACCTCAAGTCACCTGTTACGATCGCGGCACAGTGTCGATAACTGTGAACGGTTTTACAAAATCAGCGAGCTATGGCGTGTCCAGCACTCCTACCACAATTGCTAACGCGTTGGCGGGTGGGTTCAACGGGGACTCGTCGTCCCCAGTGACGGCCACAGTGTCATCCGCGGTCGTCACCCTCAAGGCAAAGACGACCGGCTTCAGCACGAACTATTCGCTCTCCACGTCCTCCACATGGGACGACGGTAACTTTTCGGGTCCTTCGTTTACCGGGACCCCTTCAGGGTCGACGCTGACCGGCGGCGCCAACGGTGGGACAACGTACGACACGGGATCGGTCTGGATTACCGTCAACGGAGTGCAGAGTTCGGCTAGTTACGGCCAGGGTAGCACAACAGCGACAGTGGCCAGCGCGTTAGTCAGCGCAATCAATACCAATTCTTCCGCGCCAGTCTCGGCAGCTCTTTCAGGGTCCACCGTAAATCTGACCGCAAAGACAACAGGGGCCGGCACGAACTATTCGCTCACGGCTGGATCGTCGACTTCACAACCGTCGATCTTCTCGAATGCCTCATTCACTGTCTCCCTTTCGGGTGCAGCGCTGACCGGAGGGCGAAACGCAGCCTACACGACCATCTATGATTACGGAACGTGCGCAATCACTGTAAACTCCCATGCTGATAGCTCAAGCTGGAATGGATCTGGAACAACAGTGAGTTCAATTATCTCTTTGCTGGTATCCAGCATAAATGGCGACTCTGGGGCCGTCGTGACGGCCTCGCCTTCTGGGACGACCGTCAATCTCACCTCGAAAAGCACGGGAGCAAATACGAATTATCCGCTCTCTTCCTCTTGCACATACGATTCGAGTGATTTCAGCTCACCGTCGTTTACTACCTCGAATTCCGGCTCAACTCTTAGCGGAGGCAGCAACAGCAGCGGGTCTACCATCTACGATTCCGGCAGTGTCTGGATCGCTTTGAACGGTACCCATTACACTGCCAGCTACGGACAGAACGACACGTCTACTTCAGTGGCTACCTCGCTGGCGAACGTCCTTAACGCTTCGTCCCCTGTTACTGCCACGGCCTCTGGTTCCACAATCACCATCACGGCGAAAACCGGAGATGCCGTTACGAACTACGCCTGGACTGCAAGCTCCTCAACCAACCAGCCCGGCTATTTCAATTCGCCTTCATTCACCCCTGTTGTTGGCGTCGTGTCCGGTAGCGCCCCACCTTCGCTTTCCCTCTCCACCCCCGCCATTACCACCTATACTTACGACGCGCTCAACAACCTGCTCGGCGTGGTTCAGAGTAGCTCGCGCCAACGCAGCTTCACTTATGACTCTCTTTCCAGGCTGATTTGCGCCAGCAATCCTGAAAACTCAACGGCTTCTTGCCCCGCCACAGCCACAAGTAACTACACGCCCGGAACAACCGGGTACTCCTACGACTTGAATGGAAATCTCATCAGCAAGACTTCGCCTCTTCCAAATCAGTCTCTGACTGCTAACACGGTTACAGCTACATATGTCCCCGACGACTTGAACCGGGTCACCCAGAAGTCCTTTAACGATGGCACTCCGTCGATAACATATGTCTACGATGGCGCCTCGACTACGGCTTGCACCTTGCCATCTGTCAACTACGGCTTGGCCATTGGAATGCGCACCGGAATGTGTGATGCCGCTGGCTCGGAAGCGTGGGGCTATACAATACAAAGTGCGGGCTGGCAAACCCAGGACGTTCGCGTCACCCAAGGCATCAAGCTAACCACGACCGTCCAGAAGAATGTCGACGGGTCGCTCAACAGCCTCACGTACCCGAGCAGCCGCGTCGTGTCCTACACCTATAACGGCGCGGCCCGTCCAATCACTGGGAATGACTCCACCGGCATCAATTACGTATCGAGCGCTAACTACTGGCCTTCGGGCGCGCTTGCAGCACTCACCAACGGCACCAGCAATCTCTACTCCACCTTCATCCTCAATTCGCGCCTGCAGCCTTGCTGGATTTATGCGACAACAGGCACTGCCCTATCCTGGAAAAGTACTGCATGTACCGCCAGCACCAGCACAGGCAACGTCCTCGATCTGAAGTACAATTTCAACCTAAACACCGCCGATAACGGCAACGTCGCTGGGATCACCAACAACCGCGACTCTAATCGTTCCCTGACCTTCGTCTACGACGCCCTGAACCGCCTCACGACCGCTCAGACCACGTCTACCTACTCCAACAGCACTTCTCGCTGCGGGGCCGAATCTTTCGCCTGCGATGCCTGGGGCAATCAGCTGTCCAAGGCGCTTCCTTTCATTAATTATGTCAACTATGTCGGTTGCACAGGCGAATCTCCATTTGGCTTCACAATAGGCACGAATAATCAAATCCAGAATCCCTCCACCGCCCCACAGTGCTTCAATAGCTCAGGAGCTCTCCAAACCACGGCCGTCTACTGCTATGATGCTGCCGGTAACCTCATGACCGATAAGACTGGCGCCAGCCATTACTACGACGCGGAAAATCACCTGAAGTCTTTGCCTGCCCTGGGCATCAGCTACGTTTACGACGGCGATGGCCGCCGCCTGGCCAAGCTCAACAGCAGCGGCCAGGCCACCAAGCTCTACTGGTACGGCACGGGTTCTGACCCGCTGGACGAAACCGACGGTTCCGGCGCCACCACCAACTCCAGCTTCAACGAATATGCCTTCTTCGACGGCCACCGCATGGCCCGCCGCGATTACCAGAACAACGTCTACTACTACGTCGCCGATCACCTGGGAACGGCTCGCGCAACCGTCCAGGCGGGCCAAACCGCCGCCTGCTATGACGCGGACTTTTACCCCTTTGGCGGCGAACGAACTTACACCGACACCTGCGACTCCGCCTACAAGTTCACCGGCAAAGAACGGGATTCCGAATCGGGTTTGGATTATTTCGGGGCAAGGCACTACGGCTCAAGCCTTGGTCGCTTTATGTCCACAGACCCCTCGTCTGCAAGCATCGACAAGACGAACCCGCAGAGCTGGAATCGATACAGCTACACCTACAACAACCCACTTGCATACGTTGACCACAATGGAAAGTGGCCAACAAAGATTCACGAACAAATCATTGATAAGGCTTTTCCGGGGCTTTCGGCTGCGCAAAGGGGTGAGTTGAAGCGCATCAGTTCTTGGGTAGATCGAATTCCTGGTGGACAGACAAAGGCTCACAACCACGAACATGCAATGAAGTCACCAGGCGAAGATCCTGTCGCAGCAAAGCGCGCAATAGATCAGAACATTCAAGGTCATGAGCAGGCAGCACAGAAATCACAAGGGGGCACACCAGAGCACGCCAGCGACATCAAGACATCGGCGCTTGACGAGTTCGGGCAAGCACTCCACACAGTAGAAGACAGAACGTCTCCCGCTCACACGGATCAGAACGGCAACCCGCGCGATTGGTCGGGCCTTCCAGTAACACCTAGCGAAGTTGAGGCCGTTCAGCAGCATGAGTCCGAGGAAGCGAATATCACTCCAGAACAAATGAACAACTCGGTGCAAGCCGCCCGAGATGCGTTTCAGCAAACCTTCGGGACCCAGGCCTTGCAGGACGCCACTACGGAGCCGAAGAAGAAAGAGGAGAAGAAGGATTAGCTATGCTCAGGACACGGATTCTGTGGTCGGTTGCGTTGGCAGTTCTGACGTCTGCGTTGGTGGCGGTAGCTGCAAGCACATTGCCCTATAGCCAAGCGAGAGACAGAGTCGTCGATGCATTCGCCATACCCGGCGCATTCATCGTCGGTTTGGTGTACCCCCAAGGCGTTCACACTGGAAGCGGCATAGGTTACTGGGGGGCGCTCGTACTCGCGTGCAATTTCTTGATCTACGTTTTGTTCTGGTATGCGTGCCTCTGCACAGGGGCCCTTTTTCGGAAAGGAAGACACTCGTACGATGACGGGGACCTACCAGTACGACGCGCCCCAAAGTGAGTCCGGTGACACCACGTCGCGCTAGCAGCTACAAGTTTACCGGCAAAAAACGGGATATCGAAACCGGCCTGGATTACTTCGGCGCACGGTACTACGGCAGCGCGGTCGGCCGATTTACTTCTGTGGACCCAATTCATGTGACGAAGGACCGCATTGTGGACCCGCAGCAATTCAACCTCTATGCCTATACCCGAAACAATCCGATGAAGTACGTGGATCCTGATGGGCGGTACTTTGTCGGGACCGACGGCAAGAGAGTGGAATTCACGATAAACAAGGGCCAGATAACGGTTGGCGCAAATGCATCCGTAGACCTGAAGAGAATGACTGGCCTAGTCTCCGCCTCAGGCAGTGCTACTGCGCTCGCTAAGTTCTCGGCAGCGGCCGGCAATGACACCAAGATCGATTTTCACATAGTGACCCAGAAGGTCGATAACGGCCTCGGTGGTCTTCACCAAGCCCAAGACAAGAACGGAACTCCCCTCACGTGGGTCGCCGGGGATAACGGGTCGGGACACTTCAATGGGACTGTGGCATTCATCACGGACAAAAGCGGCAACGCCGCTTACCAGGGTGCCACCGTTACCGTATACGAGGGAAATATCTCGAATGGCAATCAAGCTCAAACGGAAAGTGCAATGGTTGGGGTTTTTTCCCATGAGCTCGAGCATGAAGTAGATCAACAGTCGATAGATGCGATAAAAGATCGGCAACAAGGGCGACCCAACAATTATGACGTCGAGAAGCCGGCATACGACGTACAAGACCAGGTGAACCGGGAAATCAAGGACAAGAAGGAGCACCAGTAACAACGGAGGGCAGCCGTGAGACTTCTGAAACCGTTTGGTCGAGCAGTAGTTCGATCCAAGGTCGCGCTCAAACGCAACGGGACTCCCGTTGCGGCCGTTCTTCTTCTCACAAGCTCGCTCGCCCTGTGCCAGGCGGATTTGGGCCCGCCGGCCTCTATCGTAGCCGGTCTGCAGTCTAAGAACGAAGAGACGCGGTCGACCGTGGCGAAACTGCTGGACCTTAAGCAGTCCGCTCCAACCCAGGATTATAGGACCTGCGACATTCGCCATGACACCGCAAGGCTCGATGAACAAGGCGGAGTTTTCGTCCTGCAGATCAAGTGCAAGAACGACGTAGATGTAGTAGTACTTCGAAATCACGGTGGCTTGTCTGAAGTGTTAAGTTCACGAGGCTTCCATGCGGCCTCTGACCACTGGGGAGTCGAGTTTGCAAGTCTCATTGGTCCCTCCATGCAGGAAATCGTGATCCACAACGCAGCCCTGTCGCCAGGTGCCGACCACAAGTCGTACTTCCTGGTTCTGCGATTGGCGGGTAAGCGTTTAGAAGTTGTGTTTAGCGCCATCGAGGCCGTCGTCGCACCTCAGCTTCCGGGCACAGGGTTCAGACAACAAAGCAAGTTCACGACTGTGCCGGCCTCTGAAGCAGCGCCGGGAGCGATAGGCGAGCTTACGACAGTGCAGACTGATGGGCGCACATTCGCGGTCCGCCGCTCGTTTGGCTGGTCGGAAAACCTGCGGGCATTCGTCGAACTAGAAGCTCCAACGATTCAACCGGACAGATAACTGCTTTGTGGGCGTGCCAGAGCACCTGTAGACGCTTGCCGAGGATCGGGTGAGGGTCCGGGCAGCTACTCTGGTTTGCCGGTGCCTGTAGCCCGGGGGAGTTTTTTCTTTTAGCCGCCGTTCCGTTCCTGCCGTCCAGGTCCTGGCCGGGTGCAGTAAGGCTGCCGATCCGCGCCGAGGTGCTGGCGGTTTTTTAGCCGCCGATCTGGGGGCCGGTCCCGGTGTTGCCGAGTGTGCCGGCTGTGCGGGTGCCGTTTTGGGGGTGCCCGAGGCTCCGTTTTCGGGTAGGAGTTTTTGCGCTGCCTTCGGCATCGGGTTTAGCCATGACACGTAACCCCAGAAAGGGAGAAGAGGCTGAGGAATTAACACTGCAGGAGCGGATAGCATACTCACCGGCCAGGGCTGAGGTCTCGTTCGATTGTTCGTTCTCTCTCCTGCGCCAGCGGAGGGGACGGCTCGGTCCTTTGAGCCGCTGGCGGTTCTGGTGCGCGTGCCAACTCCAACGCGGATCGGTATGAAACATCGCGGTTAAGGCCTTCGGCAAGAGCGGTCTTATCGTTGGTGTAGATTTGTGCGTTGTAGCGAGCACGCGACACCGCGACATATGCCAAGCGACGATTGATGAGTTTCTCTCCGCCTTGTTCGGTGTCCACATGGACGAGCACGCGGTCGGCAGTTTGTCCCTGACTGCTGTGGCTTGTCACCGCATAGCCGTAATCGAGATGGGGATTTTTTCGAATGTTGAACGCGACCGCGCGCCCTGAGTCGAGGCGGATTCGGAGGTTGCAGGCGTCGTCAATCTTCTCCATCGTGCCCAACTCGCGGATGGCGAGGCGCTGGTCTCGATTCGGGGCGGTAAACTGTATGCGGTCGGCGGGTGGCCCGTACGCTGAATGGGAAGTAGAATCTGGGTGCCCCACCCTCGTTTTCGGAGGGTGGGTCTTGGGGTTCGTTTTCTTTCCTCCTCTCATTCGGGAACGACATCAATTCCGACTAGCCCTGGCGGGTGGGCCACAGATTGAGCGCTGAGGAGGTTTAAATTGGGTGCCGCATCCTCGCGGGGTCTTCGAGGGTGCGGTCTTTGACTTTTCGCCCGCAGCAGCAGGAACCCATTTTAGTCTCGGCGGCAACATGACCCAAGACGGTAGCGGGCTCACGTACTCCTTTCACGCTGAGAACCGCCCCACGCTGGCCAGCGGAACGCCCGGTGGACCTTACTGCTACGTGTACGATGGAAACAGCTTGCGCGTGGCCAAGAAATCCAGCGCCTCGTTTTGTTCTTCAGGAGCGGTCGCGAAGATCTACTGGCGTTTCCTCTCAGGCGACGCGCTCGCCGAAACGGACGGTAGCGGCAGCACCACCAATTCCGCTTACCATGAATACGTGTTCTTCGCCGGTCGCCGCATGCGTGCAATAGACTTGCCGTTCTCGGATCCAGATCATTTCCAAATGGTTCGGACGCGCTTGTCATCACGACCAACGAATTCATTGCTTGTCAGGAGTACGGTAAGGTAGTTCCCAGGGAAATAAAAACGTGACCATCCAGAACCAAAGGATGCCATTGTATTCAATCACGAGAATTTTGGCATCGGTTGTCACAGGTGAGAATACGTGTGGAAAGTCTAGGGCAGAGGCGAAACCAGAAGAACTGATCTTCTTCGTGAGACTTGCGACTTGATGGGAAAGGCTGAAACGCTAGTTCTCCATATAACAGTATTGGCGGGGCGTGGCGCAGACTTAGTACGCTAAGGCAACTTCGGATGCCCGACGCTCAGGAGGGGCGCAATCGCGCGGTGAAAGAGAAGCGCAGAGTATTTTTGTGTTGACGCCAGAAGAACAGCCCAAGTGCGTACGAGATTGTCTCGAAAAGACGTACCAGAAAGAATTCGCACAGGAATTACACGAGCGCGGGCCTTAAACGACTCTTCGCGTTCACTGGTCGGCAACCTGAGGGCCACGGCTACCCCCGTTCCTCGCCAGGTTGCCCCTTTTTTCTAAACCTAAGAAGAGAGAGAATGACAATCACGCTTGGATAGGGTCGGTCGGAGTGGCACTTTTCTGTGCTCTTGGGGATGTAATGAAAGATCGTTGGGATAAATGGGTTCCTGCGGAGGCCCCGGACCTAGCCCAGTTGAGAGAATCATTTGTCGGCGGGAGCCCTTTCCCACATCATTTTCTGAGATTCGACCGCATGATGAACGAGTTCTTCAACGATTATGAGAGTTCCAAATTGCACCGAACTCTCGTCAGTGCGCGTCGTTGCCCTTATTCATTTCGACTGAACTAAATCTTGAGTTTGTGACACTCATGTGCGCGAGAGGTTGATACGCCGGAGTGTCACCAAATTGTCACTAAAACTGGCGCAAATCGAGCTAAAACGGCACAAGCCCAGAAAACAAAAACTGTCGCTATCTTGCGGCTGGCAAAGGGATTCAGTTGAATTTTCTACCAGATAGCGAACCGGCGATTTAATTTTTCAAGACCGCCGGTTTCAACCGCTCACCCACTCCTCCGCTTTTGATTATATCTTGCAACCACGCTTCGCGGGGTTCTCTCGAAAGGCTGGGGGCCCAAAGTATCACAACCATAATTTGCCATGTGATGTCACGGGGTCGTGATATTATGCGTTACAGTAAACGGTTTTCTTACTGTATTTTATGGGGAATTCTCGCCATAGCGTTTCCATCCAAATGAACCCAGCCGCGGCCTACAGGCTAGAAGACAGCATGTATGGCTTTTGACTCAAGACGTAGCTTTCTGAAACGCGCTTCGGCTGCAGGCATTGCTATCTCTGCCAATCATCTGTTGGCGCCTCTCCTCCGGGCTCAAGCTGCCAGGCGGGAAGGGCCGTTTGGCGTTCGGACACCCAATAACCTGGGCATGAAAGGATCTCGTCCAAGATGAAAACCCGAATTTGCGTTCTGGTATTGCTCTTTGTCTGCTTCCTAGGGATGGCTCGCGAAGCCGGTGCCGCTTCGCAAGCCACGGACAACGACGCAACCGGTCGTGCAAAACTTGCCACGCAAACCCCCGCCGGGGCCAAATCGCCGGAGGTGAGTCCAGTCCTGGCCGCCACTCCTCCGCTCGGCTGGAATAGTTGGGATGGCTACGGAACAACAATCACCGAAGATCAAGTGAAAGCCAACGCCGCCTGGTTCGCGGAACATCTGAAACCTTCCGGTTGGGAATACGTCGTCATTGACATGGAGTGGTTCGTCACCAATCCCACGCCGGAAGGCAATTCGAAAAGCTCCCGCTACGCCCTTGATGCTAATGGCCGGTACATTCCCGCAGAAAACCGCTTTCCATCTTCCGCTGGAGGAAAGGGTTTCAAGCCCATCGGCGACTACATCCATTCGCTCGGCCTGAAGTTCGGTATCCACATTTTGCGGGGAATCCCCAAAAACGCCGTTGCATCGAACGCTCCCATCGCGGGTTCTTCCTTCCACGCTTCCGATGCGGCAGACACGGGGGAAACCTGTCCCTGGAACCCGGACAACTTCGGCGCGGACGCCACAAAGCCTGCCGCGCAGGCCTACTACGATTCCATTGCCTCTCTTTACGCCGGTTGGGGAGTCGATCTAATCAAGGTCGATTGCATCAGCAGCCGTCCTTACCGCGGCGAGGAAATTCGCATGTTGAGTGCTGCCCTTGCGAAGACGGGCCGCCCCATTGTGCTGAGTCTTTCACCCGGAGCCGCCCCCATCGAAAAAGCGGACGAGATGCGCAAGTATGCCCAAATGTGGCGTATCTCTGACGACATCTGGGACGTGTGGCACAGCGATGTGCAGTACCCGCAGGGCCTCGGCGATCAGTTTCAAAATGCCCTGAAATGGGCGGGGCTCTCGCAACCCGGCCATTGGCCCGATGCGGACATGCTGCCACTTGGCTATCTCGGCCCCGCTCCCGGGTGGGGCCAGCCACGCCCGTCGCGGCTGACTCACGATGAGAAGCGCACCCTTATGACTTTGTGGTCCATTTTTCCTTCGCCTTTGATGGTTGGCGGAGAGCTGCCCAAAGCGGATGCCTGGACCGTTTCCTTGCTCACCAACCCGGAAGTCCTCGCGGTAGATCAGCATTCTTCTGAAAGTCATCCGGTGATTGCCACCAGCACGGCCGTCGTCTGGCTTGCCGAGCCGTCCTCGCATGACGGCTACTACATCGCCGCATTCAACCGCGGGGAGTCATCCTTGAATGTCCGTTACTCCTGGAAAGAACTCGGCCTTAAGGGCAGCGAATATCTACAAAGAGATCTTTGGGAGCGCAAGGATCTGCCCTCCGCGACATCTTTTGACGTCAATCTGCCGGCTCACGCCAGCGTGCTTTACATGCTGAAGCCGCTTCGTGCACCGGCGCACTGATTCACCGATGCTTGCAGCACGCGGCGCGCAACTTTTCGCTGCAAAGACCAGCTATGAGAAGCATTTGACTGTATTGAGTGTGAGAGTGAAATCATGCCTGCCACGATGAAGAGTATCGCGCGAGACCTGGGCGTCTCCGTTGTCACCGTCTCGAAAGTCCTGCACAGTCATGCGGACATCAGCCCCGAAACGCGAGAACGCGTCCTGCGCCGCATGAAGGAAGTCAATTACCAGCCGAATCTCTCCGCCCGCGCTCTTTCCACCGGTCGCACCAGCCTCGTTGGCCTGATTGTGCCGGACCTCGTTCATCCCTTCTTCGCCCAAGTCGCTAAGGGCATTTCGGCGCGCCTCAGTGCGCAAGGGTACAGCCTGATCATCGCGTCTTCCGAGGAAAACCCTCAACTGGAACGCCGCGAAGTGGATCAGATGATGGCACGCAGCGTGGATGCCCTGATTCTGGCGTCCACGGAATCCGATTCCACCAGCCTCGTGAAGCTGACGGAGCGCGGCGTTCCATTCGTTCTGCTGGACCGGAAGATTCCGGGCTTCCCGGCGCATTTCGTGGGTATTGATGATGTCGTGGCCGGCTCGCTTGCAACCCAGCACTTGGTTGATATCGGCTGCAAAACGATTGCCCACGTTGCAGGTTCCGCGGTCAGCACCGCGATTGATCGCCAGGCCGGCTACGTTGCGACGCTGGCGAAACATGGCCTCAGCCTTGCACAAGGCTATATCGTCAAGTACGGAGGCGGCGACGACGCGGGAGACACTAGCGGCTACGGTGCCATGAAGCAGCTTTTGCCGTTGAATCCCCGGCCCGACGGCGTGTTTTGCTGCAATGACCCTTTGGCCATGGGTGCTTTCCGCGCCATTTTCGAGGCCGGACTGGAAGTGCCCAGGGACATCGCCGTGGTCGGCTGCGGAAACGTCCACTATGACGATCTCCTTCGCGTTCCTCTCACCAGCCTCGATCAGAATGCTGCTGGCCTCGGTGAAAGCGTCGCCCGTCTGGCCTTGAACATCATCAAGGAGAAAAACGGCAGTCCGCCGGTGAGCGTTCTCCTCCCCTCCCGGTTAGTGGTCCGCGCGTCAACACAGAGATAGAGTGTTGATCGAACTCTGGAAGAACGCCTGCGCCAGTCTGGCGCCGCAAAGGCTCCATCATTTTGCAGTGGAAAATCGTTTACTGTATCGTTTAAACTCTAGCCGTGATTCTTCTCTCTTCGCTGCACGAAAGGTCTCCCTTTCCTCATGGATCTTTCTCCTTTCAGCCTCGTTGACAGGACTGCGGTCGTACTCGGCGGCACCAGTGGATTGGGCCGCACGCTGGCTCTGGGACTGGCAGACGCCGGTGCCGATGTCGTTGTTTCCGCGCGCAGGCAGGCACTCGTCGATGCGACGGCCTCGGAAATCGAAGCCAAGGGCCGCAAGACACTGCGAGCGGTGTCTGACGTGCGCAACAAAGAGTCGCTTGTTCGGCTCCGCGAAGCCGTCTTGAACGCTTTCGGCAAAGTGGACATTCTCGTGAACGCCGCCGGCATCACACGCAAACTCCCCACGCTGGAAATGTCCGAAGACGACTGGAATTCAATCCTAGACACCAATCTCACTGGCACGCTGCGGGGCTGCCAGGTTTTCGGCGAACTCATGCTGAAGCGCGGTTACGGCCGTGTGATCAACATCGCTTCTCTTGGAACGCTCCTCGGTATCTACGAAGTGGCGGCCTACTGCGCCAGCAAGGCGGGCGTCGGCTCGCTTACAAAATCGCTGGCTGTGGAATGGTCGCGCCATGGCGTCCTGGTCAACGCGATTATTCCCGGCGTATTCCGTACGGACTTGAACGCCTCGCTTTTGGACGGCACCGCACGCGGGCGCGAATTCCTGATGCGCACGCCCATGGGCCGCTACGGCAAAGCCGAGGAACTCGTGGGCGCCGCCGTGTTTCTTGCCTCCGACGCCTCCGCCTTCGTTACTGGACAACTTCTCGCCGTGGATGGCGGCATCCTCGCCAGCGGTGTGAATCAATGAGCCGGCTCAACGGCGAAACAGCAGCGGCCGTTCCGAGGCAGCCGTGGGGCGTGCCAGTCGGTATCGCCTCCGCGTTCAATTTGGATTGGCCTTCCGGGAAGCCTGAAAACAATGCTTCAACGAATTGATGCCCACCATCACTTCTGGCGTTACGCAAAAGAAGAATACGGGTGGATTGCTGACGACATGGGCTTGCTGGCACGCGATTTTCTTCCCGAAGATCTGCACCGAGAGCTTTTGGGTTCTGGGGTTCACGGCAGCGTCGCGGTTCAGGCAAGGCAGACTCTTGAGGAGACATCTTGGCTGCTGCGCCTCGCCGATGACTTTGACTTTATTCGCGGAGTTGTGGGTTGGGCGCCCCTGGCCGGCCCGGAGTTCCCCGCGATTATCGAGCGTTTGCAGGAGTCCGAGAAACTGAAGGGCCTGCGCCACGTAATTCAGGATGAACCGGACGATGACTTCACGCATCGGCCAGACTTCAACGCGGGTGTTGCGCTACTCAAGCAATACGGCTTGGTCTACGACATCTTGATCTTTGAGCGGCATCTTCCGGCAGCTATCTCCTTCGTGGATCGTCATCCTGCGCAGGTATTCGTTTTGGACCATATGGCCAAACCGCGCATTCGTGAACGCGAACTCGAACCCTGGCGGAAGAACATTCTCGAGTTGGCGCGCCGGCAAAATGTCTTTTGCAAGGTGTCCGGCATGGTAACGGAGGCAAACTGGAAGAACTGGCGCCCAGCGGACCTGCAACCCTATTTCGATGTCGTCCTGCAAGCCTTCGGTCCCAAACGTTTGATGGCCGGCTCGGATTGGCCCGTTTGCCTTCTGGCGACGACCTATCAAACCTGGTTTTTCACAGTCGAGGAATTCATACGTCCCCTCTCCATCGCGGAGCGGGAAATGATTCTTGGCGGTGTGGCCAGTGAAGTGTACTCTCTAGCGCGCGGAAGCTCCGCGATCAGGAAAGGATAGAAGATGGCGAATCCTCAAGTTGGGAATGCCCCGGGCGTAACGGCATCGGCTGCCAGGCATTTATTGTTTCCTGTAGGGCAGATCGTCCCATTCATTTTGGTTACCGCACTCTTCTTTCTCTGGGGAATCCCCAATAACCTGAACGACGTATTGATCCGGCACTTCATGAAGTCATTCGAGATTTCACGCTTTCAGGCCGGTCTGGTGCAATCCGCCTTCTACCTGGGTTATTTCCTTCTGGCGATTCCCGCGGGCCTCATGATGAAGCGAGCAGGCTACAAAGCGGGTTTCGTCGTGGGATTGCTGCTCTATGCCGCGGGCGCATTCCTGTTTTGGCCGGCCGCCCTGAGCGGTAGTTACGCTTTCTTCCTTTTCGCGCTGTTTGTGATTGCCAGCGGGCTCTCCTTTCTGGAAACGGCTTCCAATCCGTTCATTGCCCAGCTCGGCGATCCGGACAGTTCGGAGCGCCGCCTGAATTTCTCGCAGGCGTTCAATCCTCTGGGCTCTATTACGGGGGCGCTGATCGGCACGATATTCATCTTTTCCGGTGTCGAGTTGAATCCACAGGAAATTGCGGCGCGCCAGGCGGCGCATACCTACGAGGCGTATCTCCGCTTCGAAACCTTGCGTGTTATTCGTCCTTATTTGGTGATCGGCGTCGTCGCCGTGGTGTGGGCCCTGCTCATCATCCGCACGAAGTTTCCCGTGATTGCCAGCGAAGACGAGGCCGACCACAGCGAGCGCGGCAGCTTTCGCCAACTTCTCAGCCAAAGGCATTTCCTCCTGGCCGTCATCGCGCAGTTCTTTTACGTAGGGGCCCAGGTCGGCACGTGGAGCTACTTCATTACCTACGTTCAGGAGTACGGCCACCGGCCCGAAAAGATCGCCGGCTATTTCCTTACAGGCACGCTGGCCGCGTTTGGCGTGGGCCGCTTCGTCTCTGCCTATCTAATGCGCTTCGTCTCACCGAGCCGCCTGATGGGGGCCTACGCCACGGCCAATATGGTCCTGGTCTCCGTCGCAGTCCTCCACCCGAGCTGGGTTGGCATCTGGTGCATCTTTCTCACCAGCTTCTTCATGTCGCTCATGTTCCCCACGATTTTCGCGCTTGGCCTGAAAGGTCTAGGCCCAAACACCAAAATCGGCGGCTCCTTTCTGGTCATGGCGATTGTGGGTGGCGCGGTTCTCACTCCGCTCATGGGCCTGATCGCAGAGAAGTTCCACGGTTTGGCTTTGGGCTACTCGATTCCGCTGATCGCTTACATGTATATATGTGCTTATTCGTTTTTGGGCTCGCGGCGGGCAGTTATGTCCGCAACCGTTAGCGAACCCGGGAGGTAAAGCTGTGCAATCTTTGTTTAGTTTAGCCACCAGAAGAATCACTGGCGTACGAGGAGGGCAAATGAAAGTAATTCGCTTGCGAAATAACATCTGGCGAACTTTTATATCCGCGGCATGCCTGGGTCTTCTGCTTCTCGGCCAGGCTCACGTCCTGGCACAGGACTCTTCCTCTAGTACAAAGCCAACTGCGTCTCAATCCCCGCAGGAGATGGATCAAGCTTGGCAGAAGGCCAGCGCCAAATACGACGCCGCGCGCAAAGCTCTTTTGACCGACGTCGACCAGACCGCGAACGCCAGCCCTTATCGTCCCGATTGGGAGTCACTTCGCCACTACGAAGCCCCGGACTGGTACAAGGACGCCAAGTTTGGCATCTTCATCCACTGGGGCGTCTATTCGGTCCCGGCCTTTGGCAATGAATGGTATCCGCGCAATATGTATCAGGAAGGTTCGGACGAATATAAGCACCACCTCGCCAGGTATGGCGCTCCTTCGACGTTTGGCTACAAAGACTTCATCCCACGTTTCAAGGCCGAGCATTTCGATCCCGTCCAATGGGCCGAGCTCTTTAAGGCCTCTGGGGCCAGGTACGTTGTTCCCGTCTTTGAACACCACGATGGTTTCGCCATGTACGACAGCGGCCTCTCTGATTGGACCGCCGTAAAAATGGGCCCGCACCGCGATATCTATGGCGAACTCGCAAAAGCCCTACGTGAACGGGGCCTCCGCTTGGGCGCTTCCTCCCACCGGATCGAACACAATTTCTTCCTCGAGGGCGGCCGGAAGATCGATTCGGACGTGAATGATCCCAGGTACCTGGCATTCTACGGCCCCGCGCATGTCTGGTTGGAGGGCAAGAAGACCTTGCTCCAGGATTGGACCTATCTCAGCAACGAATACCTCGATGATTGGCTCGCTCGCGATGCGGAAATTGTGGAGAAGTACGAGCCGGACATCATGTACTTCGATTGGTGGATCGGGCAGCCCAATGCCCGCAGGCATGTCGCGAAGTTTGCCTCCTTCTACTACAACCACGCCGCAAGTCAGGGCAAAGTGCCCGTCATCAACTATAAGGACAGCGCCATCGAGGAGCGCTCTGCCGTCCTGGATATCGAACGCGGCCAGCTATCGGGCATTCGCCCGCTCTATTGGCAGACGGACACCTCCATCAGCAACAAATCCTGGGGCTACATCGAGAATGACAGTTTCAAATCAGCCGAAACCATAGTTCACCAGCTCGTTGACATCGTCAGCAAGAACGGCAATCTCCTCGTGAACGTTGGCCCGCGTTCAGACGGCACCATTCCCGAGCAAGTCCAAACCATCCTCCGCGACATCGGTTCCTGGCTTAAAGCCAACGGAGAAGCCATCTACGGCACGCGTGCTTGGACCAAGTTCGGCGAAGGCCCCACGGCAATCGTCGAGGGCGCTTTTCACGATACGGAGACGAAAGCTTTCACCGCTCAGGATTTCCGCTTCACCTCGAAAGGCAATTCTCTTTACGCCATCGAACTGGCTTGGCCCGACTCCGGCGAAGCCGTCATTTACTCTCTAAACGAGGCCGCGCTCTCCGGCCAGAGCATTGTTTCGATCTCGCTCTTGGGTCAGGGATCTCCGCTGACATACCAGCTCAAATCGGACGGCTTGCACATTCAATTGCCGTCGCAGAAAGCAGGTAACTACGCCTACTCGTTCAAGATCGAATTCCAGAAGCCGCCGTCGGTGCGCGTTCCTTAGGACTAATGGAAATGACTGCTCAACGCGTTCAGCGGTGTTCGCAGGTCGGCAATCTTGACTTTTCTTTACGAAGTGCGTTACAGTAATCGATAACTGTAACGGTTTATGGAGAACAATCATGCCTCATGACGATCTTGTGCTTGTCACCGGCGCCGGTGGCTTTATCGGCGGCGCTCTTGTTGCCTCCCTGCGGGCACAGGGCTACAAACGCATTCGCGCGGTCGACATCAAGCCCTTGCCTCATTGGTACCAGCGATTCGCCGACGTTGAAAATCTCTCGTTGGATCTCAATGAAAAGCAAAACTGCGAAACGTCGGCCAAGGGCGCGCGTGATATTTACAATCTCGCCGCCAACATGGGCGGCATGGGATTCATCGAGAAAAACAAAGCCCTTTGTATGCTCTCGGTGCTGATCAA
>JGI12270J11330_10000737_pt1 | contig 24857 bp, 28 predicted proteins | sample PeaSoiMetSII2010_FD_11330 | JGI IMG/M metagenome (IMG submission 11330)
TGCTTACGAATGATGTGCTCTACCGACTGAGTTATTGCGGCACGAGCCTAAAAAGACGTGGCTCGGATCGACGAAATTCGAGCCCGTGCTTACTGCCAATGCCCCCGCGTTGCAAGGTTGGGGGCGCGGCCTCTTTGCCTCAGCGGATTTGCGCCGCGCGCAGGCGCTCCAAGGACGCCGGACTCTCGTCGGCATCCGTTGGTGCGATGCCCGGATCGTCTGGAGCATGGGGCGGGACGAAGAGTTCCGGCTTCGGCCTGCCCTGGCCCAGCTCCTGGCGAGGGGTGCCGGCTGGGGCACCGCCTCGTCCGGGCTCCGGCTCGGTCGCCGGCGGCCGAAGGACAGGGCCGTCTCCAGATGGCGCGCTGGATGATGCGGCAGGGGGCAGATCGGGCTGATCCAGGATTTCCGCCGGGCTCGTTGCCGCCGGCTGGGAAGGTTCGGGCGACTCGATTCTTTCTTCGATCAGCAGCGTCGCGTCGCCCCGTCCGATTGCGTCCACTGGGGCCTTCCATTCGAAGGCATCGACGGTACCGCTGACCGGTGAGACCGGCAGCCAGCGGTCGGAGATATAGCCGTCGGCGATCCAGGCACGGTCGCGGGGAGCGCGCACGGCACGTGCGAGCCATTCGCGCTCGCGTCCCTTGTTGCCCTCGCCAGCCTCGATTCGCGCCATCAGCGCGCAGATGCGCGCGGGCGGGCGGTCATCGAGGTAGGGGGCAATCGCGGCTTCGGCCTCCCGCCATTCATGGGCCTCGATCGCGGCCATAGCGGTCGCGATCTGGCCTTCGATGTCGCCGGGGGTCAGGCTCGCAAGATGCCGCACCCGCTTCAACCGCTCGCGCGGGGGCTCCCCAGCCTTGGCGAAGGCATAGACCAGCGCAAGGTCCGGATGCGGGGCGAGCTTCCAGGTCCGGGCAATGAGACGGCTCGCCAGCCGGTTCTCGCCCCTGGACGCAAGGATGCGGCCCGCGATCTCGGCCGCTGGCACGAGCGATGGGGCAAGCCGCAAAGCTTCCGTGGCACGCGCAACCGCCTTCTCCGGGGCGGCCGCCTCCAGGTCGCGGGCTTCGGCGGTGAGCAGCGCGGCGCGACGCCTGAGCGCCACGTTCGTTTCGATATTGCCGTGCTGGCGCGCCACGGCGAGGGTATTGAGCGCACCCGCCCAGTCTCCGGAGCGCGCCTGCATGTCGAACAGGGCGTTGACGCTCCAGCCAAGTTGCGGGTCGCGGCGCACGGCCTGCTCGGCAAGGGCGCGCGCCGCCTCATTGTTGTCGGCGCGCTTCGCTTCCAAGAACAGCCCACGCAAGCCCAGCAGCTCGGTTTCGGGCCGATCGAGCATGGCCTCGAAAGCGCGCCGGGCCGATGCGCGATCCCCCTTGAGCTGGGCCGCCTGGGCTTTGAGCAATGCGGTCAACGGCTCGTTGGGAAGGTTGCGGCGCGCGACGCCCGCATATCTCTGCGAAAGCTGGCGGTCGCCGACGCCGATGGCAAGAAGCCCGCGGGTGAGCGCATCGAAGCCCTGACGGCGCCGGCGTTCTTGGAGATAGGAGGCCATGGCGGCGGGCCGGGTGAGCAAGAAGCGCAACAGCGCCCAAGCCAAGATCAGGGCGGTGACCACGGCAGCGAGGGCGAGGGCGCCGACAAAAGCGCTGGTTTTGACCTCATAGCCGAGCCACTCGATGGTGATCGAGCCAGGCCGGTCGGCGAACCAGGCAAGTCCCAAAGCCGCGGCGATGACGCCAAAGATGAAGAGTAGGACGCGGATCATGGGTTCAAGGCTTCGCTATGCCCGTCGCGCCGCCCATCGACGCGAGCACGGCGCTTTCGAGCTTGCTCAGCGTCTCGTCGGCGGAGATGCGCGCGCCTGCGTCGTCGAGCCAGCTCGCAAAGGCTTCGCGCGAAGGTGACGGGAGCGCCTCGACCGCCTTCACGGCAGCGGCAAGATCGCCCTGCTTGAGTTGCGCCTCGGCGGTGGCCAGCAGGTCACCAGGCTCATCGCCGCTCGACGCGGCGTCGATGCGGCGGATCTGGACCGCAGATTTCGCGCTCGCAATCACGCTGTCGAGGAAAGATTCGTGAGCGGGCGTGGGCGGTGCGAGACTTGCCTCTGCGAGTTTCTGCAGGGACCGGGCGAGCTCGGGAATGGTCGGGAGTCCCGTGTCGGCATGTGCGGGAAGCACGCCGAGGTCACCCGTTTCTGGAGCCAGAGCGCGGATGGCCGCGAGCTCGGTCGCGTAGGGACGCCCCGCGCTCACCGCGTCACGCAGATGGGCGAAGGCGATCGCGGCGGCGCCGGATTTCGCGGTCGCCGCACCCCGGTCGACAGCGCTGGAAAGAGCGGGAAGCGCCGCTTCGAGCTTGCCGATCCGCTGGTCAAGGGCCGCGAGCTCGGGGGCGAGATCGGAGTCGTCCGGAACCAATTTCGCCTCCGCTAGCGCGCCGAGCTTTGCCTTGAGTGCGGCAAGCTCTCCCTGAAGCGCTTCAAGGCCCCCGGTATTTGCGGTCTCCTGCGCGGCAAGCGCCGCATCGATCTTGGTCTGCAGTCGCTGCTCGATTTCGCCTACTTTAGCGTCGAGGGCGGCCGCGTCCGCGACGGAGCCGCCATCCTTGGCGGTTTTGGCGAGAGCATCCAGGGTCGCTTCGAGGCGCGCCACGCGGGAGGTTAAGCCGGAGAGGTCCGGCGGCGCCTCGACGTTGCGCGCCTCGAGGGTCTTGATGCGTGCGTCGAGCAGGCCGAGCGCTTCGGTGTCGCCGGCGGGTGCCGGCGCGGCTTCGAGCTTGTCCAAGCGTCGCTGAAGCGCCGACATGTCTGGCACGGCGGCGGTGCGAATCGGGATCTTGTTCCAAGCAAGCGCCAAGGCCAGGACGCCGACAAGGCCGCCGAGAAGCCCAGCGGCAAGATGGGTCACGAAGCTCTTGAGCTCTGACGGGCTCGTTCGAGGGGGCAGCATCCGAGCACCTGGCTTTGCCTCCGGGGCTCCCAGATCGGCCTCAGGCTCGTTTGCCGCTGGGTCGGCGGTGGCATCGTCGCCGGAGGCGGGCTCGACCGCGACCTCGGTCGCAGTTCCCTCGATGGTCGGGGCCGGCCGCTTGCCCGAACCCTCGTTCTTGTCATGGTCGCTAAAGGACTCTGCCATCACGTGTTACCTTAACTGCTCGGGGTAGATTCACGAGGATGCCGCGTCGGAGTCGATCAGCGCAAGGATATCTTCGTCGCGCGGGCGCAGGGCCACGGACACCCTGGCTTTGAGCGGCTCCACGCCTCGTGCTACCGCCACCGACAGGCAATAGCAACGCAGTCGCGCAACTTGCGTTACCGTCTCGTTCTGAAGGACGAGACGGGTGAAGATCGCCGCCGTGCGGGGCGACATGAGGATAACGCCATCAAGCCTGCCGGACCTGAGCAGCGACAGGGCCTGCTCTGGCAGCTCGGGTGCGGGAACCGCCCTGTAGAGGACCGACTGCCGCAGGCTGAATCCCTCCTTCGCCAAGGCGGATTTGAGGTCGAAGGCGACCGTCTCGCCGGACAGATGCACGAGCGGCCCGGCATCCGGTGAAAACCTTCTTCTTATCAATTCAACGAGGGCAGCTCCCGTCCCTGGACCCGTCACCGCCACGGTAAAGCCAAGCTCGGCGGCGGTGCTGGCCGTGGCTTCGCCCACGGCAATGAGCGGGAGCCGCAAGGCACGGGACAGCTCCGGATGCGAGGCAGCCGCGCGCAGCGCGTTGCGGCTCGTGACGATGAGGGCCCGTGCTCCCTTAAGGTCGAGGGGCACGTCCTCGGCGAACTCGATCGTGAGCAGTGGAGCTAGGACCGGTTCATGGCCCCGGGCAGCGAGCGCCTCCGCTTGCGCTTCGGCATCGGGCTCGGGTCTCGTGACGAGAAGGCGCATCAGCCTAGCTTGGTCCGAAGCTTGCCAGGAAGTTGGGGCCGGCGCGGGCAAGCAGCTCTTGGCCCGCCTCCCGCCCGATCCTTGCCGCATCGATTGGCGCGCCGGTGAGCTCGATCGCGTGCCACTCGGTTCCGTCCGGCTTAAGGACCAGGCCGCGAAAGCGCAAACCGGCATCCGCGATCTCGGCGTGCCCTGCGATCGGCGTCCTGCACGATCCGTCGAGCTCGGCCAGGAACGCCCGCTCGCAGGCAACAGCCGTCGCCGAGGCCTGATCATTGAGCGCCTGCAAGAACCCGCGCGTCTCGGCATCGTTGCCGCGGCAGGCGACGCCGATCGCCCCTTGCGCAACGGCCGGCAGCATCTCCTCCGTCGAAAGCACCGAAGTGACGTGACCGGCGAGGCCCAGCCTTTCGAGTCCCGCAAGCGCGAGAAGCGTGGCGTCGGCGGAGCCCCGCTCAAGTTTCGCGAGCCGCGTCTCGACATTGCCGCGGAAGTCGATGACCTCAAGGTCCGGGCGCAGGCGCCGGACCTGCGCTTGGCGCCGCAGCGACGAGCTGCCGACGACCGCCCCCCGCGGCAACGCCGCAAGCGACTCTCCCTCGCGGCTGATGAAGGCATCGCGGACGTCGGCCCGCGGGAGAACCGCCGCGATTGAGATGCCCGACGGCAGCTCCGTCGGCAGATCCTTCATGGAATGCACGGCGAGGTCCACCTCGCTCCCGAGCAGGGCCTCGTCGATCTCCTTGGTGAACAAGCCTTTGCCGCCAAAGTCGCGCAAAGGCTTGTCGCTGATGCGATCGCCCGAGGTGGTGATGACGCGGAACTCGATGTCGGCCTCTTCGAAGCCATGAGCGGCGATCAGGAGCGCTCGCACATGCCGAGCCTGCCAGAGCGCAAGCGGACTGCCCCTTGTGCCAATCAGGAGCGGGCGTTTTGGCAAGCTATGGACTCCTTGGGCTCGATCCGCTTCACGCTGGTCGCCGGCCGGCGCTTCCTTTAGCGGTAACCGCATTAATGGCCTGATCCGGCTCCCCCTTCAATCGGCCCGGTCTTACCCTGTAAAGAGGCATCATGACGAATGGCCCGATTGAGCGTTCCCTCCTCGTTCTCGGCATCGAGACGAGCTGCGATGAGACCGCGGCTGCCGTGGTGCGCCGCGACGGTCTCGGCAAGGGAACGATCCTTGGCAATGTGGTGCGCTCGCAGCACTTCTTGCATGCGCGCTTTGGCGGCGTGGTACCGGAGATTGCCGCCCGCGCCCATGTCGAGCTGCTCGATACCGCTATCGTCAAGGCGCTCGCCGACGCTGGCCTCGGGTGGGGCGCGATCGACGGCGTTGCCGCGACTGCGGGTCCCGGCCTGATCGGCGGGCTCATCGTCGGCTTGACGACGGCCAAGGCCATCGCGCTCGCCCGCGGGCTTCCCTTTGTCGCGGTGAACCATCTCGAGGCCCATGCCTTGACCGCCGGCCTGACCCATGGGCTCGGCTTCCCCTATCTGCTGCTCCTCGTCTCGGGCGGGCACACGCAGCTTCTCATCGTCAAGGAGGTGGGCTCCTATAAGAGGCTCGGAACAACCTTGGACGATGCGCTGGGTGAGGCCTTCGACAAATGCGCCAAACTTCTCGGGCTTGGTTATCCTGGCGGGCCCGCGGTCGAGACTTGCGCCTCACGCGGCCACGCCTCAATTCCCCTCCCCAGGCCCATGCTCGGAAGGCCCGAGCCGCATTTCTCGTTCGCGGGGCTCAAGACGGCGCTCCGGCACGAAGCTACGGCGCGTGCGCCTTTGAGCGAAGAGGACGTTGCCGATCTCTGCGCGAGCTTCCAGGAGGTGGCGGCCGATATCGTGAGCGACCGGACGAGGCGGGCTATGGAGATCTATGTCGGTCTGCTCGTTCCCAACGCGCAACGAGCCCTCGTTGTTGCCGGTGGCGTGGCTGCCAATCAGCGGCTCCGCGCCGCGCTGGACGGTGTGGCGGCGGAGCAAGGCTTCCGCCTTGTCCTGCCGCCGCCCGAGCTTTGCACGGACAATGCGGCCATGATCGCCTGGGCCGGAGCGGAGCGTCTCGCCCGCGGCTTGACCGACGACCTTGCCACTCCGGCGCGGGCCCGCTGGCCCCTCGACCCGGAAGCGCCGCCTGCGCTCGGTGCCGGCGTGAAGGCGTAAGCTACACGCCATTGAACAACGGCCACTAACAAAAAATAGCACTTGTCACCCCATCAAGCCCTTATATCCCCATAATTAGCTAACTAAGGGGTCACAATATGTAACGGGCCAAACTGGCCAAGCGTGTTACATATCATCACATAAACCAAGGGGGACCGCAGCATGACCAAGCAACTAGATGCCGACCAGCTCGACCGCCTCACCGACATCAAAGAGGAGATACTGGGTCTGCTGCTGGAGGCCCTGGGCCTCGTGCGGGGCACATCGGAGGAGCAGCGCGCCAACCACTGGTACGCGACCTTCCGCACAGCGCTGGACAAGGACCACACTCAAGGTAGCGACTCCACGTGCACCATGCAGGAGACCATCGACGCACTCAGCGGGCGCGCAGGTGAGGAAGCGTAGGTGGCGTGATGGCAAAGCGCGCTCTTACTCAGGCTTGGGTTCACCGGGCAAAGACACCGGTCGCGGGTCAGATCGAGGTCTTCGACGCCGGGTGGCCTGGACTAGTCCTAGCGATGAGCTACGGCGGCGCAAAGTCCTGGCGCCTCTACTACCGCATCGGCGGAAAGCAGCGTCATGCGACCATCGGCACCTATCCGGCGATGACGCTTATTGAGGCGCGCGACGCGTGGCGCAAGGCCCGCGTAGACGTTGCCCACGGTATTGATCCCCATCCCAAGCATGCGGCCGCCCTGCCGGCCTCGATGGCCTTTGAGTCGGTCATCGCCGATTGGCTCAAGCGAGACCAGGGCAGCAAGCGCTCGCTTTACCAGACCACACGCCTCGTGGAGCACGACCTGATGCCAAAGTGGCGGGGTCGCCGAATTGATACCATCGGCAAGCGGGACGTGCTCGATCTGATCGACGGAATCAATGACCGAGGCGCTCCGGTCAAGGCGAGGAACGTCTACGGCGCCTTGCACCGATTCTTTAAGTGGTCCGTGTCCCGCGAGATAATTCAGGCGCACCCCATGGCGGGACTTGCTAGGCCAAAGGCCAAGAAAAGCCGCGAGCGCGTCTTGACCGACGCCGAGCTAGTAGAAGTCTGGCGCGGCGCCGAAGGGCTAGGTCCCTTTGGCACCGTCGTTCGCATGCTGATCCTTACCGGCGCCAGGAAAGAGGAAATAGGTCAGCTCGCGTGGAACGAGGTGCACGGCGACGCCATCCACCTTGAGGGCAGCAGAACCAAGAACGGCAACGCGCACATCATCCCGCTGAGCACCCCCGCCAAGGCGCTGCTCGCCGCCGTGCCCCGCGTGGCTGGCTGCGATTACCTCTTCACTGTCGATGGTAAGAAGACGATCACGGGCTGGAGTAGGGCCAAGGCCAAGCTGGACGCCGCGTGCGGTGTGCAGGACTGGCGAATCCATGACCTCCGGCGCTCGACGGCCACCGGAATGCAGAAGCTCAAGGTGCCGCTGCCCGTCACGGAGGCGATTCTCGGTCACACGGGCGGATCGCGTGCCGGAATCGTGAAGGTCTACCAAGTTCACGACTACTGCGACGAAAAGCGGGGCGCGCTTGAGGCATGGGGCGCCCACGTCCAAGACCTCCTTGCTGGCCGCGAGCCCGGCAAGGTGCTGCCGATGCGCGGCGCGCGCTGATGCCCGGCGAGCGAATGACGGCTGGCGATCGAGCACTTCTGGCCTTTTTGCGCAAGCGCTACACGTCCGCCACTATCTCTCGTGAAAGCGAAGCACTTCCTGGCCGGCGCATATCAAAACGCGGACGGCCGAAAGACGATTTGGGAGGATTTCTAAGGGCCATCGATATTTTTTGGACGGTAGAACTTAAGCGCAACCTTCGATCTCGCTTTCTCACCCAATCCTGCAAGCTGGTGGCAGCCGAAATGCAGGCGGCGGGCGAGAATATGCAATGGGAAACCGTCCGGAAGATTCATCGGAAGATGGTCAGGTATTACAAATTTGAAGCTGCGTTCCCTCTTGAGGAGAGCCTGGCTGCCGTCCGCAAACGCCGCGGCGGCGACATGACCTATCGTAAGAGCTTCCACAAAGCGCCACCTGGGTTCAGGCCACCCAGGGTCCCACCGAGCCCTCCGCAAAAATAAATATGGGCGATAATTATTGCCCCTATTTTTGCCCCGTTTTGTTCCGGCATAGCTGCTTGCAACACCAAATAGCGATGGAGTTGCAGTATGGACGCGACCAGCGCGGGACTTCCGGACACCGACCCCACCATCATAGACCCCGCCAACGAGCGCCTGATTAGCAATCCAGCGCTTGAGACGAGGTGGAGTGTCTCTTCAATGACGCTATGGCGCATGAAGAAGCGCGACCCAGACCTCCCGCGCGAGCTTGATATAGCGGGTCGGTCCGTTGAAGAGCGCCGCTTTCTCCGCCAGCTTCTCCGGCAATCACGCGAGGCACTCCCCGGCATCCGATGTGATGGCGATCATGAGCATCGAATGCGTAGCCAGCTGAGGGAAAGATGACGTAACCCGCCCAGCTCACGCGTGCTGGCTACGCTCAGGTGACTCAGGGCGAGTCATGGACGGCTGGAAGGCGGCGCGGGTGTCTCCCCCCCCAGGGAGCCTGACAAGCGAAAGGCCGCTCAGGTGACTCCCGGAGCGGCCTAGCGTGATTGCCACAGGCTAGTTAAACCCATATGCGCGCTGCTAGTCTCGGAGAAACGTAAGCTCCAGGCGGGGGCGACCTTGTCGCGCAAGTTAGTTCTATGCGGGCTGCTAATTCTCACCGGATGTGGCCTATCGCGTCACGCTCAAAGGGAGACTGCAATCGAAAACAAAGAGCCCCCAATCGCCAAGCAGAATAATGAAGCAATCGATCAATGCCAGAAACTATATCCAGACCCCCATCGGAAGCCGATTTTACCAAGGATCAAATGTTTCAACGATGCCACGCTCGCCTACTACACAGCTTTCGCCGGCAATCCGTGGTCTGATCTGGTAAGAGTGTTCACGGCCAGAATGGTGGTGATTGCTGAAAAGTACGACGTTGGTCAAATTTCCGAAACACAGTTCGATTCTGAAAAGGCGCAAGCAGTCGCGAATTACACCGTTCAGATCATGCAGCGGCCCTATTCTACCGCGAAGGTCGATGCGGCGCCGACGCAAGCCGCAGCAGCGAGCAAACAGGCTGTCGCGACAGTCCTGCCAAAACAAATGACCTGTGCCCCAACATTCAATAGTGTGAGCTGCTATTAGTTAAAGCCAAGCCACCACAGCGGACTGAAAGCTCGGCACGACCACCGGCCCACCCGCTTGCCGTCACCATCGCGCACCACGCCGGTTGCGTGGGCTTCGATCTCATAGGCGGCTGCGTGGAGCGCGCGCGAGCGCGTGCAGCTCCTTGGCGTCAAGGCACGCATTTCCGGTTCGGATTTTCAGGATGAACATCGCCGGCTCCATGCTGAGCAGCGTCGCGCGCGTCATCCGGAGATTTCAAATTCGCAGAACTCCCCGAATTTGCCTCACCGCTGGACGACCTCTATGAGCTGAGCAAGGTGACTTGAAACCCACGTCCAGGACGCCCGCCTTGAGGCCGCTCCGAAGTCACCGGTGCGGCCTTGCATCGGTTCTTTGCTTCAGTAGCTGTCGGTTTCTCGCACCTGACTGCCATCCATTTTCATTAGGCTCCGACACCCTAGACCACGGCCGGTCGGCTTCGACCGGCGCCAGCAGACTGGCCCAGACTACGCCAGATCAGCGATGATCTTCCGATAGGATTCCTCGGAAAAGGCCTTCAGCGTGACGGTGCGCAAATTGCCGCCCGCGCCGAGGGTCAGCACGTGCTTGGCGAGGGTTTCGTCGTCGGGCGCCTCGATCACTGCAATCATGTCGAAGCTGCCCATGGTCATGAAGATATTCTCGTAGACGCAGCCCTGCTGCTTGGCCAGCGCCCGGCCGGCGTCAAGACGCTTCGCCGACTCCTTGATGTTGCGGATGCCCTGGTCGGTCCAGCTCACTAGCAGAATGTACTTGGCCATCGCTTGGCTCCTTTCGATGCATTCGGCGATTCCGGCCTTTAGACACTATCAAAAAGCGTCAGCTATCGGAGACCCCCCTTTCGGGTTTCCGCAATAGAGGGCGTCGGCTTCGGCCCGCGCCCTTAGTTTCCGCAGAGCCCAGCCCAGCAAACATCACATCCGGGGCCCCCCGTGCAATCAGACTTGTCCTGGCAATAGTGCGGCACGCACCACCTAGGCCCCATCCCCATTGCCTTCGGGACGCACTCGTGGGTGAAGCTGTCAAGNGCGAGTCCGGTTAGCTTTTTGTCCAAAGCCTGTTCCTCGCAAGTCGCATATGCATCGGTTTCACACTTCTTTACGAAGCTAAAAAGGGCTTCACCGGCAAGCCTCTGCCAAGTGGCTACTGCCTTACAGGTTAGATCGGCCGCCGCTGTTCCGCTGATAACTAAGCTGCAGCAGAGTACCGGCACAAGAACGAGACGTTTCATTTGATCCTCACTAGCCACGCACGACACGCTGCCGAGGATTGACCCGGAGATGCGCCCAAGGCGTCGGCTTCGGCCGGCGTCTCTTTTTTGTTAGTCGCGTCGCAGTTTATGAAGCGCGCGCAGGTCCTCTTCTGGTAACCGTACTTTGGCACCGTCGAGCGACCACCAAATGTTGCAAGTCATGCAGCCCGTCAGACGTTTGCCGTAGTTGTCTATCGCCGTGAGGGGTCCCTTGCATTCAAAGCAATAACTGACAGTGCTTTCCTCGGTCATTCTGGCCGTTTGAAGTGAGGCGGCGTCGGCTTCGGTCGGCGCCCTTCATGCCCTTGGTCCGACCCGGGTCACACTGAATGGCCTCAACTTAGCTGCAGGTCCGCCCGATTCACGGCCCACCGTATCTGACCCCGGATCGAGGGACCGGGGCCTCTCTCGGGGAGGCTGTCCTATTCTCGACACGGGGGGATGGGGCGGCCTCTCTCACGTGACCCGCGCGGTCCAGTGCTAGTTCTCCCGCCTATTTGATCTCCCCAACTCCCTCGCCTCGTCATTGGCGAGCTTCCAGGCGCGAGCGTGAAACTCGGCTCGCGTCGCTGGTGCGTTTTGCCTCGCTATTGGTTGTGCCCGGCAAGGTAACGACGATGCTGCCGCCTTGCACTTACGCGGAGATCAGAATCGGCAGTCACCGCGCTTTAGGCCCGACCCGCCATCAGCACGCGCTCGGGAATGCTGCAGACCTCGATTCCACGCGCTAAGCACATCTCTTTCCAAATAGCATGAGGCGCCTTGCCTTCCTTCTCGGAAAGCTCTTCAAGCGATCGAACGTCATTGGCGCCTATGCGTTCAATGAGGTCGAAGAGAAGCTCGCACTGCTTCCAATCATCGAGCTCATAGAAGTCTTTCACTTCACCCGTGGCCGGTCTCCTTGGCGAAGGGGGGCCAGCGCGAGGCCGGGCCCATCCCTTAGTCTCTCGGCGTCAAAGTCGAAACATTGACCTTCAATTTAGAGGATGGGCGCGGGACCTGCATTCTTGGCGGTCTTGAACCTCTGCATCCAGCACGATGCGGTAGCAAGTTTTGCCCACCGTGGCGCTTGTCGCCTGGCCAAGCATCACTCTTCGTCCGGGTAAGACTTCAGGAGGCGCAATTCGTCCAGATAGCGCCTCACCAATGCGTTGAAGGCCATTGGCCGCGCACCTCGCGCTCGATTCTCGGCGCCCACGAGATAAAGGCACTTCAGATGCGTAAGGAGGCCGGCGTACGTCTCGATGGTGCTCGTGCGTGGATCCCAGATATGCGTAGGCTCCCCGCCCGCGCCATTGTACTCGACGATTGTAAAGCCCTCGCCGCGCTTCATCTCTTCGAGACTGGTATACCGCACGTCGAAACGGCCGATAAAGAATCCCGGCACCTCTCTCGCAATTGTATCCAATACCTGCTCCAACGCCGGGGTGATGTGCGCTGAACCGTCTTCGAAGGCCGCGCCGCGGACGTGGTTGCCGACGGAGACGATCCGATGACTCTCACCGAATGGGATCACACGATCGAGATTCTTTTGGTTGCGCTTGAAATAGACGTCCGCCAACGCGCGCGCGCGCGTATCCAACAAGATGAGTTCCCGCAAGGTCGACGTCCCATCCCCGATTACTTCAGGAAAGTGCTTGATCGTGAGGGAGAGAATGCGTCCACGATCTTCGGAGGGCATGCGCAAGTAGAAGAGGCCTGCCTCGCCGGGACCCTCTGCATAGCGCTGGATCAAGAGGCGCACGCCTTCAGGAAACTTGCAAAGATGCTCGGCGAGTTCCTGCTCTGTCTGCACTATCCTAACGCCGAATCCGCGTCTGCCTATGTCCGGCTTAACCACGACCGGAAAGGAAAGGCCTGATGTCTCGATCGCTCGGCGGGCCTCTTCAAGCATGGAGAATCCGGTGCATATCGTGACGAACGGAGCCAGATGCGCCCGGCCGACAGATCCGAGCAGGTTAAAAAGGTCGGCCTTGGATTCTTTCGTGAGGCCGCTCCCTTCAAGGCCGGGATTGGCCACCGTCGGGAGCGTGATGCCCCGATAGCGGAGCATGAGATAGAGGGAATATGGCCCATGAAGCGCATAAATGACAAATTGTGGCACTCGTTCCATGAGCGAGAGGGCTCGAGTTTTGGGCGATGCCCCAACGCGTCTGAACCGAGGCGCGAGTTGGTCCATCATGACGGGTAGCTCGGGGCGAATGTCAGTCGGCGTTTAGATGAGACTGACGGTCTGGCGTGGGCGGCACTATCGTCCAATTCGTGGGCATGATGCACTGAACCCTCACTGCTCCAGACCTTGTCGGCTGTGAAGACACACAGACTCTCATGCATCTTTCCCTTGCCGCTTTTCCTTGGTTTGCGATTCCCTCGGGGGGAGATCAATGGCTCCTGGTACTCGCAATCATCGGCGGAACCTTCATTCACGAGGACGTTGCGACCGTGACCACCGGCATGTTGGTCGCTGACGGTGTGACCGGCGTCGGCGTGGCGCTTCCTTCGCTCTATATCGGCATCGTGGCTGGCGATCTGTGTCTTTACGGGATTGGTCGGCTGGTCGCGCTCAATTTCCTCTCTGAAGGCCTCACGGGTGGCAGGCGCTTCTTGGCCCTTAAGATGTGGCTCGACGAACGACTCGTCGCAGGGGTCCTTATGGTACGCTTTCTTCCAGGCCTGCGGATGCCAGCTTACACAACCTATGGCTTCTTCGCCATGCCGTTCCGCCGCTTCGTCGTTTCCGTCATCTTTGCGGCGAGCATCTGGACTACCGGGCTGTTCTACCTCTCGTATGAATTTGGGGCCTTGACCGCGGACTGGCTTGGTGTCTTGCGGTGGCCCGTCATTATCATCGCGGCGATCGTTCCGCTCCTTGCGATAGAACGCATCGTACGGGGCCGTGTCCCGGTAGACGTGGAGGATAAGTAGGACGAGCCTTAAGGAGGCGGAAAGGATGAGCGACTGAGCCATCAGGTGGCAGCTATACGTTGCATCGCGTCGACGTGGTGAAGCGCCGAACGCACGACTGCTACAATATAGGCAAGATGTACTTCCTGCAGCCTCGAGGACAGCCGCATATCGCATGTGTTCTCGATTGCCTTCCTCGTCCGCGGCAGGTTGGGCATGTCCTCTCCGAGATAGCGCCAGTTATAGAATGCCCTGGCGTTATGTCTTTCGACGAAGCCCGCAATCGGAAGTCCGCTTTCTCGGACCCGCTCGATGAAAGTCTGCATCTGCACGGCGTCGTATCCCGGCACCTTGAACTGGATAGAGTCGGGGATCCGCGTCTCCTGCGGATACTCCTGCGGGAACTCGATACGATTCGTTGCAATGAGTTCACGCTTGAGACACGTGTACATTTGCCTAAACCGCTGCCCTTTCTCTTCCAGGAGTCCGATCTGAGGACGCGCAACGGCGGCGGTAAGGTTTGACATTCGGGCGTTGCGCACGGGAAGCCTGTCGGCAAATTCCTCGAATAGAGGACTTCGCGTGACATGCTTCATATAGTTCAGCTCGTACGCCCCTGAGAGATATGTCGCCTTGACGATTATTTCGTCATCGTCGGTCGTGAGTATGCCTCCCTCGCCCGCGTTGATTACCTTGTTGGACTGGAACGAAAAACAGCCGGCCTCGCCGAAGGAGCCGATCTGCTGGCCTCGCCACCGTGCGCCAAGCGCGTGGGCCGCATCCTCGATGAGAGTGATGCCGTGTACCGCGCAGAGCTGCGCGATCGCATCCATTTCAGAAATATGGCCGCGCATATGCGACAGCAGCAGGACCCTCGTCTCTGGCGTTATCTTGCGCCGGAGGTCGTCGATATCCAGCCGGTAGTCTTCAGTGCACTCCACCAAGACGGGGGTCGCACGCAACATGACGATCACACTCGGCACTGCGGTGAAGGTGAAGCCTGGCACTAGGACCTTGCTACCAGGCACCACACCGCAGGCGAGGAGTGCCAGTTCGATCGCCGTGCTACAGGAATTGACCGCGAGCGCATGCCGCACGCCGAGATATTCAGCTAAATCGCGTTCAAGCAAGGCCACTTCCGAGTCTTCGGGCTGGCTGTCGCTGTATCTGAACAGTTTGCCGGTCTGCATGATGACTACAGCCCGCTCAACTCCCTCGGGCGGAATAGGCTCGAGGTGAGTGAAGTCCGCAGGGTCGATCCCTCTATCCTTCCAGTCATTCATTGCGACGATGAGTGGCGAGTGCGAACTTGGCAAAGCGAACGGGTGTGTCGGCGTTCTATCCGATGCTGATACCATCATTCTGGCCGGTTTCGAACTCGGACGGTTTGCGTACCCACTTCGGGCGAAGGTTACCACAAGTACCTACTTGTAAGCCGACGGAGCGACAAGATGGCAATAGCGCAGCCGCAAGCTGCTGAATCTGACGTGCCGGGGCTGCGAGCAACTGGTTGCGCAGCTCGCCTCACGTTGAGATTGCGCGCTTTGGAGACTACCGCCCATCATGATTGGCTGTCGTCGGACCAACCGAGGTCTGCTCTGGGTCAGAAGCTGACGCAGTGCCTCGTGTCGAATTGATCCGCTTTGACGGTGTAAGCAGACATCAACTCGTGAGGAGAGTTTGCAAACCAAATTGCAAACCACCCACGCGGTCCAGGACGATATCGGGGATCACAGGCCGACATCGTCAGGGCAAAATTGGCCAACTGGAGCGCACACTTAGCTACAGGGCAACACGCGCTAGCATGAGAATCTTCAAACTCGAAAACCGTTGTACGTGTAAGCGTACCGGGGGGTCGAATCCCACCCTCTCCGCCAGCTAGTCTGCTGTTTTTGCAAGAGAATTCTGCTCTCTGGAATTACCGCGAACTATCCGAGGGTTAGCCTCCGGAAACTCGGCACAACCGAACCCAGAGAGCCTAATTTGCGGCTCTCCCAGGGTCCGTTCAACGCAATTTTCTCAGGTGCCCGCCTTCGCGGTTCGGTTCTTTCCAATGAGGAATCGTGGACTCAGTTGGCGCATCTTGCTTTGGCGAAGGTTCTTCTTAGAAAATCGCGGGGCAGCCGCGCCATTCAATCGCCGAAAACGTCGGGAAACAGCGCAGAGGCGCCGTCCATGGCGCCGGTTTCTCGATAGGCCATGGGCTCGGCTTTGGAATCCAACAGCTTTCCATCGATCACCTTTCCCAGCACCAGCACGTGGTCGCCGGCCGGGCGTTCGCCAACCACCTGGCACTCGAACCAGGCCAGGCACTCAAGCAGCAAGGGTACCCCGATGCGGCCCGTCGTCCACTCCACCAAAGCCAATTTGTCGGGGCCGGCCGGCCGACCGTAGTGGGCGGCCAGCTCCAACTGGCCCTTCTTCAGCACGTTGACGCTGAACGCCCGGCCCTCCTTCAGCAGCCCATAGGACGAATGGTGCGGATTGATGCTCAAGGCCAGCAGCAAGGGATCGAAAGACACCTGCATCACCCAGGCGGCGGTGAAAGCATTGCGCATCTCCCCGTGGGCCACGCCCACCACGTAAACGCCTTGCGTCAGGCGTTGAAACAAGGCCGCGACGGAACTGCTCATGCGTCTCTCCCTATTTCCATGTGTCGGTTGTCATAACAGCTGACGACCATGCTGCCGCCAACATCTCGGTGAGCGGCGGGAAGTCTCGGAAGCACTGGGAACTCGCCTAAGCTGCTCCCCTGCGGGTCTTACCGTAGTCAAATTTGGTCGATACAATTACGCTTGGCTAACGTGGGGGTCGCCCTTGACGAAGGGTCCATGCCTCCAGGGCTGATCCTCTGAACTCGTAATCTGCATACGCTTTAGAGCCGTTCTGCTGGCAGGCCCGAGGAGGCGAGATGGCACTCCCGAGGATTGTCGTGCGCGGCAAAGAGATCATTCTTCTGAGCGGCTTCAAGGATGAAGCCAAAGAGACCAACGAATCCGTCTGCGGCGTAGTCGTGGACGACGAGGTCAAGCTGCAGCAAGCCGCCAAGCGGAATCCTGACGCCGTTGCCTTCGGCTATGTGGCGGGCGAATGGATCGCCGCTGCTTAAGCCCCCCTGCGATGTTGCCACGTCACCTCTCGCGAGAGAGGACCGTTAGTCTCTGACAAGGAGGAAACCATGTGTGACTTTTCGCTGGAACTGTATCGCAGCCGGCCTGCGCGGGTCGGCGAGCGATACGAGACTCCTCGTTTTCCAAGCGGTACCGTCGGCTTTATTGCCCCGGGCGATGTCTCGACCGCCGTGTGCATGGCCTATGATACGCACCTCAGGCTTGAGGGAATCTCTCAGGTAGTGCAGAACGCCTGCGGGGTGATGGCAGACGAGGACGTCACGCTCACGCGCCTAGAGATCGGCCAATTCCACGACGGAGTGCGCTTCGCAAACGGAGCGCAGGTGACACTGCAGCGGCTTGGTCCGGGGGGCGTGAAGGGCTCCGTCATCGACGCGCTCCTGTCGCCCCTCTGGGCGCCAGAGATGGCAGAGGTACTTTGACATCGGCTATTTGATGCACACTCACCGCAACCTTGTCGCCGCCGAGTTCCGGCGGCGATTTTTTTGCCATAGCGTCGGACCAACCGGCTGGTCGCGGCTGGCTTGGGAGAACGCAACTTTGTTCGAGATGTGCCAATAATTGCTGCCACTGGCCGCGATCGTTGCAAGGCGCGGCCTGCTGGGCAAGCTGATAACATGATTGTGCTGTTTACGGATTTCGGGTTGCACGGCCCCTATACCGGTCAGATGAAGGCGGTGCTGCACCAGATGGCGCCGGGCATACCTTCTATCGACCTGTTCGCCGACGCGCCGGTCGGTGATCCCAAGGCATCGGCCTACCTATTGGCAGCCTATGCCGCATGGTTTCCGGCGGGAACCGTCTTTCTCTGCGTCATCGATCCTGGCGTCGGCGGGACGCGGCCGGCCATTATTCTCGAGGCTGACGGCCGGTGGTATGTCGGCCCCGGCAACGGTTTGTTCGAGCTGGTCCAGCGCCGTGCCAAAGAGACGCGCAGCTGGGACATCGAGTGGAAGCCGGAGCGTCTCTCGGCCAGCTTCCACGGGCGCGACCTCTTCGCACCGGTCGCAGCCATGCTTGCGCGCGGCGAGCCGCCACCCGGCGGGCCACGCAAGGATAGCGCGGATCGCCGGGCAGATTGGCCGGACGACCTCTGCGAGATCGTTTACGTCGATCATTTCGGCAATGCCATGACCGGGCTGAGGGCGGCCAGGCTGCCGCCCAATGCAAGGCTTGCCGCGGCGGGTCGGGTGTTGGAGCGTGCGGGGACGTTCAGCGATCGGCAGCCGGGCACGGCTTTCTGGTATGAGAATTCGAACGGACTTGCCGAAATCGCCGTCAATCAGGCGCGCGCCGACCGCGAGCTTGGACTCGCGATCGGCACTCAGGTTGAGATCGTCTCTTGAATGAAGGCGGGGTCCTTCACAGCTTTGAACTGCGATGCGCGAACCAACGAAACAGAGCCCGGGCAGGGATCGGCCGAAGCCGCAAAAGCGCCGTGACAAGCCGCAGGCGACCGGTAACAGGCGCCGTGCCGAGCAGATCCGCAAGATTCTCGGCAAGCACTACGCGAGCAAATATCGGGTGCGGTGAATCGCGATCGCTGCGCCTGAGGGGGCGATCGAAACGCGCGAATCCCCCTGCCTGTCGGCTGAAGACGTGCACGGCGCGATGGTTAGCATGATTGAAGTCAAGTGCATTAGCGACGGCGACCCTCTCGAGTTCAAGGTGGTCGTCCGCGACGGAGAGGGCGAGAGCCGGCACCACGTGACGATGGCACGAAAGACGTACGAGCAGTTGACCGCCGGCAAGCACACGCCGGAGCGCTGTCTTGAGGCGGCGTTCCGATTCCTCCTTGACCGCGAGCCGAAGGAGTCGATCCTCGGACGCTTCGATGTGACCGTGATTCTCGGGCGCCGCGCTGACGGAGGATGATGTGGCCGACAAGTTCCGGGCGTTGCTCGTAACCAACGATGGCGATCGGCAAAGCGTCGCGCCCACCGAGTTGACGGATGCTGATCTCATGGAGGGCGATGTCACCGTGGCGGTCGAGCACTCAACGGTGAACTATAAGGACGGCCTCGCGATAACGGGCAGGGCGCCGATCATCCGCAAATTCCCGCTCATCCCCGGCATCGACTTGGCCGGCAGGGTGCTGCGCTCGGAGGAACCGCGCTTCCAAGTGGGGGATCGCGTCGTGCTGAACGGTTATGGTCTGGGTGAGGTGCACCACGGCGGCTACGCCGAGCGGGCCCGTGTCAAGGGCGACTGGCTTATCCGGCTCCCTGAGAACATTTCGACTGCCGAAGCCATGGCGATTGGCACCGCCGGCTACACCGCGATGCTTTGCGTGCTGGCCTTGGAAAAGGCAGGCATCACGCCGGACAGGGGCGATGTGCTCGTGACCGGTGCTGCCGGTGGGGTGGGGTCGGTCGCGATTGCGCTCCTCGACAAGCTCGGCTATCGCGTCGTCGCCTCCTCCCGCCGGGCTGAGCAGGAACGCGACTATCTGCGAGGGCTCGGCGCGGATGAAATCATCAATGCTCGCGAACTTTCCGGAGCTGGGGTCCCATTGGACAAGGAGCGCTGGGCGGGCGCGGTGGACTCGCTTGGCAGCCGAACCCTCGCCAATGTGCTCTCGCAGATCCAATACGACGGCGCCGTAGCCGCCTGCGGCTTGGCGCAAGGGGCCGACCTGCCCGCGAGTGTCCTGCCGTTCATACTGCGCGACGTGACGCTTGCGGGCGTGAACTCGGTCTTGACCCCGCGCGAGAAGCGCGAAGAGGCCTGGGGTCGTCTAGCGAGGGACCTCGACCTCGCAAAGCTCAACAGCATGACGTCACGTGCGAGACTCGACGACGTGCCGGCTTTGGCGGTCGAAGTCCTCGCGGGAAAAACGCGAGGGCGGGTGGTCATCGATCTCTGAACACCGATCAGTGAGGTGCGCGAGTGCCAATATAGGTCGGTACTACCTCCTCGACCGTTTTCGGTTGGATATTGAGCTCCCGGAGACCCGGCAGTGTCCTGCTCGCAAGATTATCCGCTTTGAGAAAATCGACCTGGCCGGTGGTGAGCGGGGGGTTTGGCAGGAGCTCGAACAGCCGCGCCTGGATCTCGGCCACCGTAAAGGGCACCGGTATGAGCAGTCGCCTTTTGCCCGTGAGGCGTAGCGTCATGCTGACCAGCTCGCGCAGCGTGTAGACTCCGGGACCCGCAAGCTCGTAGGTCCGGCCCACAGTTCCGGGGTCGGTGAGTATGCGGGCGATAGCCTCCGCCACGTCTTCCACAAAGACTGGCTGCAGCCGGGTATCGCCGCTGCCGATCAGCGGCAGTACTGGCAGCAATCGGACGAGCTCGGCGAGCGTGCTGAACAATGCGTCGCCCGGGCCGAACATGGCGCCCGGGCGGACGATCGTAGCCTCCGGAAACGTTTGTTGGACCACCTGTTCACCGCGACCTCGAGCACGGATGTAAGGAGACCGTGAATCTGGATCGGCGCCGATGCCAGACACAAGCACGAGGCGGGCAACGCCGGCCGCAACAGCCTCCCGTGCTACCGTCTCGGCGCCTTGTACGTGCACGGCCTCGAAGGTCACGCCACCCTTCTCGACAGGTCTGTGTGCCAGGAAAACGTGCCGTGCTCCATCACTGCCTTACTTCCTTCGGCCCGAGCTATCACCATCGGCTTCCCCTTGGCCTTGTCCGGTTCGGCCTGCCAGAGACGAACTGTTTCCTCAATGCGTTCCCGGTTCATTTGCTGACCTACCTTCTGCATAGGTGCGCGCCGCTCCTGCCGGATTAATGCCAGGAACGGCTGGCCTGACGCTCGAAACGTCGATCCTTTGCGCTATATTAAGTAAGCACCGGATTGAATGACATGCAGATCAGTCTTGCAGGCAAAGTGGCCATCGTAACGGGCGTGAGCGGCGACGGACAGGTTGGCCAAGCCGTCGCCAAAGCGCTGGCAGAAAACGGCGCTCAGCTGGCGATTTGTGCGCGCAAGCAAAACAACGTTGACGCCCGGGCCAAAGAGCTGCGAGACGCTGGTGCCCGCGTGTTCGCCATGGCTGGGTCTTTGACCGATGAGGGCCAGGTCCAGCGGCTGATTGACGGCACCGTAAGTGAATACGGCCGGATCGACGTTCTGGTGAACCTGGCAGGAGGCCTCAGCCGCTATAAGACTGCGGTCGAGCACACTCTCGATGATTGGCGTGCGGAGGTCGACAACAACCTGTTGAGTGCGTTTTTGACCTCGCGCGCAGCTTTCCCGCATCTGCAAGCGGCCGGGGATGGTGTCATCATCAACTTCGCACGGGCTGGCCAGCCTCAGGCCAACATGGTCGCCTATAACTGCGCCAAGGCGGGAATTGAGGCACTTACCCGCACGCTCGCGCTCGAGGGAAGAGATCTCGGTATCCGCGTGAACGCGATTGCGCCAGGGCTGGTAGACACGGCCTCCAACATTGCCGCGATGAAACCGAAAGATCTGAAGCGTTGGACCAAGCGCGAAGATATCGCCGAGACCGTGCTCTTCCTTGCCTCGCCAGCCGCCTCCGGCATCACCGGCCAAGTCATTGCAGTCACCGGCTGGGGATTGTGACGCGCAGGCCTGCGTTGTGCAGGATTGTGGGTCTCGTCCGTCAATCAGCAGGTCGAATGAAACAAGCCCCCGACCGCAACGCTTTCGCGCAACTCGTTGAAACGCTTAACAGCAGCCTCGGTCTGCAGGACCTCGACAGCAATGTCTTTGTTGGCCAACACTTCGAGTGTCTCTGGACAGACCTGGAGCCGCTCCCAGATCCCTCTCGAAAGCACCACGGCCTTTGCGCCGTGCTCGATTAATTCCTGAACGTCAGCAGGCTGAATGCCGGGCACATGGCGCGTGCCCGTTTCACGCCAGTCCCACTCCCGCGCGCCGCCGGGAAACACCTTGGTGTCTTTGAAGGGCGGATGACCTTCGACCTCCACATGACCCCATGAAAGGTGCGAGATACGCGGGGATTTGATCTCCTGGTTCATGTCTCCACCCCGAAAGAGCTTAGCGCTTAGCCGCAATGAACGCCAAGCCAGGGCACGCCAGTTATCATCTCGAGTCGCAAGGCGATTTGCGAATTGCAGGAGACAGTGCCAAGGAGTCAACGTTGAAGCTGCGCGGCTGATGTCCGCTCTGGGTCACTACGCCACCACACGTGACATCCACCTAAGTTTTGGTCATCGCTCCAGAACGGACAAGGTAAAGAACCGCACTTCTGAGACTGGTGAACCAGTCGCAAGAAGCACCTTGGGCGGGAAATTTCTCAGAGGCCCAATTTGGCGACCGAAGCGCGAAATTCTGTCGAGTTTTCAAAGGCAAAATTTCTCTGACCGAACCGCGAGTGGCGAAGCTCAACACCGCCACCTTCTATCTGGTGGCTCCGTCTCCGGCGCGATCCAATCGGGGTTGAAGACGATGGTCTCCATATCGGCGGAGAAGACCGGCGTGGCGTAGCCGATCGTGCCGACGAGAGTCTCCTGTCTTGCAAAAAGACTGGAAAAGCGCGAATATTCATGCCGGTTTGGGATTCATCTGGAGAAACCCAGTTTATACCTTTATTTCATGCATTACCTTGTCCGATGACTCTCGATTTCGCGATCATCATCTAAAGCGGCCCGATTCCCAGCAGCTCAAGGAGAGCCCATGCGCGTCACGATTCGCCCTTTCGTAATGGCTTTGAGCATTGCGCTCATGGCGCCGTTTACCTTTGCCGCATCGAGCCAAAATATCCTTGCGCAGCAAGCCGCGTCGCCCGAGGAGGGCTTGAAACAGGACGCGCTCACCGATAAACAGATCGACGCCTTCCTCGCCGCGCAGAAGGATGTCGAGGCGATCATCGCCAAGGCGCCCGAGGGGGACCAACCGGATCCCAAGGTGATGGAGCAGCTCGAAGCTGTGGCCAAGAAATACAAGTTCGCGAATTATGCCGAATACGATGATGTTGCCGGCAACATCGGTCTGGTAATGAGCGGAATCGATCCGGATACCAAAAAATATGTTGGCGCAGAAGCCGTTATCAAAAAAGCGATCGCCTCGGTAGAGGGCGACAAGACCGTGGCGCCGAACGACAAGAAGGAACAGCTCGAACAATTGCGGGCGGAACTGAAATCGCCCCCCGAGCCGGTGAAAATCCCCGCCAATATCGAGCTCGTGACGAAAAATTACGACAAGCTCACCGCCGCCATGTCGCAAAACTAATAGCCGGGGCTGGGCGGCTCCCTGGACAGGCGCGTTGCGCTGATGGAGCAATGGGCGCTTAAAGCTCTCCGGCCTCGGCGTCACCAATTGGCGACTGAGGATCCGCTTGCGCGCAGAGCGCCGGGCTGGCGAACTGTTGAGGCAGATGGCCGACAGCGGAGAGCGGGCAGTTCGCGGCCGGGCTCAAAAGTCGCGCGGTGACACTTTTCAACCGAAGCAGCTCGCTGATCTGCACGTGACGAATACCCAGTCGAGCCGAGCGTAGAGCTAGCGAGCAACTCGCCCGGTAACCAGCAGATAGGCAATGAGGAAGGCACCCACACTGGCCCGAACCGGGGCGTCAACCGGAAAGCGACACGAGCAAAGTTGATCAGCCGGCTCGCAGAAATATCCCGGGTAACAGCTCTGACGACAAGGGTGCGCCCGGGCAGTAGCCCCACCGTGCGGGCGCAGCCTCTTCCAAAATCGAGAAGGGCGCCGGGCCGAAACCGACGCGTCTCTCTGTTATTTGGAAAGCCAGCCCTTTATTTCGGACGACAGCCAAGCTAGGCCGACGGCAACCATTAAGATCGCGGTGGCCAAAATCTTTCCAGAAACAAGGCCATGCGCATGTGGCCTCGCAAACTCGAGGTAGCACAAGACTGCGCCCGCCACTGTCAAACCCACGGCGCAAATTAGAGAGAAGATCCATCTCATCGCTGGGTCCACCCTGGCCCGTCATGCTCGCCCTAGTTTGCCACTCAACCTCCTCCGACGCTATGACGCAGACCAATGCCCACGTGCGAGGCTCCGTGGAGGACGCCTGCGCGTTTCATCAATTCACCGGACAGAGCTTTAGCTGGCCAAGCCGACGCTATCTGCGAAACCTAAGAATTGGATTGCTCTGTCAAGGGCGCCGGTCGAAGCCGACTTGAGCAGGATGCAAAGAAAAGCCCCCGCTGGCGGGGTAGCTAGCGGGGCCTCCAGAGTAAAGGACACCTGTAACCTTATGGAAACCAGATAGCAAACAGCGTTCCTTGGTGTAGGATGCTCATTATGGGCATCCTTGGCATCGTTGTCGTTGTATTGGTTGCTCTCATTCTTGCCGAGGAGGAACATGGCCGGTTGAAGGTGTTAGCCTTCATTGCTTTCATACTCATCAACAGATTTTCTGGCATTGGAGTCCCGCTCTTCGTCGCTATCGTTTTCGGCTATTTAGCAGCCATGTTAGTAGCCAAGTCGTTGTCCGCGTTGTGCGAGAGCGTACGGGAGCGAAACCGCCTTTACCCTTACGGCAAGCACCATCGATAGCAACCCCAGCTCGGTGGCACCGCGGGTCTGATAACCAGTTCGCGCCCCGCTTGCACCAGCCGAAAGGTGACAGCGGTAAGGCACGCGGAAGCGAAACCCGCCATCCGCCCATCATTGAAAGGGCCCCGGGCGAAGCCGACGCCGTTGTGACTTAGGCTCAGCCCGCAACTACCATCGGCCTCTCCAACTCGGCTTTCGGGTGAGAACTACGGGCCGCAGCCCGCTCCCGACGGACGCTCAGAGCGGGGCGTTGGCATCAACCATCTGCCGGCGCCCCTGCCATGGGTCTCGGTGGCAATATGGCGCTTGGTGCCGGTGCCGTTCGCTTACTATCTGCGGAATCAATGACGGGCGGGCCTACCCAGAAACATGGAGGACGTCCAATGAATAAGTATCTCATGACCAGCTTGTTGATCATTGGGCTCGCCAGCCCCGCCCTTGCAGCCGATCATAAGACTGCCCAAACTCACCTCGCGTACGTCGGGAATGGCCACCCAGACCCCTGCTGGTCGCTGCGACTCCAAAGACACCGCAATGCCCAAGCGTGGTCTCGTTTTGAAAGCTGCATCGCGCGTCACAATTACAACAACTGACATTGGATCTAAAGGAGCGCGAGCCGCGGCTGGGTCGTTGGTTGACCCGCCACGCCGCCCTCTAGCCGCTCAGTAGCGACGCCGAAGCTAACCTCCTCAGGCGCCCCGAGGTCCAGGATGAGAGAGGCCGCCCTATCCCCCCGTGTAGAATAGGACAGCCTCCCCAAGAGATGCCCTGGTCCCTGGATCCGGGGTGAGATACGGCAGGCGGACCTACAGCTAAGTTGAGGCCATTCAGTGTGACG